>Ga0316201_10003773_pt1 | contig 11266 bp, 6 predicted proteins | sample CS6wburrow_MG_FD_204516 | JGI IMG/M metagenome (GOLD analysis project Ga0316201, IMG submission 204516) | Coastal sediment microbial communities from Delaware Bay, Delaware, United States - CS-6 worm burrow | ecosystem: Environmental > Aquatic > Marine > Coastal > Sediment | place: USA: Delaware... | reverse complement strand
TTATTTCGTCGTGTAATTTACTAATCAGCTCTTCATTTTCTATAAGTAAACAAAAGTTTTGTATGTAGCGTTTATTGAGTAAACGCCCGGTTACTATGATAAATACAAAATAGACGATGGCGGCCAAGCTTAGGAAAAGCGTTTCCCGTGAAGGTATAAACAAGGGAAACAAAAAAGCCGCTAAAAAAACTGGGGTAGTATAGGCGAAATATGCCGGTAATATGACAGGTAAAGCAGTAATGGCTGCTGCCATGGTGGAAAAAAATATGATGTACAGTATGCTGATGTTTATTGGGTCTATCGTTGCTGGAATGAAGAAAACGAGCGATGCCCAACTTAAACCGCAGGCAAGTGAGGTGGCAATGTACATATTTACCCAGAATTTAACACTGTGATTGCGAAAGTGATTTGCCTGATCCAGGAAAAAATATTTTGAAATAATAATTCGTGTGCTTGCAACGGCGCACATTAAGACGATCCATAGAATCAATGCGCTGCCTACGTCATCATAATAGAACACACTGATAACGGCGGCAGCTGCAATGACAGTGATATTGGCTGACAGTGCGCTTTTGAAAAGGTATTGCGCGCATAGCAGGTTAATTTGTGGTGAAGGCTTTAACACGGTATTCGTCTTATTGATGTAACCTAAAAAATTGTAATAATAATTGAACCAAGCTTAATTAAGTGTACTTACAATGATTATTAAAACAATGTTTTTATTGTGCTGGTTTATCCTGGTTAACAGTAGGGATGCTTTGAAGCTATGGAAGAAAAGTATGATCTGTTAGTCCATTGTTTTCTGTTCAATATTCTTGAACCACGATGTATACTATGACTTTGTCCGCAATAATGAGGGTGATTGAGTGGAGAAAAAACAGATACTACTGGACGCTTTGAAGCAGTTAAATGATTTTGCCAGGGACGAGATGAAGCTGGCATTAAATGATAATGTGTTTTCATTGTCGAGCCAGGGCAATGGTAATCAGCCGGTAACATTAGTCAGTGGCAATGCGGAATCAATCTACACTGTTTTTGTGCAGCCATGGGCGCCTCAAAAAGATATTAATGCTTTGATATCACAGATAAAGTCGATGCCGGCAAAGGCTATATTATTTGCTGATTTCGTCAATCCAGTGATGGCCGAAAAATTTCGTCAGCGCTCCATTCCGTTCGTGGATTGTGCCGGTAACTTGTCAATCAAGGATAAACACTTTAACTTTTATGTTAAAGGTAAAAAAATATCACGCATACGTAATAAGCGTGTCAGAGGTCGTGCATTTAATGCCGCGGGATTAAAATTAATCTTTGCCGTATTTAATCAGCCAAAATTTCTTCATGCTTCATATCGCGATATTTCTAATAAAATTAATATTGCATTAGGTAGTGTTGGTCCTGTTATCGACGATTTGTATGCTTCGGGTTATATTTTAGATGATGGCGAGCGACGGCTGGTCAATAAAAAACGGTTGTTTGAGCGCTGGGTTGATGGTTACCTGGAAAAGTTACGTCCAAAACAAATCCTGGCCTGTTATACCTGTGATGATAAAAGCTGGTGGAAAAATGCTGATCCTGCTCAATTTCATGGCGTCTGGGGTGGTGAGGTTATTGTCGCAAAAGCAACGCCCTTTATGATGCCAGAAACAATCAGTCTATATTTTTTATCGGATGTAAAACAAAAAGAATTTGCGGACTATTATGGCCTGCGAAAAGATGATGAAGGTGAAGTCTGTGTTTACAAAAACTTCTGGTCACCAAGTTATGCTGGTGATGACAATATCAATGGGCTGAGTCCAATGATTGTTTATGCCGATATCGTTGATTCAATAAACCCTGGAAGCTGGGATGTCGCAAAAACCTTTTATGGTGAGGCTGTCTCACATTTGCTGCAAGACTAATGCGAGTTAACGGATGCTGGAGGCCTTGTTCATCCAGATAAAAACCAGCGGTATAGTCGTAATATACAGATAAACCGATAAACAACGAGCATCACTGGTAAGTCAAAAACTCGAAGCGCTCAGCCCTGCTGATAGTCATGTTGAAAATACAGGTAGAGTGCTAGATTGTTGAGGAGCATAATGTGGCTGGACTTTTGGAAAAAGAGCTTTTATTCTTCCCATTTTTTCTAGCCGCTTCCAATTCATCATGAACCTAACAAGCAGTGGCAGCTCTCACAAACGCCTCATCATTATCGGTCTGTTGATGGCTTATATCGCATTTAGTTTCTGGGGCGGCTCGCGATATCCTGCATTAAATGACAAGGCCACCATGGGCAGTGAAACCCAGCTCGAAGACAGTCTCAGTTTTGAGGTACTGCTGGAGATTCAGAAGGGTGATTCTGTGCCGAAACGCATTGCCTACAGCACGGTGAACTGGATCAATACCAACAAGCAGGGCATGACCTTTGGTGTGCTCTTTGCGGCGGCTTTCCTGACATTACTCAGGATGTTGCGACGACGTAGCTTCAAAGGCGGTTTCGCAAATGCTCTCATGGGATTTGTGATCGGCGCCCCGCTTGGGGTGTGCGTCAATTGCGCAGCCCCCATAGCCAAAGGGCTGCACGAGGCAGGAGCCAGGCTGGAAACCACTCTCAGTACGATGTTCAGCTCACCTACGATGAACATCGTGGTGCTGACCATGGTTTTTACAATTTTTCCCTTTTATCTGGCGATGATCAAGCTTGTCTCGACCCTGATCTTCATCCTGCTGTTCATACCTCTGATGAGCCGGTACCTGTTCCGTAAGGAAACGTTTGCCACCCATGAGCCGTCTAATAGGCCGCCTGATGAGACACGTAACTGCGCCCTGGACACGACTATCGATATTTCCCTGGTAGAGAGCTGGCCACAGGCACTGCTGCTAACCGGGCGTGAATTTTTTAAAAATCTCTGGTTCATTATCATTAGGACCGTACCGCTGATGTTCCTGGCCGGGCTGCTCGGTGCTGCCTTCGTCACACTGTTTCCGCTGAACAATTTCATCGCTAGCGACTACACCTTTCTCGGTTTGTTGCTGGTCAGCCTGATCGGGGTGTTCCTGCCAGTACCCATCGCGCTGGATGTGGTACTGGCTTCTGCGCTGATGGCATCCGGTCTGCCAATTGCTTACGTGATGGCATTGCTTTTTACCCTGGGTACCTACAGCGTTTACCCCTTCATGATTATCTGGAAAAGTATTTCATTAAGACTCGCCATTATCCTGTATCTGACGGTTGCCGCCGTGGGTATGGTGGCTGCCTTTGTGGCGCAGAATTACAATGACTGGGAAGTGCGGCGCATGCTGGATGTATTCGGTGAAGCACATGCTGCGGAGCTGGAACCTGACATCACCCGTGAAGGTATTCGTATTTCCAGTACAGAACTTTCCAGCAGAAAGAAAAATGAGCAGCCGGCTTTTTCTAAAATCGAAGGTGATGATATTGGTCTGGTAAGACCGAACCTTTTTAGTGTGGAAGATTTCTGGCCACCTTTCTACTACGGCAGGGGCATTGCCTCTGGCGATATCAATAACGATGGGTGGGACGACATCCTGGTTGCAACAAAAAAAGGCCCGCTGCTTTACAGGAATAACTTCGGCACAAATTTTACGGTACAAAAAATAGATGTGCCGGAGCTAGCGAAGCTGAATGTTTTTATGGTGGCGCTGGTGGACATTAACAATGATGGCTGGCTGGATATATTTCTGACCGCGTACCATCAGGGTAATCATTACCTCCTCAGTGATAACGGTAAATTTGAGAAGCAGAATCTGGTTAGCCTGCCGATGAGTAAAAATGCTCTGGCACTGGGTTTAACTTTTGGTGATATGGATAAGGATGGCGACCTCGATGCCGCCGTCGGAAACTGGTTTTATGGCTGGCCTAGAGAAATTCCTCCTGAAGCCGGCAGAAATGCTCTCTTGATCAACCAGCATGGACGGCTAACCGAGAAAAAGCTGGAAGGCATACCCGGTGAGACCTTGAGCATGTTATTTACTGATTTCAACCATGATCAGAATCCTGATCTCATCGTGGCCAATGATTTTATACAACCAGACATCGTTTATACCGGTGATGGTAAAGGCGAGCTGAAGCAAGTAACGCGAGCAGATGGCATCATCCCAATCGCAACACATTCAACCATGAGCATTGACACCGGTGATATCAATAATGACCTGCAACTGGAAATATATCTGGACCAGATTGCGGCAGGCGCCTCAGCAAAGGCCGCGAGACGGCTGTCACGAGGACTACAATATTATTGCGATGATATTAAGAATGAAAAACAGCGAAAGGATTGCAAAACAAATATAGATATTCGCGGATTTTTCAAATTTGGCAGCCAGCATCAGCCTTCAGATATCAAGCACTGCAAGCGCATCGCATCACCTGATGAGCAAAAAAACTGCATGGCCATGATGGTGATGAAGACGGCTGTACAGAGCAAAAAGCCCGAAATTTGCAAACATATACCGAACAAACAGTCGCGCGCATTTATTCTTTGTGATAATTATTTTAAAAAGAGCGTGCAGACGACTCAAGCCGAATACAATCGCGCCATCCCACAGCGTCTTAACCAGAACGTACTGTTAATGTCTGATGGTGAGGGTAAATTTGTAGACAAAGCGGAACAATATCACCTGGATATCGCTGGCTGGGCCTGGAATGCAAAGTTTGCCGACCTGGATAATGATGAGTGGCTTGACCTGTATGTTGTCAATAGCACCATACGCAGGGCATTAACTAACACGAATTTCTTTTTCCGCAATCTGCAGGGAAAAGATTTCGAAGATAAAACCATGGCGTTTGGACTGGATGGTTTCATGGCGGTCTCTTCGTACACGTATCTGGATATCGATAATGACGGTGATCTCGACATTGTCACCACCTCCATTAATGGCCCTTTATGGGTTTATAGAAACAATAGTGACAAAAATTCCATTATTTTTAAACTTAAGGACCACAAAGGAAACCGGTTTGGTATAGGCAGTAAACTGATTATTTATTATGGCCCCGATAATCAATATCACCAGATCAGGGAATTGAAGGCCGGTGGCGGTTTCATTTCTTTTGATGCGCCATTGCTGCATTTTGGCCTTGGTACACATGACCAGGTTAATAAAATAGAAATTATCTGGTCTACCGGAGAACGCCAGACTATCAGTCAGCCATTCAAGGCTGGACGTAGTTATCAGTTGCAGCGTTTATAGCCTTCCCTAAATCCGAGCAGGGGAGGTCAAGTTCTCATCATGCCTGTACGTGTTTTAACAGTGAGATATGCGTTTTGTACGAATGATATTGAGCGCTTATAAAAATCAATTGGCACCAGCTTCCATCAGGAGTTTGAGTGTAAAACATCACTATGGGACATAACCCAATGGTTTATTTTTAGTGGCCAGGCTGAAAATAGTCATTGATTCAATAATCTGTGTCATTGTTATTATCAATGTCATGAACCATTAATACGCAAATACTATCGACACTGTAATTTGAATTAGTATTGACTAAATAATGTTCAATTGTATTAAACTTGCCATATGACACTTACTGAACTTCGCTACATCGTTGCCGTTGCGCGCGAGCACCATTTTGGTCGCGCAGCAAAAAGCTGCCATGTGAGTCAGCCTACGCTAAGCGTGGCAATCAAAAAGCTTGAAGATGAATTGCGTGTGGCAATATTTGAACGTGGCAGTAACGAGGTAACCTTGTTGCCCATCGGTGAGCGCATCGTGCAGCAGGCACAGTTGACACTGGAAGCTGCTGACGGCATCAAGCGGATGGCTTTGCATGGCAAAAACCAGCTTTCAGGTCCGTTACGTATTGGCGCGATCCATACCATTGGACCTTATCTGTATCCTGGGCTGATTCCGCTGCTGCGTAAGGCGGCGCCAGAGATGCCGTTGGTTGTCGAAGAAAATTATACAGCTGTATTAACTGAAAAACTCAAACACGGTGAGCTCGACGTTATTATTATCGCGCTGCCATTTAAAGAGCAGGGCATCGTCACGCAGCCGTTATATGAAGAGCCTTTTGTTGTCCTGTTGCCGGCGGGGCACCCACTTACTGCGCGCAAGACCATCAACTCGAAACTGCTCGAAGATGAAAATGTATTGTTACTGGGTCAGGGGCATTGTTTTCGAGATCATGTGCTTGAGGCATGTCCTGCCTGTATTCCAAAACCCGGGCTCGAAGGCGATCTGCCGCATACCGTTGAAGGTAGTTCACTGGAAACGATCCGACACATGGTGGTCTCCGGGCTCGGTGTAACCGTATTACCGTGTACAGCAGCCGGTGCACATTCTTACTCGCAGCGATTGCTGGCAATTCGTCGCTTTAGTAATCCGGTACCGTCTCGTACAGTGGCATTGGCATGGCGAGTCTCTTTTCCCCGTCCTAAAGTGATCAATGTCATCAATACAGCTGTCCGTGAGTGTAATTTAAGCTGTATAAAACAAGCTAAAAATCGTAAGTAATAAATTATTGGTAACAGGGCAGAACGGCGGCGTATTTAACGCCGCCGTTCTTATTTTCATGAGCTACGAAAAGCTTTCGAGGCTCATTTCAGGGCTTGCCCCTGCACTCTGTGAGCCACGTTCAAACGGCTTTCGAGCAACCTTGTACTGCCGCGATCAAATCAGGTCAAAGCGATCGAGGGTCATCACCTTGGTCCAGGCCTTGACGAAGTCGTCGATGAACTGCTTCTCGCCATTGTCAGAGGCATAGGCTTCAGCGACTGCCCTGAGTTCCGAGTTGGAACCGAACACCAGGTCGACGGGAGTTGCAGTCCATTTCAGTTTACCACTGCTACGGTCACGACCCTCATACACGCCTTCATTCTTCGATGGTGCCCACGTGGTGGACATGTCGAGCAGGTTGGCGAAGAAGTCGTTGCTCAGCTGCCCCGGCTTGTCAGTGAACACGCCATGCTTCGAGCCACCGGCATTCGCGCCCAATGCACGCATACCACCGACCAGTGCGGTCACCTCCGGTACTGTCAGGGTCAACAGGTCGGCCTTCTCGACCAGCATGTTAGCAGGAGAACCATAAGCACCGTCGTTGTAGTAGTTACGGAAGGCATCAGCCTTCGGTTCCAGTACGGCGAACGAAAGCACGTCGGTCATCTCCTGTGTTGCGTCACCACGCCCCGATTTGAATGGAACCTTGACCTCGTGACCGGCATCTTTTGCCGCCTTCTCGATCGCAGCAGCACCACCGAGCACGATCAGGTCAGCCATGGAGACCTTGCTGCCGGAGTCCTTTTGGACTTTCTCAAGTTTCTTCAGTACGCTGGCCAGTTCTTTTGGATCGTTGGCTTCCCAGTCCTTCTGTGGAGCAAGCTGGACACGCGCACCGTTGGCGCCACCGCGCATATCTGAACCACGATAGGTAGAAGCTGATGCCCATGCCGTTCTGACCAGTTCAGATACGCTCAGTCCGGATTTCAGGATCTTCGATTTCAGCTTGTTCGCTTCACTGTCACTGATCTTGTTCCCTTCTGGAACCGGGTCCTGCCATATGAAGACCTCTGCTGGTATCTCACTGCCTGCATAACGGGCACGTGGACCCAGATCACGATGTGTCAGTTTAAACCACGCTTTGGCGAACGCCTGATCGAACTCTTTCGGATTTTTCAGGAAACGTTCGGATATCTTGCGGAAACCAGGATCTTCCTTCAGCGCCAGGTCGGTCGTCAACATCATGGGGGGATTACGTTTACCCTTGACGTGGGCATCCGGTACCGCTGTATGGGCATCTTTATCGGATGGTATCCACACTGTTGCACCGGCAGGTGTCTCATGTTTCTGCCATTCGTAGGTGAACAGGTTACTGAAGAAAAGCATTGACCATGCGGTAGGCGTCTGGGTCCAGGCACCTTCCAGTCCGCTGGTCATGGTGTCCTCAGCATTGCCTTTACCACATTTGTTCTTCCAGCCAAAACCCTGCGCTTCGACAGGGGCAGCAGCAGGTTCTGGACCTACGCAATCGCCTTTCTTTGCGCCGTGAGCCTTGCCCAGGGTATGTCCGCCAGCGACAAGTGCAACGATCTCCTCATCATTCATCGCCATGCGACCAAATGATTCACGCATATCTTTGGCGGCAGAGAGCGGATCGAGATTACCGCCTGGACCTTCCGGGTTCACATAGATCAGGCCCATCTGCACTGCTGCCAATGGCTTTTCGAGTTCGCCGTCCTTTTTGTAACGCTTGTCGTTACCAAGCATCTTGGTCTCTGGGCCCCAGTACACCAGGTCAGATTCCCAGTCATCCACGCGGCCACCAGCGAAGCCCAGGGTTTCGAAACCCATCGATTCCAGCGCGACGTTACCGGCCAGTATCATCAGGTCAGCCCAGGATACATTACGCCCGTATTTCTGCTTGACCGGCCACAACAGGCGGCGTGCCTTGTCCAGGTTGGCGTTATCAGGCCAGCTGTTGAGCGGTTCGAATCGTTGCTGGCCGCCATCGGCACCGCCGCGTCCGTCATGTATGCGGTAAGTTCCTGCGCTATGCCAGGCCATCCTGATCATCAGGCCGCCATAGTGACCCCAGTCTGCTGGCCACCAGTCCTGTGATGTGGTCAGTACTTTTTCGATGTCGGCTTTCAGGGCCTTGAGGTCGACGCTATTGAAGGCCCTGGCGTAGTCGAAGTCATCACCGTACGGACTGGATTTGTCATCGTGGTCACGTAGCGAGCCAAGATCCACCTGGTCTGGCCACCAGAAGCTGTTTGGTTTGGCTTTTCCGCTGAACATATTCTCCGATTGTGCCGCCGGCGCAATCGCGATCGCTATGGCAGCGACCAGTGGTATGGTTTTCTTAAGCATTACTGTTCCCTCAAAAGTGTGTTGATATTGATTTTGATTGATTACAGCCAGATGTTTATATTCATTATCAAGCTTTCACAATCAACTATTTGTTAAATATATTCCTGTCGCAAGGTAAGGGATATTAGATTTTCGTTATCTGTGTCATAGCTATTCTTAATATCACGAACCATTAATATACAAATACTATCGATTTGATAGATCGAATTAGTATTGTCTATATAATTGTTAAACTTCATTTTTGTATCCTCCCGTAAATATCTGGACTGGTTAGTTTGAGTTAACAGAGTAACCAGACTGATGTGAAAGGAGTGTCAAACACATGTGAAAATATTGTGAATTTACACATAATTTTTAAAATTTAATGCAGGTTCGCGTCGACATAAAGGTTTGGTTAATAGTAACTGTATCGTGCCGATCGAATTTTCTTTGAAGCCGCCTTCGCAGTAGCAAAGGTAAAAGTCCCACATGCGAATAAATGTTTCCGAGTATCCCAATCTTTGTATGTTTTCGATATTGCGGAAGAAACGTTCGCGCCAGTTAGCCAGGGTGGTGGCATAGTGCGGGCCAATGTCTTCTAGTTGATAGAAGCGCATATCAGTATGCTCGGCAACATTTTTTGCTAGCACGTTCACCGAAGGTAATGAGCCACCGGGAAATATATAACGCTGTATGAAATCGACTTCTTTGCTGGCCGCCTGGTAACGTTGGTCTGCGATGGTTATTGATTGCAGCAACATCATACCTTCGGGCTTCAGCAACTTGCTGCAGTGTTCGAAATAGTTTTTGTAGTAGGCATGACCAACGGCTTCGATCATCTCGATCGATACCAGTTTGTCGTACTGTCCGCTCAAGGTTCGATAGTCTTCGCAGAGCAGGGTGATTTTGTCACCAAGGCCTTCATCTTTTATTCTCTGTTCGGCGTAATCAAACTGCTGTTGCGAAATAGTGGTTGTAGTTACCTTGCAACCATAGTTTTTGGCGGCATAGATAGCGAAACCACCCCAGCCAGTACCTATTTCCAGAACATGATCATTTTCATCAAGTTGTAACTTCTGACAGATTCTGTCCAGCTTGGCCAGGCTGGCCTGTTCCATGGTCATGTCCTGATGTTCAAATATGCCACTTGAATACATCATGCTCGGGTCAAGAAACTGTTCGAACATGTCATTTCCGAGATCATAGTGAGCTTCTATATTTTTTCTGCTGCCAGATAAGGAGTTACGATGCAGGAAGTGAAAGGCCTTGTGTAATGGCAGCATGAGTTTGCCGAAGCCGCCATCGAGTGAATTTAATACATGCTCATTTCTCAGGATGATACGTACCAGATCGGTCAGTTCATTACAGTCCCAGCTTCTTGCCATATAGGCTTCGCCTGAGCCAACCGTACCGCCAAAAATGATATCACTGTAAAAGCTGGATTCATGGACGATGACTGTTGCATGTGTGGTGAAATCAGTATCATATTGACCGAATACATATTCGTTATGTCCTTCTTTCAGCGTAATCCTGCCATGTGTTATTTCACTGAACTTTGACAGGAATATCTTTTTTGCAAACTGATCGATCCAGCGATAAGTTGATGTAGAACCTTGTGGTCTGCTAAGTGCAATAGTATTCGACTTCATGCTGATTTCACCGACTTTGGTGCCTCGACTTTTGAGTGGTTAACAAAGGGTATTTTTTTAAGCCATAACAAAAGTGCCTGGTAATAAATGGCTATAACGATTTTCATGGTAATCATAGGGAACTGGATTAAGGCCATTGCCAGGTTCTTTCCCGTGATCTGACGTTTTTTAAGTTTTAGCGTTGCATCAAAAACTTTTTGACCATGCTGGTGATTTTCCATGTGAACCGACAAGCTTTCACCTGGCATTGAGAACCGCCAGTCATATTGCATGTCCATGGGCATAAATGGCGATACATGAAAACGTTTATTTTCAAAATAGCGATGTAGCCTGTTGTCAGCCTGATCGTTTTTGGACTGGTTGTTCTCGGCGTCCATTACGTAACAGTATTGTTCGCCCCATGGTGTATTGTTGACTTCGGCAACAATGAATTCGAGCTTGTCATCATTTTTATCGTAACAATAATAAAAACTCACGGGGTTAAAGCTGAAGCCGAAATAACTCAGATGGGTCAGCAGGCGAACTGGTCCTTGAGGACGTCGGCCTGTTTCCTGTTCGATATAATTACGTACGCTGTTATCTAGTGGAAGTTTTTTATCTCCAAGATGATCTTTACGGCGGAACGTCGCAATATTTGTTTTTTCGATAGACCATAACCAGAAGCGGTCAAAAACCGAAGTCAGTTCTGACAGGTCCAGGTACACCAGGAACAGTTTGTAACTGAACTGATGCTGCTTTGGGGTGAAGCGGCGGTGCTTAACTTGCCCAACGTAGAGACAGCTTTTCTTCATTACTAATGTCCTGTTTAAAGTGTGATAAAGCATTTAGTGCACTGA
>Ga0316201_10003772_pt1 | contig 11266 bp, 7 predicted proteins | sample CS6wburrow_MG_FD_204516 | JGI IMG/M metagenome (GOLD analysis project Ga0316201, IMG submission 204516) | Coastal sediment microbial communities from Delaware Bay, Delaware, United States - CS-6 worm burrow | ecosystem: Environmental > Aquatic > Marine > Coastal > Sediment | place: USA: Delaware... | reverse complement strand
AATGTCCAGGTGGCCGAGCAAAGAGCCGCCGTCTGCCCGCATGCGCATCGCTTCGGGGTTGACATCGACACCGTGCATTCTCGAAAGGTCGATCATCATGCCGCCGTCCGATGTTGATTTGCCCGGGAGGCTGTGGCCACCGCACTTGACCGACAGAAGCAGATTACGTTCGCGCCCGAAATTGACGGCGTTAACGACATCGTTTGTGGACAGGCATTGGACCACCATTGCGGGCTGCTTGCTGTCGAACATGCCGTTCCAGATTTGTTTCGCGGCAGCGTAGCCTTCGTCGACCTGCAACAACACCCGGCCATCAAGGCTCCCGGCCAGCTCGGATACCGCGGCAGACTCGATTGAAAGCTCTTCGCCGCTGCTCGAAACGGCGGGGATCAGACTGCCGACATCCGTTTTCGCTTTGGACCCACAACCGGGTAATGTAGCCGCAACCGCAGCTGCAAGCGTTGCCTTGCAGAATTTGCGTCTAAGCATGCTGTTCCTCCCAATTTTTCTTGTGTTTGTTCACGGCAAATCCGCGCCTGCGCGTCAATCCCGGCCAGCCTGACCGAAATCCGGGCTACCGTTGCACGGTTCTTCGTTGGTCACTAACGTCGACTTCGGGTCATTTCCTGCCCGTCACTTCAATAATAGCCGAATGTCCGAAGTCTGCTGTCTGGCCGACGATTTGGTGCAAGGTTTGCGGTGCCGCAAGCTCGAATGTTCGCTATCAACAATAGCGGTCGCTCAATCAGCTGGCAATTCGGAGCTGTGACTGGCCGCAAACGGCCAGGAGCTGTCATTCAGTCTGTGCCCTATCTGTGACCTCAGTCGCGGATTCTGTTCAATGAGACCTCTATTCTTCGTGATTACAGCCACTTATCGCAGGAAGCCGGGCAAATAACAGCGGAATGACAAGAAACGCGCAAAAATTGCGGAAACCGCTCGTGCTGGTGGCAGCCGACGCCCCGAATCAACGGAAGCTGATATGGAATGTATTGGAGCAATTCGGCTTCCGCATCGTGATTGCCGAAGACGGTAAAGCGGCATACGACCTGTTCAAGAAGACCCAGCCTGACGCCGTTCTGCTCGATGTTCACACACCGGATTTCGATGGTTTTGCTGTTTGTGCTGCAATCCGGAATCAAGAGTCTGGCGGTGAGACACCAATCTTCATGGTCACGGACCGTGACGACCGAGACTCAATTGAACGCGCCTATCGAATCGGCGCAACCGACATCGTATTCAATCCAGTTTCATTGCCCGTACTGCCGCATCGCATTCGCTACGCACTCAGAACGGCCCGCTCACTTAGCGACCTGAGGGAGTTGGTTCGCGCAATTCCCGATCTCATTTTCGTGGTAAACGAAGACGGCGACGTACAGGATGGTTTGAGCGGTCCGGACGCGACACATACTTTGCAGCTCAAAGCGCTGACCACCGCATCGAAGATCCATTTTTACCCTTGCGAAAACGACGACGGAGCGCTGGAATGCATCAAGCGCGCACTCGAAACCGGCAAGCCGCAAGTCTACGAACACGTACTGGACGGTCTCGATATTCATCTCGAGACACGATTCGTAACTCGCGATAAAAACACGGTGCTGGCGATCGTTCGTGACATCACCGAACGCAAGAGTGCCGAAGCGAAAATTTACAATCTTGCCTATTACGACGAACTCACCGAATTACCGAATCGTGAATTGTTCAGCCAAAGCCTCGAACGCACGATTACTGTCGCCAACAGGGACAACGAAAAATTTGCCGTGTTGTTTGTCGACCTCGATCGCTTCAAGCGCATCAATGACACACTTGGCCACACGATCGGTGATGAGCTGCTCAAGGACGTGGCCGATCGTCTGGCCAAATGCACACGATCGGACGACTCCATCGCGCACCTCGACCCGGTGGCCACTGGCAATATCAAACTCGCCCGGCTTGGCGGCGATGAATTCGTCATCAAACTCTACGGCGTCGCCTCGGAAGAATCGGTCGCCATCGTGGCCACGAGAATCATCAGTGCGCTAACACCGCCGTTTACCTGTGCCGGGCATCAATTTGTGGTAACGCCGAGCATTGGCATTGCGCTCTATCCGCAAGACGGCAAGACCGGTGAAGAATTGCTGATGAATGCCGACTCGGCGATGTACCGCGCCAAGGCGGTCGGTCGAAACAACTTCAAGTTTTACTCCGAGACGATGCGCACCAAGTCCTTGCACAGACTCGATCTTGAAAATTTGATTCGAACGGCTATCGAAGAGGAACAGTTTGAGCTGTACTTCCAGCCGAAGGTCGACGCGGAGTCGTTTCGCCTGGTAGGTGCCGAAGCGCTCCTGCGCTGGCATCATCCCGAGCGCGGCGCTATCGCTCCAGACGATTTCATCCCCATTGCGGAAGAAACGGGCCTGATCGTACCGATGGGTCAATGGGTGCTCAACGAAGCCTGCAGGCAGGTCAAGGTCTGGTCAACCTCTCCGGTCGGAGCGGTACCGGTATCGGTCAACATTTCCAGTCACCAGTTTCGAGATGGCGGCCTGATTGGCGACGTTCTCGATGCAGTGTCTGCCGCGGGCATTAGGGCAATAGACCTGGAACTCGAAATCACGGAAAGCGTGTTGCTGCAGGATGTCGACAAGACCCTCATCGAACTCAGGGCGCTCAAGGAGGCCGGCATTGCCCTGTCCATTGATGATTTTGGCACCGGCTATTCCTCACTCAGCTATCTCAAACGTTTCCCCATTGACACGCTTAAGATCGACCGCTCATTTGTGAAGGACCTGCACCAGGATGCTGACGATGCCGCAATCTGTGCCGCTATTCTGGCCATGTCGCATCAGCTCGGTTTGAAGGTTGTTGCGGAAGGCGTGGAAACGAGGGAACAACTCGACTTTCTGCGACGTCACAAGTGCAACCACATCCAGGGTTACATTTGCAGCAAGCCGTTAACGGCCACCGAATTCTTCGCATTGCTTGTGAAGATTTCGGGTCAAGCCGCTAATTCAGACGATCACGCCGAAGCAACGGCCTGATTTCAATGGCAGCGAGCGACCAGAAGCAGGCAACACCAACCCCCGCACCCGAAGGCGGTAGTGCCTGCCTCACTTAAAGCCGGCTATTTGTCGCGCGAACCGACCGGCACCATCAAGTGCGCGTACGGGGTACCTTTCCACATCACGTAAGGACCCCCATTTTCAGGGTCTGTGGGAAACGCATCCAACAAACTGGCGGGCGCAAGTATCATCAGGTGCGCGCCCTCTTCGATCCACTCGTTGTCCTCAGTTGGACCCTCTGCATAGGGATCAATATTGCTGGCTCCCTCGTCACCCCCAAGCATGTATGAGATCCCGAGCGATTCGGCGGCATACTCCTTTTTGTTCTGCCATGCGTCCGCCCACTTCATCCACTCACTGTCCATGCACATAGGTGCGCTACCCGAAAGCATGGGCGGTGTCGGCAAACATGTATATCCGTTTGAACCTTCCTTCAGGACATTCCCCTCCCAGTCAACCACGGTCGCATCTTCTGCCATCCCCGGCCACGCTGCACTCAGCGCGTCTGCCAAGGCATCTGACGCATCATCTGCCAGACATGCAGCCGGGGCCCCCAGGAAGGCCAACATCAACGCTGTCATACCAATTCGAAGCCTGTTGCAAGTCTCGTTTCTCATTTCAAACTCCTGTCTTTTTTTCTACGCGACGTGTGCCGCGCGAGCGATCCAGAATATTGAATAGATGGCAACGCCGCAAGCTTAAGTTCCTGCTACCTTTCGACAGGGGCGGTCGGGAAAAACGAGCACCGCGGCTCTCTGACGCCGCCGTTAGGCCGGCTTTTGTGTTGGGCGCCCTGCGTCTGGCCTCTAGTCGAGGTGCAACGCCTTCATTTTCCTTGCCAGGGTATTCCTGCCCCAACCGAGAAGCTTGGCCGCTTCCTGCCGATGACCGTTGGTCTGCGACATGGCGATTTCTATCAGCGTCTTTTCAAATTCCGGCAAGGCCGCATCCAGTAGTGGGGTGTCGCTGCTGTGAAGTTGGCCCTCCGCCCAGGCGGCCAGTCCCCTGGTCCATTCTTTCGCAGCGCGTTTCGGCGACTCGCTGCCGCCCAGGTCAGTCGGCACATCCTCTGTCGTAATCACGCCTCCGGGCGCGGTTACTGTCAGGCGGCGGGAGGCGTTGACCAATTGCCTGACGTTGCCGGGCCACGCGAACGCCTGCAGCGCATCCATCGCCTCAGCGTCAACGGTCTTCGCTGCAACACCAAGCTCTTTTGCGGCTTCGGCAAGATAGTGCTTCAGCAGGACCGGAATATCTTCCCGTCGTTGTCGCAGCGGCGGCGTGTTAATGCGTATGACATTTAGTCGGTGGTAAAGGTCTTCGCGGAAACGAGATTCCTTGACGGCCCGTGCCAGGTCCTGGTTGGTGGCCGCGATAACCCGGACGTCGACCTTGATGGGGGTTTGGCCACCAACGCGATAGAACTCGCTTTCGGCCAGGACACGCAGCAACCGCGTCTGCAGGGCGGCCGACATGTCACCGATTTCGTCGAGGAACAGCGTGCCACCGTCGGCCTGTTCGAAGCGGCCAACGCGACGCGCATCGGCACCAGTGAACGCACCTTTCTCATGGCCGAACAATTCTGATTCGAGGAGTTCCGCCGCAATCGCAGCGGTGTTCAAGGCAACGAAAGTCTTGTCTGCTCGCGGACTGTGCTCATGCAACGCGCGGGCAACCAGCTCTTTGCCGGTACCCGACTCACCGGTGATCAGCACGGTCATGCTCGAACCGGCCAGGCGACCGATCGAGCGGAAGACCTCCTGCATCGCCGGCGCCTGTCCGATCATCGACGCAATAGTGTCGGTTTCAGGTTCTTGCGCGTCTCCGGATTTGCCGTTGGCGCGTGCGGCTTTGCGTACGAGCTCTACGGCCTCGTCGATGTCGAAGGGCTTTGGCAAATATTCGAATGCACCCCCTTTGTAAGCGGCGACGGCATTCTCCAGATCAGAGTGCGCGGTGATCACGATGATCGGCAAATCCGGCAGGGTGCCACGCAGCCGTTCGAGGAGAGCGATGCCGCTCATCCCCGGCATGCGCACATCGGTGATCAGCACGTCGGGCGTGTCTTCATCGATCGCCTCGAGCAAGTGCTCGGCGCGTTCGAAGCTGCGCGTTTCGATGTTCGCCTGCTTTAGCGCCTTCTCGAGAACCCATCGCACGGAAGGGTCATCGTCAACTATCCATGCATGAAGCGAAAGATCAGCCATCGCCGTGTATCTCGGCTTGCTTAATCGGTATACGAACGTAGAACACCGTGCGGCCCGGTCTGCTCTCGAACTCTATCAAACCACCGTGCCGGCTCAGCAGTTCTTGTGCTGCGGGCAAGCCAAGCCCCGTGCCTTCCGGCCGGCTGGTAACCAAAGGATAAAAAACCGAATCCTGTAGCTCCCTTGGTATGCCGGGTCCGTCATCCTCAATTTCGATGGACGCTATGACGCGGTGTCGCGTATCGCCGATTGTGTAGTTGGTAGCCGCCCTGCTTCGCAAGGTCAGCGTACCCTGCCCGTCGAGCGCGGCAAACGCATTGCGCACCAGGTTCAAGAGGGCCTGGATCATCTGGTCACGGTCGAGATCAATGGTCGGTAGCCCGGGATCGTAATCGCGCCGAATCTTCACGAGCCTGTCGTTTTCTGCCCCAACAAGTTTGACAACGTACTCGAGCAACTCATGCACGTTGACCGGCTGCTTGTTCGGCGGCCCACCTGGGCCCAGCAGGGTGTCGACCAGCCCGGCCAGTCGGTCCGTTTCACTAATAACGACATCCGTGTATTCATGTAAAGAGCTGTCGTCGAGCTGACGTTCGAGTAGCTGCGCCGCCCCGCGAATTCCGCCCAGTGGATTTTTTATTTCATGCGCAAGCTGCCGAATCATTTGTCGGCCCGCACCGTGCTGGATTAGCAGCGCGTTTTCGCGACTGATTTGTGATCGTCGCGTCACGTCCGTAATTTCGACAAGTACGCAAGCGTCGTCAGTCGCGATAGGCGATACCCGGCAGTCAACAATTCGCTCATGCGCATGCACCTCGGTCGGCGAGAGCCGCATTTCGTTCGCATAGTGCGCTCCGGTTGCCACCACACGACTGAGAATGTCGCGCATTTCCGGCTCATCATCGACGAGTCGCAACAGGGATTTTCCGTAGGCTCGTTTTTGGCTGATGCCGAGAATATTTTCGGCGGCCGGGTTCAGGCCGACAATCAGAAGGTGCTCGTCCAAAAGGACGATGCCGGCACTCAGTGCATCGAGGATGCTGTTGGCATTGCGCCGGAGGGTTCCGTCATTGCTGGAGCTGCCGCCGCGAGGGCGAGCGGGATAAGGTGGATCTAAAATACCGTGTTCTGTTGCACATAGAACCGGTTCGGCAGGCTCCGAATCATGAGCTTGCCCGTGTCGTCCAGAATCTCCGCCTGGAGATTGTGCACCCCGCGGTAGACCTCCTCTATCTGGAAGCTCGTTCCACCGACCGTTCTTGCGGCCCCATCGAAATAGACCCGCACCTGGTGCCCGGGTTGCAGCGCTGGGCTCAGCGCCAGCGATACGTTTAGTACGCCCTCTATGTTCCACAAGGTTTCTTCAGGCGAAGGAGCGCTGACTTCGAGGGTTTCGTAGCTGAATGGCTGGGCCGGTTCTGCGACGTCGTCACTGGCTTCCGCAGGACCGCTCGCAGGCTCCGGCGCTGCCGGAGTACGACGGGGAGACCTGGATTCGCCCAGATCGATTTGTTTCGAGCCGGGCTCGGGTCGGTCTGAATAATGAACGACGCCGTCCTCATCGACCCACGTATAGGCCTGTGCCAGCGCGCCATGTGCGGCGAACAGCGCCAGGAGGATAAGAATCGGTTGTAGTCGCATTCGATGAGCATAGCAGCGTCGAGGTTATTTGGGCTAGAGGCCGGGCGGCAAAATGCCGCCCGGTTCACACTATTGGCCGTTTAAAGGCTGTAATACATGTCAAATTCGACGGGGTGAGTCGCCATTCTGAGGCGCGTGACGTTCTCCATCTTCAGGTCGATATACGCGTCAATGAGGTCGTCACTGAATACGCCACCGGCCTTCAGGAAGCCGCGGTCCGCATCGAGGGCGCCAAGGGCCTCATCCAGCGAGAACGCGACCAGCTTCAGCTGCTTCTCTTCCTCCGGCGGCAAATCGTAAAGATCCTTGTCCATGGCGTCGCCCGGGTGAACCTTGTTCTGGATGCCGTCGAGGCCGGCCATCATCATCGCGGAAAACGCCAGGTACGGGTTTGCCATCGAGTCGGGGAAGCGAACCTCTATGCGGCGCCCCTTCGGGTTTGCGATATAGGGAATACGAATTGACGCTGAGCGATTGCGTGCCGAGTAGGCAAGAATTGTCGGCGCCTCGAAGCCCGGGACCAGGCGCTTGTAGCTGTTCGTCGACGGGTTGGCAAACGCGTTGATCGCTTTGGCGTGCTTGATGATACCGCCGATGTAGTAAAGCGCCGTCTCGGAAAGGCCGCCGTAGCCGTCTCCAATGAACAGGTTCTTGCCGTCTTTGAACAAGGATTGATGCACGTGCATGCCGTTTCCGTTGTCGTTAACCAGCGGCTTCGGCATGAACGTGGCCGTCTTGCCGTAGGCGTGAGCCACGTTATGAACGACATACTTTAGAATCTGCACCTCATCGGCCTTGCGCACCAACGTGTTGAATATAGCGCCGATTTCGCACTGTCCGGCGGTTGCCACCTCGTGATGGTGCACTTCTGTTTTGACGCCCATTTCTTCGATTGCCAGGCACATGGCAGAGCGGACATCATGAAGCGAGTCAACCGGCGGTACCGGAAAGTAGCCGCCTTTTACGGTTGGGCGATGGCCGGTGTTGCCCTCGTCGTAACTGCGGTCCGTGTTCCACGCGCCCTCTTCCGAGTCGACCTTGTAAAACGCGCCCTGCATGTTGTCGTCCCATGTCACATTGTCGAACACAAAGAACTCGTTCTCCGGTCCGAAGTACGCTGTGTCAGCTATGCCGGTTGATTTCAGATATGCCTCGGCGCGATCGGCAAGCGATCGCGGGCAACGATCGTAGCCCTGCATCGTTGACGGCTCGACGACGGTGCAGCGCAGATTGAGCGTCGGCTCGTCCGGAAAAATATCGAGTACCGCCGAAGCAGGGTCCGGCATCAGGATCATGTCTGATTCATTGATCCCCTTCCAACCCGAGATCGACGAGCCATCAAACATCTTGCCGTCTTCGAAAAGATCTTCGTCGACAGTATGGGCGGGCACCGTTACGTGTTGTTCTTTGCCGATCGTGTCCGTAAAACGAAAATCGACAAACTTGGCCTCTGCATCTTTGATGAGGGCGAGTACCTCTGCGGGCTTCATGGATCTTTCCTCCAGGTTTTTCGTGCGCTAAACAAAAGGGCCGCCCGATGCGGCCCGGTAGCTAATGTTGATTGCATGAAATGTGCCAAAACGGTGCTTACAATAAGTAGTTGTTTATTATGGCTTTTCAAGTGCCGCCCACCCGACGAATGCACCATATTAGTGCGCCGTCGTCCCGAGCCGCACCATTATAGTGCATCCGGGCTTCGGGCGCACCCCGATGGAGCGCCGAGGCCGGCCTTAATTTCGCATCGCCCATTGACAGCCCTCCTACCGGGCGCTCCGAGCCGTTATACTTCGCGCGTTTCCGCCACCGCGACAGCGCCTGAATGAGCACCAACACATCACCTCTGCGCCTGAGCTTTCAGGACCTGATTCTGAAGCTCCAGCAATATTGGGCCGAGCGAGGCTGCGTGATCTTGCAGCCCTATGACATGGAGATGGGCGCGGGGACATTTCATCCGGCCACCTTCCTGCGCGCGGTGGGCCCGGAGCCCTGGTCTGCCGCCTACGTGCAGCCAAGCCGACGACCAACCGACGGGCGCTACGGCGACAACCCGTTTCGATTGCAGCATTACTATCAGTACCAGGTTGTGATTAAGCCTTCGCCGCTTGATATCCAGGAGCTATACCTGGGTTCATTGCGCGCCATCGGAATCGATCCGCTCGTGCACGACATTCGCTTTGTTGAAGACAACTGGGAGTCGCCGACACTGGGCGCCTGGGGTCTCGGCTGGGAGGTGTGGCTGAACGGCATGGAGGTCTCGCAGTTCACCTACTTCCAGCAAGTCGGCGGCCTTGAGTGTCGCCCGGTAACCGGTGAGATCACCTACGGCCTTGAGCGCCTTGCGATGTACCTGCAAAACGTCGAAAGCATTTTTGATCTCGTCTGGACCGACGGCCCGCTCGGCCGAATTACGTACGGTGATGTCTATCACCAAAATGAAGTCGAACAATCCCGTTACAACTTTGAAGAGGCCGATGTTGACGCGCTGTTCAATACTTTCGATCACGCCGAACACGAAAGCCAGCGGCTCATCGAGCTGGGCCTCGCGCTCCCGGCCTATGAACAAATGCTCACCGCGTCGCATACATTCAATCTCCTCGATGCGCGACAGGCGATTTCCGTCACCGAACGTCAGCGCTTCATCTTGCGCGTAAGAACAATGTCGCGTGCGATCTGTGACGCGTACTACGCCAGTCGCGAGGCACTTGGTTTCCCGATGACGCAATCGGTAGCGACAGGACGGTCGTCCGAATGAGCCAGGTGGACGACTTTCTCATAGAGATCGGTACAGAAGAGCTGCCGCCCAAGGCCTTGCGCTCGTTAATGGAGGCCTTCGGTTCGGGCCTTGTCAACGCCATCGATGGCGCGGCGCTCGAGCATGGCGCCGCGCATGCATACGCGAGCCCGCGTCGCCTTGCCGTTGTCATTGACGGGCTCGCCCGGCGCCAGGCAGACCGCAGGCTCGAACAGAAGGGCCCGCCAACCAAGATAGCCTTCGACAAGGAGGGCAACCCCACCGCGGCCGCAACCGCGTTCGCCAGGAAGTGTGGTGTCAACGTAGCGGAGCTTGGTAGACACAAGACAGACAAAGGCGAGTGGCTTGTCTTTGAGGCGCTGGAGAAGGGCCAGACAGCCGCAGCCCTGATGCCCGCGTTGATCGAGCGCGCGCTGGCCGCGCTGCCCATACCGCGGCGTATGCGATGGGGCGCCGGCGAGGCCGAATTCGTGCGACCCGTTCACTGGATTGTGATGCTGCACGGCACAGACATCATTGATGCGCGCGTGATGGGAACCGGCGCCGGGAACGCTTCGCGCGGTCATCGCTTTCATTCGTCGGGCCCGATCATCATTCCGGAACCCCGAGAGTATCTCGACACGCTGGAGAAAGAGGGCCGTGTCATCGCGGACTTCGAGCGCCGGCGAGCGCTCGTGCGAGACGGAGTCATTGCTGCCGCGGCTGGTGCCGGCGGTCTCGTTGTTGACGGTGAATCGCTTTACGATGAAGTTGCCGCGCTGGTCGAGTGGCCCGTTGCAATACTGGGGCGGTTCGATGAGCAGTACCTGGCCCTTCCCCGTGAAGTCGTGATTTCAACGTTAACGGGTCATCAGCGCTACTTCCCGGTATCGGATGAAAGTGGTGCGCTATTGCCGCTGTTCATTACCGTTGCAAACCTCGAGAGCAAAGATCCGGATCAGGTACGCGAAGGAAACGAGCGAGTTATCCGGCCACGGCTGGCTGACGCGGCTTTTTTCTGGGACAGCGACCGGCGCAGTACACTCGACAGCCGCAGGAAGGCTTTGCGCGAGGTAATTTACCAGCGCGGCCTGGGCAGCCTTGCAGACAAAAGCCGTCGCACCGCAGCCATTGCCACCTGGCTTGCAGCAAAGCTCGACACAGACAAAAGCGACGTCGAGCGTGCCGCCGAGCTGGCCCAGTGTGATCTTCTGACCGGCATGGTTGGCGAGTTTCCGGAACTGCAGGGCACGATGGGTCGCTACTACGCGCTGGCAGACGGCGAGCCCGAGGTTGTGGCGGCGGCGATCGGCGAACACTATCGGCCACGCTTTGCGGGCGACGAACTGCCCGTAACCGACGTGGGCCAGATACTGGCGGTAGCCGATAAGCTCGACACCCTGGCCGGGGTATTCTCGATCGGCAAGAAACCGACTGGCAACCGCGACCCTTTCGGCCTGCGCCGCGCCGCGCTCGGCGTGATCCGGATCCTCATCGAGTGTGGCCTCGATATCGATCTCAGGGCGCTCATCGCGAAGGCCGTCGATCGGCAGCCGAAAAGCAAGATTGAAAACGTGGAACTCGTCAGTGAAATCTATGCCTTCATCACCGATCGGCTGCGCCGATATTTTCTTGACCGCGAT
>Ga0316201_10003771_pt1 | contig 11268 bp, 10 predicted proteins | sample CS6wburrow_MG_FD_204516 | JGI IMG/M metagenome (GOLD analysis project Ga0316201, IMG submission 204516) | Coastal sediment microbial communities from Delaware Bay, Delaware, United States - CS-6 worm burrow | ecosystem: Environmental > Aquatic > Marine > Coastal > Sediment | place: USA... | reverse complement strand
TCACTTTTAGTAATACTTAAATCACTATACTTAAATGATGTGTAACTAAGCCCATGACCAAATGGATAGACAGGAGTGTTTTCCTTATCACTATAATGTGACCAAAACACATTGACCTCTCTATTATTTGCTCTTCCTGTATTTTTGTGATTGTAGTAAATAGGAATTTGGCCTACATCTCTCGGGAATGTCATTGGAAGCTTACCTGAAGGGTTATAATCACCATACAATACTTGCGCTACAGCATTTCCGGTTTGCGTACCTAATTGCCATGCCTCTACTATGGTTGGTATGTTTTCGGAGGCCCATTCTAGTGTTAAAGGTCTACCATTTTGAAGTACTAGAACTATATTTTTATTTACATTATATACTGCTTCGAGTAGCTCTTGTTGTAAGCCAGGCAAATCAATAGTGGTTCTACTTCTTCCTTCACCACTTTGAAAACCATGCTCACCTAATACCATTATTACAACATCAGATGTTTTAGCGACCTCAACAGCTTCATCAATTCCACTGTGATCCGTTGTATTAATATTAACCTCCCTTATAAATGCTGTTTCCCCAACAACAAGATTTACCCCTTTTTCATAGGTTAAAGTATTACCTGTATAGGATTGCATCCCTTCTAAAATAGATACTGCAGAATTATCATCGGACGCTAATCTCCAACTTCCTAAAGGACTATTCTTATCTGCAGCTAACTCACCTATAAGTGCTATTTTTTGGCCTTGCTTTTTAAGTGGTAGTAAGTTGTTTTCATTTTTAAGTAAAACAATAGACTTTTTTGCCATATCTAGAGCTGCATCAAGATGTGCCTTATTACCTATCATTTCCTTTTCATTTGCTGCATCACAGTATCTGTAAGGATCCTCAAACAAAGCAAGTTCAAATTTTACTCTTAAAATTCGTTTTACAGCGTCATCTATTATGCTTTCAGAAACAGTACCTTCTTTTACTAGGTTAACTAATTCTTGTATGTATACATGACCTTCCATATCCATATCAGAACCTGCAGTCGAAGCTAGATTCGCGGCTTCTTTTTTATCTTTGGCATGTCCCCAGAAAATGATTTCGTTGATTGAAGCCCAATCCGAAACTACAAAACCTTTAAAATCCCAATCGTTTTTTAAAATATCTCTTTGTAGATATTTGCTAGCTGTAACAGGAACACCATTTAGCGTATTAAATGAGTTCATGAATGTTTTTACATCACTATCTACAGCAGCTTTAAATGGAGGTAAAACAGTGTTTAATAATGTCACATTGCTAATATCTACTCTATTATATTCTCGACCAGCTTCAGCAAAACCATAGGCTGCAAAGTGCTTAGCACAGGCAGCAATTGTATTCGTTTTTTTAAGATCGTCACCTTGGAACCCTTTTACTCTTGCAGTTGCAATTTTACTCCCTAAATACGTGTCTTCGCCAGCTCCTTCCATAACTCTGCCCCATCGTGGATCTCTAGAAATATCAACCATTGGAGCAAAAGTCCAATTAATACCAGCTGCAGATGCTTCTATAGCAGCTATTCTTGCAGATTTTTGAATTGCTTCTAAATCCCAACTAGCCGATTCGGCCAAAGGAATTGGACTCAATGTTTTGAATCCATGAATAACATCGAAACCAAAAAGTAAAGGGATACCTAGTCTCGATTCTTCAACAGCGATACGCTGAATTTCTCTTACATGTTTAACGCCTCTTACATTGAGCATAGCACCAACATATCCTTTTTTTAAATGCTCATATTTTAAATTTGAAGAAACTTCCTTTGGCACTGGACCTGTAACATCCCAGAAACCATTGTATAAATTCATTTGCCCAATCTTCTCTTCTAATGTCATTATGGCTAATAAAGAATCTATTTTTTTATCTATTACATCTTCATTTACCATTCTAGAATTATTTTTATTTACTGAGCAGGTTAAAACGGATAAGACTATTCCTAAAATTAGTAAAAAGTGTTTTGTTGGATATTTCATTTTTAAGATTTTAATGCTATTTATAATACTAATTCTCGTTTTAATATATCGCTATATTTTTTGTTAGTTAAACTGATAATTTGTGAATAATAGTAGAAATTAAAACCAAAATCCAAGATTAAAAAACCAATACCCATTTCCTGTATCTGGTGAATAGGTGTATTTTCCTTCTAATGGTCCAAGAAAAGTTTCTAATGAATACCCTAACGCATAACCGCTATAATCTGGTGAAGAAAACCAATTCCCAGTTTCAAAAAGGCCTTCTTCTACATTGGCATAGTTAGCTGCTAAAAGAATGTGATGCTTTTTAATAATTTCATAGTCTAACGTAAAAGTGGCTTTCACAAAACTATTACCTGAGATATCAACGTAGTCGTAACCATAAAACGAATATAAATTATTTACAAAATTGTTGCCGTAACCACCTAAAGCAAAATTTAATGCTGTTGCGCTATTTTCACCAAGCGAAAAACCGCCACTTGCTTCTGTTTTTAAAGCCAAATTATCCGTAAAACTAAAAGCATAACCAATATCTGCTTTGGCTATTGAAAATTCCTCAAAATTATTGTTTTCACCTGTAGCGTCGAGATATAGATGAAAATACCCATTAAAATAGAAACCATCTTTAGGAAAACGAGTATCACTATAGCTGTCGAACACAAGATTTCCGAAAACGCTATAATAGTTTGTGTTTTCAAAAACAAGATCATTATTCTGATCTTCGTCTAAAATAGTTTCTGATGTAATCTTGAGGTGCTTATGTTCTGCGCCAATACTCAATGCAAAATCTTTTCTAAAAATAGTTTGTAAATAAACCTGATTTGTAAAATCCTGATGCCTGATACTAACCCTATTTAACCCAACCAATAAAGTATCTTCTAATGCTACAAAAGGATTGATGTTTTTTTCGAATTTATTAAAGCGTGATTTTATACCAATACTTAAGTAAAAACCCCTATCAATAAAGTAGTCAAGATTATACCTAGAATTATCACCAAGAATTAAATCTAAAGAGGCTATATCATTATTAACCAGTAATCTTTTTTTAGTAAAATTCACTAATGCTGCACTCTTATACAAACCATCGTAATGCACGCCAAATCTTAAAAAATTCGTTACCTCAGCTTCTTTTACTTCACCTATAAGATTATACTTAGATTCATTTTCGCAAGGCTCTAAACTATATCTAAATGTGTCAAAATTATTAGTAGCTATTAAGTTATTTATCCCTTTTTTAAAATCCGCATAAGAAATATTACCATCGCCTTTTATCTTTAACTTTCCTAGTATGTATGATCTTGTATAACGTTCATTACCTGTGATTTTTATAGAGCTAATACTAATACTATCTAGAGGTCTTATTTCTTGTCTTTTATAATTACGATGAGCTTGCTTGTTTTTAGCATCTAACAATTTTGACATATTGGCTCTAGCAGCTGCTTCGCCGTTTGCAATAATATCTTCACCTTCATTGAAAGAAATAACGGAATAATTAGTGATGTCCGGTTTTATATATATATCTGTTAAAGGCGCTTTCTTTTTCATTAAATTAATAGTCTTGAAATTATTAATCTGAAACAATATATCTAGCGCAGACTTTAAAGAATCTCTATCTTTTAACGAATCTTGTACATCTACACCTATAATTATGTCCATTCCCTTGGCACGCAATTCTTCAACAGGAAAATTATTGGTTACACCACCATCTATTAAAATTCTATCACCAATAATAACAGGTTGAAACAATGTTGGCAAAGCACCACTTGCTGTAACGGCTTCTGCCAGTCTTCCCTTATCCAAAATTAAAGATTCACCTGTTTCAATATCTGTTGCTATACAGAAAAACGGAATAGGTAGTTTTTCGAAGTCCCTAATCTCATTAACTGGAATCATTAATTGATACAATAAATTATACACATTTTGACCTCTAGACAAAGCCGAAGGAAAACTTATTTTAAAATTGTCGAAGGGCAAGCTAATGGCGTATTTTTCTATATTTTCACGATCGTAAAAGGATTTAGAGGATCTGGGAAACTTATCATTTATTAACTCATCAAAGTCTTGGCTTTCGAACATTTGCTCTAACTGTTTGCCCGAATATCCTGTGGCATATAAGGACCCAATAATTGCTCCCATGCTTGTCCCAGAAATATAATCGATTTTTATTCCCAAACTATCAATTACTTTTAAAACTCCAATATGTGCAAATCCTTTAGCTCCACCACCACTAAGTACCAAACCAACTTTAGGCTTTTCTATTTTCTGAGCTAATATAGGATTGCTAAGTACGCTCAGATATATCAATGCAGATAAAAAGAGAATGCTCTTAAGTGGTTTTGAATAATATGTTAAGGATATGTTCACTTTATTCTTTATGATAATAATTATAAATTTTACTAGCTCTAGAAACCCCTACAACAGTCTCGAGCTCGTCTAATTTTGCATTAGCAATTCGTTTCACTGTTTTAAAGCTTTTCATTAAATCAATTATAGTTTGCTCACCTACACCAGATATATTTTCTAACTCTGTAGTTAAAGCTCCTTTACTTCTTCTATTTCTATGATGCTCTATTCCAAAACGGTGAGCCTCGTTTCTTAACTGTTGAATAATTTTTAAGGTTTCACTTTTCTTGTCTAAATATAATGGAATTGGATCATCTGGATAGAATAATTCTTCTAAACGTTTAGCAATTCCGATAATAGCAATTTTTCCTCTAAGACCTAAAACATCTAAACTCTTTAAAGATGAAGATAATTGCCCTTTTCCACCATCAATAATAATAAGTTGTGGTAAAGGTTGATCTTCATCTAACAAACGCTTGTAACGTCTATAGACAACTTCTTCCATAGATGCAAAATCGTCTGGTCCTTCAACGGTTTTAATATTAAAATGTCTATAATCTCTTTTACTTGGTTTTCCATTTTTAAAAACCACACATGCGGCAACTGGGTTTGTCCCTTGAATATTAGAATTATCGAAACACTCAATATGTCTGGGCTCTTCAGATAATCGTAAATCAGCTTTCATCTGCGCCATTATACGATTTGCGTGACGATCTGGATCTACAATTTTAATCTGTTTCAACTTATCCATTCTATAATACATGGCATTGCGCCTCGATAAATCTAGAATACTTTTTTTATCTCCAAGTTTCGGGATGGTTATCTTTAATTCATTACCTAAATTAACCTTAATAGGAACATAAACCTCTTTCGAATTTGAGTTAAATCGTTGCCTAATTTCTGTAATTGCCAATTCTAATAATTGAACGTCCGGTTCTTGTAACTTCTTTTTTAACTCTAAAGTGTGCGATCTAATTATTGAACCATAACTCAATTGTAAAAAATTGACATACGCATAGGTTTCATCGCTTACAATTGAAAACACATCTACGTTACTAATCTTAGGGTTTACAACAGTTGATTTGGCTTGATAATTCTCTAAAACTTCTAGTTTTTCTTTTATTTTCTGCGCGTCTTCAAACTGCATTTTTTCAGCAAATTGCCTCATTTGAATCCTAAACTGCTGCAATGAATCTTTAAAATTTCCTTTTAATATTTCTCTTATAGCAGTAACATTTGCATGGTATTCTTCTTCCGTTTCATAGCCTTCGCAAGCACCTTTACAATTTCCTAGGTGATATTCTAAACAAACCTTATACTTGCCTGCTACAATTTTAGCCTCAGATAAATCATAATTACACGTTCGCAATTGGTACAATCCTTTGATTAAACCTAAAAGCGTTTTTACGGTTTTCATACTTGTGTAAGGTCCAAAATATTCAGAACCATCTTTAATAACTCGTCGTGTTGGAAAAACTCTGGGAAAACGTTCCTTCTTTATACAAATCCAAGGATATGATTTATCATCTTTAAGTAATACATTATACTTGGGCTGATATTTCTTTATGAGGTTATTTTCGAGTAATAAAGCATCATTCTCAGTCTCTACCACGATGTGCTTTATAGAAACAATATTCTTTACTAAGACCCTTGTTTTGCCATAATCGTGATGCTTAGTGAAATAACTACTGACACGTTTTTTTATATCCTTCGCCTTGCCAACATAAATTATTTTCTCGTCAACATCAAAATATTGGTACACACCTGGTTGATGAGGCAGGGTTTTTATCTGTATTTCTAAGGTAGTGTCTGGCATTTAATCAAAGGTAATAATTACATTTCAATACATGTATTTTCAATTGACTTAATGATTATCTTTCGCCTCTTTTTATAAAATATAATTCATGACTAAAAAAGTCTTAGGACGAATTGATAAGATTGACTTCCCGAAGTTAGACTTGTATGAAATTGATGTGAAAATCGACACAGGAGCATATACTTCTGCAATACATTGCTCTCAAATTAGAGAAGAAAACAACAAGTTATATTGCATTTTTGAGAGTAAAGGTCATCCAAACTTCAAAAGCAACGAAATCGCATTTAAAAACTATACCTATACAGATGTTAAGAGTAGTAACGGACACAAAGAAAATCGTTACAAGATTAAAACAGATGTGGTATTCTTTGGAAAAATATATAAGATTAACTTAACTTTAAGCACAAGAGATGATATGCGTTTCCCTGTTCTTATTGGACGTCAATTTTTGAGCAAAAAATTTATAGTCGATGTAGATATGGAAAATCTATCTTTTAACAACCAAAATAAATAATGAACATTGTAATTCTTTCACGTAATCCAAGTTTATATTCTACTAATCGTTTGGCAGAAGAAGCCAAAAATAGAGGTCATGAAGTTGAAATCATTGATCCTTTAAAATGCGATATTATAATTGAAAAGGAGAAGCCTACAATCTACTACAAAGACCGATATTTAGATTATGTTGATGCTATAATCCCTAGAATTGGTGCCTCTGTTACATTTTACGGCTGTGCAGTTGTGCGACAATTTGAAGAAATGGGCGTTTTTACTATCGCTTCCTCTGATGCGATATTAAGATCTCGAGACAAACTAAAAAGCCTTCAACGTCTTAGTAAAGCCGGAATAGGAATGCCAAAAACCGTTTTTACGAATTATTCTCGAGATGTAGAAGAAGTTATTGAACATGTTGGAGGAACACCTGTTATTATAAAACTATTAGAAGGAACACAAGGCTTAGGCGTAGTTTTGGCAGAAAGTAAAAATGCTGCTGAATCTGTTTTAGAAGCATTTAATGGATTACAAGCCAGAGTTATTGTACAAGAGTATATTAAAGAAGCTAAAGGTGCCGATTTAAGAGCCTTAGTTGTGGATGGACAAGTTGTTGGCGCTATGAAACGACAAGGTAAAGAAGGTGAATTTCGTTCAAATTTGCATCGAGGAGGTACTGCAAATATTATTAAGTTAGAAGCGGATGAACTAAAATTAGCAATGAATGCTGCCAAGGTATTAAAGCTCCCTGTTTGTGGAGTAGATATGCTACAATCTGCTCGAGGACCATTATTATTAGAAGTTAATTCTACGCCAGGGCTAGAAGGTATTGAAGGCGCCACTCATAATAATATTGCAAGAGCAATTATTACATTTATAGAACGTAGCAGAAAATAAGAACATGTCAAAAGATATTTTAAATATTTTAGGTGTTGAAGTTGCACCAGGTAAAAGTGCAACTGTAACTTTTGAAGTTGCAAAATTGCATACAAGAAATACTTTAGATGTTCCTATAATCATTGAACGGTCTAAAAAACCTGGCCCAACCATTTTAATGACTGCAGGTATCCATGGTGATGAAATTAATGGTGTAGAAATTATAAGGCAAATTATTGCAAAAGGTATTAACAAACCAAAAATAGGAACAACGATATGTGTTCCTGTCATTAACGTATTTGGGTTTTTGAATATGGATCGCCTTTTTCCTGATGGTCGCGATTTAAATCGTGTGTTCCCAGGAAGTGCCAATGGCTCTTTAGCTAGTAGAGTGGCGCATTTTGTAATGACTGAACTGGTGCCTCATGTTGATTTCGCTATGGATTTTCATACTGGTGGTGCAGACCGTTTCAATGCGGCACAAATTCGTATTATAAAAGATGATCCAAGTCTTACCGAATTGGCACATGTCTTTGGCGCTCCTTTTATTTATTATTCTCAAAACTTAAATAAATCTTTTAGAAATGCTTGTAGTAAAGTAGGTGTTCCTATGCTTTTGTTTGAAGGTGGTAAATCATTTAATATTCATAGTACTATTACAAATACAGGTGTTAATGGAGCTAAACGTGTACTTCATCATTTAGGCATGTTAAACAGTAGATTTAAGGTCTCACAACCTAAAGTTAAGGCCATAGTGATCGACGAAAGTAAATGGCTGAGGGCTAAATATTCTGGGATGTTTAAAGTTACTGTAGATATAAATACATTTGTAGAAAAAGGGCAAGTTATAGGCAACATTACAGATCCTTATGGTAGTTTTAACTACTTTGTTAAGGCGCCTAACACTGGTTATATTTTTAATTTGAATGAATCACCAATTATTTATCAAGGTGATGCTATTTTTCATATTACTACTAAGTTTCAGTGATGACAAAGAAGGAATTAAGATTAAAATATAAAGCCTTAAGACAAGAACTTTCTGAATCTCAAATTGAAGATTATAGTTTAGCTATTGCCAACCAATTGTTAAAACTTAACATTTGGGATAAATCGATGTACCATATCTTCTTATCAATTGCAGAGCTAAAGGAAATCAATACCGATTACATCTTAAACATATTAGCAGGAAAAGATAAAAACATAGTGATTTCTAAAAGTAATATTAAAGATTACACTATGACTCATTATCTACTCACAGATAACACAACAATCAAAAAAAACAGCTACAATATTCCTGAACCAGTTGATGGTATAGAAATTAAACCTTCACAATTAGAGGTGGTTTTTATTCCACTTTTAGCTTTTGATAAAGTTGGACATAGAATTGGTTATGGAAAAGGATTTTACGATCGGTTTTTAGCGAATTGCAAGCCTGAAACTCTAAAAATTGGCTTGTCTTTTTATGAGGTTGAAAATGAGGTTTTTGAGGCTTCAGAAGATGATGTTGGGCTGGATTATTGTGTGACGCCTATATCAATCAATCAATTTCAGTAATTACTTTATTATGATTTGGCTATTTGATTACTTATTATACTTTATATATACTACCTACAAAAGATTTGGTGAAAAAGACATTCCTCTTTTTTATTCAATAACTATATTATCACTTTTCCAAGGTTTCAATATAATATCTATAATTGAACTTATAGATTTATACGTTTATGACTTAAGTTTTTTATTGATTAATAAATGGTATTTAATAGTTGCTGTAGTTATATCAATAATTAATGCTTTTATTTATTCGTATAAAAACAGGTCGAAACTAGTTTTGGAAAAATATAAAAACCCTAAATATAATAGCCATAAATACTTAATCGTTACTTATGTGATTTTAAGCATAATTACAATAATAATAGTTGCTAATCTAAAAAGAGCAAGTTTATAGATTATCATCGAGTAACTCCAAATCAAGTTTATCAGTTTTAGGAGACTCTGCAAAGGCCTTCTTATTAAAAACAATCAAAATTCCAATTCCAGTACTAATAGCCATATCCGCAATATTAAAAACTGGATCAAAAAACGAAAAGTATTTTCCGCCAAAAACAGGCAACCAATCTGGCAATAGACCACGCCAAATAGGAAAATGAAGCATATCTACTACTTTACCGTGAAACACATTAGCATAACCACCATCTTTTGGTAAAAATGAAGCGACTTGCAAATGACTATCACTAAACAAAACACCATAGAATACAGAATCTATAATATTACCTAAAGCACCAGCAAAAATAATAGCAATAGCGAAAATTAAAGTTTTTGATTTTTTATTTTTTGTAACATCAATTAACCAAAATGCAATCCCAACAACTGCAACAATTCTAAATAAGGTTAAAATAAGTTTTGCCGATCTGTCTGAGATAAACGTAAAGAAATCACTCAACTTTGTTCCCCAAGCCATTCCATCGTTTTCTACAAATGCAATTTTAAACCAAGAAAATACAGTAACATCCTCATTTAATTGAAAATGAGTTTTAATATAAATTTTACTGATTTGGTCTACCAATAAAATAAGAATAATAATGATTGAGGCTTTCTTTAAAGACATCTAAAGATTTTAAACAAAAATAATAGATTAATCTGGCTTTACAACTGTAATATCACCATTAATACTCTGCAATTTCCACATCGAATTAGAAATAGAAAATTCATCTAAAACAATGTTTCCATTATTAGATTTAGCATTAATGTTAGCACTTTGAGTTACAACGTTAATATCACCATCTATAGTATTAATAGTTGCTTTATTAACCTTACCTATAACCTCGCATTGACCTTGTAATAATTCTATTGAAAGGAAATCGAAATCACCATTTAATTGAACAGAGCCAACATCACTAAAAATATTGAGAGAGAGGTGTTCTGGAATTATTAAATGTAAAGTTGCTGCTATAACTTTATGGGCATTACGTTTATCATCTGCTATTACAGCAAAAGTGACACGTTCTAAACTCAATTTAAGATTATCATTTTCCTCTTCAGCAATAATTTGAAATTGATTTTGGTATTCACCATCTAATGTAGACTTAATCACAATATAATCTGTCTTTGATGTTGAAACGGAAATTGAGAAAACCTGATTCCCATTAATTGAAATAGTATCTATTTTATCAGCAATAATTTTCTTCTCTAACACATTTTGAGCTCCAGCACTTATAGTGATAGCAAAGAAAATACAAAGCATAAAAAAAGCCTTGAAATTAATACTCCAAGGCTTTATGATTTTGTTTCTATTCAAAATATATTCTCAAAATAATGAGTTCACATTTTACAAAGAGATTTTACTTCTGCATGTTTTTAGCTTCAATACTCAACGTTGCATGAGGCACTAATTTTAAACGCTCTTTACCAATTAATTTATGAGTTACACGACAAACACCGTACGTTTTATTCTCAATACGAATTAGAGCATTCTTTAAATCTCTAATAAACTTTTCCTGACGAATTGCCAATGCTGAGTTTGCTTCCTTGCTCATCGTTGCACTACCTTCTTCAAAAGCCTTAAACGTTGGAGACGTGTCATCTGTACCATTGTTATGGTCGTTCATATACGCACTCTGAATAAGCTCTAAATCGTGTATAGCTTTATCTATTTTCTCATGAATTAAAACTTTAAATTCCTCTAAGTCCTTATCCGAATATCTGTTATTTGTATCTGTTGCCATGTATTATTAATGTTTTTGTATAAACAATTTGGTATTTACC
>Ga0316201_10003770_pt1 | contig 11270 bp, 9 predicted proteins | sample CS6wburrow_MG_FD_204516 | JGI IMG/M metagenome (GOLD analysis project Ga0316201, IMG submission 204516) | Coastal sediment microbial communities from Delaware Bay, Delaware, United States - CS-6 worm burrow | ecosystem: Environmental > Aquatic > Marine > Coastal > Sediment | place: USA: Delaware... | reverse complement strand
CTGAAAAGAGCAATCCCTGAGTACAGGATATTCCTCAATTTATAAAGCAAATGTTTCGGGTTTACCAGAATAAAATTGAAGTTATATTATTCTCTATCTTAGAGAAAACAAGCTGTTGCTCCCAGATGCGATCAACTATTAGAAAACATTCTTATTAATTATGAAACTCGATTTACCATTTGTCCGCGAACAATTTCCCGCATTTACAGAACCTTCGCTAAAGGGGTGGGCTTTTTTTGAAAATGCAGGGGGTTCTTATCCCTGTATCCAATTCATTGATAAATTGACTGCCTTTTACATGAAAAATAAGGTGCAGCCCTATTATCCGTATCCCGCATCCTTGAAAGCAGGAGAAATGATGGACACTTCATATAAACGAATGGCAGAATACCTCAATGTAGATGCCTCTGAAATACATTTCGGCCCTTCAACCACACAAAATGTCTATGTCTTGGCCAACGCAATGCGACCTATGTGGAAAGATGGAGATGAGATCATTGTTTCGTGTCAGGATCATGAGGCCAATGCCGGTGCGTGGCGGCGATTAGCAGAGAGGGGAATTAAAATTGTAGAGTGGCATGTAGATAGGGATTCCGGAATGCTAAGCCCGGACAAATTGGACGGATTATTTACTGAGCGAACCAGGATGGTGGCATTCCCCCATTGTTCAAATGTAATCGGCCATGTGAACCCGGTAAAAGAAATAAGTCAAAAGGCGCATGCCTATGACGCACTTTGTGTGGTAGACGGCGTGGCTTACGCTCCCCATGGTTTGCCGGATTTAAAAGCGTTGGGAGCAGACATTTATCTGTTTTCTTTATACAAGACTTTTGGGCCACATTTGGGGTTGATGTACGTTAAGAAAGATTTGATAGTAAAGATGGAAAACCAGTCGCATTTTTTCAAGGAGGGTATTACCAGAAGTATGTTAACCCCTGCTGGTCCGGATCATGCTCAAATTGGTTCGGTGAGCGGCATATTGGATTATTTTGATTCGGTCTATGAACATCATTTTGCGGAAGAGGCATTGGCTTTTCAAAGAAACAGTGCCCTAAACAGTTTATTTCGTTCACGGGAAAAAGCCCTGTTGGAGCCCTTACTGGAGTTTTTGAGATCCCGTGATGATCTTCGGATTTTAGGTCCTCATAAAACCGAAGGAAGGGTACCCACGATTTCGATCCTTCCACTTAATAAAAGTGTTGAGAAGGTGTATACTGCCCTAACCAACCATAAACTAATGTTAGGTATGGGCGATTTCTATGCCGTGCGCCCTCTTATGGATATGGGTATCCCTTTAGAATCGGGGGTGTTGAGAATGTCTTTTTTGCATTACACAAGTATGGAGGAGATTGATCAGTTAATTACCGGGTTGAAGACCGCCTTATAATATCCGTCTCTGATCGCTCTTACGTCTTGCTGGTATCGTATAATCCTCTAATTATTTCATTGGTGACATCCTTTATATAAATGCTTAGTTAAAATATTTGGTAAAAAGAATCGTTCTAGTTCTTTAACCCTTATATAAAACAGATAGTTATGTTTAAGAAATGTATTTTAGGAATGTCCATGATAGCTATAATGGCTTTTGGCTTTAGCAGTTGCTCCAGCGACGATGCTGACGATAGAAATTGTGAATCATGTGATTTGCAAGGTCAAGCCGTTGAGATATGCGATAATGGAGATGATACGTACACTGTTACGGTGGCTGGGCAATCTGAAATCATTACAGCAGAGGAACTTGAAGGAGTTTCGCCAGCCGAATATATTGGATTGGTATGTAGTTTAGGAGATCTTATTCCATAAGTTACTAAATTACTTTATTTTAGTATTTAGCCCAGCCTCCACAGGTTGGGTTTCTTATTTATAAACCCTTACCTGATCCAAATAAACAATGTTGCATATTAGTGAAACACTTTTTTCTTGAAAAAACGATGGGTTTCGATTTTATAAAACAACTATGAAGATAAAGCACTACTTATAGGTGAAGCACATTGTTTGGAACGCTGTTAAAGGCAATTTTGGTGGAAGACTGGTCGTAGACCTTTTTAATAATTTTATATAAGTCGGGGACTACAGTTCTTGCAAGCCTGGAATTATTATTCAATAATACACAAATCCCCAGATCGGCCTCAGGATATACGGCTATTTCATTTCTGAAATTGTTTACACTTCCACCGTGGTGCCAAATGGTTTTTTCCTGCCTGGTCCGGGCCTCAACAAATTTATGAATCCTCCACCCAAAACCATAATAAGAACTTTGGTGTCCGGGCCAACGCTGGTAATATTTATAGTGGCCTTTAATTTCTATAGCCGGTTTAAAAGCCTCCTCTAAGGCCTGCTTGCTCATTATCTCCGGGTTATGCCCTAATAAAAATCGCATCCATTTAGCCATATCATCAGCACTGGCATTAATGCCTCCGGCAGCTATAGCGTTAAAATAACTATTTCTGAGTTTTTTGGATCTCCAGCCGTTTCGCCTTTTTGAATGTGGTACTGCAACATTTTCTGCTTGCACCAGGGTTTTATAATCCATGGTTGTAGAACACATTTCCAGTGGCTTAAAAAACCTGTCTTCCAATGATGTGGTGATGTCCTGGCCAGTGGCTTTGTACATCATCTCCCCGGAGAGGGCAAAAAGGGCATTCTGATAGCTATACGTTAAACCGGGATCACTTATTGGGTCTACTTCTTTGAACCGCTTGGCAATATCTGTCAATGACAAACCGGCCTCAACTAAATTAGTGTAGCTATGGTATGGTGCTCCTGATGTATGTGATAAAATATTGGCTAAAGTAATTTTTTCTGTATTACTAGGATCTCCCAACTGAAAATCCGGAATATAATCGCTGACCTTATCTTCCCAATCTATCTTGCCTTCATTCTCTAAATTGGCGGCCAATATACCTGCAAATCCTTTAGATAGCGATCCAAGTCTGAAAATGGTTTGACCGTTAACACCGGCATCGACATTAATATTTCTTTTGCCGAATCCATCTGAAATTACAATCGAATCTCCTTTTACAATACTCACACCGGCCCCCACTATTGCTCCTGATGCAATAGCTTTATCAAAATATGCCTGTACGGCAAGCTTTAATTCTTGTTGTTGCCACTTGTAAAGCTGAACAAGTTGTTGATCTACTAAGGATTTAGTTGACCTATCAGCTGTAAATGTATCTTCGGAGGTGGAATTCGTTGCAGTAGCATAGACACCTATAGCGAGGGCAAAAAGGGTAAGCGTAAAAATAGCGCTGACTCTCAGAATTTTGCTTCGCTTCATAGGAAAAATACTATTTCGATTAAGTTGTAACACAATGAAAATAGGCTTTTATAAATTACTAACCGATTTAAAACGTGATTATTATGTATTTCATTGCTTTTTCTAGTGATTTTTGTGGAAGTTGGGCTGGAAGGGCGAAGTTTGAAGGTAGAAGTGGGATGAGGAACTTTGGTGTGATTGAGATATCTTATCTTAGTTGGTTTAAATTGGAAATAATTAAAAAATAAAATCCTTCGTTATAATCCGCCAAATTCAATGCATCAAAATAAAGCCCCGTGGTACTTCCTCTTATTACTCATTTTAGCCGGGGAATCAGTATTTATTCTACCATTCGTGCTTTCAAGGGTCTTCAGGCCAACTGTACTTGAGGCCTTTGACCTCGACAATGTGGAATTGGGTATTTGTTTCTCAGTATATGGCATAGTAGCCTTGTTGTCTTATCTTTTTGGAGGACCCCTGGCCGATAAATACCCGCCAAGAAAATCCATAGCCGTGGCATTATGGATGACAGCCCTTGGAGGTTTGGTCTATTCCACTTTTCCCGGTTATACGATATTAAAAATACTCTATGGTTATTGGGGTTTTACAACCATATTTATTTTCTGGGCCCCAATGATCAAGGCGACAAGGGTTTGGGGTGGAACAACTTCTCAGGGAAAGGCGTTTGGATTCCTGGACGGTGGACGAGGATTGGTAGGGGCCCTGTTTGGTGTTATGGGGGTATTCATTTTTTCACTATTTATTAATACTGACGTTTCGGAGACGGCCCTATATGAAAGCAAAGAAGCTTTCAGGAATGTAATTTTAGTTTGTTCGGGAATAGTTGTTCTCGTAGGCTTTTTGGTATGGTTCTTTATGAAAATGGATCGAAAAGCAGAAGAAGAAATAATCCTTGATAAAATAACGATATCCGAAATAAAAAAGGTACTTCGTTTGCCGTCCGTTTGGCTATTGATGATCATAATTTTATGTGCTTATGTAGGCTACAAAATTACAGATGTATTTTCCCTCTACGCCCGGGATGTGATGGTGTATGACCAGTTGCAATCGGCTCAGGTCGGTACTTTTTTGTTGTTCTTACGCCCTGTCATTGGCGTATTAATCGGGATTTTGGCAGATCGTACAGAAACTACCTATTGGTTGGTGATTAGTTTTGTAGTTACCTTCTTGGGGTCATTGTTATTCGCTACGGGTATTATTTCAAATTCAACCACAGTATTGTTTTTTACATCTATTTTGATCGTAGCAACCGGAGTTTACGCCGCACGTTCTTTGTATTTCGCGGTAATGGAGAGGGGGCAGATCCCTCTGGTACTAACGGGAACTGCCGTGGGTGTTATTTCGCTCATAGGATATACACCAGATATCTTTGCGGGACCGGCAATAGGAGTTCTTCTGGAAAATTCACCGGGCGCAATGGGGCATCAGCATGTGTTTTGGCTGCTGGCATTATTTTCCTTTATTGGTTGTATCGCCGCCTGGTATTATTTCCGGTTGTATGGAAAAAAATGGCCTATTTGATGTATATACTTAGTATTGACAAATTACTTGTTCTTATAATTAATTTATATCTTTTGCCACATAAAATGCCGCACGGCATTTTTTATTATTAATGCCTAACGGAGTATAAATGAAATTCAATGAATATTTTAATGAATTAAAGAGGCGAAACGTTATTAAATCGGCTATAGCCTATTTGGTTGTAGCCTGGTTAATTACACAGGTCCTTTCAACAGTTCTACCGGCATTCGGGGCACCAAATTATTTGCTAAAGTGGTCTTTGGTAGCATTAGCAATTGGTTTTCCAATATGGCTAATTCTGGCCTGGGTATATGAATTTACCCCGGAGGGTATTAAGAAAACAATTGATGTTGAACCGGATAAGTCTATTAGTACTAAAACAGGTTCTCGCCTAAATAAGCTTATTATTACCACACTTACATTGGCCATAATTGTTCTTTTGGTTGATCGCTTCACCAGAGACTCTGCAGAAGTAGTTGAATTTGGGAATAAATCTATAGCAGTCATGGCCTTTGCCGATATGAGCCCGAAACAAGACCATGAATATTTTTCGGATGGTATTAGTGAAGAATTATTAAATCTTTTGGCGAAGATACCGGAGCTCAAAGTGATAAGCCGCACCTCTTCTTTTTCGTATAAAGGAAAGGATGCTAAAGCAACAGAGATAGGCAATGAATTAAAAGTTTCACATATTTTGGAAGGTAGCATACGTAAGGCGGGGAATATGATACGTGTAACGGCTCAATTGATCAATACCAGTGATGGTTCGCACGAATGGTCACATACCTTTGACCGGGAATTAGACAGTATTTTTAAGATTCAGGATGAGATCGCCGCTGAGGTCAGTAGAGAACTAAAAATATCGATGTTAGGTCAGGAATTGAAATCTCAGTCAATTGATCCGGAGGCCTATAATTTATATCTTCAGGCCAATCACTTAATTAATCTAAATACAAAAAACGCATATATTGAGGCCGAATCCAAAGTGAAAGAATCCATTGCTCTCGATTCAAGCTATGCGTCTTCATGGCGTTTACTTGCCGGAATATACAATACCGGGACGTACAATTTTAGTATTCGCGAACCAATAGAAGGGATTCCTTTGGGATTAGATGCGGCATATAAAGCTGTTGATTTAGATCCTGATTCGGGTTATGCCTATGCTGCTTTAGCGAGTTTGCAAGATCTGAATTGGGACTTTGAGGAATCCTCCAAAAACATGAACAAGGCTCTGGAATTACTACCTAATGACGGTATAATAATGGGTACTGCTGCGAATATGCCCTTCGGGGATCTGGAGAAATCAGTTGATTTACTGAAGAAGGCAATAGAAGTAGATCCATTGGTTTACGCTAATTATTTTAATCTGGGGCATTCATATTACAGGTTGAATCGCCTGGAAGAGGCTGAAGAGGCGTTTAATACGTTCGAGCTATATTATCCTGGCTGGGAAATTTTGCATTATATGATTGCGAAAATTCGATTAGCTCAGGGAAGAAATGATGAAGCCCTTGCAGAAATAGAACAGGAAAAACATGAGTTTTTCAGCCTCTATGGTCGTAATTTTATCCTTTATGCTATGGGTCGCAAGACAGAGGCGGATAACTTGTTTACCGAATTTCTGGACAAATATAGCGCTACGGACCCTGCCAATACTGCAGATCTTTATGCATTTAGAGGTAACTTTGACCAGTCTTTTGAATGGTTAAACAAAGCCTTAGAGGCAAAGGATCCTGTTTTACTTGAGGCACTCACCTATCCATCATTCAAAGCTATGTACAACGATTCGCGTTGGAAGGATCTTATACTCAAGATTGGATTACCGGAGAATCATGGATATCCCTTGAATTAGTGAGTGCAAGTAAACTGGATGTTTTAGAACAAATTACTCCTTAATTGAATAATCTTCTTATTGTCTAAACTAAAGGAATACGCTACCTTTCTCTTATGAACATTGTCTTTGTAATCAACAACAAAAACAACCGCCTGGCAAAAGTACTCCCAAGACTTCGTAAATACTGCCAACAAATACATTTGGGCAGTGTGCAATTCATAAACACCCAGAGGAGAAAACACGCCATAGAATTAGCCAGGCAAGCTACTGAAAAAGGCTGCGATTATATGATTGCCGTTGGTGGTGATGGCACCTTGAACGAGGTTATCAATGGCATGCTACAAAGCAATATCCCCGCCAATGAATACCCGACTATAGGGCTGCTACCGCTTGGTTCGGCCAATGATTTTGCCAGAACGGCCGGCATCTCCAATTCTATTGAAGAACTGATTGAATTGATTCAGTCCAATACTTCCAAAAAGATAGACCTGGGAAAAATAATATTACAACAAACCCGGGAAACCCGCTATTTCATCAATATAGCCGGAGTTGGGCTTGGAGCAGAAGTAGCGCAAAATCTAGAACAATCATCAAGTGTGTTAGGCACTCGCTTCAATTACTTTAAACACATTATAAAAGGGTTTCTCAGCTATGTTAAAAAAGAGGCAAGTTGTACAAGCAGCACATGGAAGTGGAAGGGTAAGTTGTTGCAAATGACAGTGGCCAACGGACGTTACTTCGGTAATGCCATCTGCATCGCCCCTGATGCCAGGATTACTGATGGGCTGTTTCAGGTGTCTATCTTCGGGGATTTGAGCATTTGGGACTATTTAAAAAACTACGGTAATTTAAAAAAAGGAGTGAAAATAAATCTTCCACAGGTTTGCTACCATGACGCCAGGGAAGTGTTACTTCAAAGCAACGACCCTTGCAGTATTGAGGCAGATGGCGAGTATGTAGGCCTTGCCCCGGCCCTCATAAAGGTATTACCGAAAGCCATCACCTTTTTAATGCGGCCCGATATCCAATAACATTAACCGTTACGTGCATTTTCATCACTATCTTTGTACACTCAAGGATTTGTTCCCTCTCGAGTTCGTACAAGAGCTCATTACCGATGAGGTTAGGTTTTAAATAAGATTCATTTTACCAACAATCCATGATTGCAGGTTTCCCATACGACTAACAAACACGTTCACGCCATTTTCATCTAACTAATGCATGGAAGATATAATATCTATGGTATTTCTGCCCAATCTGGAGAGTTCCTCCACAATTAAATCCTCAACCTTTTAAGTGTTATCGGTTATGTTACGAATTATCTGAAAATCAGTTTTACAAAACCATATTCCATCTAAAAAAAAGGAACAATTTGGTAGGGTTTTAATCGTTATAGTTGTTGTATTAGGACGAATCTCAAAAAAAATCAATACTATGAATTTTAAGTATTTAACAAGAGTGAACACTTTCAGGACCTTGAAATTAATATTATTTGTACCTGCTATGGTTTTGTTTATAGCCTGTAATAAAGACGATGATGCCTTTGCAAGGGTCACAGTTAATGGAACCCAACTCACCACGAGCCCCTCGGATTTTGTTGTTGGAGACCGTTCAGACTTTAATGGGGATATAGATGCGAGCTTTGCAGGTAATGGCGGTTCTGCTGCACGTATGTTCAGTTGGAACAACAACCTAAGCACTGCTGATTACAATGCCGATATCACTGCTACATCTGAAGGCAGTTTCCAGATGATTGTGGAGGATTCCGAAGGAATGGTAGTTTTGGATAGGACTATTGATGGAGCTACAGAACCAGATTCTATTGACGGTGTTACTTCCCAAGGAGCCTCTGGTATATGGAGGGTGACCATCAGAGTAACCAACTTTAATGGTGACGGAAGTTTCTCAATGAGTGAAGGAAACTAATTGGAGATATATTTTAAAAAAGAAACGCTGTTGTGTTGCCTACCAGTATGGTGTCAAAAAAATTGCATATCAATATGAGGATAAATATGAGAAATAAGTTAGTATCTGAAAATTTGTTAATAGGTTTTTTAGGAATACAACTATGTTTTTGTTTTTCTTCTTTATTTACCGAAAAAGACTGTAATTAAATAAGGCTCTAAGAATAGATATTCAAATTCAAATAATCGTTTTTAAATTTACCCTCAGGGTCCAATTTTTTACACAGCGCAATGAATTCCGGTAGTTTTTCATATCTCGAAGCCAATATGGATGGGGATATTGAAAAAAGTTTCCCCCAATGCGGGCGGTATTCAAAGGGTTCCAGTTCCTTTTCAATCATGGTAATCAATTCCCCCACTTCTTTCGGGTTTTGCTTCCAGGTGAAATGTATGGCAACACAATCCTGTTGGTAACACGGACTCATCCATAAATTGTCAGCAGCTATGGTCCTGATTTCTGTAATCATCAATTGAGGATAAATTTCCTCTCGTCTTTTTTCCAAAGCCAAAATGGCTGCTAATGCTTTTTCTTTTGGTACAAAAAATTCAGATTGCAACTCTTCCCCACTACTAGGGGTAAATCCCATTTTAAAATGTGGTAACCTGTCATACCATGGACCCGGAACACCCATCTGTTCCGTGCAATTCTCTGAAGAAAGTTTAGTAATAGGATGTAAATTACGTTCTGCAGCTATGGCTCCAAAATAATCATTCCCTAATTCTTCTATCTGGTCATCAACCTTCCTTTTCACCCAAACCTGACTTATTAAGTCGTCTTGCCAATCGGTAAACAGGCTTACAGAATAACCCCCGGAGAGTATGGCATCAAAATTCTCCTTTAAGGATTCAAGAGGCAGGTTTTGAAAAACATCCTGTCGCACTTCAAAAGTCTTCTCCATATCCAAAGTAACTTTTGTTATGATACCAAGAGCTCCAAGATTAACAACGGCCGCATGCAGCATGTTTTCGTCCTCTTCCCTGCTTAACCTAATAATATCTCCATTACCGGACACCAATTCAAGCCCACTAACGGCGGTTGCCAGGTTTCCATTACCTACGCCCGAACCATGGGTTGCCGTAGCACAGGCACCGGCTACCGAGATATGCGGCAGGGATGCTAAATTATGAACCGCATAACCCCTTTCATGGAGTTCAGGTGCAAAATCTCCATATTTTGTTCCTGCCCCAACCGTGACCGTCATAGATTCGGTATCAATTCCTATCACTCCCGTCAGGTTCTTAGTAGAAATCTGGTTTAAGGGACTATCAGCAATATTGTTAAAGCAATGACAAGAACCTAAGGCCTTCTGTGTCTGAAGCCTTTTAATGAGTCCTTGTAGTTCTTCTACCGTATTGGGCTCATAGAGGTTTTTAGCCTTATAAGTATAATTCCCAGCCCAGTTTTTGCGCACTACTAAAGGTTCTGTTTCTTTTATCACTTTTTCCTTGTCCCCTTTGCAAGAGGATAAAGGTACTAAGGCTGTTGCGGTGGCAAAAGTGGCAGTTGTTCTTATAAAGTCTTTTCTTTTCATGGTTATGCTGTAATTATTTTGGTTCAATAATTAATTCCAAATTCTCATTGGAGCCTGTCATTTCCCAATGTCCTAAAGAGATAGGTATATTCCCAATACTATTTAACTTATCAAAAAAGTCTTTAAGTATAAATGGTTTTTCCTCCTCTTCCAAGTGTTTGGCATAGGCCGCCATGGCGTTTTCCAAAAGATACTTTCCTGTAATATAACTGGTGCCGTATCCTGGTTGACGCAGGTATAGATGTTGTTCAAAAATGAGTAACTCCTTTTCCGTTTTCATCCATCCCCTGGGCGTATACTCCGAGTGTATTCCCCCGGCCTCTTCCATCGTCATTTCGTTGGCGTGCGCATATAATGACCCCAAACCTCTTGCAGCTCTCTGAGCGATCATAATATACACTATTTCCCTGGCCCTGGGACTATCATTATAAAGGCCGGCTTCCATAAAGATTTCTTCAACGGCGGTAGCTGTACCCTCATTTCTGGAATCAAAAATATTATATAATAATGGACCGCGACGTATTTCACTTTTATGAGGTTCAAACTCCATCCTGGCTAATTCAAACCAATGATAAAAATGGGAATACAAAGGCCTGGGGTCATAATGTTCTCCTATCAGGAAAAAGTTTCGTTTCTCCCTGGGAACATATTCACCAAGATGTTCGCGTAAGGCAGGCTCAAAATATGGCTTTACAGTTACTATCTCCTGCTCACTTAAAAAGCTCATTAGACTATTTGCTGCATAATCTGCCATCTTCTTGTAAGCTTCTGGCGAGTTAGCATCTTCTAATGCCGGTAAATCTCTATTCTTATGTTCTTCCAATTTTAAGGAAGTCCAGGCCCTTGCCAGCTCTCTTTTCAAAATCATGACCTCATCTTCCCATGTCAAAGGAACAAGGTGTACATTTTGAAGGTACCATGTGTAATTTTCCTTACCAATTCCTGAAGGCCCGGTTTTAAAACCCGACTGTTCCTTTAACCACAATACGAAATTATCTGTAGAGGCAATGGCCTGGTCTATGACGGATACTATTTCCTTATCAGCTTTTATTTCTTCTTTTTCCTTAAATTTTTTCAGGACCTTACTTTGTTCCTGTATATCTCTAATACCCGTGATCCACAAATCTTTTGCGTTAGCT
>Ga0316201_10003769_pt1 | contig 11273 bp, 6 predicted proteins | sample CS6wburrow_MG_FD_204516 | JGI IMG/M metagenome (GOLD analysis project Ga0316201, IMG submission 204516) | Coastal sediment microbial communities from Delaware Bay, Delaware, United States - CS-6 worm burrow | ecosystem: Environmental > Aquatic > Marine > Coastal > Sediment | place: USA: Delaware... | reverse complement strand
AGTACCTCCCCCTGAGACACGCCACGAGTACGTCCCTGTAGGCTCTCCAAAAACATCCATGTTTTTGAAGGTCTCAGGGGGAGGTACTCACACCCCGGCTTGAGGTAAGTGGATTCTTCGGGGTTCTGAAGCCGACGGTATCACAAGGCGATTCAGCGCGGTTCAGCTATACGGAAACTCCACTACGCACTTCACGCTTGCACGTTGATCGGTAGCTGGGGAGGGTTATCACCTGCCGGGACCTTGCGAGACAGGAAGTCGAGAAAGAGCCTACAGGGACGTACTCGTGGCGTGTCCCGGCAGGTGATAACCCTCCCCAGCTCAAACCTGACCCCAGTACATCCGAACAAAATGAATTGCTCTCATCCCCCTACCTGGAAATCTTCTGCCTCTCATAAGCCAACCCGGCATCCGGATCATTGAACACGTCAAGGTCCAGCTCACCTTCGCTCCTGGCCACGATGGTAGTAACCATTGAATCACCGGTGATGTTCACCACGGTACGGGTCATGTCGAGCAAACGATCCACACCCAGGATCAGTGCGATGCCTTCAGCGGGCAGGCCAACCTGGCTCAATACTCCAGCGAGAACGACCAGACCCACACTCGGTACACCAGCCGTGCCAATGGAGGCTAGTATGACCATCACCACGACCATCAGGTACTGGCTCACTGTCAGGTCGATACCGTAATACTGGGCGATAAATCCCGTGGCGATACCCTGCATGATGGCCGTGCCATCCATATTGATCGTAGCGCCCAAGGGGACTGTAAAAGAAGCTATCTTGTTGCTGACACCAATTCTTTTTTCAACGGTCTCCAGGGTTACCGGGATGGTGGCATTGCTGGATGCCGTAGTGAAGGCGAATAAAACCAGCGCTTTTAATTTCACCAGAAACTTCAACGGACTCAGGCGTCCTAGCAGAGTCAATATTATCGGATAGACCACCAGGGCATGGATGAATAGCACGGCAAAGACCAGTCCCACGTACTTACCAAGCGCGGCAAAGCTGTCCGCGCTGCTGGTTGCCGCCAGGATAGCGATCAGGGAAAAAACGCCATAGGGTGCAAAACGCATTACCAGCGTCACCAGTTTCATGATGATGGCATTGATATCCTGGAACCAGTTGGCCACCCGCACACCGGTTTCTTTGCTTAGCGTGATGGATATGCCCAGCAGAACCGCAAAAAATATGATGGGCAGCATCTGGCCATCCGCCATGGCCGCTACCGGGTTGGTGGGTACCATGTTGATCAGGACCTGCGTGAACGGTGTGGCTTCAGCGATTTGTGTCTCAACTGCTGTGAGCTGCTGGTCAATAATTCCAGGTTTGAATATCACTGCTGCTGCCAGGGCAAGACAGACGGCTATGGCTGTGGTCATCAGGTACAGCGCAATGGTTTTTCCTCCCACTCTTCCAAGCATTTTCGGGTCGGAAAGAGAACTGGAGCCACACACCAGTGAAACAAAAACCAGTGGCACAACCAGCATTTTTAGAAGGCTGATAAAAATCTGTCCAACGACTCTGAAAAGTCCATCGATCAACCAAATCTGCGACCATTCCGGGTTACCAGCAAAGTTGAGTATCAGTCCTGCGATTGCACCCAGGATCATGGCAAGAAAAATTTTTGCACTGAGACTGAGCTTTTGGGAAGATGCCATCGGTTTTCCTTGGTGTTGTTGTACTAAAAAATGCGAACTGTAGTGACAGCAGCGCTTTTTGGGATAGAATTCACTGTCGCCAATCGATTAACTCACAGAACAGCAAAAGGCCTATCCATTGAATAACGATCAGACTCCGCCTGTCAGCAACTTCATCCGCAATATTGTTATCCGTGACCTCGAGACTGGCAAGCACGATAAAATTATCACGCGCTTTCCGCCAGAGCCTAACGGCCATTTGCACATTGGTCACGCCAAGTCTATCTGTCTCAATTTTGGTATTGCCGCCGAGTTTGGAGGCACCACCAATTTGCGTTTTGATGATACCAATCCCCTGAAGGAAAGCGAGGACTTTGCACAGGCGATTATGCATGACGTACGCTGGCTGGGTTTTGAATGGAACGAACTGCGACACGCTTCAGATTATTTTCACCAGCTGTATGAGCATGCGGTTTACCTGATCCAAACCGGCAAGGCTTATGTTGATAGTCAGGATGCGGAGTCAATGCGCTCCAGCCGTGGCACATTAACTGAACCAGGTACAGACAGTCCATTCCGCGACCGCCCGATTGAGGAGAACCTTGATCTTTTCGAGCGTATGAAAAATGGAGAGTTTGCCGATGGCGAGCATGTTTTGCGGGCGCGCATCGACATGGCCTCGGCTAACATGAACATGCGTGACCCGGCGATATACCGCATCCGGAAAGTGCCGCATCACCGAACTGGTGATGAATGGAATATCTACCCCATGTACGACTGGGCGCACGGTATTTCAGACGCGATCGAAGGCATAACCCACTCCCTGTGTACGCTGGAGTTTGAAGACCACAGGCCGCTGTATGACTGGTTCCTGGAGAACATCGTCACGGATTGCCATCCACGCCAGATAGAATTTGCACGCGGCAACCTTGACTTCACGGTCATGAGCAAACGCAAGCTCAGAGAACTGGTCGAAGAGGGGCATGTTTCAGGTTGGGATGACCCCCGTATGCCGACTATTGCCGGTCTTCGTCGCCGTGGGTACACCGCACGCTCAATTCGAAATTTTTGGAAAGATGCCGGTGTGGCCAAGGCTGAAAGTATTATTCCAATGGGTGTGCTGGAAAACGCTGTTCGCAATGACATGAATGAGCATGCGCCGCGCGTGATGGCGGTTCTGGACCCCGTGAAAGTGGTACTGACAAATTATCCGGAGGGTGAAAGTGAATTGCTGGAAGCACCTTCTCACCCTCAGAATCCTGAAATGGGGACCCGCTCAGTTCCGCTGGGTCGCGAAATATGGATTGAGCGCGGTGATTTCATGGAAGACCCGCCGCGAAAATTTTTCCGCCTGCGCCCGGGCGGTGAAGTTCGTTTGCGTAATGCCTTCATTATCAAATGCATCGATGTCATCAAGGATGATGAAGGCAACATTGTCGAAATTCATTGTGAATACGACCCGGAAAGCCGTAGCGGATTGCCTGGTGCTTCACGTAAAGTCAAAGGCACTATTCACTGGGTCTCGGTCGAGCATGCACTGAATGCTGAAGTACGGCTTTATGACCGACTGTTCAACGTGGCAAACCCGTTGGCTGACAAGCAAAAGGACTACCGGGAGTTTCTGAACCCGCATTCCCTGGACCTGGTTCCGGATGCCAAGGTGGAACCCGCTGTCGGCGAGGGTCAGCCAGGGGATTATTACCAGTTCGAGCGGGTCGGTTATTTTACGATTGACGAGGACAGTGCGGATTCAGCCCATCCGGTTCTTAACCGGACAGTCTCGTTAAGGGACTCCTGGGCAAAGTTGAACAGGTGACTAGAGGCACACTCCGCCGTATAGTCGTTTTGCTATGATTGTTACTCTACAGGGTTGTATGGAAGGACATTAAATATGGGTTGGATACTACTAGCTTTAATTGTTGGCGCGGTCTTATTCGCGATTTCAATTTATAATCGCCTGGTTGCAGGCAGGAATCGATTCAAGAACGCATTCGCACAAATCGATGTGCAACTCACTCGCCGCCATGATCTGATACCCAACCTGGTAGAGACTGCCAAGGGTTACATGAAGCATGAGCGTGAGACCCTCGAAGCGGTCATCACGGCGCGAAATACGGCAGTGTCCGGCTTGAAGGCAGCTGCGAAAGATCCGTCTGACCCGGCTGCAATGAAACAGTTGGCGGAAGCGGAACAAGGCCTTTCCGGTGCCCTGGGACGGTTGTTTGCCCTTTCTGAATCCTACCCGGATCTGAAGGCCAATGAGAACATGATGCAGCTTTCCGAGGAGTTAACCACCACGGAGAACAAGGTTGCTTTCGCACGCCAGGCGTATAACGATGCAGTCATGCAATACAACACCCTGCGGGAATCCTTCCCGAACAACTTTTTTGCTGGTTGGTTCAATTTCCAGGCTGCTGAACTGCTGGAAATCGAGGAAGAAGCCAAGCGCGAAGTACCCCAGGTTGCGTTTTAACTGTCAATTAAACTTGCGGCCGCCTGTTCAGGGCGGTCGCTAACCTGGCGGACCGGTTAAGTGAATTTTTTCGAATACCAGGAGCAGGCCCGGCGCCAGAGCCGTTGGCTGGTGTTTCTGTTTGTCCTCGCAGTAGTCATCATCATTATCGTGATCGATGCCGCCATACTGTTGGCTTTCGGTGTGCTGAACACGGAAGAGCAGCAGGTACTGTTTAGTGCCGGAAGCTTCAAGGATAACCTGCCGGTACTGGCCGGTGGCGCCGTAGTTACCGCCGCCGTCATTGCAATTGCGAGCCTGTTCAAGACTGCCTCATTGCGTTCGGGCGGAGGAAAGGTGGCGCGGGACCTTGGCGGGGTCCTGGTTGAAGCTGATGCGCGCGACCCGTTGCGCAGAAGACTGTACAACGTGGTGGAGGAGATCGCCCTGGCTTCCGGTATTGCCGTGCCCGAAATTTACGTACTTGAGCAGGAATCCGGTATCAATGCCTTTGCAGCAGGTTTCACGCCGGCGGATGCGGCCGTAGCCGTAACGCGGGGGGCACTGGAAAAGCTTGACCGGTCTGAGTTGCAGGGCGTAATTGCACATGAGTTCAGTCATATATTCAACGGTGACATGCGTCTTAATATCCGGCTCATGGGGGCCTTGTTCGGAATCCTGATGCTTTCATTGATCGGCCGCAGGGTTTTGCACGGTTCTTATTACGTCGGCCGCTCCAGAAACAATAACGGCGGTGCAATTGTGCTCGTGGCAGTCGCGGTGATGCTGGTGGGCTATATAGGCTTGTTTTTCGGCCGTTGGATAAAGTCGGCAGTGTCGCGTCAACGTGAGTACCTTGCAGATGCATCGGCCGTCCAGTTCACACGCGATCCAGATGGTATTGCCGGCGCCCTTAAAAAGATCGCGGTTTACAGCGATGCGTCCTACCTCAATGTGGAAACCGAGGAAGTCAGCCACATGCTGTTTGGCAATGGTGAAAAAGTCAGCATGTTTTCGACTCATCCACCGTTGAATCAGCGTATCCAGCGCATTGACAAGACTTTTCAACCGGAAGACCTAGTGCAGCTGGCCAGGCGTATTCAGCGTCAAAGCGAGGCCCAGGCTGAACAGGCTGCGAAAGAGCAAAAGTCCGCCGCCTCAGGCGCGGGCGGCATATTTGACTGGGACAACCTGGTTGAGCAGATCGGGCACCCGGACTTTTCCAGGATTTTGATGGCAGCGACGCTGGCAGCCTCCATACCGGAAGAGATCAACCAGGCTGCGCATTCAAACCAGTGGGCTACGGAAGTGCTTTTCTACTGCCTGATGGATAGTAACGAGGAAATTCGCGAGCAGCAGCTTTTATTGGTAGCTCAAAACATGGGAAGCGATAGCGAGGCCCGTGTTCGTGGCTTGCTGAGCGCTGCTCCGCAACTGGCCCGCGAGCAACGCCTGCCGCTGCTTGAAATTGCCATTCCGGAGTTAAAACGCCGTCCACCGGATCATGTCAACAGGGTCCTGGCAACAGTGAAAGGCCTGGGTGAGGCCGACGGGCAAATCGATGTTTTCGAGTACCTGATGGCAAAGATCATTGCTCAGCACCTGTGGGAGTCTGTCAACCCGCAGAGAGTCAGGCTCTCAGGTAAAAAATCGCTGTCGCAGCTGATCGGCAAAGCGCGGCAGGTGCTCGCTGTTTTGGCTCTCCACGGTAGTTCGGATAAGGCTGGTGCAGAAAGCGCCTTCCAGGCTGGAAGTGCAATATTGGCCCCTGGTGAGCCGTCTGCGATGCCGGAAATGGAGGGCTGGAAGAATACGCTGGACGCCAACCTGTCTGCCCTTGACCAACTCAAGCCGTCTGACAAGGAGAAGCTGGTAAAAGCGCTTGTGGCCACCGTCATGGCGGATGAAAAAATAGCCGTAACCGAAATGGAGTTACTGCGCGTTGTATGCCTGGTGATCCACGTCCCGCTACCGATGATCGGTGTTTCTCAAGCCTGAGGCGCGTTAAGTCACACGCCTCGGGTGCTTATTGCTCAGCCAGCATTGACGCTGCACATTTCTCGGCAATCATCATCGAGGGAGCGTTGGTATTTCCCGAGATCAGCTCGGGCATGATAGACGCATCGACAACCCTGAGGCCTTCGATACCATGCACCTTCAGGTTCGAGTCCACAACCGCCAAGGGGTCAGTACCCATTTTGCAGGTGCCTACAGGATGGTAGACCGTTTCAGCTTTACGGCGGATAAAATCTTCCTGCTCATCCCTTGATTCGACCGGGCCATCCGGGAAGATGAACCCGTCGCGGATGGAATCGAACGCTGGTTGCAGGAAGATTTCCCTGGCCAGCCTGGCACATTCAAGCATCAGATCCAGGTCGCGTGAATCGTGCAGATAGTTTGGCTGCATCGCCGGAGCATCAGCAGGGTCGGTGGATTTCAGGCGTATTTCACCGCGGCTGTAGGGCCGCAATTGGCAGGCGTGAATCGTCATACCACGGCCGGGCAAAATATGGCGCCCATGGTCATCCAGCATGGCGGGCACGAAGTGAAATTGTATATCCGGCCTGTCATCGGTAGCCAGATTGCTGCACACGAAGCCACCGGCCTCGGCAAGGTTTGAGGTGGCCGGGCCGCGCTTGCCAAGCACATACCTGATGCCGGCCAGGATTTCGCTGACCTTGTCATAAGTGTCGTGGCTGGAACTCGAGATCAGGGTGCATATGTCAAGATGATCCTGCAGGTTCTGGCCCACACCCGGCAGGTCATGCTGGACCTGGATTCCCAACTCCTGCAAATGACCGGCGGGACCAATACCCGAGAGCATCAGTAATTGAGGTGAGTTGATCGCACCGCTGCTCAGGATGACCTCCGCCCCGGAAAAAGTGTGTTTCTTTCCCCGAATGATGGCTTCCACGCCATTCACCCGGCCATTTTCGAGCAACAGCCTGGTTGCCAGGGCCCTGGTCTTGACCTGCAGGTTCGAACGTTTGAGTGCCGGCTTGAGAAAAGCCGTTGCGGAACTGCAGCGCAGGCCATTTTTTTGCGTGACCTGGTAGAAACCGATTCCCGTTTGTTGTGCGGCGTTGAAATCATCCGTCAAGGAAAAGCCCGCTTGTTGTCCTGCCTGCAGGAACACGTCGCTCAATGGATTGCTGTATCGGAGATCCTGTACCGAGAGCGGCCCGCCGGTTGCGTGGAACTCGGATTCACCACGCTGCTGGTCCTGTGACTTTTTAAAAAATGGCAGTACGCTCTCAAAATCCCAGCCGGGGTTGCCAAGGGCAGCCCAGCTATCATAGTCCTCCGCCTGGCCGCGGATGTACACCATTGCATTGATTGAACTTGAACCACCCAGCACCTTGCCGCGTGGCCAGTACATTCTTCTCTGGTTCAGCTCTGCCTGGGGCTCCGTGGTATATGCCCAATTGATCCTTTTGTTGTTACTCAGGTTGGCCAGGCCGGCAGGGATGTGAATGAACGGATTGCGGTCAGGCGAGCCTGCTTCGAGCAGTAATACGCGGTTTGCAGGGTTTGCACTCAGCCGGTTTGCCATGACGCATCCCGCTGAGCCTGCACCTACGACGATGTAATCATATTCCATCAGAATTGTCCGAAAGTTAAGGTTGAATGATAACTCTTTAAGCCATTTTCAGGTACCTAAATATGCTCAAAATCGGCACTGTCGGGTAGTTGAAATCCAACATGGTTTGAGGCTGATCACGCGATCAGGCTTACCAATTTTGTTGATAGTGCTTTAGAATTCCATGCTCCTGCCTGCTAAGACTGACAAAAAGTGCGCAGGTCCTGGCCAAAATTGGGTGATCCGGTCACCGGTCTGGTCACTGGACTGGTTCTGAAACAGGTGCCGTTAAGCGACTAAGGATGCTGAATTGACGTTAACACGTATATCTCTGGGTAATCCGGTCGCGGTCATTGTCGCTGGCATCCTGGTGGTCATCTTTGGCACCTTGAGCCTTTTTCGACTACCGATCCAGATGACGCCTGAGATTGAGCGGCCCGAAATCTCGATAATGACCCCATGGCGCGCCTCGGCTCCCAGCGAAATCGAATCTGAAATCATCGAACCGCAGGAGGATGTCCTGCGCAGTGTTCCGGGCTTGTTGAGGATGTCTTCAAGCTCGAGTTTCGGCAGCGGTTCCATACAGATGGAATTCGCGATCGGAACGGACATGAACCGTGCATTGATCGAGGTCATGAACCGGCTCAACCAGGTGCCAAGGTATCCGGTTGACGCCAATGAACCGGTGATCAGTGTAGGTGGGAGCAGCTTCGAGAAAGTCATGGCCTGGTTTGCAGTGAGCAAAAAACCCGGCAATGAACGGCCGATAGAATCCTACCAGGATTTTCTGGAGGAGACCGTCATCACGCGTCTTGAGCGTGTTCCCGGCGTTTCCAGGACCGGTGCATTCGGTGGCCGCACCCATGAAGTCAGGATCACGTTTGACCCTTACAAGGCGGCAAATATTGGTCTCGACCTGACCGCTGTGTCCGGAGAACTGGGGGCAAATGCGAATGTTTCCGCCGGCAGCAACGAGGTTGGCAGAAGGCAGTACACGGTCCGTTTCAGCGGCAAGTACGAAGTTGAAAGCCTCGGGGAACTGGTGCTTGAATGGCGTGAGGGCAAGCCAATCCGCCTCAAGGACATCGCCCGCATCGAAATGACAATGGTGGATCCAGCCACCATGCTGCACATGAACGGCGGACCCTCCATCGCGGTAAACGTGACTCCCGAGTCGGGCGTCAATGTCCTGGAAGTGATGACGGCCCTTAAAGAAACCGTTGCCGACCTGGCAGCGAATGAGCTTGACCGTGCGGGGCTTGAGATTGCCCAGAATTACGATGAGTCGATTTATGTTACCGGCTCGATCAAGATGGTTCGCAACAACCTGCTGCTGGGCATGACGCTGGCGGTGGTGGTTTTGTGGTGGTTTCTGCGTAAATTTCGAGCCACGCTGATTGTGGCCCTGTCGATTCCGCTTTGTCTTTTTTCCGCGTTCATGGTGCTCAACATTACCGGCCGGACACTGAACATCATTTCTCTCGCCGGCCTGGCGTTCGCCACGGGCATGGTGCTGGATGCCGCCATCGTGGTGCTGGAGAACATATTCAGGCAGCGCGAAAGCGGCCGAGATGGTAATGAAGCCTCGGAGCGCGGAACCTTGCAGGTATGGGGGGCGTTGCTTGCGTCCACGGCCACGACGATTGCTATTTTCATGCCGGTTGTGTTTCTGCGCGACGAAGCGGGCCAGTTATTCAGCGACCTGGCAATTACCATCTCCGCGGCCGTGACCGCCTCGTTGATCGTTGCCGTGACAGTGCTGCCAACAGCTGCCGCCAACCTGGTCAAGGGCAGCGCCATCGAGGATATCCACCGTCACTGGTGGCGGTGGATAACAGATCACATCATGAGCTGGACCGGCACGCCCAAACGCCGCCGTCTTTGGATTGCAGGGCTGACGATAACACCTTTGCTCTTATTGGCCGTGCTTAAACCTCCCGCCGATTACCTGCCCGAAGGAAAACGTAACTTTATCTTTGGTTTCATGATATCCCCGCCAGGTCTTGGGGTTGAGACTGCCAAGCGTGAGGTTATGGAGGTCATTGATGATAGGCTTGCCAAGCACATTAATGGTGAACACCGCATTCAAATGAGCAGCTATTTCCTGGGTGTTTCACCCGGATTTGGAACCTTCATTGGTGGACGGGCCAAAGACCCGGCGGATGTTGACGAACTGATCGGTATTTTCAATTCTGAGATACTTGCAGGTTTTCCCGATACCATCGCGTTTGCAAGCCGGCGCGCGATTTTTGGCGGTTCCCGCGGCGGGCGGCAAATCAACGTGGATCTGCAGGCGGACTCTTTCGACTCATTGATCCAGGGGGGGCAGCTTGGCTTTGGCACCATAAGGCAGGTTTTACCGGGCGCGAATGTACGGCCATTGCCCGGCCTGGAGCAGGCTGAACCCGAATTGCGCCTGATTCCGGATGATCGCAGGATTGCCGAGGTGGGATGGAACCGGGCGCGTATGGCGACCATCATCCGGGCCATGGGTGATGGTGCTTTTATGGGTGAGTATTTCGACGGTACACGCCGCTACAATGTCATACTGCGCGCCGAGCAATGGGATACACCCGAAGAGCTGGCGGCCATGCCGGTGGCCACTGCCAACGGCGAAATCCAGACAATTGGCGAGTTGACCCGGCTGGTGCGTACCGCGGGCCCCTCGCAAATCCGCAGGGTTGACCGCAAACGCACATTGACTCTGCAGGTTACGCCGCCATCGGCGATGGCGCTGGAAGATGCAATCACTGCCATTAATGAGCAGGTGGTGCCGGACATCATGGCCGTATTGCCTCCGGGCGCGTCCATCCAGATGCGCGGTACTGCCGAGGCTTTGGACCAGGCGCTGAAGAGCATGGCAGGCAGTTTTTCACTGGCCATTGTGATTCTATACTTGTTGATTTCAGCCTTGTTCAGGTCATTCAAGGATTCGCTACTCGTCATACTTACCATTCCGATGGCCACCGTCGGCGGGATTATTTCACTGCGCCTGATTGATTTGGCTTTATCTGCCACCGGGGGCCAGAAAATGGACCTGTTGACGATGATCGGCTTCGTCATCCTGTTGGGCCTGGTAGTTAACAATGCCATCTTGCTGGTCTATCGCGCACGCGATGGCGAGCGTGAGGGAATGTCGCGCAGGGATGCCGTGGAAAGCGCGGTCAGGTTACGCCTGCGGCCAATCCTGATGAGTACCATGACGAGCATTTTCGGCATGTTGCCGCTGATGCTGATTCCCGGGTCCGGAACTGAATTATACCGGGGCATGGCCGCGGTCATCGTTGGCGGTATGTTGGTTAGCGCACTGTTCACGTTGATACTGCTACCCAGCCTGCTACGCTCGAGCGAAACGAAATTTCCAGGAGCGCGGACGGCACAGGCCTGAAGATTATGGTTACTTCCAAATGGATAAGAAACTGATGAAAAAAACGCTATGGCTGATGGCCGCATTTGCTTTGGGCTCGGGCCTGCAGACTGCGGTGTTTGCACAAGGTGGGCCTCCGGCTGCCAATGTAAGGGTCGCCAAGGCCATGGTCCGGCCCCTGGCGCCGCAATCGATCGTTGCGGGCACCGTAATCAGCCGTAACGATGCAAGG
>Ga0316201_10003768_pt1 | contig 11275 bp, 10 predicted proteins | sample CS6wburrow_MG_FD_204516 | JGI IMG/M metagenome (GOLD analysis project Ga0316201, IMG submission 204516) | Coastal sediment microbial communities from Delaware Bay, Delaware, United States - CS-6 worm burrow | ecosystem: Environmental > Aquatic > Marine > Coastal > Sediment | place: USA... | reverse complement strand
GGCGGTCGCGGCAGCAGGCAAAACCGGGGTCCGCTCCCTGGTCCAAGGCCAGAAACGAGGCGGGCACGGGCGAACGCAGCGGCGCGACGATCTCCGGCCAGCGCACTTCGGTGCAGTGCAACATCAGGCGGGCGAATGCCGCGCCCCCGTATGTGACGTCACCCAGCAGGGGAATGCCGCTGTCGGCGGCATGCCGGCGGATCTGGTGCCGCCGGCCACGGTTGATCTCGGCGCGGTAGTGCACGGCCCTGCCGTCGGGCGTTTTCCCCAGGCGGCGAAAGACGGTGCGCGCCGGTTTGCCGTCCAGGGGCTCTGTCCGTTCCCAGTCCGGATTCCCGTCGGTGTCCAGGATGTCGGCGGCGGAGTAGAACTCGTAGATCTTCAATGCCCCGCCGGATTCATGGACGACCTCGGCCCGCGCGGATGCCGCCGGGTCGAGTGCGAGCAGCAGCACCCCGCTGGTTGCGCGGTCCAGCCGGGAGACCACGTGGGTCTTCAGATCCAGGTGCAGTTCCAGCCACTCGACGGCGCCCAGTTCGCCGGGACCGCCGGCGTGCGTGGCCAGACCGCAGGGTTTGTCGACCACGAGCCAGCTGGTGTCGCGGTGCAGGATCATGGGCGGTCCGGTCGGGCCGCACCGAGGGCGCCGGCCAACGCCGCCTCGATGGCCGCGCCCCGATCCCGGCCGTAGAAGAGATGAAGTTTTTCCAGAATGTCGGGTTTGTCGAGCCCTGCGGCCTTGGCGGCGTCGAAGACCGCCTGCGCGGCGGCCGGCCGCGGACCCCACCGGAAGAGCTCCCGACCCTCGGGATCGAACGACACCAACTGGGGGATGCTGCGCTTGCCGTCGGTCAGGTAGCGATCCATGATCGCCGGGTGGTCGTCCCGCAGGACAATCAGCAGTTCCACGCCGGCAGTCCGGTCGGCCAGCAAGGCGATGATGGGCAGGATCTGCGCCGAGTCGCCGCACCACGGTTCGGTCAGCACCATCCAGATCTGGGGTTTGGTGATCTCATCCAGCAGTCGGATCAGTTCAGGCGAAGGGGTCCAGGTCCGGGTGATGCGGTCGGTCCGGAACAGGTTCAGGCGGGTGAAACCCACCCGCTCGGCGTCGTCAGGGTCGAGGCCGGCGGGTTCGACGGCGGCACGATCCTCGATGATTTCATGGTACTCCGCCGCGGTCAGGCCGACCCGGCGAAGTTCGGCGATGTTGTCCCGGCTCAAGTCCACCTCCCGGTGCGTGCTGCTGTCCGGCCCAGCCGGCGGTTGTCCCGAACGGATCCGGGCCTTAGAGTTCACTCCATGAAGAAGACGAAGATAACCCAAGCTGCGGTTTCCGGATTCCTCGTGGCGGTAATGCTCGCCGGCTGCGGCATACGCACAGGATACGCTCCGGTCAGGGTGACGGTCCACCAGGGATCGGCGGCATTGCTGACCGCGGCGCCCCGGGACAGCCTGCGCGTGGCCGCCTGGAACATCCAGTACGGCCTGGACGTCGAAGGAGCCCTCAAGGAAATCAAGGCGGACTCGAACCTGGCGACGGCGGATGTCATCCTGCTCCAGGAGATGGGTCCGGTGGGGATCAGGACGATTGCCGCGGCCCTGGGGTTGAACCATGTCTACGGTCCGGCTTCGGTCAGCCCCCATCACGCCAAGCTGTTCGGCAACGGGGTGCTGTCGCGCTGGCCGATCATCAACACCCAGATACTCGTCCTGCCGCACGAGACGATGCTCACCGGACACCGCCGCATCGCCGTCGCGGCGGATATCGCGCTGCCGCAGGGCCGCAACCTGCGGGCCATCAGCGTGCACACCGCGACCATGGTGATGGATCAGGACAAACGCATCGAACAGGCCGCGGCCATCATGGACAGTCTGGGTGCATTTGCGGGCCCCATCGTTCTGGGTGGTGATTTCAACACCGTCAGCGATTACGAGGTGACGTTGCTGCGCCGCACCATGCGCCGTTTGGGGCTCGACGCGGTGCGCCTGCCGCCGGGCCCGACCATCAGAAACAAGTACAAGAAAATGCCGGGATCCGTCCCGGTCCTCGACCACCTGTTCAGTCTGGGTCTGGATGCGGGCTCGCGCGGGATCGCCGACCAGGCGGTCTCGAGCGACCACCTGCCGATCTGGGCGGTGTTCGCGTTTCCGACCGGGCCGGACGAAAATGAACCGTGATCTGGCAGCGGAACTCCTCTATATTCATGCTTCCCCAGGGGCTGGAAACTCCAATCGTATTGGCCGGTTTGCTCAATGAACCAGGGTGATCGCTTTCCGCCGCCATTTCATCTGAACCAGTGGCTGATCCAACCGGACCTGAACCGCATCACCGGACCCGAAGGACCGGTCCAGGTCGAACCGCGCGTCATGCAGGTGCTCCTGGCCCTGGCCGCCCGCCCGGGTGCGGTCGTCACGCGGCTGCAATTGCTGGACGAGGTCTGGGGCGACGCCGTGGTCGGCGAGGAGATCCTGACCCGGGCGGTGAGCGAACTGCGGCGAATCTTCGGGGACAAGGCCCGCCAGCCGGCTTACATCGAGACGATCCGCAACCACGGCTACCGCCTGATCGCGCCGGTTGCCGCAGACAGTCCCGCCACCGCGGCAACCGCGCCGCCGCCGCGCGCGGGGAAACCTCGGCGCGGTTTTTCGCGGACCGGCTGGCTGCTGCTCATCGTCCTGCTGGCGGTCCTGGCGGTCGCCGGACGGTCTCTCCTCGAGCGGGATGCCCCGCCCACGTCGCCGGGCCCGGCGCTGGTCGATTCCGCGCCCAGGGCACGTCCTTTGACCAGTTATTCGGGCCGGGAAATGCATCCCCGCCTTTCCGCCGACGGTTCCCGGGTGGTGTTTGCCTGGGCGGGTCCCGACGGCAGGATCGACATCTACGTCAAGCAACGGAACAGCGAATCGCTCCTGCGCCTGACCGACGACCCGGCGTGGGCCTCGTGGCCCGTCTGGTCGCCGGATGGCCAGTCGGTAGCCTATGTCCAGGGCACCGCGACCGGCAGCGCTCTGTGCGTCGTACCTTCGGTGGGCGGCGCGGTGCAGGTGCTGCACCAGGTGGACGGATGGATCGAAGGGCTGGATTGGCCGCGTGTGGGCGACGCACTGGTGTTCGCGGCCTTCGACCAGGAGAGCGAAGCCCACCGCCTCATGCGGCTGTCCCTGAGCGATTACCGGGCGGCACCGCTCGGGGTCGAGCGCGCCGACAACGCCGGCGATTTCCGACCGTGCTTTTCCCCGGACGGCACCAGGGTGGCCTGGGTGGGACGCTCGCAGGGCGGCGGGACGGGTCTTTTTGTCGCCGACGGCACCGGCGGACCGGCCATGACCGTCACGGCGGGCCTGGCTCCGATCCACGGACTCGCCTGGTCGCCCGATGCGGGCTCACTGATCTTCGCGGCCTCTCCCGCCGGCATGTACAATCTCTGGCAGGTCGACGTGGACGGCGGCGCGACCCGCTGGATCCCCACCCCGGACGATTTTGCCTGGAATCCGACCGTGGCTCCGGTGACGGGCGACCTGGCGTACGAGCAGATCCGGGTGGACCAGGATCTGTGGCGCATCAGGATCCTGGGCCGTGACCCCTGGCAACTGGAAACCGGTCCGTTCCTGACCTCCACCCGCTGGGAATACGAGGCCGATTTCCATCCCGCCGGCGACCGGATCGTCTTCGTCTCGGCGCGCTCGGGTCATCCCGAGCTGTGGCTGGGCAACGCCGAGGGCGACGAGCTCCGGCAGCTGACCTTCCTGGCTCCGGCCGCCATCGGGAACCCGCGGTGGTCTCCGTCCGGCGACCGGATCGCCTTCAATCTCGTGCAGGATGGGCGCGCCTCGATCATGGTGGTCCAGGCGCGTGGCGGGCAGCCCGTCGCGATCGGGCCCGAAACCGGAGCGGCTGTTTTTTCCGACTGGTCCGCCGACGGTCAGGGGCTTCTGATCGGCATGGCCGCAGGCGAGGTCTGGAACATCTGCCGGCAGCCTCTGGCCGGCGGCTCGCCGACGCCCTTGACGACCGGCGGTGGGTTGACGGCCGCCGAAACGAAAGATGGGCGCTTTTTGTATTTCACGCGGCCGGGCCGGCCGGGTCTGTGGCGCCGGGAGCAGACAGCGGGCACGGCGGACGGCGATCCGGAGCTGGTGGTCCCGGATCTGAACCACCGGGATCGCCACAACTGGCGGCTTCTGGACCGGGACGGGCAGCCGGAAAGTCTGTTCTGGGTGGAGAGGACCGCCGGGGGCGCTTTCCTGTTGACGATGGATCTGGCCTCGCGCCGGACCTCGTTTCTGACCGAACTGCCGGATCTGGCGGGGTCCGGCCTGGCGGTTTCGCCCGCCGGAGAGCAGATCCTCTACCCCCGGACCGGCCCGGCGGCCGGAGATATCATGGTCCTGGAAAAATACCTGCCCCGATCCGATTGATCGCCTGATTCATAACTCCCTGATAACAAACGATTAGATAAACCTCAGGTCATTCTTGAGCATTCCTTCAGGTATCCCTCAGGCGGGCCCCGCCGAAAAATCGTTTTCTCACCCACGTGAGATGCTGGCGCACCCCGTCGGCAGGGTTCACGGAACAGGAGGCCAAGACCACCGCGTTTCATTTCACCATCTGCGAACGGGAACCCCGTATCACCTGGTCACCTTCGGGACCCGGAGGTGGAATGAAACCGACCGCGGACGAATCGACAACCGGGAAACATGCCCCCCTGGAAGGCGATTCCCCGCTGGTCGGCAGCGACCTTGGCCTCCTGTGCCTAAATACGGATCGATCCAGCCGGTTGTCACTTGAAACGACCAATCCGATCCCCCTCGGCGTTCGTTCCAGAAACCGGCTGGATCCATAAAAGGCCCGGGAGCTGTCTCCCGGGCCTTTTTCTACGCTCTGTTCCTCTGTCGCAGGGGGTCAACCGATGTATTCGGCCAGGATCTGTCCCGCGTAGGCTTCGCGGATCTTGGCGAAGGCCCGGTTGCGGATCTGGCGGACCCGCTCGCGCGACAGCCGGATGGAATTCCCGATCGCCTCGAGGGACATCCGCGGATTGGCGCCCAGCCCGTAATACCGTTCGATGATGTCCCGCTCCCGCGGGGTGAGCTTGTCCAGGGCAAAATCCAGTTCGCGGTTCATGGCCTTCAGTTCCAGCATCTCGCTGGGCAGCGCCACGTCCGGGTCGGCGAGCGATTCGGCCAGCGAAGGGGCGTCGCCGTACGCCGGCTCGTCCAGAGAGACGTTGGGTCGGCAAGCGGCCCGGATCTGGGCCACCTTGGCCGCGGACAGCTCGAAATGTTCGGCCATCTCCTCGTCGGGTACCGCCGCCATCCGTTCCTGCTCCAGCTTCCGCTCCAGCCGGGTGATACGGCTGGCTTCCCGAGCCCGGTTGGCGGGCAGGCGCACCGTCCGCGTCGTGTCCTGCAGGGCGGTCTGGATGGTCTGCCGGATCCACCACACCGCGTAGGTGACAAAGCGGAACTCCTTGCGCTCGTCGAAACGCTTGGCCGCGGTGATGAGCCCCAGGTTGCCCTCGGCGATGAGGTCCATGAAACTCAGCCCACGGTTCAGGTACCGTTTGGCCACGCTGACGACGAACCGCAGGTTGGCGTTGATCATGGCGTCGAGGGCTTCGGGGTCGCCCGCGCGGATCCTGGCCGCCAGCTCGATCTCCTGTTCCCGGGTCAGCAGGTCGTAACGGGCGATCGTCGCAAGGTAATGCTTGAGCGCCTGGTCGGACCGGCGATCGATATTGTGTTCAACCTCGTACATGAGTGCTGTCTCCTGAAGGGGGCTCATGGCCCGGAACCGGCTACTCTGACTGATGCTCGGTGTCACACGTGAGTGCTGTGGACCGGCCTTTTGTTACAGGAAATACGAAAAAAAATTCCCGGGTGTGACTCAGCTGCGCTGATCGAGGGTTTTCAAAGCCCAGGCCGAACCGCCTTCGAGGAAGAAATATTTCTCGTAGCCGTGCTTCTGGAGGTGGTATTGCAGGGTTTTCAGATTCGAGCCGTCTTCGTCCAGGATCAGAAGGGTCTGGTCACGATGGGCACCGCGAGCGACGAAGTTGGGGATGAAGATGTCCAGGGGGATGGGCCGGGCATGCTTCAGGCCGGGCAGATTCTCGTGGGCCAGAAAGCCCGTACGGACGTCGATCACCATGGCCTCATCCTGCAGGGTCGCGGACTTGAAGTAGGACCAGGACAGCAGCCGGCCCGCGAAATCGTCCATATCCAGCGGGGCCGCGTCGGCTTCGAGCTGCCACCCGGATGCCTCCGCCTGGGGTTGTCCGGTGGCGTTGCCGCCGGTCCCGAAAATCGCTCCGCCGAGGACCACTGTGGACGTAAGAGCAATCAAGATAATGGGTTTTGATTCGAATGACATGATTCCGCCTCAAGCCCCCCGGCCAATACCCGGAACGGTCCGACACCGATCCGACCCATTATTATCGACAAAATGTTAAAAAACTTGATCAATAGGGATCGGGACGGCGCCGCGGAAAAGAAAATGACGATTCAACAACGAGAGTCATTTTTTTCTAGCAGTTCGCGGAACTCATCATATACTCCCGTCGTAGGACATGCATCTACCCACCGACATTGGATTCGACCGGGGCTGCGGCCTGCGGATTTTCCAGAATGGGCCACGGGCCCGGACCCCGAAAGGACAAGACCATGAAACGATTCTCGTACGCCATCCTGTTGGCTTTGGCTCTGACTGCTCTGATTTCCACCGTCGCGGTTGCCGGCGACAAGGAATGCACCACGAAGGCCGCGGCCACGAAGGTCGCCATGGGCGAGTGCTGCATGAAGGCCGCCGCCGCCGGCGAGGGCTGCTGCGGCAAGGACGCCAAGGCCGTCAAGGCTGCTTACGCCAGCTACAAGGCGTCCTGTGCCGACGAAGCGGCCTGCACCGCCGCCACCGCGGACATGCACAAGTGTTGCGCCACCGCCATGGCCGCCGGCGAGGGCTGCTGCGGCAAGGAAGCCGACGCCCTGAAGGCCTCCTACCAGGAGAAGGTCGCTTACCACAAGGCCGCCGCCGCCGTGCAGGCCGACATGCATAAGTGCTGCGCCGGCGCCATGGCCGAAGGCAAGGGCTGCTGCGGTCACTCCGCCGAGGAGATGAAGGCCGATTTCGACAAGAAGGTCGAAGCCAAGGCCAAGAAGATGGCCGGCGAGGCCACCGAGAGCTCAGACGGCTAGAACGGATCGATCAGCTCGAGCTGGTCACCGATTCGCAGCGCGGGTGCCGTATGGCACCCGCGCTTTTTTTGAGGTGGCGTGTCACCGGCTCGGGCCGGTTGCGTATACTCGGGTGACCAGATACTCGATCAGCTGCTGATATTTGCCCGGGCATTGAGGAAAGCTCTTTGGAATTCACGAGAAGATTGCGCGACGGACGCCACCGGCTCTGGCTGACTCTGGCCAGGCGCGGCAACGAGGACGCCTTCAGGCGGCTCTACGGTGAGCTGTACGATCCGGTGGCGGGGTACGTCGCCGTCCGGGTCGGCAACCGGCAGGACGCTGAGGATCTGACGGCCGCGGTGTTCCAGAAGTTCCTGGAACGCCTCGACGGTTTCGATGCGGCCCGGGGTTCGGTGATGACCTGGATCATGACCATGGCCCGCACCGCCGTCATCGACAGCCACCGCCGACAGGCCGCTTTCGACCAGGCCCGTGGACGCAGCCTGCCGGTCGAGGACCTGGCCGACGTGCTCGCCGCCGAACAGGACGACCCGCTTGGAGCGATGATCCGGCAGGAGGACCTGCGGGCGGTGCGGCGGCGGTTGCAGGTTCAGCCGGCCGCAGTCCGCGAGATGTTCGCCCTGCGTTTCGGCGAGGGTCTGACCGTCGGCGAGGTGGCCAGGGTCATGGACCTGAGCGAGGCTGCGGCCAAACAGCGGTTCGCGCGAACCTTCAGGAGAATCCGGCAGGAGTTGCTGGCCGAAGAAACGGAACCGAAAGGAGGACCGGAATGCATGATCGCCGACTGATTTCCCAGCTGCGGCAGTTGCACGAGCCGAGCGCAGTGCGCCGGCCGCGGCCTGAACACCGGCGTGAACTGGAATCCCGGCTCGTTTCCCGGTACCGCAACCGTCAACACCGCAACCGAAGGTGGCTTAACATGCTCAATCCCTGGAACCGAACCGCCCGCTTCGCATTCGTCGGGCTCGCGATGGTCTTGCTCAGCGTCGGGGCCTGCTCCACGTCCACCACCACCGAGGTGGACATGGGCAAGAAGATGACGATCGGTTTGTCGGCCAAGGCCGACGCCGATGTGATGGCCGTGGACACCAGCCTGTCGAACTTCCTCGACACCATGCCCGGTATCGAGAACGTGTCGGTCAGCATCAAACGGATGATGGGCGGACCGGCAACCATCGAGGTACTGGCCTGGGGCCGGGATCTCGACGGTGACGCCCTGGCGGCCGAGATGCGACGCCAGATTCCCGAGCTGGCCGAGGCGGACATCTCGTTCGAGAACCTCAGCGGCACGATCGAGGAGAGCTACGCCTCCAAGTTGAAACGCGAGATCTTCCAGATGGAAGTCGACGGCGCCACGGCCGAGGAGATCCGGGAGCAGATCCTGGCGCAGCTGGCGGAGCAGGGGGTCGCCGCAGGCGACGCCGAGGTCGATGTCCAGATGAACGACGGCCAGACCGAGATCAAGGTCAAGGTGACCAAGGAGGTCGACCAATAGGTCCAGCGCGATCTTCAGGTGACACCCCTCGTGCTTGAGGCCCGGGGGGTGTTCGTCTACCATGGGATGGTCGGGACCACCCCTACCCAGCGGAGAACCCCATGCGATTGACCTTCCACGGCGCCGCCAGGACCGTCACCGGCAGCCGGCACCTTCTCGAAGCAGGCGGCCAGCGCGTACTCGTCGACTGCGGCCTGTTCCAGGGCCTGAAGGCCTTGCGGCTCCTGAACTGGGATGACCCGGGTTTCGAGCCGGGTTTTCTCGACCATCTGGTGCTGACCCACGCCCACATCGACCACACCGGCTACACCCCGCGCCTGCTCAAGTACGGCTTCCAGGGCGCGATCCACTGCACGCCCGCGACGGCCGAACTGCTCGAGATCATGCTCATGGATTCGGCGCACATCCAGGAGGAGGACGCGGCCTTTGCGAACAAGAAGGGATTCAGCAAGCACCATCCGGCCGAGCCGCTCTACACCAGCGTCGAGGCCTTTGCGGCGCTGAAGATGCTGCAGCCTTCACCCTTCGGTCGGTGGGTCACCCTGTCCGCCGATCTCAAGTTCCGCCTGATCAATTCGGGCCATATCCTCGGCGCGGCCTTCGTCGAGTTCCGTGTCCGGGACGACGACCCGGACAACGTGAACCCGGGGGAGAAGACGATCATCTTCGGGGGCGATCTCGGCCGCTACGACGTTCCGCTTCACAGCGACCCCGAACCGCTGCCGGAATGCGACGTCCTGATCGTCGAGTCGACCTACGGCAGCCGCAAGCATGGTGTCGAGACGGTGCTCGAGCAGATTGGCGAGAACTTCACACGCACCGTCCACAAGCGCGGCGTGGTCCTGATCCCCAGCTTCGCCGTGGGCCGCGTGCAGCTGGTGACGCTGATCCTGCGCGACCTGATGATCGGCGGGGATCTGGCCGAAATTCCGATCCACATCGACAGCCCCATGGCCATCGACGCGACGGCGGTCTACTCCCGTCATCTTTACGACTGCAATCTCGACCAGGAGATCACCCTCGACGGCCGCAGCCGGCTCTTCCCCTTCAAGGTCCACCTGCACCGGACGGTACACGAGTCGAAACAGCTCAACCACCTGCAGGGACCGCGGGTGATCGTCGCCTCGAGCGGCATGATGACCGGCGGCCGTATCATCCACCATCTGGTGCGGCGGCTGCCGGAACACAACAACCTCGTCCTGCTGACCGGCTACCAGGCCGTGGGCACGCGCGGGCGCGCTCTGCAGGACGGGGCGGACACGCTGCGGATGCACGGGCAGAACATCCCGGTCCAGGCCCAGGTCGCCACGATCCAGGGCCTGAGCAGTCACGCCGACGGGGATGAGATCATGCGCTGGATCGGCACCGCCGCGCGGCCGCCGCGCCGGGTGTTCGTGGTGCACGGGGAAAGCGAGTCGGCCGAAGCCCTCGCCAAGCGCATCCGGCAGGAATGCGGCGCCGAGGTGACGGTCCCGGATCTCAAGGAGTCGTTCGCGCTCGCCTAGGATCGCGACGAAGGCAGGGTCATGCGGAAGGTGGAGCCGCCGTCCACCTGGCTTTGCAGGAGGGTCAGACCGCCGCCGTACTTGCGCAGGATTCTGCGCGTGGTGGGCAAGCCGGCGCCGCCGCCGGCACGCGTGCTGAACCGTGTGTTCAGGATGCGGTCCCGGTCTTCTTCCGGAATCCCGCAGCCGGTGTCCCGGACGTCCAGGTGGACCATGCCGTCACTGACGGTCCAGGTGATGCGCAGGCTGCGGTGCGGGGACTGTTTCATCGCGCTGATGGCGTTGCCCACCAGGTTGTCCAGGACGAAGGCGCATTCCTGGGGGTCGATGAGACAGTGGAGCGGCCCGGTCGGCGCCTGGGCCATGAATTCACCGGATCCCGCCGCCGCGTAGGCCAGGAATCCCGTCTCCACCGCGATGCCGTGTTCTTCCAGTTCCATGAGGTTGGCCTGCAGGACTCGCTTGACCGATCGGATCAGGTCGGTGCGAAAGTAGGCGGCGACCTCCCGCCGCAGATCCTTCAGGGCCTCTTCGGTCCGTGTGGTGGCCGCTTGCGTGTCCGCGGCGATCTCTTCGATCCGATCCCCCCGGAATTCGATCTCCTCGAGGTGTTCCAGTTGCACCGCAATCTTACGCAACGCCTGGACGGCGACGTCGATGTGCGACGGCGTCAATCCGGCCAGGCGCGAGCGGTCCAGGATGCCCGCCAGGTGGGGCAGGGCGCCTTCGCGACATTCGGTCCATGTTTCGCGCAACCTGACCTCGATGCCCTGGGTGTCCCCCAGCCCGGAGCCGAGGGCGTTGAGATGCCAGACCAGGCGCCGTACCGACTTCAAGGGCGCGATGGCGCCGTGCCCGGACAGTTCGAGATCCTCGAGTAGATTGAGGCGGACTTCCCTGAGGATCACCGGGTCGGACGCGCTGCCGTCGGCGTAGCGGCGGCGGGCGGCCAGGAACAGCCCCACCGCCAGGACCACGACACCGGTTCCGGCCAGCGGCAGGGTCCGGTCCGCCGCTCCGGGTGCCGGTGTGAACACCAGGGGCAGATGCGAGTAATCCATCCGCATGAGCAGAT
>Ga0316201_10003767_pt1 | contig 11276 bp, 6 predicted proteins | sample CS6wburrow_MG_FD_204516 | JGI IMG/M metagenome (GOLD analysis project Ga0316201, IMG submission 204516) | Coastal sediment microbial communities from Delaware Bay, Delaware, United States - CS-6 worm burrow | ecosystem: Environmental > Aquatic > Marine > Coastal > Sediment | place: USA: Delaware... | reverse complement strand
TGAGGGCGATAATCGGTGTATGTCTGCGGCCGCCGGCCTGTTCCCAGTCGAGAATGCGGCGTGTCGCCTGGTAGCCGTCCAGCTCCGGCATCTGCACGTCCATCAGGATGATGTCGAACTCACCATGCGTCGCTATTTCAACCGCTTCTACGCCGTTGGTGGCGCTTTGGACATTGAGACCGCGGCGACGCAGCATCTCGCGTGCCAGCGATTGGCTCACTATGTTGTCTTCGACCAGCAGCACGCGTTCACCATCGAAGTTTACCGCGGTGGCGCGCGACGGCCTGGCGTCTTCAGCTGGCTCAAGTTCACCGAGTGAGGTCGCGATAGCGTCGTGCAGATCGGATTGCCGCAACGGCTTGCTCAGCCAGATATCCACCGATCTCTCACCTTCGATCTGTTCCGAATAGGTCTCTGAACTGACCATGATCAGGCGTGTACCGCACAACTTATCGTCGGCACGGATCCGACGCGACAACTCGGAGCCATTCATGCCGGACATGTGGTAGTCAATGATCGCCAGATCGTAAGGCTGGCCGCTCGCGGCCGAGTCCTGCATCTTCGCAATCGCTTCATGGCCGTCGCTAGCGCTGCCGGGACTGCTGCCCCAACTGGACAGATAGCGATGCATAATGATGCGGTTGGTGGCATTGTCATCCACGATCAGGATGCGCCGGCCGGTCAGGTCCTGCGCCCGCGCTTTCGACGCCCGCCTGGCTACTACTTCGAACGGCAGGCTGAACCAGAACGTCGAGCCGGCGCCCTCGCGGCTCTTCACCCCGATTTCGCCGCCCATCAGTTCGACCAGCCGGCGGGAGATACTCAGGCCCAGACCGGTGCCGCCAAAGCGCCGGCTGGTGCTGCCGTCCGCCTGAACGAATGCCTCGAACAGACCTTCAAGTTTGGAATCGGGAACGCCGATCCCGGAATCCCTCACTTCGAACAACAGCGTGATGCCGCCGGACGCTTTCGGCTCAATGGTGACATTCACCACGATCTCGCCACGTTCGGTGAACTTGACCGCGTTACCGACAAGATTGATCAACACCTGGCGTAGACGCACCGGATCGCCTTTCAGTCGATCCGGCACTTCCGGTTCGATGTAGCTCACCAGCTCCAGATGTTTGTCGAAGGCCGTTTGACTGATCATGGTGATCACATCTTCTACTGCGGTGCGCGGGTCGAAGTCGAGCCGCTCGATACGCAGTTTGCCCGCTTCCAGACGGGAAAAATCGAGGATCTCGTCGATCACCGTCAACAACACTTCCGCCGAGTTGTTCGCCGTTTCCAGATAGCGTGACTGGACCCGGTTGAGCGGTGTGTCACGCATCATCTCCAGCGCGCCCAGCACGCCATGCATCGGAGTTCGGATCTCATGGCTCATGTTGGCCAGGAACTCGGACTTGGCCGCGGCCGCTTCTTCGGCCGCCTCCTTGGCTCGTTGCATGGCCGTCTCCTTCTGCTTCCGTTCGGTGATGTCATGAATCACACCGATGAAGTGGTGTTTGCCACCCTTGACCATTTCGCTGACGCGCAGGGCCATTGGAAATTCGCGTCCGTCGGCATGCCGGGCTTCTAATTCACGTTCGTCGCCGATGATATGTTTTTCACCCGTCTCGCGATAGGCGCGCAGGTAGCTGTCGTGCTGCTCGTGGTGCGGTGACGGCACCAGCAGCGATACGTTCCCGCCGATCACATCGCTGGACAGGTGGCCGAACATTTTTTCCGCGCCGAGATTGAAGGATTCTACCAGCCCGTGATCATCGGTCACGATGATCGCGTCGTGGGTCGCATCCAGCACCCCGCGCAGATGGGCCTCGTTTTCGGCCAGTTGATGTTGGCTCTCGACCCGCCCGGTGACATCATTCTGCAGGCCGACGAAATGGGTCAGCCGGCCCTGGTCGTCGCGGATCGGAGTGATGATCAGCTCATTCCAGAACATGGAGCCGTCAGCGCGGTAGTTGCGCAGCAGCACCTGCGCATCGCGCTCTTCGCTGATCGCGCTGCGTATCTCCTCGATGGCTTGCTGATCGTTGTCATCACCCTGCAGAAAACGGCAGTTCCGGCCCAGAACCTGTTCTGCGCGGTAACCGGTGATGGACTCGAAAGCCGGGTTAACGTAAACCAGCGGCATATCCGCGGTGGTAGCGTCGGCGATGACCACGCCGGAACGGGTCGTGGTGATGACGCGTTCGCGCAATCGCAGTTGTTCTTCGGCATCCTTGCGCGCACGAATGTCGCGAACGACCGCAATCATAACTGCCTGCCCGCCCTGCATGGTGCGGGTGAGTGTCAGCTCCATCGGAAATCGTCCGCCATCGCACTTGCGGCCGGTAACCTCCTGAACCGCACCCCAGACATCAGAATCCGCATCGGCTATGCGAGCCGACAGTGCGCTCCAGTCGTCCGTGTACACCAGGTCGGCCAGGTTGTTTTCCGTAGGTGTATCCGCGGTGAATCCAAAGACCTGATCGGCTGCCGGGTTGCGGCTCAGCAGGACCCCATCCAGTCCGGCCAGCAGGATGCCGTCCTGGATGCTCTCCAGCAGCGTGCGCAGATTCAGCTCGCGATCGGCAATCTTCTTATACGATGAATCGATCTGGCTGGACATCAGGTTGAATGCCCGGGCTGCCGTTGCCAGTTCATCCTTGCCCTGAACCTGTACCTGGTAGCCCCACTCACCGTCGGCGATGTGCTCCGAGGCCTCAGTGAGCTTGCCCAACTGGCGGGTGAGATAGGAACCGAGGAAAAATGAAAACAGTGCGACCAGCGCCATCTCCACCAGCGCGATCATTGTGCCGTAGCGTTGGGCGTCGGCGATTACGCCGCGCACCGCATCGACCGACAGGCCGACCTCGACCTTGCCGAACAGTGTATCTGCCTCAATGATCTCGGCAGCGGTGTGAAACACACCGTCTTCTGCGTCAACCAGTTCGCGGTCGATCTGATGCTCACGCGCCAACAGCAGCGGATTACCGCCGCTGGCGAGTGTCCGATCGTCCGTGTCACGCACCCGGGCGTACTGTACACCCGGAAAGTTCATCATCTCCGAGACAAAACTTTCCAGGGAGGCGAGATCGTTGGCCAGCACCGCATCCTTGGTGGTAATGGCAAAGCCCTTGACCGTGGCCAGCGCGCGTTGCGCGAACTCCCTTTCATTCGATGATTCGATAAAGCGCAGCCCGCTCCACACCAGCATCGACAGCAGCACTGCCTCGATCAGCGCCACGCCCAGAATTGTCTTTAGCCGAAAGGACATGCTTTATGGATTTATCAGTTGGTCCAGCAACTGCGTACCCAAACCACGCACGTCGTCCCATTCACTGTCGTGAGCAAAGGTAAACCCCTCCATGCTCAGATTCTTCAGCAGTTGTAAGCCTTCACTGTCATTTTTCATATTCAGCATCGCCTGCTGCAGTCTATCGACCACACCGATTGGAACGGCGGGGTGTGCCGCGAATGCGTGCGGCGTGTAACCTTCTGTCGTCCACAAAACACGCAGCTGATCGCGTATTTCAGGCGCAACACTGAGGAGTGTCCGCATCACCCCGCCGCCGGCCGGGTAGATGCCTTTTACCACACCGCGATAAACAGAGTCATGCGACGATACGTAGTTCGGCTGGATGGCTATACCCAGTTTGCTTAACTGTGCCCTGGGCAACATGCTGGCAGCAAACGCGGCCGGCGCGGGAAATGCCAAAGTCTGCCCGGCCAGTGCTTCGAGATCCTGAATCGGCGAATCTTTCCGGACGACAAGAATACCTTTGATCTGTTTGTTGGCAGCATGCGCGAAGGCCACATATCCCGGGCTTTGGTGGAACAAGGTGTAGTGGTAGGGGTTCATATAGGCCAGGTCATACTCGCCGGCTGCGAGACGTTTCTCGAATGTCGGGATGTTGGGCGCTGTCTTGAAACGCAGATCGATGCCGGATTTTCCGCCGAGATAATTTAAAACAGGAACCCACAGCCGTGCCAGCCGAGTAGCCGATTGCTGCGGCACGATCCCGAACGTATAAACTTTTGCATTGTCACTCTCCGCCTGTGCCAGCGGTGTCAGGATAATCAGCAGCAGCACAAAAAAAATAGAATTAATTTTCAATATGAATGCCCGTCGTCGTTTGGTCAAAATATTCATCCGTGTTTAGATATCAACATCTTAGTGATATCTAAGGTTAGTGTAAAATTACAATGGCTGCTCCTAGTTGCACTGCGGACGGAGCGAATCGATAATCCTTCGTCTTCTTTGGCCGAGGTCCCGCCACCCGGAAACCTTTCGGAACTGTCCGCTCTATACGGTGAGCTGACGTTTGGCGAGAATCAAGCGAATGGCTGGAATCGTTAAGGGTTCTTAGATGCCTGCCCCAGGCACAGTCCTATCAGTCTTCGCCCAACTTCAACGGGCAGGTGTCTGAGAAGCCTCGAGGGAGGAAACCGCGGGATGAGCCACCGAGGTCAAGATAGGCAATAGCGCTATGGGGATTTGATTCAAAGTTTTCCGATACGGATCAGTAGAACTGCCGGTATCTGGCATACAGTGACCTTTTACTGGTCCAGTTGCTTGCAGAAGGTACCATTGATGCCACCCGGGCAACGGGTAAGACAATGAATTTCGGTACCGTCGGCTAAAGGGACCCGTTACCGGCAGTGACCAGTAGTTGGGTTGAACCTGCAACGAGAAGATCGCTGTGACAAAGCTCATGGCATGCCACCATTGAGGCTGGGTGGTGCACGAGGCAGCTGCCCACGTGCGAAGGTGTCGATGATGATCATCGGGGCACCACAGTCAGGGCAGACATAGGTAGCCTTATCGGTGAACTCGTTGTTACCGATGTTATCGCTTCCCTCACCGATCAGGATCTCTGCATCATTCGGGGCCGCTGATCTCTCCATCAGCAATTCACGGGCACGGACCAGGTTATTTCTACGTCCCGTATTGGCGATCAGTCCGTAGTGTCGGATGCGATGGAACCCCGAAGGCAGGACGTGCAGGAGAAAACGCCGAATGAACTCATTCGCCTCGAGTGTCATGGTCTTGTGTCGGGTACGCCCCTTGGCCCGGTAATCCTTCCAGCGGAAGGTGACACCCTGTTCATTCAGCGCGATCAGCCTACTGTTGGCGATGGCGACCCGGTGGGTATAGCGGGATAGATAGGCCAGTACGGCAGCAGGCCCGGCAAACGGGCGTTTGGCATAGACGACCCACTCGCATTTCCGCAGTGGCTTGAGCCACTCGATGAAGGGTTTTTCCTCCTCGAGTCCCTGGTGCTCTCCAAAGAACTGCAACTGCCCGGCATGATAGGCAGCTTGCAATGCCTCAAGGAACAATCGCCGGAACAGCCTCGAGAGCACCCGCACCGGCAGAAAAAAGCCGCGGCGGCAGGCAACCCAACGTTGGCCGTCGAGCGACAACCCCCCACCGGGAACGATGCCATGGACATGCGGATGATGCGTCATCGCCGATCCCCAGGTGTGCAAGACCAGCGTCGCGCCAATACGGGCACCCAGATGCCGGGAATCGGCCGCAATCGTCTGCAGGGTCTCGGCAGCAGCCCGGAACAGGATGGTGTATATCACCGACTTGTTGTAATAGGCGATGGCACTGATCGGTGCCGGTAGGGTGAACACCACATGGAAGTACTCGACAGGGAGGAGATCTGCCTGGCGTGCCTCGAGCCATTGTCTGGCCGAACTGCCCTGACACTTGATGACAGTGACGATTGCGACACGAATTATAGGCAATCTGCACCTTGGCGCATTCTTCACAGCGCAAGATATGACCGCCGAGAGCGGCGCTGCGGCAATGCGCAATCGCCGACATCACCTTCAGCTGGCCGAGGCTGATATGACCGGCGTTCTGACGACGCCACGTCGGTCCATGGTCGCGGAAGATATCCGCAACCTCCAGGGGAGGCCGTTCCATACCCGTCGCCTAGACGGGTGGGCGGATGTCCAAATATTCCAGCGGACCTTTCACCTCATGCAGGAGCTTGGCTGCAACCTGGCTGTAGCGGGCCGTGTTCTCGAGCTTTTTGTGGCCCAGCAGTACCTGGATGACACGGATATCCTCGTGATGCTCGAGCAGGTGTGTGGCAAAGGCGTGACGCAAAGAATGCAGCGAGACGTGCTTGTCGATCTCAGCGGCTACGCGCGCCATATGAAACGCTCGGTTGAGTTGCCGGGTGGATAACGGATTCACCGGGTTCTGACCAGGAAACAACCAGCCGCCTGGCAGCATCTGGTGGTGCGCATGGGCATGAAGCCACCAGGCACGCAACAGGCTGAGCAAGGTGGGTGAGAGCATCGCGTAGCGATCACACTTGCCTTTTCCCTGTTCGACACGAATGACCATCCGCTCGCTATCAATGTCAGTGACAGTGAGATGAACCACTTCACTGGCACGCAGGCCTGCGCCGTAGGCTACGCCCAGGGCTGCTTGATACTTCAGGCTTCCCGCTGATTGCAGGAGACGGGTCACCTCGTCGAGACTCAAGATGACAGGTATCGTGCGCGGCTCGTACACATGGCGCATCTTTATGGTTAACTCGGGATGCTCAAGGGTGGTTCCGAAGAAAAACTTCAACGCCGTGATTCTGGCGTTGAGATTGCCGCTGGCGATGCCTTGTTCAACCAGATGCAGCTGATAACGCCTGAGGTCTTCGGCTGTGGCGGTATCTGGAGAACGCTTCAGAAAGCATGTGAAATCAATGATCCCACGGAGGTAAGCGGTCTGGGTCTTCGGAGAGAGCTTGCGCATCGTCATGTCTTCGATCATGCGCTGACGCATCGGACTGGTAGATTGATTGGACTGAGTCATGGGTCTGCTCCTGTAGTGAGACGAGGCTTAATGCCTCAACTCTCAACATAGGAAACAGCCCACTTTCTTTAACTGACGGACTCTCTCAAATCAGCGCACCCTTACCGCGCGAGCGGTTTAGTCCATCGACTCAAACCCGCCGGTCGAGTTCGCCACTGACGACCGTCGGCTTCCGGAAGTGGAGCGGACAGTTCCGAAAGGTTTCCGGGTGGCGGGACCTCGGCCATAGCTGCCGTTGGTTCTGCTCAACGCCGACGGCCGGTATGGGTTGTTTACCGGTCGTAGGCCGTAAATCGTACTGAACGTCGGCTTTCTGATTTCCCATCCGGCAGCAACCGACACTGAAGAGACGGTCAGCACTCCCCCGGGGAATGACTGTTTCTCAGCGTAACCAGACGGGCAGGGAGTATGAACTGACCGCCTCAAAACGGCCAATACCAGCCGATCATCGCTTCTACGCAACGGTCATTGGAACGGCTGCTGCTCTCTAGAACCTGCCGGATAGTCAGTTTCCGCACCTCGGCCGAAGATGCCGGTGGAAATTCGACCCGGCAGCGACTGCAATGGGGTGGTCACCAGACATAGGCCAGGACATCCGATCAAGCGGCGGCTTTCTAATTCCCAACCGGCTCTTTATGGCAAACTGAACTGGAATCAATCGACCCCATCGATCCCACAGATCAGCGTAAAGCCCGAAATCGCGCGAGCGCCAGTTTCAGGGTCGCGTGCAGTTGGCCATCCTTGACCGGCTTAAGCAGAAAGCCGTAGCAGTTAGCTTTCGTTGCGCGATCGATCAGCTGGGAGTCGGAATACGCGGTCAGAAATACCACCGGTACGTCGTAACGCTCGCGCAGTTGTTGCGCCGCCTCGACTCCGTCCGTCGATCCCGCAAGCTTGACGTCCATCAGCACGAGGTCGGGCTGCAGCTCGGCGATCATCTGCACTGCTGCTTCGCCACTCGCGGCCGTACCGCACACCGCATAACCAAGCGCCATGAGCCGCTCCCTCAAATCCATCGCGATCAACGCCTCGTCGTCGACCACGAACACGCGGATTCCGGCGCCCGGCGCTCGCCTCCGCAAAGCGTCCTCGCCATCGCGGTCGCATGGCCCGGGTGGCGGGCCGTGGCGGTTGGGCCCCGCCAATCGAGTGTCGTTCCCAATCGATGATTCCATCATGAACACCCCTGATCGGATTCTGCTTCGCATACCCGGTCACGGCCTTCGCGCTTTGCGCGGTAGAGAGCGGCGTCTGCAGCGCGCAGCAGATTCTCCGTGCTTTGACAGGCCGCCGAGAGTTGAGCCACCCCCGCCGACAGGGTGAGCGTCAGACGCCGGCCGTGGTAGCTCAATTCACTTTGCCGAATCTCGGCGCAAATCGAGCGTATTTTCTGCGCCGCGCTGCTGGCGTCGGTGTTGGGCATGACCACGGTGAACTCCTCTCCACCGTAGCGGCTGGCGAAGTCACTCGCCCGCAACGCGCCACGAAGCATCGATCCTATGCGCTTGAGGGCATAGTCGCCCGCATCGTGCCCATGGGTGTCGTTCAGCTGCTTGAATTTGTCGATGTCGATCATGACGAGCGTGAGTGCATCCCCTTCTCGGTTAGCGCGGCTTATCTCGAGCGGCAACATTTCGTCAAGGAAGCGACGGTTGTGCATTCCGGTCAGGGGGTCGACGTTGACCTGCTTGTGCAGGTCGCGCTCGGCAGCGTGCCGCGCAAGTGCCACCTGGATCGTCGCGTGCAACTCCCGCTCATCGAATGGCTTTACCAGAAAGCCGTACGCGTTCGTGCGCGACGCACGCTCGATGAGCTCCGAATCGGAATATGCGGTCAGATACACGATCGGAACGTTGTAGGCTTCGCCAACCAGCTGCGCCGCCTTCACACCGTCTATCGCCCCGGCAAGGTTAACGTCCATCAGCACGAGGTCCGGCCGCAGCTCGATGACTTTCTGCGCCGCAATCTCACCCTGCGCGACGATGCCGCACACCTCATAGCCAAGCGCCGTGAGCCGTTCGCGCAGATCCATAGCGACGACGGCCTCGTCTTCGACGATAAAGATCCGTGCACTTTTCGCTGGGTCCATCACATTAATTCCGTCAGGTTGTGTGTTGTTGTGGCTTGAACAGCAGCACGAAGCGCGCCCCCGAAGGACAGGCATCCACCTTCAGCTCTCCACCCAACTGCTGTGCAAGCGCTATTACTAAGTGTACACCCAGCCCTCCTCCTGCTTCCAGATTAAAACCCGTCGGCAGACCCTGGCCATCGTCTTCCACCTCCAGGCGGATCTCACCGCCCGCCAGACCGATAACACGCACTGAGATTTTCCCTTCAGCCGTATTGTCCGCGTAGCCGTGTCGGTAGGCATTGGATACCAGCTCATTGACGATCAGCCCCAATGGAATCGCGCTCTCGATTCCGACGAACAGGTCGTCCACCTCTATCCTCAGCTGAACTCGCGTTGATTTCGGATGATTCACGTTTATCAGATTGTCAGCAAGCTGCCGCATATACTCCGGTAGTACAATACTGGACAGATTCTCCGTGCGATAGAGCTGCTCGTGCACCAGCGCTATCGAATTCACCCGGTTGGCGCTTTCGCCCAGGAGTCGCTTCGTTTCCATTTCGGTCGCCCTCCGGCTCTGCAAGTTGAGCAAGCTAGACACTACCTGCAGGTTGTTCTTTACACGATGATAGATTTCCTTGAGAAGTACCTCCCTGTCGGCCAGCGCGGTGCGGATATTCTGTTCCGCCCGCTTGCGCGCGGTGATATCTTCGATCACCCAGATGGCGTAGGTTTTGCCGCCGATGATGACGGGGCGTGCGGATATCTCACACAACAAAGGGTGTTGCTCGGCATCAAGAAGCGAGACCTCGTAACGGGTCACGGCGACTGGCTCGCTGCGCATAATGTCCGTGACGTCGGATTCATTTACCCACAGTTGCAGGTCCCGGGTGGAGCGCCCGATGGTCTCCTCGCGGTCACGCCGGAACTGGCGGACCCAAGCGTCGTTTATATCCACCACCATACAGTCTTCGCGCCCGTCCACCACCCCCATCGGCACCGGTGACGCATTGAAAATAGCACGGAACTGATCGTTGTGCTCCTGCAGATGGTTCGACATCGATTCCAGATCGGCGGCCAAGACATTGATTTCGGAGATCGGTCCCCGCGGCCAGCTCCCAGACGGCTTGCCATCCGCTACCTGTCGGGCGCGCACGGTGATGGCGTGCACTGGATTAGAAATCCACCTGGCGGCGAAGGGCGCCAGCAGCATCCCGATCAGGAGGGAGCTGAGCAAGGCGATACCGACCAGCGTAGCATTGTATCGGATATCCGGGTTGGTCAGCCCGGCCTGCATACGCAGCAGAAAAAACCAGTCCAGCAACGTGGAATGGGCGACTGCAGGGTGGAAATCCCCGCCCTGGATGGTAACAGTGTCCGGCAGCGGACTACCCTCGAGCGCCGCCTGGACCAGCGGTAAGCCGAGCAGATTTGTCGCCCCCAGCTCGGACCCCGAGCCGATCTCCGCCACCAATTCTCCGCGGCCGTCGATGACCCAGACCAGGAGTTTGGAGTCTTTGCTGGCTGTGCGAAGTGTGCTCAGCAACTCGGCAAGGGACAGTTCGCCGATCAACACGCGACTGCCCAGCGGAACCGCAATTCCGACGGTGACGGTGCCCGATACCACGGACAGGAACTTGTTGCTCCATACAGCGCTCCCGCGCTGCAATGCGAGACGATAAAGCCGGTTAGCGGACAGGTCGCTGCCCAGCAACTCGCTGCTTCGCGTTGGCGATTTCTGTCTGAAACTCACGGTTTCTACGTTCCCGTCTGGGTCCGCCAGGTAGACAGCATCGAAGGACTGGTCGCCGGCAGTGAGCGCGTCCAGGATGGCACGAGGAGGGTTCCGGGGCAGTTGAACCAGCGTGGCACCTGCCAGTTCCAATTGGCGCTGCAGACCGCCCAGCTGTATCTCCATGCGCGCGGCCAATTGCTCGGCTTCGTGACGAACTTGGGCTATCTGCTCCTGGCGAACCTCTGGAATTCGCCATATGTAAAGTAAGCTGCCGGTGATCAGCAGTGTCGCCAACGTCGCCAGCATCGTGAAGCAGAGCAACACCACCAGCGTGGTGCGCAGGCGCCACTCTGTTTTGCCGATCATTTCTCGGCCACGAAGCGTCCATCTCGCATGGTCACGAAATAGCCCTTGCGCGTGGTGTCACCGTAGCCGTCGAAGCGGATTGGCTGCTGCAGCCCGTCGAAAGGACCCAGGCTTATCAGGGCCTCCTTCAGGCTTTGATCCGGGCTGCGTCGGGCCAGGGAGTCCAATATCACCGTGGCGGCCTCATACGCTGCCACGGCAGTGTATCCCGGCTCCAGCCGGAATCGGTTCCGGTATGCGGTAGCGAACGCAGTGTAGCGTGGAGAGCTGTCGTTCCTGTCATAGGACTCGAC
>Ga0316201_10003766_pt1 | contig 11276 bp, 11 predicted proteins | sample CS6wburrow_MG_FD_204516 | JGI IMG/M metagenome (GOLD analysis project Ga0316201, IMG submission 204516) | Coastal sediment microbial communities from Delaware Bay, Delaware, United States - CS-6 worm burrow | ecosystem: Environmental > Aquatic > Marine > Coastal > Sediment | place: USA... | reverse complement strand
ATCTTCTGGCAGGGTTCCGACTGGTTCAACCAGCTCACCAACATCAACAAAGAGATCGAGGCGATCAAGAAACTCGAGCTGGTGGTGTGCATGGATTCGACCATCACCCCATCGGGCCTGTGGGCCGACGTGTTGCTGCCGGTCGCCACGCACTTCGAACGTCACGATACCGCCCTACCCTGGTACAAGGGCCACTACTATATCCACAGGCCCAAGGTCATCGAGCCGATGGGCGAGTCGAAGACGGATTTCCAGATCTTCACCGAACTGGCTTATCGGATCGGGCACAAGGACGGCATCGGCGACACCTTTGGCAGGACCTACAACCCAAGGGCGCAGCGCAGCTACTTCAACGACCCGGATGCGGTGGACGAGGCCTATCTGCGGGCCTGGTGGGAAGATAAGGTCATGGCCCATCAGCACGTCGAGATGTCCTGGGACGACTTCAAGAAGCACGGTGTCTACAAATTCAAGCTGGACAAACCGCATGTGGGTTTCCGCGAGCAGATCGAGAACGGCAAGCCGTTCCAGACGCCGTCCGGCAAGATCGAAATCCTGTGCACCGAGCTGGCCAGCATCAGCGACTGGACAAAGACCAAGTACGGCTACCATATCCCCTCCATTCCGAAGTGGATCGAGCCATGGGAGTCGCTGAACAGCCCCAAGACCGCACAGTTCCCGTTCCACCTGATCTCGCCGCATCCGCGCTGGCGTACCCATTCGATCTTCAACAATTGTTCGTGGCTGCGCGAGACCTACGAGCAGGAGGTCACCATCGCCACATCCGACGCCAGGCGACTGGGGATCAAGACCGGCGACACGGTCGAGGTCTTCAATGACCGCGGGCGGGTCATCGTCCCGGCGTATGTGACCGAGCGCACCATGCCCGGCGTGGCCGTGCTGCACGAGGGGGCCTGGATGGACCTCGATGAGAACGGCGTCGACCGCAGCGGCAACCCGGACTTTCTCACCCTTGACGACCCCAGCCCGGCCGGCGCCTTTGCGTACAACACCGTGCTGTGCGACATCAAGAAGACAGATCTGGAGCACCGCCCTGGCTGGGACAAGCTGGCAACGTCCCGTGCTCACGTATTCCGGCGCGACCAGTGATAACTGGTTATTGGGAGGAAATTACTCATGCCTAAGGTTAGAGAGCAATACAGGGCGAAGATCCGGACGGCCATCAAACGCCGCAAGAAAGAGGTCTATACGCCGGTCGTACCGGATATTCAGCTGGGCTTCGTGCACAACAATGTCGATTGCATCGGCTGCCGTGCCTGCGAGGTTGCGTGCAAGGACAAGAACGGATTGGCGGCCGGGCCGCGTTTCCGCCGTGTACAGTACATCGAGGGTGGTACCTATCCGGAGGTCTACGCGTACAAGGTCAACGTCTCGTGCAATCATTGCGCGAAGCCGGCGTGTCTGCCCGCTTGCCCCACCGGGGCCATCTTCAAACGCCAGAAGGATGGCATCGTGGATATCGATTCCACGCTGTGCATCGGCTGCCGTCGTTGCGAGGCGACCTGCCCCTATGGCGCACCTCAATACGACCCGGAAGACGGTATCGTCAAAAAATGTAATCTGTGCGTGGATGAGATCGATGCGGGTCGCAAACCCTACTGCGTAATGGGCTGCATGATGCGGGTACTCGATATGGGCAATATCGCCGAACTGATGTCCGGTCAGGAACCGACCAAGGCCATTGGCCCCCTTGACAAGCCCGTGCGTGCCGTGAAGAACTTCGCCGACCCCGAACTCACCAACCCGTCGATCGTGTTTGTCGCGCACAGCAAGGGCGAGGTGGAATGAAGAACATGGCACTCGACGGAGCAAGACCGGAAAACGACCAGGATCCACTGGCCGCGTTTCGCAGCGCGGTCTCACATGACGTGCTCGCCCTGGCGTTACTGCACAACGAAGAGCTGTCGGCTGAGATTATTGCGCAGTTGAAAGCCGAGAAATTCCCGCGGAGCCTGCAGTTACAGCTCGTCTCCGATTCCGGAAAGGACGCGACACATCTTCTTCACGAAGGTGTCGAGCTGCTGGACAAAGACGCCGATACCGAACTACTCGATGAGCTTGCGGCAGATTATGCAAGCATTTACCTGACGCATGCGTTGCGTGCCTCTCCTTACGAATCCGTGTGGATCGACGAGGAAGGACTCGCAATGCAGGAACCGATGTTCCAGATACGCGCCATCTACAAACGTCACGGACTCGCCGCACCGGACTGGCGCAAGCGCTCAGATGATCACCTGGTGCTGCAGCTGCAGTTTGTGTCGCATCTGCTTGCAAGCGACGGCGACCTCCACGAGACCGCACGCTTTCTCGATGAACACATGCTGCGCTGGTTGCCGGACTTCGGTGCGCGGGTTGCCGCCCGAAGCGCCACACCCTTCTACGCCGGGCTCTGCGCCTTCACGGCAGCCTACATGGACGAAGTACGCGATCTCCTCGCCGAGATCCTTGGTGAGCAACGCCCCACACCCGAGGAAATCGAGAAACGCATGAAGCCGGGCACCACGGCAGAATTACCCGAGCCCGGTTATACTCCCGGCTCCGCGCCTTCTTGGTAAACGCGCCTGCTACCTCGCAGGCTTCTTCAAGACTTCTAACAAAAGGAACCCAAACAAATGAAGCAGCTGAAACACCTTGCTACCGCCACGACCCTTACCCTCGGCCTGCTGGCTGCCCCCGGTATCCAGGCTGATCAGGCACTTGCGCAGAGCAAGAATTGTCTCGCCTGCCACCAGGTGGAAGTCAAGGTGGTCGGGCCTTCTTTCAAGGACATCGCCGCAAAGTACAAGGGCGACAGTGACGCGCCGGCGATGCTGGCCGAAAAGGTCAAGGCCGGCGGTGTGGGCACCTGGGGCCAGATCCCCATGCCTCCAAACGCCACGTTGAGCGATGAAGAAGCCGACACCCTGGTGCTCTGGGTGCTCTCGCAGTAATCGCTGGGGGCCGGTGGTGATATCAATGCAACGCGTAATGGCGTGACCTTGAGGGACCTCCACCGTCTCCCCTTTTATCCGCATCCATGAGTGACCTGCGGGAACTCGGCAGAGCATCCTATCGGGAGGCCAGAAACCTGCCCGACGTCGTCTCCGAGCGCTGCGTCCACACACTGATAGAAACAGCCAGCTGCCAGGCCTGTGTCGATGTCTGCCCACAAGATGCCTGGGTGCTCGATGACGAGCAACTCGGGATAGACGCCAGCCGTTGCGACGGCTGCAACCTGTGTGTTGCCACCTGTCCTGAAGGCGCAATCCAGGCGGACATGCCACCGGCACTCAAGAGCGATGGAGGCCATAAGGTCGCCATGCTGGCATGCGAACCGGCAGGGGCCGCTGCAGGAGACGAAGGGGTCGTGCCCTGCCTGCACGCCATCGGCCTGAACACCGTGATGGCACTTTATCGCACGGAGGTCGATACACTGATCAGTTGTTCTTCCGATTGCGACAACTGCGCCAGGGGGAGTGCACCACGGCTTGAGCTTTGCCTGGAAAGGTTCAACCAACTGCTGCGGGAACGCAAACTGCCGACGATGCATCACCGCCACGTGGACCTGGACGAATGGTTGCGTCTTGCGGACAAGGGGCTGGCGGAATCGGGCGGACCATCGATGAGCAGACGTCAGTTCTTCCGTCGCGCCACGCAGGCCGCGATCGCGGAACACGGGCACATTCGAAACCCGGGCGCCATGTCCAATCGCCAGTTCGAACCCGCCGGAAGCATCATCCCGCGCCGAACCGACGCTCAGACCGTACCCTTCCTGCCCCAGATAGACCCGGGCCGTTGCAATGCCTGCGACGCCTGCGCCAGACTCTGCCCGCACGGCGCAATAGTGGTCGAAAAGAGCGATCCACCGGGCAGCCGGTCCTACCTGATAAATCCTGACCAATGCACCGGCTGCGGCATCTGCGAAGACGTCTGCGACCAGCAGGCGGTATCGGTTACAACCTGGGCAACCCCGAGCCTTCTGCGGATACCGTTGAACCCGGACCGCTGCCACGGTTGCGGCGTGACCTACTATACTCCGGCGGGAAAACCTTCTCCGGACCACCAGTGCCGCATCTGTGCGCTGACCCGAAATCATCGATTGCTTTATCAGGTCCTGGACTGAACATCACCCGGAGAATCTGGCATGAACCATTCCGAATGGATTGACCCCATAGACGCGATCATCGACGGGCACCAAGAAAGGGGTGGCTTCCTAATCGTATTCCCGGAATACCGACCTGACCTGTTCGTTGCACTTGCCGGGCAACTCGGACTGCAGTCGTTCGATTACAGGGCCAAGGTCATGTCCGACCATGGCTGGGATGCCGACCGCCTGAGCCTGCAGGATCTGGACTCGACGCTGGCCGACCTGGCGGCCGAGGGCGGCACCCTGGTCACCAACGTCGAGGCATTGCTGTCGACCAAGAACCCGCATGAGTGCGCGGAATGGATCATCAGTTTTCTCGACATGGATTGGGAAAATACCCTGCTCGTCCCCATCGTCATAAATGCCTCGCAGGTACCGGTTAAGCATCCACGTGTGCACTGGATTCCAGGGGATGCGCTGGCCGAGCAGTCTTTTCTCAACCGTCTCGTATACTGAGAGAGCGGGCTCTCTCAGCAGCCCGCCCCCCCAATCGGCAGATATTGAAACGGGGCCGCTGATTGGGTTAGATGGCAGGGAAAGCAATCACGCAGCGCACGATATGGCCCTGGCAACTCTGCGTTTCTACGAAGAACTCAATGACTATCTTCCGGCACAGATGCGCAAGCGCGACATCGCGGTTCATTTCGAGCCCCCCTGCCCGATCAGGCACCTGATCGAGACGCAGGGTGTCCCGCATACAGAGGTGGAGATCATCCTGTTGAACGGCGTCTCCGTCGATCTCGAGGCCCCGGTGTATGACGCCGACCGGGTCAGCATCTACCCGATGTTCGAGGCACTCGATGTCACGCCTTTGCTGCGGCTGAGACCGGGCCCGCTACGAGAACCGAGATTCTTTGCCGATGCGCAGCTCGGGCGCCTGACCAGGTACCTGCGGCTGCTGGGATTCGACACGCTCTACGAAAACCGCATCGACGATGCAGACCTTGTGCAGAAAGCCACAGCGGGGCAACGTATCATTCTGAGCCGTGACCGCGCGCTCCTGATGCGCCGGGATGTCAGCCACGGCTGTCATATCCGGAACGACAACCCGATGCAACAGCTCTCACAGGTCATCCGGCGCTGCGATCTCTCCAGGGTCAGCCGACCGTTCACCCGCTGCATGGAATGCAATGGCCCGATCGAGGCCGTCAGCAAGCAGGATGTGGCAACGACACTGGAGCCTGAAACACTCGCTTGCTTCGAGTCCTTTTGGCGCTGTGGCGATTGTGGGCACATCTACTGGAAAGGCAGCCATTACGAACGGCTGCAACGCCTGGTGACTGCCGTGCTAAACGATGCCCGTTAGCCCGCATCCGTCGCCAGCCGCACCCGGTGACGGATGCGGGTTTGCGGCCAGGTTGTGCTGTCGTTCCTGGCAAGGGGCCGTTGCATTTGGCGCCACCGAGCACGCTCAGGCCTCAAAGAAGTTGCCAACGGCCTCGGCCAGTGCTCGATACTGCCGCCTGTCATTGTAGACATGGGCACTTATGCGCAGGACGCGCTTGGGCGGCGCGGGCCAGGGCACAACGACTGCCTCGAAATGCCGCCTGTGGAGATCGCGCAGCAGCGGATCCGGATCGGCCATGGAAAAAGGCGCGTCCGAATCGGCATCCGGTAGAGGCACCGTCGCCAACGCGGCGATCATGCTCTCGGGCGCCGGGGAATCGATGCCGAGTCGATCACAGAGCTGTTGCCGTCCAAACAGTACCAGGCTCTTTTGGTGCGCCCGCAGCTCGGCGAAGCCGCCAGGGAAGAGTCCGCGCAACAAAGTTATGCCTTCAGGGATGCACAGCCAAGGCGTCGGGTCATCCGTACCAGTCCAGTCAAATTCTTCGAGGAATCGGGAGCGGTGCGCCGCCGGATGGGTGCTGGCCCCATGGCTGATCGATGTCGGACGAATGCGGTCCTGCCAATCCCTGCGCACCCAAAGAAGGGCCGAGCCCTTGGGAGTGCAAAGCCACTTGTGGCAGTTGCCCGTGTAGGCGAGCGCACCCAGCTTGTCGAGCTCAAGCTCGACCTGCCCTGGCCCGTGGGCGCCATCGACGAGCGTTTCGATTCCGCGCTCTTGCATGGCTTCCACGACACGCCGGATCGGCATGACAAGCCCGGTCGTACTCGTGATGTGATCGATCAGGACGAGCCGGGTCTTCGAAGTTATCTTGGATAAAAGTGCCTCGAGAACCTGATCCTCATTCTGGATGGGGAATGGAATACTGGCGACCTCGACTCTTGCCCGCGACTGCCCGGCGACGAAGTCGAGGGCATTGCGACTGGCGCCGTAAGCCATGTTTGTGACCAGGAGTTCATCCCCCGGACGGAGATCCAAGGATTTCAGAACGGTATTGACCCCGCTCGTGGCATTGCGCACGAACACCAGATCCAGGGGACTCGCACCGACGAATGCGGCGAGTTCCTCGCGCACTGGTGCGAGCAGACCCGGCAGGCGCCGGACCATAAACCGAGTGAGGTTGGACTCCATTTCCATCCGCAGTTCCGTCTGCTTTTCAAGGACGGGGCTTGGACATGCCCCGAACGATCCATGATTGAGATGGATGGTGTTTGGATCGAGGGCCCAAAGTGAGTCGGCGGTCTTGTCGGAATTCATCCTGTGCACCTTGGCCTGGCAATCGCTTCCAAATCGACTGAGCAGGTCACAGGCAGACTTTGTGAATAATATACCGGCTAAAGTCGGGGGCTTCTGCTTCGCGGTGTATTCCCGCCAGACCTCATCGGTCACATACTCACTGCTGTCTACCGAATATCCCCACCGACACCGGCCCCGGTCGTAGTCAGGCTGCGCCTGACGGGTGATCGGCCGGCACAGCAGGCCCTACGACTGAGCAGGTTTCAGGCAGCTCGCTGAATTCAAGGCGTCGTCGGGGCTGCAACCTCGGGTAACCTGATCGAAAGCAGCACGGTGGCCAGTACGAAGGCCGCCGACCACCAGAGGCAGCCCTCCAGGCCATGCGTCTGGTAGGCCCAGCCCGACAGGACAGTCCCGGCCAGTCGCCCGCCGGCGTTTGCCATGTAGTAAAAGCCGACGTTCATCGACACCTTGTCGAAGTCAGAGTAGGCCAGGATCAGGTAGGAGTGCACCGCGGAGTTCACCGCAAACACGAAGCCGAACAGGATGAGCCCGGCGACGACCACCAGTTGCGGATCCCATCCCTGTGCAAGTGCCAGCGCGATCGCGGCCGGCACAATGCCGAGGATCACCGCCCAATTCCGTGCAGAGGCCCCACCGGGCCCGCCACCGTGATGGCTGCGTCGAAGCAGCCTGGGCGCCGACGCCTGCACCACGCCATAACCGATTACCCACAGGGCAAAGAACCCACCCACCTGGGTGAAGCTCCAGCCGAGTACCGAATACAGGAACACCGGCAGCCCGACCACGAACCAGACATCACGCGAGCCGAACAGAAAGAATCTTGCGGCCGATAGCCAGTTGATCTCCGCTTTCTTGGAAAAAACCTGGGTGAATTTCGGCTTGGATTTCATCTTGCCGACGCCCGAGGGCAGCAGTGCCATGGTGGTGATCAGAACCACGAACAGGAGTCCGGCAAGGGTAAACAGCGTGTTGCGGAAGCCGATCCACTCCAGCAGGGCCGCGCCGATGAAAAAGCCCGCGCCCTTCAAGGCGTTCTTCGAGCCAGTCAGCACCGCCACATACTTGAACAGGCGTGATTCACCCCCGTCGCCGGCCAGCGTCTTTACACTCGCCTTGGCCGACATCTTGTTCAGGTCCTTGGCGATACCGGACATCGCCTGGGCCGCCATGACGTAGGGCACCGTCAACCACGCATCCGGTACCGTCAGCATCAGCAGGGCCGCGACCTGCATGGCCATGCCGATATGCATGGTCAGGTTGAGGCCGATCCGTGCACCAAGCCAACCACCGACCAGGTTGGTAACGATGCCAAAGAACTCGTAGAACAGGAACAGCATCGCCACTTCGAACGGCGAGTAGCCGAGCTGGTGAAAATACAGCACAACCAGCATGCGGATCGCACCGTCAGTGACCGTGAAGGCCCAGTAGCCACCGGTAACGACCAGGTAATTGCGCAGGCTGTTTTCCATCAGGCGACCGATGCCTTAAAGTCCATACTCAAAGCCCCGCCGAGACCTTGCTGACGATGTCCATCATCCGGTTCACATAGCCCCATTCGTTGTCATACCAGGCATACACCTTCAGCTGGGTGCCGTCGATGACCATGGTGGACAGGGCATCAACGATGCTCGAGCGTGGGTCATTGACATAGTCGATGGAGACCAGCGGCCGGTCCTCGTAGCCGAGGATACCTTTGAGTTCACCTTCTGACGCCTGTCTGAAGAAATCGTTGACCTCTTCCGCCGTCACCGGGCGAGGTGTCTCGATCACGATGTCGGTCAAAGAGGCGTTGAGCAGTGGCACGCGGACCGCGTGGCCGTTCAGCTTGCCCTCGAGTTCCGGAAAGATCTTGGTGATCGCCTTGGCCGAGCCCGTCGTGGTCGGAATCAGCGATTGTCCACACGCACGTGCGCGGCGCAGGTCCTTGTGGCCCTTGTCGACGATGATCTGGGTATTGGTGATGTCATGGATGGTGGTCATACAGCCGTGCACGATGCCGATCTGCTCGTGGATCACCTTGATCACCGGCGCAAGACAGTTGGTGGTACAGGAGGCCGCTGTCACCAGATGGTGCACATCGGGCTGATACAGGTGGTCATTGATCCCATAAACGATATTCAGGGCACCCTCTGTCGGCGCCGCGACGACGACTTTTTTCACCCCCTGGTCGAAATAGGCCTGCAGGGACCCCGGCTTCTTGTGATGCTTGCCGGTAGCCTCGATCACGATATCGCACCCGGACCAGTCAGTCGCTTCTATGGTTGGGTTGCTGCTATGCCCGATGCTCACACCGTCGATCAGCATCGCACCATCAGCACCCGCCGAGCATTCCACCGGCCAGGTCCCGTGCACCGAGTCGAACTTGAGCAGGTGCGCGGAGCCCACCGCGTCGGTCGCGATCTCGTTCACCTGCACGATGGAATAGGCCTCGCTGCCCCACCCTGCCCGAAAACCCAGGCGACCCATGCGGCCGAAGCCGTTGATACCAACACGAACTGTCATTTTGGAAGACCTTTTTGGTGAGACTCGAATGGAGTTGTAATGATGCATCCCTGTCCGCCACGGACAGGCAGAGCCAGCAAATAACGCAGCCCTGAAGATGTCTGGCGTGAAATCGGTCGGTCACGCACAGCGCGCAGCGACGGGCTGGTCCGGGCTCGCAGCCATGGTCGCGAGGTCGCGCGAAAAGGGTTGCATGTCAGATACCCCCTGCGCTATGTCATCCAGGACAGCACCCACCCAATCCGGAAGATCCGGGTTTAAACAATAGTAGATCCACAGGCCCTCTCTGCGGTCGCTCACCAGTCGGGCCTCGCGCAACTGGGCAAGGTGACGAGACATGTGTGGCTGTGAGGCACCAATGGCCCCCGTCAATTCACAAACGCACAGCTCATCGAAGGCGTGCAACAGCAACAGGCAGCGTAGGCGTGTATCGTGAGACAGCGCAGCAAAAAGATCGGTGGGTTTAATGTTCACACGAGCTAATATACCGTTGACGGTATATATGTTCAAGCGGATATACCGCGCTGTGTCCGAGAAATGCCAGCACCTGTCATCTTTCAGTGCGTTGGCGAGTTCCGGGGCCGATGGACCTGGTTGTGGTGGTACGCTGAACTTGGAGTAGGGAAATTCGGTCTCGCAGCTTGGATTCGATTTTTTGCCCGACGGTCTTCTTCGAAATATGCCATTGACGACATAGGATCAGGACAGCAAGAACCGCCCCTATCTTCATCTCGTCGACGGCGGTGTATCCGACAACATCGGAGTACGCGGGGTAATCGAGACGCTCGAGGAGTTGGCAGCCAGTTCCGAGTTTCGCGGGCAAGTCGGTTTCGGCGGCATCAGAAGGATCGTGCTGATGATCGTGAACGCGCACTCCGAACCCGGCACGAAGGCGGATCTTGACGAGAACCCGCCGAGCTTCGTTTTCCAACTGCTGCAGGCCAGCGGCGTGCCGATCGATCGCTATTCCTTCGACACCGTCGAGACTCTAAAGGATATGGCCACGGTCATAAAATGGCGGCGTGAGCTGCGAGTCGCACAGGCGCGGCTTGCAGGCGCCACCCAAGCGGAAGCCGAAGCCAGCCTTCCGGATGTCACCCTGGAGGTAGTCAGTATCAGCTTCGACGAGATCAAGGACCCGGAGGAGCGCTCCTATTTCATGAGCCTGCCCACGAGCTTTTCGCTCCCGCCTGAAGCCATCGACCGCCTGAACGAGATGGCCGGACAATTGATGCGCCAGTCACCAGATTACGAGTCGGTGTTGCGCCAGTTCAATGCCACGACGGCGGGTGATGGGGGCGCAAGGCCCACCGGTGGCTCCGGGCGCTGAAACAAGCCCTCGCCCTCGACGACCCCGACAAGCCATCGAAGAGGGAATCAGCGCCCGATGCCTGTCACGGGCGTTTCAGGACGAAGACACCGGAATCCGGCGACGTCTGGCGCGTTCGTGTTTTGGCAAAGTAATACTCAGCACGCCCCTTCTGTATTGCGCCTCCGCGGCATTCCCGTCCACCGCCACGGGCAATGGCATCGCCCGTTCAAAACTCCCATAGGCACATTCCATTACGTGGAACCGGCCTTCCTTCCGGTCTTTCTCCACCCGCTTCTCGCCGCGCACGACCAGGTAATCGTCGATCACATCAATATCGAAGTTGTCCTTGTCCATACCCGGCACCTCGAGCCGCACCGTGACAGCGTCTTCATCTTCCTGCACCTCGGCGGCCACCAGCCCCCAGTCGGCGGAGTGACGGATGACCTGATCCTCCCAGGTATCCAGATCATCCTTTTTGGCCAGTGGGCGAAAGCGTGTCATGGCATGCTCCGCACTCTCACGGAGCTTGTGCCAGCCTTCGGTAAGATTTTCCCAGGTCCTGCCCAGACTGTTACGTAGTTGATTCAGGGTGCTCATGTATCCTCCTCACGCTCAAAACGCTTCAGCGTCGAAAAAACAATGCCTCCAGCAGACGCACACGCTCGCGCAACTGCTGCATCTCATCCAATAAGTCGACCGCCAGCGCG
>Ga0316201_10003765_pt1 | contig 11277 bp, 15 predicted proteins | sample CS6wburrow_MG_FD_204516 | JGI IMG/M metagenome (GOLD analysis project Ga0316201, IMG submission 204516) | Coastal sediment microbial communities from Delaware Bay, Delaware, United States - CS-6 worm burrow | ecosystem: Environmental > Aquatic > Marine > Coastal > Sediment | place: USA... | reverse complement strand
CCAGGTGCGCGGCGAGGCTGAAGTACCCGACAACACGGAAATCACCGTTGTGCCACACGAACGTCTGGGCGGTGCGCATCGCCTGAGCGTGGGTGGCGTGGTCGATCAGCCACCGGTCGAGGGCCTCCACCCCACAGTGAAACACGTCGAGCTGATGGTGCGAAGCGAGCCGCTCAGAGACGTATCGGGTCACCGGTCAGCGCTGATCGACTCGCCGCTGGGCCCGGGCTCGCCGCCGCAACGCCGGACTCGGCACGGCCGGCGCATCGAGCGCGTCCCAGAGCTGGTCGAAGAAATCGGCCGGCACCATCGTGGCCGAAGCTGATGCGATGACTTCCTCGGCGCGTTCCGCAGCGGCGTCGAGCACGAAGGCGCTCAGAGACTGGTGCTCGAGCTCGGCGGCGTAGCGAATACGCCGCTCACGTTCGGGGTCGGCGCGTAGTTCGATTCGGGAGGTGCGTGTTGCTGCCATCTGTACGGTGATTGTACGGCATGCAGAGGAGGAATGGAACCCCTTCGGCCGAGCCGATCACCAAATCGGGTACACGAACGCACCTTCCGGCGAGTGCACCAGACCGGCACCTAGAGCGTTGTCAAGGTGGCCATCGTTCGAACACGCATAGTGACCAGGCTCTGGTTTGGAGAAGGCACCCCGTCGGTTCTGGGCTCGTTGATCTCTTGTGGGATGTGGCCTGCTAGGGCAGTGTCACCACATGCGGGATGCCCTGGGCCGGTCCCGCCATGAGAAGCTGCCGCGGCGCCGACGGATCGTCGTGGTTCCAGACGACGAGCATCACATAGGGCCCGCTGCACTGTGGCAGGCCGGTGCTTTGGCCGGGGATCGAGCGGTAGATGATGTCGAGGGATCCGCCGGGCGTCCAGGAGCGAATCTCCGAGGTGCCGTCCGGGCCGGGTGCCTTCCAGTAGGCGCGGCGATCGCATATTACGAGTGAGTTGGCGCTGCCGACGCCGAGTCCGGTCACCACGGCGTCGGGTCCTTCTCCATACACGGGTGCCCGGTCGTAGAAGCCGCCTGAGGGTTGCTCGGTCCATGCCAGAGTGGTGCCGTCGACTGCGGCCATGAACAAGCCACACTCTCGGACACCGTGGACGATGGGCGTGGTGTCGTCGCGACGCTGCAGTAGCTGGCGGCACGCTGGCCCGTCCGCTGGGTCTGCTACCCGGGACACGTAGCTGACGACGTCGTCGTCGACGTCGATGATGAAGGCATCGCCCTTCGGGCCGGGATTGCACAGGACCGGGTCGCCCAACGAGCCGCCGGGATCGAGGGGCCGCAGGCACGTTTCGCCGGTCCCGTTCGTTTCTGCGATGAACACGTCACCGGCGGCGGTCAGGTCTGGGTAGTGCCACGGCGGATCGCCGCCCTCGGCGCCAATCTCCACCCAGGTGTCGACGGCCGATGTCTCGAGATCGACCCGGTCGATGCGATACCCGGGGCCCGGCTCGCGTGTCCACTCGAGCAAGGCGAAATTCCCGGCCACGACGACACGCTGATGGATCCATCCGCTGTCGCCTTCGGCGGGCAAGAGGGTCACAGCACCATCGCGGATCACGATGCGTTCTTCACCGAGGACCAGGCTGCCGGCACCAAAGCCAACTTCGAACATACCGAAGGTCTGGGAGTCGGCGACGACTACGGTCGACCACTCGAGGAACGATTCGACGGGCGCCAGTTGCGGCGGCGGATCCCCAAGCGGGGGCAACGTGGTCACCGGCTCCTCGATCGGAGGATCGGGCGGAAGTGTGCGGCTCGGCAGCGTCGAAGGTGCCGAGGTGACCGTGGTCGGCGCTGTCGGCGTTGACGTTCCGGTTCCCGCGGTCGAACACGAGACCAAAACCAGGGCCGCCATCACGATCGCAGCCACACCCGTCCTCATACGGTGAGGCTAGGCAACGCCCTCACTGGACACTCCAGGCCCAAAGGCCCGTCACGGCATCCGAAGGGTCCGATCCGGCGCCGGTTGGATTTCGCAGAGAACCGGATTCGCTCGTCGTCACGGTGCGTGGTGTGCTGGGTGGGTTCGTGCAGGTTGGTTCCTCTCGACGGGTGGGAGGAACAATCATGACAAGTACACAGGCAGCTCTGGTGCCCGCCGTGCTGGCGCCGGATTTCGATTCGTTCGCGGTGCGTCAGGCGATTGCGGGGTTCTTGGCCGGCTACGGGGACGCCACCCGCGACGCCTACAGCTTGGATCTGCGACAGTGGCTGGGCTGGTGCGACAGCCACGACTTGAAGCTCTTCGAGGTGAAGCGGGCCCATATCGAGTTGTTCGCTCGTAGCCTGGAACAGGACGGCAAAGCCCGGGCGACGGTGGCGCGTCGCCTGTCGACCATCGCCGGGTTCTACCGGTACTGCGTCGAAGAGCAACTCATCCCAGCCTCACCGGCGGTGCATGTGCGCCGTCCCAGGTTGGACTACGAATCGAACGCCACCGGGTTGGACCGCAACGAACTCGGCATGTTCCTGGTCCAAGCCGGACTCGCCGGAGGCCGCGACCACGCATTGGCGTGTCTGTTGGCGTTGAACGGGTTGCGGATCTCCGAAGCGCTCAACGCCGACATCGAGCATCTCGGGATGGAACGCGGCCACCGGACCCTCACGATCACTCGCAAGGGCGGCAAGATCGCCACCATCCCCCTCGCACCCCGCACCGCCCGCGCCGTCGACCTGTGTGTTGGAGAACGTGAGGACGGGCCAATCTTCCTGAATTGCGACGGTACCCGCCGCCTGGATCGGCACGCCGCTACCCGCATCGTGAAACGCCTGTCCCGACGAGCGGGGATCGACAAGACCATCTCGCCGCATTCGCTGCGGCACTCGTTCATCACCGCCGCCCTCGACGCCGGCGTCGCCCTCCGTGACGTCCAAGAGGCCGCATCACATGCCGACCCGAGAACCACGATGCGCTACGACCGCGCGAGGCGTTCCCTTGATCGGCACGCCACGTACATCGTGGCCACCTTCGTCGCCGGCGCCAGCCGCTGAACCCCTTCGGGGAGCTGGCACCCACCCAGCGTGTCAGCTCCCCGCTCAGAACTGCCGGATCCAGGACGCTGGCGGGTGCGCGATATCGCTCCGGACGATGAGTGATCTGTGCGCTGATGAAGAGCCATGAGGACTCCATCGTGGCCTTCGCGGTAGCTGAACTGACAAAGCGTGCCGACTGTTGGGCTCTATGGTTCGCGTCTCCGGGTGGACTTCAGTCGTAGTGTGCACCTGGTGATCACGGCTGCGTGTTGTTGGCCCAATCCGGCTTGCTTTCGTAGGCCGGGAGCGAGTCCATTAGTGGGTGGGGACTATCCATTCGCACCACGTCCCCGGACGTGACCCGCGGCATGAGCCCACGCCAACCGTCTACAGACACCTTTGCACATTCCCTTGACTGGAAGGAGGATCCCACTAGGCTCTCGTCGCAACCCAGGGTTGGAGGTTCCCAAACTGAGCAACTCTGGGGAGTTCGAGCGAGCGGCGTCAGGGCGTAGCTGCCCTGCAGTTGCCAAGAGATAAGGGGGGTACAGTGACGAAGATCACCGAGACTAACGAGACCACACCTCATCGAACAGGGATTCTACGCTGGGTGGTGGCGCTCTTCTTGGCCACGAGTCTGGTCGTTGCCCCGGCCACGCCTGAGCCCGCGGTCGCGCACTCAAAGTCAAGCAACTTCTGTGGTGGAAACCATTGGTACGGGGCATATCGTCACCGCGTTGAGACCTCAGGAATCACCTATGAGAACGGTGAGTGGATCGGCTACATCTGTTGGTTCTCCAGCCTTGGAGGCATCGGTGGCGGGAAGTACCACAGCATCTCGCTGTGTCCTTAGCCAAGCGTCACTTGTTCCCGAACCGGCACTTCGCCGCCATCGTGGATCCTAGCTTCCGGGCTAGGGTCCACCGGTTTGTTGCGACGATTGCGTTGATCACCACCGCTTGCGGTGCCGCAGGCGGTAACGCCGATCAACTACTCCACTTGAACGGTGGCGAAGACAAAGACTCGACTCCGCTAACTCGAATGGTCGGTTGGGACTGGTTCGGGGGTGGCCTTGAGGAGCCGACCATTGCTCAGGGCATCGAGGCGAGAATCGCTGGTTGTATGGACAACGCAGGCTTCGAATACGTGCCACTGGACTATGCGGGCGCCTACGAGGCTGTTGGTGCATACCGTGATCGCGATCGCCTGTCTGCGTTCGAGTACGCGGCCACCTATGGGTACGGCATATCCTCCGGTTTCAATGGAACGTTCCCCCAGGTTGTCGTCCCTAACCCGAACGTGTCCTACCTCGAATCGCTTGACGACGAAGTGCGCGCGGAGTACGAAGTTGCTCTATGGGGCTCCCAGGTGGACCGTCAGACCGAGGACGCCGTGCCAGGTGGTTGCACGGGGAGGGCTCTTGACGAGTTGTTCGTAGGGAACGCGCACACGGCAATCCCGCTGTTGGCCGAGCTGACGGATCGGATACGCGGGGATGGCCGAATGGTTGCTGGCGAACGTGCATGGTCGGCATGTATGGCCGCCCAGGGATTTGAATACCTGACCCCGGATGAACCCCGGAAGACAGCAATGGAGGCCCTTATACATGCTGCCGTCGAAGAGCTTGATCCAGGTTGGTCGCCTGATCTGGAAGGATTCGTTCACGTCGAGATTCAAGCCGATCTGCTTGAAAACCTGGTAGCCCGGGAGATCGAAACGGCCGTCGCGGACCAAGCTTGCCAAGATCAGGTGCAACTGAGCCAAATAGAGTTTGATGTTCGCACTGATCTCGAAGGTGATTTCATTGCAGACAACGGCGAACTCTTCGACTCATAGTTGGCATCCAGATCCGGATCGACTATCCGCTTGGATGGTCCGGGTCTCTCCAGAAGCGCCGCGCCCCGTCGCCGGGCATCCACACGATTTCTTTCTCATGTTCCAGTCCACGCTGCATTGCGACAGAGCATGACGGCTTCATAGCGCAGAGCGTCATGGTTCGGCTGCTTCGCCAGACGGCAACAGGGAGCTCCCGACCGAGTCTTCGGCACACGGTCCGGAACCGGCGCGGGAGTCTGTTGATTGTTGAAACTCGCCCGAACCTCGCAGGTGCGGCCAGGAGCAACTCCCGAGATGTGAACACGCGACCGGGATTGGCCATGAGGATCTCAAGTAGGAGCCGCGATTGTGCATCGGCTTCCATTAGGAGTACAGCTGCCTGGCGGGTGTCGTGTTCGCTCCAATCGCCCTTCGAAAAGGCTGCTGAATGCGATGTGTCCCAGAGCACTGAGTCGTCAGGGAGATAGCTGCCTGGTGTGGGAATCAAACGCACATCCGGTTCGAGATAGCCACAGTGTAGCAACGCGATAAGGAGGCCAGGAGGGTTGGCGCACTCCAGACCTCGGAGCCTCGTGCGCTCAGCATACGTAGTCATGTCAGTCTTCGTGAGTCACCAGAGCATCTAGGCCATCCTCGGCCTGCCGAGGATGGAGGAGCTTGATGAGCCTCTCAACGAGGTTGAGGAGATGCAGGCGGCGCTGAGTCCGCCCTGATCACTTCCTCTCAGGTTCCGGCTCGCCTATTCCGAACACTGGAGCATCATGTGTTTCGTGCGCGAGAAACTCTGGAGCAGCACTCGATGAGTCGCAGTTGGAGGCTGTTCGCAGCGTTGCCGTTCAGTGCTGCCGCAGCGAGCGTGGCATGGCGGGCTTGGTTCATAGGACTTGCCGCGATGACGGGATGCTGGGCGCCTTCTTGCGATCCGAAACCGAGCGTTCCGGTGAGCGTATTGGCAACTGCTGCATCAAGCGTGCTGGCTGGTGTTGGCCTTGGTCTAGTCCTGTGGGGATTCACAACCTGGCCGGTGGGTCGGCTCCGACGTTAGGGCGCCTGGAGCGCTCTGGCGTTCTTCGTCTGCCTTCTGATAGTCAACCTGGTCTTGGTCAATACGTCGGAGTAGTCAGCACCCAGGGGTACTCCCCTACGTCGGAACGCGGCGTTTTCGCAAGGGTGGGGTGGTTCAGAGATCGGGGTCAAGGCCCCATGGCCGGGTACCGTGGCGGCATGGTCCGCATCATCAACATCGGCCCACGGATGACCGTGGCCAACAGCACCACTAGGACCATCCTGCTGCTGGGCGCCGGGGTCACCGGGCCAGCCCAACTGGTTTGCGAGCACGTGGTGGGTCCACGCCGTGCCGCGATGCACCCTCACCAAGGGCATGAGAGCGCCGAGCACCAAGTCGGGCGCCATAACGATCACTACGTCGAGTGTCCGAGATCGGCACTTATGTGGGTAATCGTGTCAAACGATTTCGGGATATGTGGGTAATCGGTGGTCACTTGTGGGCCTGTTGGTTGCGGTCGATCAGCATTTGGAACAGGTCAACACGTTGGTGTTGGTCACGGTCGGCGGCGTGATCCCGCTGAGCCTCCAGAACCGGCTGGAACGACTGGTCGGTGTCGTAGTAGGCGCACGATTCGCAGATCGATTCGAATTGGCAGTCGATCTGTGAGGGCCGGTTGCACCAGCCGTTGCCGAGCATGCGTTGGTCATATTCGGCTGCGAGTTGTGTCATGCCAGCGGAGCCGTTCCCGTTGGCTCTGAGCCCGTTGGGTTTGGTGTAGAGGGCATCGACTTGATCGGAGACGGCGTCGTAGGCGTCGGCAACGGTCTGGTCAGCGACCCGGGCATAAACCAGGGTCATGCGTAGGGTTTTGTGACCCAACATGGCGGCGACGGCTTCGAGGCTCATCCCCCGGTTGATGGCCTGGGTCGCCAGGGTATGTCGTAGCTGGTGGGGATGGACATGGCCGATCCCGGCAGCTTTGGCGATCCGTTTCAGGATGCGAGTGATTTGGTGCCGGCTCATTGGGCCACCGTTCCAGATGATCAACCGGTCAATGTCGTCATCGCGGGTGGCTTGGTAGTCGTTGAGGAGTTCAACCAGCCCGGGGTGCAGGGGTATGTAGCGGTCGTTGTGGAGCTTCCCCAAAGGGACCCGTAACCAATGGCGTCCTTTGATCAACACCACAGCGTCGGCGGTCAATGCACAGAATTCACCGACCCGTAGTCCGGTGCGAGCCAGCATCTCGATCACCAAGCGACGCACCGGATCGGCATCGGCGGCGGCTTGCATCAGCTTGGCCGCATCGACATCAGACAGGAATTTGGGTAGCGGATCGTCTGGGGTGGGGAGATCCCCGTTGAAGACCAACACCCTCGTTGGCGCGTCGGGATATCCCCATTCTGAGACCCGTTCAAAGAAGGTGCGGAGGGTGCCGAGCGTCATCCGGATCGTCTGCTCTGATAGTGGTGGCCGACCGTTCTTGCCAGGCCGGGTTGGTAGGTAGCGGTAATACGCCAGGACATCGCTTACACGTGGTGGAGGAGGCTGTGTTTGGTTGGCGGGTGGTAGGGGTCGGTGATGGTGTGTGGGATGGGGTAGTCGAATTGTTTGACGGGTTCGCCTTGGTGGCGGATCTCGAGACTGTGGTCGGCGGTGGTGATGGTGGCAGTGACGAGTCCACCGATCGGGATCGTGTCGCTGGTGGGCCAGTTGACGCCGGCGACACCGATGGTGTGGTGTTTGTCGACGTGTCGGAGGAAGGTGATCCGCCCGGCGGTGAGGGGGATGTGGAGGTTGCCGCGTCGGTCGAGGTGGTCGTCGATGCTGATCGGGGGGAGCCATCGCAGGTTGTCAGTGTTCGCTGCGATGTATTCGGCTGGGTGTCGGGTGCCACACAGGTCAGGGTCCAAGATGGCTCTTCGGGTGTTGAGCCATTCAACGGCCCGGTTCGATCCGGCTCGCACGTCGTCGAGGCTGGTGAAGTGTTGCACCCAGATGGTGCGTTCCTGCCATTGGTTGTTGACGGCTTCGATGTGGTTGGTCCAGCCGAAGTCACCTGGCGGGCTGATGATGACTTCGACACCGAAGAAGAGACAGATTCTCGTCCAGATCGTGAACGGGTTGTTGGGGTGCGTTGTTGACGTGAAGGCGTTGTCAGTCCCCATCGCCTGTGGGATTGACAGGAACGGCCAGGCGTGTTCGATGAGGAGCCTGACAGCGGTCAGGAGCTTCCGATCGAGGTGCTGGCCCGCCGTGATGCCGTGGGAACCGACATCGCCGATCTGGAGCGAGTTGAACTTGATGCCACCTTCGAGCCACCGGTCTTGGATCCAATCAGCTTGCTGCCACACACCCGGCGTTGTCACGACCGGCAGCGGCAGCTTGATCCCCGTTCGTTGACGCTTCTTCCTTGGTCGGGTTACACCAGCCGCGTTCAAGATCCTATCGATCGTCCGTAGCGAAGGGATCGGCGCGAACCGTTCATGTTCGAGTTCAGAGAGGATCGTCAACGCTCCGACGTTCGCTACCGGGTTCCTATCGAGCCGTTCACGAACCTCGAGGACCTTCGCCACGATATGTGCCGGCGTCTTCGTCGGCTGCCGCAGCGGCGTTCGAGGAAGGTCCACAAGGCCATCGTCACCGTAGGCACAGAACCGGTTGAACCACTTATTCACCCACCAACGGGAACGCCCCACACGGACGGCAACATCAGTCTTCGATACACCTTCACCAACTAACTCGACAGCCAGCCGACGCCGCTCCACCTCAGAATCGAACCCGGAATCGGCCTCCACAAAACCTCCCATATCGCTGGGAGGATTCTCCAATGTGTTAGCGATATCCTGGCAGAAACGCGTAAGCGATGTCCTGGCGGTTCCCCGGTAGCGCTTGAACGCTTCGATATGGCGACGTTCCACATCGACCAGACCCTCGATTTCGGGATGGTTGCTGGTGAGGTAGCCGGCGAAGTGGCGCAGCATCGTCTCGGCTCGTTTGACACTTGCCGGCCGGAGAGACAGGGCAAGCTGATCCAAATAGCGCAGCATTGTGGCTGCCAATACCGGTGCGACCTCAGCAATAGCGGGCCAATCGATCTCACGCGAAGCTGGTCGACCCGGCCCGGTGTATTGGACGTGGGCACCAGCCGGCTGGGTGGTCATTTGCCGACTCCGTCGCCGGCGGCCACGAACATGTCAGCATCGATGATGGCGGCGGCTTGGTGATACTCCTCAGCCAGCCACTCGTTGGCTAAGTGAACATAGATACGGGTGGTTTCGATCGAGCGGTGCCCAGCCAACGCCTGTAAAGCCTCCAACTCCATCCCGGCTTCCCGCAGCCGAGTGAAACAAGTATGTCGCAGTTGGTGACAAGTGACCCCACGCAGTCCGGCGCGCTGTCGAACGGACACGAAGATCTGATTGAGGCCCTCAAACGACAACGGTTGGCCGCGGCGTTTGCCCTTCAACACCACAAACACTCGGTCTGTGGTTGCTTCGACAGGTCGTTCGATCCGCAGATAGTCACCAACGGTGGAGAACCAACGTCGCGTGATCGGGATCTGGCGTTGATGACCACCCTTGCCCTCAACAATGAACACCTGCCGGTGGGCAGCATCAAGATCCTCCAAGCGCAGGCCGAGGACTTCGCAGCGGCGCAGACCGCCAAACACCATGGCTTCGAACATGCCCCGGTCCCGCAAGGTGCGACACGCCGCCAATAACAAGTCGACCTCGGCCGGGTCGACGATCCGCGGCAACGTCCTCGGAGTGCGAATCAACGGAACACCCCGATCCCCGCGATGTCGCGACCGACGCGTCGACAGGCCCTGCGGCACCGGATTGCGGTCAATGTCGCCCCGCACCAGCAGATACGAAAACAACGAAGACAACGACGACAGCCGACGCTTGATCGTCCGCGACGACAACCCCGACTCGCCATCAGACAAACGCACCACCTTCGGATCGCCAGCCGACTTCTGCGCGGTGATAAACGCCAACACATCAGCTGTTGCCACCTCGACCGGGTCCTTCGGGACCAGGGCGAAGAACACCTTCAAATCGAATCCTGCCGCCAGCACCGTGTTCGGTCGGCGCCGGGCAGCCAGGAACTCGAGATAGTCATCAACCAGGTGATGGCCAAGCCGAACATGCACCCTGCCACCAGACGAAACGGAACGAACCAAACACGGAAACCAAGACATTTGAGCACCCATTTCCGGCCCCGACGGGACCACGACGCAGCGTCCCACAGCGACCACCCACCGTCCACCAAACAAGGGACGGATTACCCACATATCCTCACGGATGCGTGCGGGGTGTCGAACACTCACCGTGAAGACCGTCATCCTCGACCAGGGGTAGGTGCGCCATATCGCTCCGGGCGGTGGTTGCTATGTGCGGCTGTTTGATAGGTGGGACACTCGCCCACGACAAGTCGGCATCTGACGAGGATTGGTGCAGGATCCTGAAAGGCGGGCGGGTTCAGGTGTCTGAGTATCACTGGACAGGAAGCCGGGGTGAGCTCCGATGGTCGATGAACCAGGTATTTCTCTGTTCTTGTCTCGGAGCCGAGCAGGCCCGGATCCGGTTCCGTATCGTCGACCAACCCGGTTTCTCGTTCGGCCACTACTCTATCGCCGTCCGACCCAACTGGAACCTCCTCGCCACCATCACGGATATACCGTGGTCGGGTCGCTCTTGACCGTCAGGGCGGCATGTCTCGACGACAAAGATTCCGTTGCGTTGTAGGACGGTGTGTCGCGGAGACGCCGAAGTCGATATGGTTCCACCTGCCGTGAGTCAAACCAGGTATGGACACAAACGGTGACACTTCGGACGCGGGGAATCAACCAACCATGGACCGTGCTACCTGAAGGGCATCTTCCAGGTCGCCGGTTTCGGCCATGACTTCGCATGCAGCTCTTGACGAGAACCACCGCAATATCACGACAGGGCTGCCGTCCGGTTTGGCCACGACACGGGTGTAGCCCTCTTGGTTTGAGGTCAACCTCACCGACTCGAACCCTTCGGGTTACCAGGGTTGCCCCCACGGTATTGATCGACTTGAAGTCGGACCCCTTGCCCGTTCTCGTTGCGAAGACGCCATTGTCCTCGATGCATGCATTTCGTATCGTTTAGGCGCCTGAATAGTGTCTCCTCAATCACCCAACGGCCGATATCCACATCCGGGGTCTGCACGAAGTCGAGAAGCCTGGTGGCGTCGGTGTACGACATGTGTGTGGGGGTCCCCGAAGGGACCCCCAAGTTGTTGGGACAAGCCTCATCTGGCGTCAAGCGTTCACGTCGGATGAGCCGCAAGAACATCTCGAACAACCGTCGAAGGCTTTGATACTGCATGTGCACTGATCTACCTAGTCAATCCACTGAATCTCGCTCGGTTCGCCCGAGGTGCAATATGAACCATTGGATGTTATAACCCAGCC
>Ga0316201_10003764_pt1 | contig 11277 bp, 16 predicted proteins | sample CS6wburrow_MG_FD_204516 | JGI IMG/M metagenome (GOLD analysis project Ga0316201, IMG submission 204516) | Coastal sediment microbial communities from Delaware Bay, Delaware, United States - CS-6 worm burrow | ecosystem: Environmental > Aquatic > Marine > Coastal > Sediment | place: USA... | reverse complement strand
CTTCATTTCCTCTCTGATAAACTTCAGCCACTTTTTCAGCTCTTCTCCTGAAAGGTCCGCAATGAAAGAATCATTTCCAGCTTTCCAGGCCTTATATATTTTGGTCATAATTGGTGAGCGATCCCAGGAGCCGGCAAATTTTTTATTTAACTTACTCCCTGATTGATCTGTAGGCCACAAGGTAACCTCTCTGGTTTCCTCTGTGAAAATACCGATGCTCATACGATCCGGGATATTTCCCAATAATGAAAATTGTTTGTAAAGTACTAGGGCAGTTTCGGCCAGTTCCTCACTTTTGTGCATGGCCATTGTGCTACTTCGTACTTTTTCCAGAGCTGCCTCTATCTGTGCTTCCCGCGCCTGGGCTTCTGCTTTTTGCAGGTCGAGGAAGCGGGTGTAGGTTTGTTCAAATACTTTTGCAAAACGTTTAAAAATATCGTGAGATTCCGGAGACGGTTCGTACGTAATAAATAAGACATACCCATATTTGAAATAGGCTACATGGTCTATTTGAGAAGTAGGAAAAGGAATACCGGCGTCCTTCATTTTGAACAGCTGTTCGCCTACACCGGGCAAGGTGCATAAGTAATCGTAATGGGCAGGGCATTCCTTTTTTCCAATTTCATTGATAAGAAGGGTTTCTCCCCTCTGTCCTGCCTCATAATAGCGAAGGAAGACGCCTTCCATTGGGGTTCTGTATTTGGGAAATGTACCCTGGCCATTACTGCCCCATTCCAATGAGCCTTTAGGATCATCATCATAAATATTAAAGGCACAAAACCAGGTAGCTACTCCCAGGGCCTGAACCTGTTTTACCAATTCAAGGGAAAGCTCGGCCAGTTCCTCACTTTTGTACATGGCCATGCTCCTTGATCTTACCCTTTCCAAAGCCGCCTCGATCTGAGCCTCTCGTGCCTGTGCTTCTGCTTTTTGCAGGTCGAGGAAGCGAGTGTAGACCTGTTCAAAGACTTGGGTAAAACGCGCTGATATCACATAATCCTCCTTCTTTAATTCCGAATAGGTAGCCACCTCAATCAATCCGTATTTAAAGGGAAATTCATTTAGAAGCATCCGGTTTGCTGGCTTTTCCCCTTTTGGGTACTTCCAGCCGTGCTTACGGATAAAAGTGCCCCATTCGGTATATAGGGAACCTGATACTTCTATGCTAATCGGCTTACCGGACTTCCAACAACTGATTATCTTCTGGATCACTTTGGAGCCTTTTAGGGGCATGGAAAAGTGGTGCGCAAAGGATTTTCCGTCTTCTGTGGTATACCAGCACTGAAATTCGGTTTGTGCCTGGTTGAAAGTGTAGATGACGCATCTTCGCAAATCATTGATGCCGGTTTTGGTGAGTTGAAGGAACATAGTAGCGGCCACCTGGGCAATTTCCTCACTATTGTGCATGGCCATGGACCGGGCCCGCACCTTTTCCAGGGCAGCTTCTATCTCCAGTTCCCTGGCTTGAGCGCTGAGCAGGGTGTCCTTTTTCTGAAGGGTCTGTTCCGTTTTCTCGAGTTCTTTAAGCAAGCGTGTCTTTTCCTTTACAGAAAGTGAAGCTGACTTACTTATGGCATCAGTGATTTTGTTAAAGTGAAGGCTCATTTTAGTGGCTAAAGGTATTTAGGAGCCCAATGATGCATTTTGATTGGTTCATATTATGTAAGGCTTAATTGGTGCCATAAGGCACCCTTGCATCCGTTTAGAAAGTTACTAAAAAATCCGGTTAGGAAGCTAGATATTTTTTAGAGATGGTCTGTTCGCCTCTAAGTGTTTAAAGATAGCCGATTTTAATTCGGCATATTTTGTTTGAATGAGCCAGTGGCCTGCTTCCAATTCTAAAAAGGTGTACGGCCCCTTGATATATTGATGGCCGTCTTTAACCCCTTTGGCGCCAATGGCCATATCATGATTCCCCCAAATAAATAAGGTGGGCACTTCTACAGGTCCAATTTCTTCCGTTTTACTTTTCCCGAAATTGGCACGGTAGTAATTTAAGGCGGCTGTTAACACTTTCTTTTCCCGAAAGGTTGATAGGTAGTCCTCCAATTCTTCAGCATCACTGTGTTTCCATAATTTTCGGAAAAGCTTAAAATCGTTCTTCCGGATGCTGTATTCTGCCAAAAAAGGAACCACCAGCATTTTGATGTATTTGCTTCGCTGTTGCTGGTCCGTATCTGTTTTTAGTGCATCAAAAAAAGCTTTCAGGTGGGGTACGGAGAGGGACGTGTAGCTTAGTAGTCCTTCCGGATGGTGATAGGCCAGGTACCAGCCAATAACGGCCCCCCAATCATGGGCGATGAGGTGAAATTTTGTTTTTCCAAGCGATTTGGCCAGGTCCAGTACATCCTGACTTAGGTGTTCAATGGCATACTGTTGTTTGCCTTTGGGGCAGGCATTTTTACTGTAGCCCCGCATGTTGGGTGCTACGCAGTAAAACCCCTTCGGTGCCAGGTCTGCCATCAGGGTACGCCACATAATCGAGGTTTCCGGAAAGCCATGGAGCAGCACTACAAGTTCATCGGTATCCTTGCCGGCTAACCGGCAGTCGAATTCCAGCGCTCCGAGAGTAATTTTTTTGTTTTCCGGCATGGATGGTCCTAATTGGAGTTCGTTATCTCCCTTAAAAATACGGTATTATCCCATATCATGAAGTGCTAACCCATAAGCGCTTCTTGTCTTAAATTCTATTTTGGCTCCAGGGACATGACATAGTCATAGCTTTCATTGAGATATTGGGAGAGTGTATCTAGATCTCTCCACATGCGTTCGGGTATCAGTACGTATCCTTTCATGGTAGCCCCATAGGATTTGAAATAGGTGGTTTCCCACTCTTTAATATAACGTTCTTGTACTTCTTTGGAAAAGCGGATACCAAATTCTCCAGATTTATTTAGTAGTGAGAACATATAACCATTAGCGGAGGTATAGGGCATGGTTTTGCCTTTTCTCTCAAATCGAGGGCACTTTTCTACCAGGGCATCGTAAAGGGCCAGTTTATCTATCCACATTGCTGAATTTTAAGGTTTTTATGCAATAATTTGCATATTCATACTCTTACTCTTTGGGTTGTAAAAACCAATATACATACCCACAATTGTTGCAAACATAATTCTGGGCTTGTTGGTTGGCCCATTCTAATTTAAAAAAGGTTAAACCCCTGGTGTTCATCAGGGTCTCCCGCATCCAAAAGGTGTCGTTCTTACAGACCGGGCATTCCAGTGGATGTCCTTTGATCAGGTATTGCTTTGCTTCTGGTTTTTGTGCCATTTCTTTGGACGGATTTATGATTATTCCCAGGGATCGTTATATCGCTTTTTCGTATGCTTCTTTTAACCAGGCTATCAGTTCTTTGTCTACCTGGCTGGCATCTTCGAGACGTACCCGGTGTGTGCACATGGTGCCAAAGGGGCCCGAATTTTCAAGTCGGTCTGTGAGTGGCTTCCCAACCAGTTTCAGGCCCAGATCGGCCCGGGTTTTGGTAGCCGGCGTAATAAGGGCAAACTGTTTTTTACGTATAAAACTCACCGAGGTCTTCTTAGGAGTAATGGTCACATCTGGCCCCAGTTGGCTAACCACGGAATGAATCTTTTCATAGATGGGGAAGAGGTTCTCTTTTCCTTTGTATTGTTTGGAGACCAGGTCATCTGGCGAATCGCCGGTGTCTTTGGAAAGGGTAACAATGGTATTGGCAAAGCCATGGGTTACCCCGTGTTCTTTTTTAAGAAAATTTACGGCCTCTGAATGTTTGGTAAATTGTTTTTTGCCTAACAATTGTTTCCATTCTGCCAGGGATTTACCGGTCTTTTCCGGCATATTAGAGATCATAGTTTGTAATGCCTGATCCATTTGCTGAGTTTTTAGTTAGTATAAAATAGGTTACCTATAAAAATAACCTTTTTTCCTTTGGTGAAGCTCACATCAGCCCCAAAAAAAAAGGGCACAGAAGACTCCTCTTACTGTGCCCAAAGGGTAATCAACCAACTCAAACCACTACGAAAAACGCAACGATTAATCGTACATATTGTTTACTTTGGGGCCATGGCAAAGGCGAATGGCCTCCACCTCATAGCCCGCAAAGATGGTTAGGTAATCCTGCAGTGCAGTGCCATAAGCATCTGCCACCAGGTGAGCTCCATTAGAGCGCACATATTTTTTTACATTGCCTGCGCCAGCCAAATGGGCCGCCGCCAGCATTCCGGATTCAGTGATCAGGATCCCTTGTATGGTAGTACCTACGTAACGCTTCACGTCTTTCCTTAGGATCCATTTATTCCTTGCCACATTGGCATCGAATGCCTTTTCCTGCAATTCCGGGTTGTTCAAGAATCGTTCGGCATTACGAATGCCCACTAGTTCCAGGGTGCCTATCCCAAACTGGTATTTACCCATATACCCCAGGGTATTAATACTTGTATAGTTCCCTCGAGATTCCTTAAAGGCGATGGCCTCTTTAAAGGCGACATAGGAATTCCCTAAAAACGGGGCTGTGATACCTGTATTTTCCTCAACTGTTTTGTCTGTCCCTTCATTGGTTATTTGCAGCATCGGGGTTGGTAAAAAATTCAGGATGGAAACCCGCACTATGGGTGCACTATGTTCTGTTATTGTTTCCGTTTCAGTCAAGGTGGTAAATCCATAACCTGCCAAAACAAATAGTACCGTCAACACTGAGAATAAGATGCCTTTTGTTTTCATAGGATCCAGGTTAAAATGGTGAGCAGTAAACCTATGATGCACAATATCAGCAGTATTTTCTCGAACGTCTTTTTCATGGTCACATCTTCATTATGTTGTAGTTGCATTTTATTTGGATTTAAGGGTGGGAGCTGTTTTTTCGAGAGGATCTGTTGTCTGGTTAGGAACATCGCTGCAAAAGGCGGCTCCAATAAAAAGTTCATCGTCTGTGGAATGTTTAAAGTTTCCGCGAGGGGTTATCTTCTTTTTTCTTTGGCCCCAGAGGCCTTCTTGAAAGATTTCTAGTCGTTTTTTCATTTCGTAATTAGGGGTGTTTATATTGTTCCCATTAGGGAATACACTGCAATGGAAGGCCCTCTTTTTATAAAGGAACGCCAGGCTTTTTTAAGGGCCCGTTTACGGCGCAAATAGGGCAAATGCCATTGTTTCACATGCTTTCCAGATCTTTTTCGGATACGCCGTTCTTCCAATACGGTGGGGATGATCAGGAATAATGCGACCAAAAACACCAGGCAACTCAGGATAAATAAAACTTCTGCTATAAAGGGTACTTCCATGGTTCTGTGCTCGTTTTTAATAAGCAGTTTTCCGCTTCTTTTCGAGAACTTTTTTGTTGTTCTTTCAGGAAAACGCTCAAAAATAGGAAGTGGACCGGGCTGTGGAAGTAATGCTACAATGACTTGTTTTATACTCGACGAACGGTATAAATTAATCGACAAACTACACTAAAGTAATCTAATTCTTACAAAATAGTTATGAAACAGGGTCGTAAAAAAGGTTAGAGGAGTATCTTATTTTCGTAAAAAAGAGAAGAGGGTGGTGAGTAATTCTTCGCTGTCGAATGGTTTGGCCAAAACTGCATTCATCCCGGCATCTTTATAGGCCTTCATATGGTCTTCATATGCATAGGCCGTGATCCCCACAATAGGCAATTGCTTTACATTTTTAAAGGGAAATTCCCGGATGATCTGCGTAAGTTGGTCGCCACGGGTATTGGGGAGGTTAATGTCCATCAGGATAAGGTCGTATTCATTTTGGATCACCGCTTCCAGCACTTCGGCACCATCGGCAAGCACATCGATATAAAATTGTTTGGTATCCATCAGGATCTTAAAGAGCACGGTAAGCACCCGCTCATCGTCCTCTACTAGCAACAGTTTGTATTTCCTGCCAGGGCCTCCTATTTTTCGTGAGGTGGCATCGGACTTATGTTGTGCCGCCGACTGCAATGTGGATCGCAAGGGCACTTTTAACCCCAGGTCGAACGAAAAGACAGTGCCCGTTCCGGGGGTCGACTCTAATTTGATCTCGCTTTCCATTAAGGACAGTAGTCCTTTTACGAGAGCCAGTCCAAGGCCGGTTCCCTGTTGGGCATTGGGGGAGGCCAGTTGGGAAAAGGTCTCAAAAACAAGGGCCCTTTTATTTTCAGGTATGCCGGGGCCGGTATCTTTAACAGCAAAGTTCAGGTGCACCTTGTTGGCCCATTGTTGGTTAAAAGCAATGCGCAGTTCTACACTTCCTGTATGGGTGTACTTTATGGCGTTGTCCAGTAAGTTGGTGAGCACCTGGAAAAGCCGAAGCCGGTCGCCTTCTACCATTTCCGGGACCCGTTTATCGGCTTTGAAAGTAAACCTAAGGCCCTTCGCTCTGGCTTTGGTCTGGTAGGTAAAAGATAATAGTTCCAGTAATTTACTGAGGTTAAACAAGCTGCTTTTAAGCTCTAATTTTCCGGAGGCGATCATACTGATGCTCAGCGTATCTTCCAGCAATAATTTCAGGTGGCTGTTAGAATCGCGCAGCACATCCAGCAGTTGTTTTTGTTCGGTATTCAGATCGGTATCGCCCAGGATCTGGGTAATAGCCATGCTGCTCATAAGTGGGTTGCGCAGTTCGTGGCTAAAATTCTGGATAAACAAATTCTTAAAACGTTCCCGTTCTTCTAGCTCGGCATTTTTGAGCACAATAAGCTCTTCATTAATAATAGATTCGTTTCTTGCCTGGGCCACTGCCTGGTAGGTTTCATAATGCTCGGTAAGGTCCTGGATCACTATCAGCAAGCCTTCCTTTTTTCGAAACATCTGTATGTCCGTTATATAAGTTTGATTATCTACCTCTAAATGCACACAATAGAAGGAGAATTCAGATTCGTCCTCGTCTTCCAAAGCCGCGATCCCTTCAAAAAAAGGATGTACGTCTGTGATCAGATCGCCTGTTTTGATAGGTAAAAAAGCGGGTTCACTTTCAAGGATTTTACCGTCTTTCCCTACCAGTACAAACTGCAGGTTCTTGTTCGCAAATTCTTGTAGGTATTGCTTAAGCATCTGACTTTAATAAGGTTGCAAGTTCCATAAATACATCTTCTACGGTATCGCCTGTTTTTGCACTGGTGAGGTAGTTGAAGGAGATCTGGTGGTTTTCTAATAGTTGGGTCAGCTCTTCTTCGGGTACCAGGTCTTTTTTGTTGCCTACCACGAGCAAAGGACGTTCTGGTACTTTTTTAGCCACGATCTTCAGGTCGGAATTCAGATGCTGAAAAGTGGAAGGCCGGCTTACGTCGAAGACAAAAATAATTCCGTGGGTACCCAACAGATAAGCATCGCGGATCTCTTCCAGGGCATCGGTACCTTCCAGATCCCATAAGATGAGTGAGATGGTATCATCGGTAGGCAGGGTCACTACTTTTTTGGTGATATGCACCCCTATAGTAACTTTGTATTTATCTGAGAATTGGTCATTAACAAAGCGGCGTATCAGGGAAGTTTTGCCTACCCCAAAATGCCCCAGGATGACTACTTTCTTAGATTTTTGCATTGCCGAAACTTGCTGCCAGCTCCTTTTCTAACAATTCTTTTTCTATGGTGCGTACTTCTTTCCCGGCTTTTGCCGGATCCTTCGATTTAAAGACCAGATCCAGGTTCATGGCCATAAAATTATAGTAGAAATTAAAGATAATGTCCTGCAGCTTATTCTTGGATTTTAGATGGTAATTTCCCGAAATAACCACCGCCACATAATGGGTAACAAAGCTCTGCAGGTGTATGTTGTATAGCTCGTATTGTATTTGTTCCAGGTTTTGGTTTTTCTGGTGGAAGGCATCTTCCACAAAGCCCTTGATAGCGGTAAGCATGCCCGAGATCATCTCTTCATCAATGGTATTGGTAACTGAGTAGCTGGCCTTTAAGATACCTGTGTCGCGTTCAATAAGCAGTACCTGTTCAATGGTAGCCGAGGCCAGTTCGCGCATCAGCAATTGTTCTTCGGTTGGGCCGCCAAACCAGGAACGCATTTTGCGCTTAATCCTTTTAATAAAGCCAAGTTGGTTGTCTATCTTATCGGACAGGATCTTGATCTCCTGGGCCACATATTTTTTTACCATCTTTCCCAGTACCGGGTAAAGGGCATCTACAACATCGTCCTTGTGGTTCTTGATCTCTTTTTTTAGGGTGGCCGTAATGGTAGGCCCTAGAGTATTCGGAATGTTTTTGGTAAAGGAATTTAATTTGTCGTCTACAAGCGGATCTACTTTGGCTGCCAGAAGTTTTTGGTCATTGACGAGATGTTCTAACAATTGGATACGCTTAGAAATATCCTGTACCGCCTCCCGGTCGTCCGGGAAGAGGATATCCTTTAGAAGTTCCAGCTTGTCTTGTTCGTCTGTCTTTGTTGCCATGCGTATGCCCTAGGATTTACGGATCTTTTCGCCGAGTTCAATGAGCAGGTCTCCCAGGTCTTGTTTGTCTAGCTGCATGGTTTCCAGGTCTTCGAAACGGGTTTCGAGCCGGTCTTCCAATTGCGTAATGCGGATATTGATATCGGTGGCTACATCATCCAGTGACATGCGAAGGTCGGTACGTACCGCCTCCACAAGCTCTTCCAGGGCTTTTTTCTTTATGAGGATGTCTTTTTTGAGAAGTTCAAACTCTGATTCGTAGGCCTGTATATTTTCCCCAAAAATTAAGTTTTTGATAAGCTCTAATTTTGAAGCGGTCTCCAGGTCTTTCTTCTTGCTCCCTTCAGCTAGCGGGTACTCATTGTCTGGCATAATATGTGGTTTTTAGTATCGTTCTTAAGATGCCTGGTACAGCACCCTGTTTTTCAAATTACTGGAAGCCTAATTCAGTTCGTAAAGGCCAAGTTCTCAAATATATGAAAAATTACAAGTTGCACCTTATCAGATTGGATTTTAGTAGGCATTTCACCGATTAAGAAGTAGAAACATGCATTATTGGAGCATAATGAAGTGAGTCTGGTAGTACCCGTTTTTTAGTCCAAACTAAACAGCTCGTCTACCTTACAATTAAAGATCCGTGCCAACTTTAAACCCAATTCCAGGGATGGAAAGTATTTGTTGTTTTCAATAGAATTAATGGTTTGCCGGCTAACCCCAAGGCGCTGAGCCACATCGTCCTGTGTCATGTTCTGTTTTACCCTATGTAGTTTCATCGTATTCTTCATGCTCAGGATTTATAATGCTTGTATAGGTTATAGCGCAGCTTGAAATTAAAAAACAACAAGATGGTAAAGAGGTTATAGACCAAGGCGGTAAAATATAGAAAATCATAAATAAGTATGGTGGCTAGAATAACCAATCCGTAATTTACATAGAGCGACCAGATCAGGGAGTCGAGCCGGATTTTGCTGATGAGTTCGTCCTCTATCTTTTCCTTGCTGAAACAATGGATAAGGCCAGAAACTATGATAATTATAGTAAACAGTTCGTCTAAAATACCGTTTTGTCCGCCTGTTTGACCAAACAGATCGGGTACCGGGACCACCAGGAATTCATCGAAAAAATCCATTGACCAGCAATAAAAGCCGGTCACGATGGCAATATAAAATACCCAGCCGGAAATGGTTTTGTAGCGGTTCGGAAACAGGTAATTTTTCATGATTTTAGCGTTTTGATCACATCAAATGTATAAAATAGTATACATAATGACAAATATATTTTACAAAATGTATATTATTTTTGATATTTTAAGAAAGCAAGGTAACAAGGCCATGAAACATTCAGGATTTCAGGGACTACCAATTCCCTGCATAGGAAAGGGGTTCATTCGTAGTTTGCTGCAGGTATCCGAATTTTAGGTTGAGGAGCTGCCGGATGTGGAGATAGTCGTGCACCACCCAGTTGTTGGCAAACATAGCGGCCGTCATGGGCCCGAATTTGGAATGCACATGGGCATTGTCCCATTTCGGATTTTTAAGCGAACGCAACCAGGCAATGGATTGGTTTCTTTCCTGCAGGAAATTTTTCAGCATCTTTTCAAAGTCCTGTTGCATATAACCGCGTTCCTGTACCCATCCGGTGGGGTCAATGGGGATAAAAGGGGCTGCGGGATCTTCGAGCACTTGTAGCGTCCTTGCGCGCCAATCTTCCCGTTCCTCATCGTGCAGGTGGCAAATAATTTCGAGCATACACCATTTCTCGGGTTTTGGTTTCCAGGTGTAGACTTCGGCAGGCGATCCGCTAAGCAGTTCCTTAAAAATTTGCTGATTTCTTGAGAGTTCCTGAATGAGATATCTTATATCCATGTTAGTTGTGAATTAATATTGTAAATCTGGTGTCTTAAAAATACTGATTTTTGATGCTCGAGGTGCACTATCGGGAATATGGAGTACTGTGTTTAAAGGTAAGATCTCTATCGAATGGGTTTTTTATACCTGATAAGCGCAATAAGTGATACCAGCGTCCAGGCACCTTCCAGGATAATAAAAGGCCAATATTTTAAAAGAATGGAAGCCAAACAAGCCATGGCGGCTCCCACTAAATTCAAGAGGATGAACAACAGATCTTTATGGCCAACTTTTCCCATGATGTTGAGAACGTAGGCCAGGAGGATCTGAAAAATCCCTGTAAAACCGATCCAGTCTATGACAGTCATATTAATTTTTTATTCGAGGTTTATACCAGGCTCAACATATATCCCAGCAGGGCCGAGCCTATGACAATAAAAGCACTGTTCAGTTTTTTAAATACAAAGACTACCAGTAAACTTATGATCCCGATCAAAAGGGTGCGCCAGTCTGTGAGCGTATCTTTTCCCATTTCAATACAGACTGCCACGATCAGGGCTACCGCCGCAACATTCACAGCATCCAAAAAGGCACCGATGATCTTCGATTTTCGCATTTTTGGGATCAGTGGGTTTAAGATAAGCACAAAGAGGAAGGAAGGGAGGAATATCCCCAGGGTAGCTGCCAGGGCACCGGAAACGCCATTCATTTGCCATCCGATAAATGTGGCCGTTGACAACACCGGCCCTGGCGTAAATTGCCCTACGGCGATGGCGTCTATCAATGCCTGCCTGCTAAGCCAGCCATTAGCCACCAGTTCCGAATCCAGAAATGCAAAGAGCACATAGCCGCTCCCGTATAAGATGGCCCCTACTTTTAAAAAGGTCAGCAGTATTTTTAAACTCCCGATCTTTATCGGGTCGGCCACCTGAAAGAGCAAGAAAGGAATAAAGCTCCCAAGCGTACCCTTGCTTTTTTTAATAAAGTAGATAATTAAACCCACAAGGCCACAACCAAAAAGCGCCGCAATTTCATTGACACCAAGGAAACAAGCAATCACCG
>Ga0316201_10003763_pt1 | contig 11278 bp, 10 predicted proteins | sample CS6wburrow_MG_FD_204516 | JGI IMG/M metagenome (GOLD analysis project Ga0316201, IMG submission 204516) | Coastal sediment microbial communities from Delaware Bay, Delaware, United States - CS-6 worm burrow | ecosystem: Environmental > Aquatic > Marine > Coastal > Sediment | place: USA... | reverse complement strand
GTGGGGTGAGAGCATCGGGCTGGAAGTTGCGTCCGAAAGTGCACTGGCGGCAGGCATTGTCATGGGCGTGATGATCATACCCTTCATGTCTTCCTTGTCTGATGATGTCATCAATGCGGTACCCCAGTCTCTGCGCGATGGATCCTACGCTATGGGCGCAACCAAATCGGAGACAGTCAAGAGGGTGGTGTTGCCGGCAGCGCTGCCGGGTATTGTTTCCGCGTTCATGCTGTCTGTATCCCGCGCCGTTGGAGAAACCATGATCGTGGTCATGGCGGCAGGCCTGGCGGCTCACGCGGTCAGTTGGGATCTCATTGAAACATTCAATCCGCTGCAGGCAGTGACCACGGTCACGGTGCAGATCGCGACCCTGCTGGTCGGTGACCAGGAATTTGAAAGCTCCAAGACATTGTCGGCGTTCGCCCTCGGCTTCGTCCTGTTCTTCTTCACGTTGATCTTGAACGTGATTGCACTGCGCGTGGTCGCACGCTTTAAGGAGCAATATGACTGATATGTCAAATCCCATCCCGGCACGCGCAGGCAAGTCAAAGTCAACCGTCATTGATGCGGCTCGCCTCAAAAAGCGCTATCGGGCAGAAGCCAGGTTCCGCTGGTATGGCATCGCAGCGATCGGTTTTGCCTGCGCGTTTCTGGTCCTGTTGCTGAGTGACATACTGCTGAAAGGCCTGCCGGCGTTCGAGGCCAATACCGTGACATTGGATGTCGCGCTGGATGACAGCAAGATCGATGCTGGAGCAATCAGCAAGGGTAACTACAACTCTATCGTCAACAGCGCCATTCGGGCGCAGTTTCCCGGCGTAACGTCGCGCAGCGACCGCCGTGCTTTGCCAAAACTGCTGTCATTTGATGCTGCCGATAAAGTCCGCAGGGAAGTTATCGCCAATCCGTCCCTTATCGGCACCACCCGGAGCTTTGACCTGAAGCTGTCCGATGAGGCGGACCTGTTCCTGCAAGGTATGAGCACTGATGAGTTTGATATTCCGGTGACCGGCAGTCTTTCAATTGAAGCAAGTGGCGACGGTTTCAGGCTGACGTCGAGTGGCAATGATTTTGCCGGTGTTCTGGCACGGGTGAAGCAACGCCTTGAAACCCGGCGCGACAGGCTGTCACTGGACGCATCGAAACTGGAGCGTGTGCGCGACCGGCTGGCTGCTGAAATACCGGTCGCCGAAGCAGCGGTCGCTGAAGCCGGGTCCGAAGCAACCAATACTCATCCTGCAAAACGCCGTGTGGCAAAGCTCCAGGCTGATACAAGCAGCGTTGCTGCTGCACTTGCACGGCTGAAGGCCCAGACGGATGAGCTTTCCGCCAGCATAGACAATCACTCAAGCGCAGAAACCCTGACGCCGGTATTGCCGTCATATTTTGTCAGGCTGCCCGAAAAAGGTGTGGTCAAGATTGCCGAGATCGGCAGCGACTATATCATCGGTCAGGCCTATATGCCGGTTGCGGCAACCGGCGCGGTCGCGGCCGGAAGCTGGTCACTGGTTGAGTATTCACAACCGGAAGCAGACCGCCGCATCAATGACAAGGAAATCATCTGGCTCACCAGTCTTCGCGATGCCGGGATGGTCGAGAGCAGGTTCAACTGGCCGTTCTTTCAACGTGGTGACAGCCGCGAGGCCGAAGTCGCCGGTGTTCTCGGTGGCATGGTCGGTTCAGCGCTCACCCTGCTGGTTACCTTGTTGCTGTCACTGCCGATCGGGGTTGCCGCTGCGATCTATCTGGAAGAATTTGCGCCGCGCAACCGGCTCACCCAGTTGATTGAAGTAAACATCAACAATCTTGCTGCAGTACCGTCAATTGTCTTCGGCCTGCTCGGCCTTGCTGTTTTTCTCAATTTCTTTGGTCTGCCAAGATCGTCTGCGATGGTTGGCGGTATGGTGTTGGCGTTGATGACACTGCCAACCATCATTATCGCCTCACGCGCTGCATTGCGGGCGGTACCGCCATCGATACGCGAAGGCGCTCTGGGCGTCGGTGCATCTCACCAGCAGGCCGTGTTTCATCATGTGCTGCCGCTGGCCATGCCGGGCATACTGACCGGAACCATTATCGGAATGGCTCAGGCGCTTGGTGAAACGGCGCCGCTTTTGATGATTGGCATGGTCGCCTTTATCGTTGATGTGCCGGGCGGTTTCAGTGATGCGGCAACGGTTCTGCCGGTGCAGATTTTCCTGTGGTCGGATCTGCCCGAGGCTGCATTCCAGGCCAAGACGGCCGGGGCGATCATGGTCCTGCTTGGCTTCCTGTTCCTGATGAATGCGTTGGCGGTATTCCTGCGCAAGCAGTTCGAGCGCCGTTGGTAGTATTTGAAATTTTTGAGTTTGGTTCGATTGGAGCAATGAAATGGACGCTGCGGTAATGGAAGCTGACACACGCCATAAAACCATCATGACACCGGCTGAGCCGCTGATCATGCAGCAGGGCACACCGAAGATCGTGACTGAGGATGTCACCGTCCACTATGGTGACAAGCAGGCAATTTTCCCGTTGGACATCAGCATTCCTGACCGCGCCGTATCGGCCTTTATCGGTCCATCAGGCTGTGGCAAGTCAACATTTCTGCGCTGTATCAATCGCATGAACGACACCATCCCGATCTGCCGTGTCGGTGGCAGGATCACCATTGACGGCAGCGATATCTATGATCCGGACCTTGATGTTGTACAGTTGCGGGCACGTGTCGGCATGGTGTTCCAGAAGCCCAATCCGTTTCCCAAGTCGATCATGGAGAATGTCGCCTATGGTCCGCGTATTCACGGCCTGGCCCGATCCAGGACGGATCTTGAGGAAATCGTTGTCAATTCGCTCAAGCGCGCCGGTCTCTTCGAAGAAGTAAAGGACCGCCTCGATGCGCCCGGTACCAGCCTTTCCGGCGGCCAGCAACAGCGGCTGTGCATCGCACGCGCCATCGCGGTCAACCCGGAAGTTATTTTGATGGATGAACCGTGTTCGGCGCTGGACCCGATTGCCACGGCTCGCATCGAGGAGCTCATTAGTGAGTTGCGTGAAAACTATTGCATCGTGATTGTGACCCACTCCATGCAGCAGGCAGCGCGCGTCTCGCAACTCACCGCATTCTTCCATTTGGGAACGCTGGTTGAGGTGGGTGATACCGAAGCCATTTTCACCAACCCGCAAGAACGCCGCACACAGGATTACATCATGGGCCGGTTTGGCTGACCTGCCGTCACCACCTTCGCCCCTACCAGAAAGGTTGAAACCGAATGACCGCACATATTGTTTCTGCATTCGATGAGGATCTCGGAAAACTGCGCAATCTGATCGCCCAGATGGGTGGCCTGGCGGAAGATCAGTTCGGCAAGGCCATCGAGGCCCTTTCCACGTCGGACCGTGTCAAGGCCGAGCATATCATCGCAGCCGACGACAAGATTGATGCTCTGGAAAAGGAGGTCGAGGAAAATGCCATCAAGCTGATTGCCATGCGTCAGCCCATGGCGGGAGATTTGCGCGCCATTATGGTTGCTATCCGGATTTCGTCCGATCTGGAACGGATCGGCGATCTGGCCAAGAACATTGCCAAGAGAACCCTTGCCGTGAACGAGCCCTTGCCGCGTTCGGTCAATGCGGGAATGAACCGGATGGCGGACCTTGCTCTGGAACAACTGGCCGATGTGCTGGATGCCTATGCAAGTCTGGATACCCAGAAGGCCAGTGATGTCTGGCACAATGACAGTCGCATCGACAGCCTCTACAATTCGGTTTTTCGTGAATTGCTGACCTACATGATGGAAGACGCACGCACTATTGGCATGTGCACTCACCTGTTGTTCGGTGCCAAGAACATTGAGCGCATTGGAGATCACACGACCAACATTGCCGAGAACATCCACTATCTCGTGACCGGCGCTACGATCGATGGTCCGCGGCCGAAGGAAGACAGTACGTCCCTGACCCCGATTGAATCGCGCACAAAGAAATAACTGTTTGATGCGTCCATACGGAGCCTGCGAATGCCTGCAAGTGTATTGATTGTTGAAGATGAAGAGCCGATCCAGGAATTGCTTGCCTACAATTTTGAAGCCGAAGGCTACACTGTGCGCACGCTTGACGGGTCCGAGGACGTGGTGCGAGACGTGCTCAATGATACGCCGGACATAATCGTACTGGACTGGATGTTGCCCAACCTGTCGGGCGTAGAGATTTGCCGGTCTTTGAGGGCGCGTTCTGAAACCCGTGAAGTCCCCATCATCATGCTGACGGCGCGTGGTGAAGAAGCCGAGCGGGTGCGTGGCCTGGCAACCGGTGCCGACGATTATGTGGTCAAGCCGTTCTCGGTTCCAGAGCTTCTGGCGCGGGTCAGATCACTGCTGCGCCGGTCCCGCCCGGACGCCGTCGCCGATATGTTGCAGGCCGGCGACATTTCGCTCGACCGCCGCACGCGCCGGGTCCAGCGCTCCGGGCGCGACATCGACCTGTCGCCGACCGAATTCAAGCTGCTTGAACACATGATGCAGACGCCCGGGCGTGTCTACACCCGCTCGCAATTGCTGGATTCAGTTTGGGGCAGGGACGTCTATGTAGACGAGCGCACCGTGGATGTGCATGTCGGCAGACTGCGCAAGTCCATCAGCCGGGCACGCGAGGTAAACCCGATCCGCACCGTGCGCGGCATGGGCTATTCCTTTGACGAGCGCTTTGGCGCAGTCAAAGAGTGAAGGGCTCCCCAGCCCAAAAAATCCGGTGAAGCTAATTCTCCACCGGATTGGATAGAATAATTGTTGCAGCAGGCTGCTCAGCCTGTGCGGCGACTTCTGTCGCGCTGTGGTTGATAGGCGAGCGCCGCATGGCCTGCACAATAAGGTGCGCCGTCCTTGGGTGCCTTGCCGCAGAAACAAAACTCTTCACTGCCGGGATCGCCAATCGGCCAGCGGCAGGTCTTGTCCGACAACATCAAGATAGTGACCCGCTCACCAACCGGAATATCGGCAATATGTATCGGTACCGGTTCCAGAATGGGCTCAGGCTTCACTGACGCCAAAGGCTTGAGTGCATTATTGCCTGATGTGCGCGGCGTGCTGCTTGACGCACTTGCCCTGCCGGGATGGCTGGGTTCACGTGTCTTGCGGGTGCGCGGTGTGGAAACCCGGGCCCGTGTCACGCGTCCTGACAGTCCCATGCGGTGAACCTTGCCGATCACGGCATTGCGGGTCACACCACCTGCAAGCTTTGCTGCAATCTGGCTGGCGCTCAGGCCCTCGGCCCACATCTTCTTCAGCGCCTCGACGCGGTCGTCGGTCCAGGGAAGTTTCTGCGGGGGTTCACCCGGTAATTGTTCATCGCTCACGAGCGGAATCCTTCTTCGATCGCCGGCCATTATCGGTTCGGCGTGAAACGCATATGTACGGACTGAAATCGCTACATTTCGTAGACTGTGATCGGGACCCTACTAAATAGGCTGAATCTGGCGCAAGAGTCAGGCAGGGGATTTCACCGGTTTTCCCCAGCTTCGGCCCAAAAACAGGGTTAACGACAAGTTAATCCCCAGCTTTGTGGCAGGTCGATGCGGCGTTCTGACTCAGGCAGGCCGAATAATCCAATTTTGAGACCAAATAAGGCAAATTTTCACACGGGGAGTTCGCGTTGCCAATGCACGAAAAACACAATATAATGACTTTTCGACGATATTCGCGCCGCCGCTTGCCGGTGGCGTTTGCTGTTTGAAGGCTTGGCGTGTCCTGAAAGGTCTGTTTGAGTATGACACAAGCTGTTCTGCCGACATATAATCGCACGGCGTTTTCCATTGAAAGCGGCGAAGGGTCATGGGTAAAGACCTCTGATGGACGCACGATGCTTGATTTCGGGGCAGGCATAGCGGTCAATTCATTGGGGCATTGCCATCCACATCTGGTGGACACTCTCAAAAAACAGGCTGAAAAGCTGTGGCATACGTCAAATCTGTATCGCATCCCGGAAGGCGAGCGCCTTGCTGAACGTCTCTGTGAGGCAACTTTCGCAGACACGGTGTTCTTCACAAATTCCGGTGCGGAAGCGATGGAGTGCTCCATCAAGATGGCGCGCAAGTACCACGCCGCGTCGGGTCATCCTGAAAAATTCCGCCTGATCACCTTTGAGGGTGCTTTTCACGGCCGCACACTGGCAACAATTGCCGCCGGCGGCCAGCAAAAGTACATAGACGGGTTTGGGCCTGCCGTTGAAGGCTTTGATCAGGTGCCGTTTGCCGATCATGAGGCAGTTGAAAAGGCCATCGGGCCTGAAACAGCCGGTATTCTGATCGAACCCATCCAGGGCGAAGGCGGTATCAGGCCGGTGCCTGCCAAATGCCTCAAGGGCTTGCGCGAACTGTGCGACAGGCACGGCATCCTGCTGGTGTTTGACGAGATCCAGTGCGGCATGGGGCGGACCGGCAAGCTGTTTGCCCATCAGCACTCGTCCATTGCGCCTGATATCATGGCATCGGCAAAAGGCATTGGCGGCGGCTTTCCGCTGGGCGCCTGCCTCGCCACGTCGGAAGCGGCCAAGGGCATGGTTGCCGGGTCTCACGGTTCGACCTATGGCGGCAACCCGATGGCCATGGCCATTGGAAATGCTGTGTTAGACGTCATTCTGGAAGAAGGCTTTCTGGATCATGTAAATCAGATGTCGTTGCTGTTGAGCCAGAAGCTTGCAGGCCTCACAGACGAGTTTCCTGATATGCTTTCCGGTGTGCGCGGCAAAGGGCTGATGCTTGGCCTGGAATGCAAGGTTGCAAACACCGAGTTGCAGGCAGCCTGCGTTGCCAATGACCTTCTGGTCGTGGCTGCCGGCGACAATGTTGTGCGTCTGCTGCCGCCGCTGACCATTACCGCCGATGAGGTATTCCAGGCTGTGACGCGCATTGAAGCAGCTTGCCGCCAGCTTCGATCATCGAGCGCCAGCAACTAGAAATCCGTTTCAATTTGAGGCCCAACGCCTCGCACCAAGGGGTTCCGGCATTTATCATGTCTGACACAACGAAATCATTTCTGGATATCTCGGGCGTCTCGACAGACGACCTCAATGCAATACTGTCGGGTGCATTGTCGGCAAAGCGCGCCCGCGCCGGTTTGCCGAAAGGCGTCGCGGACGGCCAACGCCCGCTCGAAGGCCACGTGCTGGCCATGATTTTCGAGAAACCCTCGACCAGGACACGTGTGTCCTTCGATGTTGCGATCCGCCAACTGGGCGGTGAGCCACTGGTGCTGTCGGCCGCTGATCTTCAGCTTGGCCGTGGTGAGACGGTGGGCGACACGGCCCGCGTCCTGTCGCGCATGGTTGATGCCATCATGCTGCGCACCCATGGTGAGGAAAACCTGCACGAGCTTGCCTCAGAAGCAACAGTGCCGGTGATCAACGGGCTGACCGATACATCGCATCCGTGTCAGATCATGGCGGACCTGCTGACCTTGCAGGAACATAAAGGTGCCATATCCGGCAGGTCTGTCGCCTGGGTGGGTGACGGCAACAATGTGCTGACGTCATGGATCCATGCAGCCGGCAAGCTGGACTTCGAGCTGCGGGTGGCTACGCCACCGGAACTTGCGCCCGACGCTGCCGCGCTTGAATGGGCCTCAGCCAATAGCGTCAATCTGCAACTGGGAACCGATCCGCAGGACGCAGTGTCCGGCGCCGACTGCGTGGTCACCGACACCTGGGTTTCAATGAACGACAAGGACGCCACAAACCGGCATAATCTGCTGATGCCCTACCAGGTAAATGACGCCCTCATGGCGCGGGCTGACAAGGACGCCGTTTTCATGCACTGTCTTCCGGCGCACCGGGAAGAAGAGGTCACAGGTTCTGTCATAGATGGCCCGCAGTCCGTGGTCTTTGATGAGGCGGAAAACCGGCTCCATGCGCAAAAAGCCATTCTGCGCTGGTGCCTCGGCAAACTTTGAGAAAACCGGGAATCCATCAGAACGTGACTGAACCTTCGATGCTCGACATAACCACCGTGATTTCGGTAGAAGACGCGGTGCTGCCGTTTGATATCAAGCCGCTTGGCGTGCGCGGGCGTGTGGTGCGCCTTGGCGGTATTCTGGACGACATCCTGAACCGTCATGACTACCCGATGGCGGCCTCTGCTGTTCTGGCGGAAGCTGTTGCACTGGTGGCCATGTTCGGTGCCATGCTGAAGTTTGACGGCAAGTTCATCCTGCAGACGTCAACCGACGGGCCGGTGTCGATGCTGGTGGCGGACTTTGTGTCACCCGACCAGGTCAGGGGCTACGCACGTGTCGACGTTGATGCGCTGGCCCGTCTGGAGGCAAGCGGTGCCGTCACGGCCCAGTCGGTGATCGGAAACGGGCATCTCGCCATGACGGTCGACCAGGGTGAGGACATGGAGCGCTACCAGGGCATTGTCGGGCTCGAGAATGCCACGCTGGTTGATGCAGCCCATGATTATTTTCGCCAGTCCGAACAAATTCCGACCCTGTTGCGACTGGCGTCCGGCCCGCTGGTTGGCCGCGCGGGGCAGCAGGACAAATGGCGCGCCGGCGCCATCATGATCCAGCATCTGCCGGAAGACGGTGGCATCAGCCCCATGCAGGTCTATTCCGGTGATGATCCGTCAGGCAATGGTGAGCCGGAGGTCGATGAAGACGACAACTGGCGCAAGGCGAAACTGTTGCTGGAAACCGTCGAGGATCACGAACTGATCGATCCGCTGCTGTCATCCGAACGGGTGTTGTACCGGCTGTTCCACGAAGACGGTGTCACCGTCTATCCGGAACTGAAACTCAAGCGCTATTGTTCCTGTTCGGCAGACCGGCTGAAAGGCATTCTTGCCAACATGCCCGATGACGACAAGGCGCATATGGCCGAGGATGGAAAAATAGATGTGAAATGCGAATTCTGCTCGGCCAGCTACCGGCTTGAGGCAGATGATATTCTCAAATCCGGCTAGAACTCACGCTTTGAAGCGAGACGCGCAATAGATTTCACCAAAACCTCTGACGTCACCCCAGCGAAGGCTGGGGGGTCCAAAACAGCTTGCAGAGACTATTTGGGCGGGTTTCTGGATGCCAGCCTGTGCTGGCATGACGGATGTATAGATATCGGACCCGGATCAGGGCGCGCTGAGGTCGTCACCCAGCCGGACCAGAAACCTGTCACACTCCACAAGCTGACTTGCGGCGATGAATTCGTTCGGCTTGTGGGCCTGGTCAATTGACCCCGGCCCGCAGATTACGGTCGACATGCCTGCTGCCTGGAAGTGGCCGGCTTCGGTTCCGTAGGACACAACACCGGTGCGGTTTGAACCGGTCAGCCGCATGGCGAGTGACTTTGCCTCGCCGCCCGGTTCCGGTTCCAGCCCGGGCACATTGACGTAATTGTCGGTCTCGATCCCGGCATCCGGATACGTCGCGCGAATGATCTCGTTGCGGGCTTTCGCAAATCGCGCCACCCGGTTGCGAATTTCACTGGTGTCCTGATCCGGCAGCAAGCGCGCTTCCCAGGAGATTGTCGCCAGGTTAGGTACGATGTTCACTGTCGTGCCGGAGTGCACGGCACCCACGTGCACGGTTGTGAAGGCCGGGTCGAACGGGCAGTCCTTGTTTTCCTTGTCGCGCATTTCCTGCGCAATGGCATTGATCTCGGTGATCAGCAGATTGGCTTCATTCAGCGCGCTCCATCCCAGCGCCGGTTTGCTGGAGTGGGCTTCAACGCCGGTGATGGTTGTCACAAACGCCTGGCATGCCTTCTGGCCTGTCATCACATCCATCATGGTCGGCTCACCGACAACACAGACCGAAGGTGTCGGCATGTCGTGGCCAAACCGCTTGACGGCAGGGATGACACCTTCACAGCTCACTTCTTCATCACATGAAAATACCAGATGAACCGGGCGGGCAAGATTGCGCGATTTCAGGTGCGGGACAGCCGCCAGACAGCACGCGAGAAAGCCTTTCATGTCGCAAGTGCCACGGCCAAACAGATCGCCGTCGACATCAGTCATGGTGAACGGATCCGTCGCCCAGGTCTGGCCGGTCACCGGGACCGTGTCGGTGTGGCCCGACAGGACTACGCCGCCATCAACCGCGGGGCCGATACTGGCCACAAGATTGGTCTTGCCGGGCGCGTAATCTGCCCGGACCGTTTCGATGCCCTGATCGCGCAGAAAAGCCTCGGCAAATTCAATCAACGGAAAATTGGAGTTGCACGACGTGGTGTCAAAACTGATCAGGCGCCCCAGCATTTCAGCTGATGACATGGGTTGCTGGCTGCTCAAGGTTGGCGGTCTCCAAAATTCTCAGGGCACGTCAGTTGATGGTAAGTTGAGCATCCGGAGAGTCCAGCGAAAACGCCGGAACTTCAACCTGCAGCATTTCGCCGTTGGCCCCTTCCATCGTGTAGAAGCCTGCCATGAAACCACTTGGTGTGGCGAGCGGGCAGCCGGAGGTGTACTCAAATCGCTCGCCGGGCCCGAGCGTCGGTTGCTTGCCGATGACGCCTTCCCCGTCGACATCCTGACGCTGGCCGTTGGCATCAATGATTTCCCAATGACGTGTGCGCAGGGTAACGGTTTTATCGCCCTTGTTTTCAATGGACACCGTATAAGCCCAGACATAGTAGTTTTCATCAGGGTCCGAGCGGTCGTCCAGGTATTGCGGCAGGACCGATACTTCTATGTCGTGTGTAACTGCCTGATACATGTCCATGATTCGCTTTGCCAATGGTTTGCCTGGGCGCCTTTGGCGATATGATGAAAGTTTGCATCAAACGTATTGATGCGCCTGTTTATCCACGAAAATAAGCTGGTATGCGGCTGATAAAAGATCGTTACAGCCGACACCGAATTGCCGATATGCTAATTCTCTTATCTGAAACGCATCAGAAAGCATTATAGATGACCACTCAAGCTGCAAATGGCATTGCGCCGGCCCATATTATCCGCCAGATGGTCGAGACCGGCCACATTATCGCTGAAACTGTGCTGGATGTGGATCAGGTGCAGCCGGCCAGCCTGGATTTGCGGCTGGGAGAGGTGGCCTGGCGGGTGCGTGCGTCGTTCATGCCCGGCCCGCGCCACACGGTTGCCGACCGGCTTGAACAGCTTTCCCTGCACAAGGTCGATCTGACGGACGGTGCGGTGCTGGAAGTCGGGTGCGTGTATATTGTACCGTTGCTGGAATCGCTGGCACTTGATGACACCATGTCCGCAGCGGCCAATCCCAAGAGCTCGACCGGCAGGCTGGATATTTTTACCCGCGTTATTGCCGACAATGCGGCCGAGTTCGACACCGTGCCT
>Ga0316201_10003762_pt1 | contig 11280 bp, 12 predicted proteins | sample CS6wburrow_MG_FD_204516 | JGI IMG/M metagenome (GOLD analysis project Ga0316201, IMG submission 204516) | Coastal sediment microbial communities from Delaware Bay, Delaware, United States - CS-6 worm burrow | ecosystem: Environmental > Aquatic > Marine > Coastal > Sediment | place: USA... | reverse complement strand
TCGAGGAAACGGCCTACGAGCATGTCCTCGTCGATAAACGTCAGAACCCGTTCGCGCGCGGGGTCGACGCCGAGCATCGTGACACACCTGGACTCGTACACGCTGGTCACGACCGCAGGCACCTTGACGCGGCTCGCCCATTTCTCGATCCCGGCTGCGGCGAACCGGGCGGCGATTTCCGTGTCAGGAATCGGCACGAGGTTGGAGATGCTGGGATCGTCCTGGTAGTCGGGATGATGGACCTGCACGTGCCCGGGCAAAACCGCGATACCGTCGTTCAGCATGTCCTCGACCATGCCGCGCATCAGGGCGATCATGAAAATCATCGACCAGGTGCCGACGCTGATCGCCGCCAGCATGATGATCGTGCGGCGATGATTCCGCCAGAGATTGCGGCGGGCAAGAAGGCCGAGTACGTGCAAGTCCCGCATCAAACCGCCCTCATCGCTTCGACCGGGTGCATCCAGTGCAGCCGCAGCGCCGGGTATAACGCCGAGATTACAGAGAAAATCAGCACGACCACCGGCCCCGCCGTAAGACTGATCAGGCTCGGCTGCGGATAGAAGCGCGACGGCAGATTGAACCGCGCCGCCATCTCATCCATGCCCGGATACGCGAAGCCATTGACCGACAACCAGCTCACGAGCAGGAAACCCAGGATCATGCCGATCAGCATGCCGACGAACGCCATGATCAGGGTCTCGAGCAGAACCAGCCTGCCCAGGCGGCCGGGCTTGAGGCCCAGCGACATCGTAATGCCGAATTCGTGCGTCCGCTCCAGTACGGACATGAGCTGCGTGTTCAGGACGCTGAATGCGACGAGAATGACCAGCAGGCCGTACATGAAGAAGGCGCTGCTCATGTCGGCCTGGATCGCCTGCTTGAGGCCGGGCTGCAGTGCGTCCCAGTCGTGAAGCACGATGTCGCCCTCGGGCAGGGCGGCAGCGACACGTTCCTTCAATGCCGGCACCTGGTCGATGGCGGGCGCACTGATGACCACCTGGTGACCGCTGCCTTCCATGTAGAACACGTCCTGGAAGAAACCGATCGGTATTTCCGTGATCACCCGGTCTATGTCTCTGACGCCGCTCTTGTAGATCCCGACGACGTCGACCACGGCCGCGGCGAAGGAACCGTCGCGACCGCTGCCCATCAGCGTCACCTCGTCGCCGATCCCGACTTTGAGGTTGCGCGCGAGGACTTCGCCGATAACGATCTCGGCGGCCATGTCATCCGTGAAGTAGCGCCCCGCTTCGAGCAGGCCCGGAATTGTCGACACCCTGGGTTCGAAATCCGGTTCGACCCCATAAACGGCAATACCGAAACTCCGCTCCTCGCTCGATGCAAGCGCGAACGTCGAGCCGCGCGCGGCGATAGTATCCGTCTCGAGCTGCTTCCTGAGGTCATCCGCGAGCGCGACGATGTCCGGCACATTGAGGCGCATCTTCGGTTCGTCGATGTAGCCAGGCGCCTGCACCTGCATATGGCCCGTGAACGCCTGCAAGGTGTTGTCGATCATCAGGCCGTACATGCCAAACTGCAGCGAGATCATGAAGATCAGCAGGACGTTCGAGAACACCATCGCGCCGACCGTCAGCCAGGTGCGCCGCGGCTGCCGCCACAGGTTGCGCCAGGCCAGGCGGAAGACGAGGAACATGAATCAGTCCCTCGGGTTACGCAGGTTTGAAAGCGTGAACATGCTGTCCCTGAGATCGACTTCGTACTCGATCGCCAGCATGACGATCTCGGTCCACTCCTCCGGATCCTCCTCCTTGGTCATGCGCTGCCGCGACGCCACCGTGCGACCGCCCATCTCCTTGATCTCGAGTGACGTCAGGGTTTTTACGAGTTCGAAGTCCTGGTCGTAGAACGCGTGCTCTGCAACCACGAAGTCTGAGCGGACCTGCAGGACCTCCTTGCCCCACACAACGGCCGCGTCCTCGTGCGGAACCGATTCGATGACGTAGACCGTCACGCCATCATCGTCGAAAGTCTCGAGCAAGGTGTGATCGTACTCGTCGATGATGTCATCCGCTCTCGCGAGGTCCTTGTTCGAGAAGTCGGATCCCATCCAGCTCTGCCCCATCATCGACGACGGTATCTTGATGACGCGGTTCACTTTCGGTGAGAACGTCCACATGTTGTCGCCGTCGGTCAGCGTCCCGTTGCCCCGATCCTTCCTGGGCTCAGTCACGCGGATCAGTGACTTGTCGCTGTCCTTGGTCCAGCCGATCATGGTCATCGACCGCTCCCAGTCGGGACGATGGATGATCATGGTCATTTCACTGTAGGAAGACAGGCCTCGCCAGTGGTCTATCGCGGCCTTGACGACAGCCCTGGCATCGAGCTCTTCGGTGGCTTGTGTTTCTACCGCAGAAGTTGGGATCGCGGCGAACAACAGGAGCGTCAGTAGTTTCAGCTTCATATTCACTTGGACCCGATCCAGCACGGGAATTCAGTATTCTACATTCAGTACTCTTGTTCCATGCGGGAAACTACAGTGTGCTGAAAGCCGGTTGACAGAATCACTCCGAGGGGGCCCCGTAACGAAGCAAGTCATTGAAATTCCTGGGCCGTCGCCGTCCCCATAAGTGTTTGTAGCAATGGCAACACATTCGTGACAAAGTAGACTGAAATAGAGGCCAGAACAGACTTAGAGGAACGAAGGAAAAGGCCATGTTCAGTATCGAAGCAATCATGAGTACTGACCTTATAACAGTCTCCCCGGGCGCGACGCTCGCCGAAGCGCGTACGTTGATGAGGGAGAACCAGATTCACCACCTGCCCGTGATCGACGACGAGGAGAACCTGCTGGGCCTCGTTTCGCTGACAGACGTTCTCGCCGCCACCGACTCCTTCCTCCGCGGCGACGACGAACGGATACACGCGGCCGAAATCAAGATCGACGATGTGATGGTCAGGGATGTCGCAACCGTCGAACGCGAGGCCAGCCTCAGAAGCGCTGCACTGTTCCTCGAGAAACACCGCATCGGCTGTCTGCCGGTCATGTACGAAGACAAGATCTGCGGCATCATTACCGACACTGACTTTGTGGCAGTTGCCATCAATCTGCTCGAGCAGATCGAAGCGACGGAGCCGGTAATGGACGAGTTCGACGACGTCGACGTCGCCTGATCAGTCCTCGCTTTTTTCTTCCTCTTCGCGCGCCGTCAGCGCGTACTGAGCATCACGTTCCGAGCCGATAAACGTTGCGATCCAGTTCGTGCGATCGTCGCTTTCCAGTGCCAGCTTCAGTGTCATCGTCAGCGGTACTGAAAGCAGCATACCGACCGGCCCGAAGACCCAGTTCCAGAAGAACAGCCCGATAAAGACGATCAGTGGCGATATACCCACGCCGTAACCCATGAGCCGCGGCTCGATGAAGTTGCCGAACGCGATGTTTATCCCGACATAACCGATCATCGTGGCCGTAGCTTCGGGCACGCCTAGCTGAACGAGCGCCAGCAGCACGGCAGGTACCGCCGCGATGATCGAACCGATCGTCGGAACGTAATTGAGGAGGAACGCGATCATTCCCCAAAGCAAGGGAAAATCCAGGCCGACCGACCAGGTCACCAACCAGGCGAGAAAGCCGGTTGCAAGGCTGACGATCGTCTTGATACCGAGATAACGGCCGAGATTGATGAGAAACGCCCTCGGGCGCTCCAGTGATCTCGCCGTCTGGCCGAAAGCCGCCTCGACCTTCGTGCCCATGCTCGAAGCCTCGAGCAGGATGAAGATCGTCGTAAACAGGATCAGGAATACGTTGGTCAACAAACCGCGCAGGGCGCCGAACAAATACGCCACCAGCCCCATCGCCCAGCCCGGATCGATAAGGTCCCCGAGGCCCTCGATGTCGCGGTCCGTATTCAGGTGTTTTGCCAGGAACTCAACGACGCCATCGACGAGCGTATCGAGCCGCTGCTGGTACCCGGGCAGCGCGACCGTGAATTCGGCGATCGAACTCCCGACGATGGTCCCGAGGACGAAGAGGATCAGCATGATCACCGTGACGATGACCAGCGCCGCGACGACGGCCGGGACGCGCCTGCTCTGCATCCAGAGCATGGGCCGAACGGCAATCAGTGCAAGGAAAACGGCGACGAGAAACGGGACGAGCAGGTCCTTGGCCATCTGCATGCCGTAGACGACAATAACCACGGCAGCCAGCGTGATGATCGCGCTGCTTTTATTTTCAGTTACCTTGTTCACGTTACGCGATCATCGCACAGCCGGCGCGGGAGTCGCAAAGTCTGATAGTCTGCGGCTGTCAGCAGCAGGAGGACACATTCATGGCCGCCGTTGAATCGCAGATGCTCGAACTCGGAACGCGCGCACCGGTATTCACCTTGCCAGACCCGGATGGCAACATGCATACGCTCGCACCGGGCGCGGACGCATACCTCGTCATGTTCATCTGCAACCATTGCCCGTTCGTGATACACGTTCGTGAAGAACTCGCACGCCTCGGCCGCGACTACGGAGATCGTAACGTGAGCATCTTCGCGATCAGCAGCAACGACATCCGCACTCATCCGCAGGATGCGCCGCAACACATGAAAACCGAAGCGGAGAACCTGGGCTATACGTTTCCTTACCTGTTCGACGAGGACCAGTCTGTCGCCAAAGCGTATCGCGCTGCGTGCACGCCCGATTTCTATGTCTTCGACGCGGAGTTGTCGCTCGTCTACCGCGGCCAGCTCGACGATAGCCGGCCTTCGAACAACAAGCCGGTCGACGGCAGGGATTTGCGTGCAGCGCTGGACGCCGTGCTCGCGGGCGAGTCAGTCAGCGAACGACAGACGCCGAGTATCGGCTGCAACATCAAGTGGACACCCGGCAGCGAACCGGACTACTTCTGAGGGTATGCGGCGCTAGCGTCGCGGCGTGTAGAGTTCGGCCTCTTCATCCGTCAGCTGTTCGATCTTGATGCCCCATCGCGCGAACGTCGCGCTGATACGGAGACGGTAACTGCCCCCCTCGCTGAACAGCCTCACCCCGTTGCCGTTGCGCTTGGTGTGCAAGACGCGGCCGATCACGAGCCCCGTGTCGGCGTCGAGCAATTGCACGTCCAGCGCGACAAAGTTCTTATAGTCGGCAAACAGGTGCCAATCGAGTATCCACGGGGACTCGACGGTGAACTTTGGCGTTACCGTGCTGGCGCTGCCGCTAAACTCGCGAACGAGGTCTTTTGCGCTCGCTGTCGACACGACCAGTAGCAGCGCCGTCGCAAAAGCGGTCCTCGTGAAAATGTTCATATTGTGCATGGCGTTAAGTTAGCACGCGTCATCCCAGGAAGGCGACTCGAACCAGGCGGCAAGAAAATCGATGAATGCGCGTACCCGGTAGGACAGGTGCCGGGTCGGTGGATACAGCGCGTAAGCAGGCGTTTCGGGCCAGCGATAGCCGGCAAGAATCGGCACCAGGTCGCCGCGGCGTATTGAATCGCCGACGATGAAGACCGGCGACGAGACGACGCCAAGACCATTTTCCGCCGCGGAACAAAGAAAGTCGCCACTGCTTGCCTTGATGGCGACGTTGACGCGGACCTCGCGCCGTTCTCCGCGCTCGTCTACGCACGTCCACACGTCTGGCTCCGGCAAATTGCCGTACACAAGGCAACGATGATCCGCCAGGTCTTCGGGCGACTCCGGTGCGCCGTGATTCTCGATGTAGGCAGGGGAAGCGCAGACGACGGTCCTGACGCTGAACAGCCGGCGCGCAATCAGCGACGAGTCGCTCAGCCGGCCTATACGCAACGCCATGTCGACGCCCTCTTCGAGCAGGTCGACGCGCCGGTCATTCAGATCGAGATCGAAGTAGACGTCGGGATTCTGCCTGACGAACGCCGCAACCGGGGCGGACATGTGGCGTATCCCGAACGACAGCGGCAAGGCCACTCGCAACACTCCGTGCAGTTCACCGTGCTCCTGCCTGACGGCCGACTCCGCCTCATCGAGATCGGCGAGGATGCGCGTCGCTCGCTCGTAGAAGCTGCGCCCGGAATCGGTCAGGTTCAGGCGACGGGTCGTACGGCGCAGCAACTGCACGCCGAGGCGCGTCTCCAGCGACGTTATCCGGCGACTGACTGCCGACTTCGCGACGCCGAGCCGGTCGGCGGCCGCCGTAAAAGTCCCGGCCTCGACAACGGCGACATACGCCTGCAAATCCTCAAATTTGTCCATATTGTTGCTATTAAGAGAACAGTATTATTCGATTAGGCCTGTTTTTCTCTATTATCGCAAAAGTAAGAATTGGGGACATTCTCAATTAACGGAGCAGTCCCATGCAAGATTCACCACGTGTTCTGGAGATCAGTGCGAGCAGCCGTAACCGTGATTCTGTCAGCCGGAGACTGAGCAAGGACTTGCTCGACGCGCTCCGCCAGCGTGACGACGCAGTAAGCGTTGTCCGGCGCGACCTCGCCGACGGCGTGCCGTTTATCGACGCGAGCTGGGTCGAGGCGACCTTCACGTCGGTAGAGGAACGCAGCGAACGCCATCGCGAGGCGCTGGCATTCTCGGACGAGCTTGTTGCAGAACTGCAAGCGGCGGACACGATTGTCATCGCAACGCCCATGTACAACTTCGGCATCCCGGCCGCTCTCAAAGCCTGGATAGACCTGATTGCCCGCGCCGGTGTGACGTTTCGCTATACCGCGACCGGCCCGGAAGGATTGCTGAAGCACAAGAAAGCTTACGTGATCGTTGCCTCGGGCGGCGTTCCGGTGGGCAGCCCGGTGGATTTCGTAACGCCCTACTTGAAGCACGCACTGGCGTTCGTCGGCATTGATGACGTCGAAATCGTCGCCGCTGATCAGCTCAACAGCCGTGCCGAGGAGTCTGTCGACCTGGCCCGCGCGCGAATTGCCGAACTGGTGCACACGGGCGCAAGCAACGTGGCCGCCTGAGGGAGACACCGATGCTCGACATTATTCGTTCCGACAGCCGCGGCCATGCCGACCATGGCTGGCTGCAGGCCAGGCACACATTCTCCTTCGCCGGCTATCACAATCCCGAGCGGATGCAGTTTTCGTCATTGCGCGTCATTAACGAGGACGTTGTCCAGCCCGGCAAGGGTTTCGGCACCCACCCGCATAACGACATGGAGATCGTGACCTACGTGATTAGCGGTGAGCTCGAACACAGGGACAGTATGGGCAACGGATCGATCATTCGACCGGGCGACATGCAGCGCATGACTGCGGGAACCGGCGTGCTCCACAGCGAGTTCAATCCCTCGATCGAAGACCCTCTGCACTTGCTGCAAATCTGGATACTCCCCGAGAAGAAAGGCCTTGAACCAGGCTACGAACAGACGTTTGTCGGCCGAGAGGAAAAGTTGAACCGCTGGAAGCTCGTCGGCTCGCGCGACGGCCGCGATGGTTCGCTGACAATTCACCAGGACGTCGACCTGCTGGCCGGCGTCGTCGAAGCGGGCACAACGCTGGAACATGCGCTCGACACTGGCCGGAAAGGGTTCTTGCAGGTCGTCGGCGGCAGCATAGACTGCAACGGTGAAACGCTCGAGGCTGGCGATGCGGTTGCGGTGACGGACATCGCACGCATTTCGGTAACGGCAAAATCCGAGGCCGAGTTGTTACTTTTTGACCTGGCGTAAATTGAACGCGACGACGATACCCGTGTGCGGATAGAATCCGCCGATGCGTAAATATTTATGCCTGGTTATTCTCACGCTGGGTGCCTGCGGCGGAGGCGGTGACGGCGGCTCGGCGCCGGTAACCCCGCCGGCCCCGACGCCGACGACTTACTCGATCAGCGAGGTTCAGGGCGATGGCACCACGAGCCCGCTCGAGGGCCAAAACGTATCGGTAACCGGTCTCGTAACCGGAGACTTCCAGGACAACGACGCCGACACGGCAAGTTCACTCGGTGGGTTCTATGTGCAGGGCTCCCCACCCGACTTCGATTTTGCGACGTCCGATGGCGTGTTCGTTTTCGACGGCAACAACCCGGCCGTTGACGTCGATGTCGGTGATCTCGTCACCGTCGAGGGCGTCGTCAACGAGTATTTCGGCGAAACACAAATCTCGGCATCAAGCGTCAGGATTGTCGGTGCGGGATCGCTCATTCCTGCATTCATCAATCTGCCGACAGCCACCACCGTAAACACCTCGGACGGCACACCAATCGCCGACCTCGAGCGGTACGAGGGCATGCTCGTACGTTTCCCTCAGACGTTAACGGTTACCGCAACCTACGAGCTCGAACGTTATGGCAGCGTGCAGCTCTCGCAAGGCGGGCGCCTTTACCAGTTTACGAACGGCAACGCGCCAGACGCCGCCAGCTACGCCACGTATCGTGACACTGCCGGTGCCCGCAGCATCCACCTCGACGACGGGCAGCGCGCCGAGAACGTGTGGCCGGTCCGTCTGCTCAGCGCGAGCGCAAATCCCGGTTACACGCTGCGCGCCGGCGACACCATTACCGAACTGGTCGGCGTTCTCCGTTATTCGCGGGGCAGCGGCGGATCCGGTACCGAGGGATGGCGGCTGATGCCGACGGTGGATCCACTATTCGTTGAGGACAACGCGCGTCCGGGGGCGCCGGCCGTGAACGGTAGCCTGAAGGTTGCGGGCATCAACGTCCTCAACTTCTTCACCACGATCGATGCCGGCCAGGACATTTGCGGGCCGGCCGGGAACGAGGGTTGCCGCGGCGCCGACAGCCAGCAGGAATATGATCGCCAGCTGGCGAAGACGGTAACGGCTCTGGAGCTAATCGATGCAGACGTCGTCGGTCTGACGGAGCTGGAGAACAACGCGTCGGCGTCGCTTCAGGCGCTGGTTGACGGGCTCAACGCATCGATGGGCGCGGGAACGTACGCGTTCGTCGACACGGGAACGATCGGCGACGACGTTATCAAGACCGGCTTCATTTACAAACCGGCCAGCGTTGCGCTCGCGGGCAGCTTCGAGATTCTCGACGACTCCGTGGATCCGGATTTTCGTGACGACTACAACAGGCCCGCTCTCGCGCAGACCTTCGACCGGGTCGCGGACGGCGCCCGGCTGACTATCGTCGTCAATCACTTCAAGTCCAAGGGCTCCAATTGCGACGCCGTTGGCGACCCTGATCTCGGCGACGGTCAGGGCAATTGTCCGGCGACGCGGCTGGCGGCGGCCACCTCACTCGCCAACTGGCTGGCCACCGATCCGACCGGCAGCAACGACACCGATGTCCTTGTCATCGGCGACCTCAACGCTTATCTCGAGGAAGACCCGATCACAGCGCTCGAGCGCGCCGGGTTTACCAATCTCGTCGAAGCGGCCGGAGGCGAGACTGCGTATACGTACACCTGGGACGGCCAGGCTGGCGTCTACGACTATGCGCTGGCAAGCGCCTCTCTGGCGCCCCAGGTAACGGCAACCCTGGATTGGCACATCAACAGTGACGAGCCCTCGCTACACGACTACAACCTTTCACAGAGTCGCGATCCGACAATTTTCGACCCCGACTCGCCGTACCGTTCCTCGGATCACGATCCCGTCATCGTCGGACTCGACCTCACCCCATAAAATTAAGCCTTGACTTAATTAAGTAATTGCTTATTATTGTGTCCATGGACACATTTACCGCACTTGCCGACCCGACCCGGCGCCGGATCATCGAATCGCTCGCGCTGCACGAGACTTCCTTCGGCGCATTGGCCGAGCGCTTCGAAATGAGCCGCCCCGCTGTCTCCCAGCACCTCAAGGTGTTGCGCGACGCGGGCATCGTCGTCTCTCGTGCCGAGGGACAGCGACGCATTTACAGGCTGACGGATTCGGGCCTCGACGAACTCGACGACTGGATAAAGAAGGTCCACAGTTTCTGGTCGCAAAGTCTCGACCGGCTCGAGGAGGTGCTCGGCAGCCACAACGAGGGAGAAGACCGATGAGCAACTATGGCGAGTATCTGGATAATTCAACGGTCAGGTTCCAGAGACTATTGCCGGGTCCAATCGAGCGGGTCTGGGCCTACCTGACGGAAAGCGCCAAGCGCGCGCAATGGCTATGCGCAGGCGATACGCAGCTCGAGCCGGGTGGCATAGTGGAGATGCACTTCCACAACGTATCGCTGTCGGGACCGACCGATATTCCGCGGCCTGACATTTACAAGGACAAGCCTGAACGCATGTCGTTCGGCGGCAAAGTGCTTGCCTGCGAGCCGCTACGCCTGCTTACCTACACGTGGGAATTCGAGGACGAACATTCCGAAGTCACCTACGAACTCAGCGAACAAGGTGACAAGGTGTTGCTCGTGCTGACCCACAGGCGGTTGGACACGCGCGACATGGTGTTGAGCGTATCCGCCGGGTGGCATACCCACCTCGGCCTTCTCGAGGACATTCTGAACGGCGACGACTTACGGCCTTTCTACAAGACGCAAACCGAATTGCACACCGAATACGAGCGGCGACTCGCCTGAGCCTTACTCCGGTTTACGGAACTTGAGAGTCATGCGATTGGATTCGCCGATCGCATCGACCCCGGCTTTCGCCTCTTCGTCGTCGCGGGAGCCCGCGTAGCTGGGCGGCAAACGCCAGACCACATCGTCTTCGCCGGGTTGGTCCGCCGGGTTCGCGTTGATGTCCGACTCGGCCACGAATTCGAAGCCTGCCGCTTCAGCCGCAGAAATCACGAAATCCTTTTTCAGGTAGCCGCTACCGCCGCTGGCGAACTCGTCCGACATGTCGTCACGAGAATGGTGCTGCACGACGCCGAAGACGCCGCCGGGTTTCAGGACCGCGAACGCGTCCGCCAGCGCCATATTCAGGTAGTCGCCCTCGCCTGCGTTCTGGAATCGCGCGAGGTTGTGCAGTACACGCGGGAAGAACACGACATCGGCTGTGCCGGCAAGTTCTTCGGGCATCGAACCGAAATGAAACGCACTCACCCGGGCATCTCCCCACTCTTTCGCACCAGCCGGGAAATTCTCCGCCCACTCGCGCTGCCTTTCCATGAACGCGTCATCGGCGAACGGAAACAGCGGATACATCACCAGCGAATAATTGCCGCCGATAAGATGGCCATCGGCGCCGAGGTACGGTACCAGCAGCCTCGAGTACCAACCGGACCCAGGCAGGCCTTCCATGACGGTCATGCCGGGTTCAATCCCGAAGAATTCCAGCGTCTCTTTCGGGTGACGGTACGGGTATCGCGCCTTGACCTCATCCGGTTGACCTAAGAGTACGTCGTCGAGCAGGTTTGTCTCGACGGACTCGGCAGTCGAGGGAGTCTCGACCTCGGCAACGGGCTGTTCTTTTGCCTCGCAGGCA
>Ga0316201_10003761_pt1 | contig 11280 bp, 10 predicted proteins | sample CS6wburrow_MG_FD_204516 | JGI IMG/M metagenome (GOLD analysis project Ga0316201, IMG submission 204516) | Coastal sediment microbial communities from Delaware Bay, Delaware, United States - CS-6 worm burrow | ecosystem: Environmental > Aquatic > Marine > Coastal > Sediment | place: USA... | reverse complement strand
TATTTCCAAATTGATGGCATGACGGGATTTTGCCGGGATTAGTCCTGCGCTGTTGTGTATGGTTGTGACTCTTGTGCAACGAGCGTCACGGTAACATACTGAATATAAAGAATATATTTAGTAGAGAGGCTGGCTCATAACCCGAAGGTCGGAGGTTCAAATCCTTCCCCCGCTACCAATTATTTCTTAGCAGTATCAGTACCTTAAGGTTGTTAACGTCTCTTGCACTTTCGTTCATCAACCGGCTCGTGAGCACTGTGTGTGCATTGCGGGTGCAAACGAGGTGCTACAGCATGTCAATTCGCAAGTTACCATCAGGTAATTTTAGGGTGCAGATCCGTCTTCAGGGTCTGCGGCCAATTTCTCGCACATTCTCCAAAAAATCAGACGCCAAAGCTTTCGATCTACAGGTGCGCTCGAATACTGAGCTTGCCCGTAAGCTAGGTGCGGCATCTTCTAACGTCCCTACATTTCAGAAGCTTGTGACGCTCTACATGGAGCAGTACACGCTCCGTGACTACAACAACACCATTGGCCGTCTTAGCTGGTGGTGTAAGCGTTTCGGCAACACGCCTGTCACTAAAATAGACGAGCACATGGTTGACGATGGTTTAGGCCTGCTAGCAGAAACTAGAACCGGCTCAACCGTCAACCGTTACAAGTCTACCCTAAGCGCAGTGCTTATTTTCTTCATACGCCACCCAGACTTCAAGCGGTTAGGCTACACCAACCCAACCCGTAAAGAGTCGGTAAACAGGTATAATGAAAACCCCGCCAAAGATCATTTTCTCACCCATCAAGAGCAGGCTGTATTACTTGCTGCGTGTAAGCAGTCCAGTTGGGACAGGCTTTACCTCATCACGCTGATGGCACTCACCACTGGAGCCAGGAAAGGCGAGTTACTGGGCCTTGAGTGGACGCACATCGACTTCAAGACCCGTACCGCCCATCCTAGGTATAACAAAGACAGGAAAACCGCGCCTGCTGCCGCTCACACAGCCTGTGATTGAAGAGTTGCTTAGATACAGGGAGAGAGAGCATAAGGTATTCCCAAGCACTACCAGCAAAGGCACACCGAGGGACTTCGCGAAGGTATGGCGCGAGGCCCTGACAGCCGTAGAGATAGGACATTGTCGCTTCCACGATCTACGCCACACCGCAGCCTCTAACCTTGTCAGGGCTGGCCGTACGCTGTTTGAGGTAGCAACCCTGCTGGGGCATTCAAACACCACCATGACGGCCCGATATACGCTTGAGGTATCTGATGTACAGAGCCAAAATCACGGCATTGCGGACACTTAGTGTACCGTCTATTCCCTTGACCAGATCCTGTATCATGCTGTCACAGTGCTTTCTGATGCGCAGGCTATCGGTAATAAGAGTCCGTGCATCCGTGATGTTGGATGATTTGAGTATCGGGACAGTGCGGGAAAAAATTTCCATAATGCTCTTCTCCATCCATGTCACCTCTTCTTCACAGCGGCCGCATAAGAGTCGCTCGCTGTAGTTCACTGCCAGCTCGGTGATGTTTTTGGTGTAGTCTCCAATTCTTTCTATATCGTTGACGATGTTGGTGAGCACCAATCCAGATATAAGGTTAGTACCACCCGTGATCGACAGATGCCGCAACACTTTCCGGCGTACCTCCTGGTGGTACTTGTTGATCGTCAGATCTTCCACAAAGATGCTGGCGCTGATATCCCCACTGCCGCTCTCGCGCAGCACCGACAAAGATGCCCCGAACATTCTGCCGGTGTGTTCCAGCATTGAATATGACGCGGACAGCGCCTGGGTCAGCGAGTTATCCCGCCGCCAAATCTCAAAGAGTTCCCTGTATCTGTGCATAGCGCTTCACCTCACCAGATAAATCAGAGCCAGCGGTATGGCGAAAAATACCAGCAGAATGTACACAAACGGAATAAGCTTCGACCTGCTCGTATAGTTTGCCACTATAGAAGATAAGGCAATCGGGATCTTTCTCATGGGCCAGATAAGAAGCATGCCGGTAACGTTGAAAAGCAGATGGGCCAAGGCCACCGTAACGGACACCACCTCTCCGGTCACCAGTGCTGCCAGTGTCGCCGTAACCGTCGTTCCGACATTGGCACCGAGGACGTAAGGAAAGACCTGTGCGAGCGATAGGAATCCCGCCCCGACCAACGGAACAATCAACGATTTGGTTACGGAACTGCTCTGAACCAGGACCGTGCAGACAAGCCCCAACAGCATCGCTCGGGCGGCGTTCCTGAACATGGTCTGGTCAAAGAACAACTCCACTTTTCCGATAACGAGTATTTTCAGGTAGTGAACCATCCGCCGTTTGGATATCCAGAGCCCCACCCGCTGCGAGGCCGACCGTAATCGAAGTAACGGCGGACGAACTTTGGATCAGACTGGTAGCCAGTATCCCGATAAACAGACCAAGAAATGGATTCTGGGCGGTGACAAGCAGTTGCTCGGCAAAACCGCCGCCGATCAGCCTGAACGACGAACCCAGCAGCGAGATGCTGACGAGAAAGAGGTAAAGAAATGTCGATAGAACCGTTATACGCAGATATGTTGGCATGCGCTAGAATCCGATCAAGCTCCGCCGTCCGGGCAGTTCCGGGAACAGTATACCCATCCCGGACAGTTCCGGGAACGGTGAGCGCTTCGCCGGTCCCAATCTGGCAGAGCGAATACACGATGATCTCCATATCGATACGCTGGAGGCGCTGGAGAGTGCCGCGTATGACGGCGGTCTGAGCCGGGTCAAGGGGATTGGTCAGCGACGACTTACCACAGTGCAAGCCTCTCTGGCAGCCAAGTTGGGAAGAGCAAGAAGAGAGCGGTACCCGATTCGTGACGGTGGTCCGGACGTGTCGCTGCTGCTGAGGATCGACCGCCTTTATCTGGAACAGGCAGCTGCCGGTGAACTCCCACTGATCGCGCCCAGGCGCTTTAACCCGGAGGGGAATGCCTGGCTGCCGATACTCCATACCGAGCAGGATGGCTGGCATTTTACCGTCATGTACTCGAGCACCGCCCGCGCGCATCAACTCAAGCGAACCCGCGACTGGGTGGTCATCTATTACTACGATGAGCACCACCAGGAGGGGCAGGTCAAGCTGGCTACAGAGACCCATGGTCCGCTGCTCGGAAGGAGAGTGGTGCGGGGGAGGGAGCAGGCTTGCCGTAAATACTATCTGGCACCTGCACAAACAGGGATAGCGTAAAGCCGTGGCAGCCGCCGCTGCTGCTGCTATTGTATTGGAATGGGGGATCTTTTTGGAGGTGGGAAAATGAAGCTCTATCTGGTTCAGCATGGCGAAGCCGTAGCAAAAGAGATCGACCCTGACCGTCCTCTCAGTGAGCGGGGAGTGCGCGACATGGAAAAGATGGCCCGGTTGCTAAAGCAGGGTGAAATCAGTGTCGGTCGCGTTCTGCACAGTGGCAAGCGCCGCGCGGAACAGACCGCACAGGTGTTGGCCACAGCGATAATGCCCGGAGGTCAGCCCGAATCAACGAAGGGTATCAATCCGAATGACGATATAGTCTCTTTCGCGAAGAAGCTGAACGATATTCATATCGATACACTGGTGGCCAGTCATCTTCCCTTCATGGCCAGACTAGTCAGCTTGCTCATTACAGGTAACCCGGAACATGGGGCCGTTGCCTACAAGCCAGGCAGCATAGTCTGTCTGCAGCTGCAGGATGAGGGCAAGTGGATACTGGAGTGGATGATCCGTCCGGAATTATTGAGAGACTAAGGGTATCGCCGCGATCGAATCGCTTGCAGACCGACTGCGTTCAGGTGAAGTGATTGCCTCTATGCGCGACAGAGTGGCCTGGCTGGTGGCCCAAGTCGTTCTCCCACCACATGGGCAGGTCTGCGAAAGAGCCCAGAACTGCAGCCAGCTTTGCCAACACGACGGCTTTCCGGCCGGTGGCGCACTCAAGTGCAGCAACGAAAGGCGTGGTGTCGAGGCGCAGTCCGTCTTCGGCACGCCAGTAGTGGGTCATGCCAAGCGCTATCAACCCGTATCTCCAGTCGGCCGAGTTTCTCTCTCAATGCAGTACGCGGACGGCATTGACCGTCGTATAATTCCAAAACGCCGGGGTGTTGGAATTTGTAGCAGACGGGGTCATTCTATACATCGCAAGGACGCATCGTGCTTCAGACCTTCTCGCCTGCTATTTTAATAGTAGGCAAAGTATTTGGCCCCCGATCGTACCGGTAATCGTGCAGTGAACTGCGGCAGTCATCAACGGGTTTTTGTCGCATGTACCCACCATTCAATACACGGGTCGCGATGAAACTGCAGGAGATGGCGGATCTGCCGGAATAGCAGCAGGCCAATTTTTTCCGCCCGGGATTATTGAGAATTTTTAATGATCGAGAATTTTTAATCCAGCAATATAGAGATGCCGTCGTCCGGCTGCGACTCTACAGGTTTCGTAAACCGGAACTGAAAGGCGGATTGAATTTCTTGGCATGAATGGATATCGCTATGAATCGACAGTCTCATCGCTTCCTCTGCACGTTACTGGGTATTTTTTCTCTCACTGTACCGGTTCTGGCCGCCGATTTTTCCGAATTGACGACGGCCGCAGCGGTGCTTCGGGAAATTCCTCGTGAAATCCGCCTGGACGGCACGGTGGAGGCGGTTCAACAGGCGACGATTTCGGCTCAAACCGGGGGCCAGGTGGAAGCGGTGCTGTTCGACGTGGATGACTACGTCGAGAAAGGAGCGCTTGTCGTGCGCCTCAGAAGCATCGAACAGCAGGCCCGCCTGACGCAGGCTCGGGCAAATCTGAAGGCAGCTGAAGCACGCATGCACGAAGCGCAGGAGGAGTTCAACCGGGTAAAGGGGATTTTCGGCAAAAAGCTAACATCCGAGTCGGCAATGGATAAGGCTCGTGCAGCGCTGAACACAGCCAAGGCCGGTTACGAAGCGACTGCCGCGGCCATTGAACAAGCCGTGGAACAGGTGGAATATACTGAAGTGCGTGCCCCCTACAGCGGCATCGTCACCCAGCGGCACGTACAAGTCGGCGAAATTGCCCAGCCCGGCGAACCGCTGATCACCGGCATCTCGCTAAACAAACTGCGGGTTCTTGTGAACGTTCCGCAACGACTGGTATCCGGAATTCGCGAATTCAGAAAGGCCCGTTTACTGCTGCCCGATGGAAACGCAACTGACGCGGCCAGTTTGACCATATTCCCGTTCGCCGACAAAAGCAGCAACACATTCCGGGTACGGTTCGATCTGCCGGAGAACCTGAGCGGCCTGTTCCCGGGAATGTTCGTCAAGGTGGCTTTCCAGACCGGCCTGAAGCAAGAGCTGCTGATCCCGATCGAAGCGGTGGTCTACAGAGGCGAGGTAACTGGCGTCTATGTGATCGATGGGGAAGGCGGCATTCATTTGCGCCACGTACGCCTGGGCCATCCCACAGAGCAGGGTTTTATCGTCCTGTCCGGACTGATTCCGGGGGAACAGGTCGCGCTGGATCCAATTGCCGCGGGTATTCAATTAAAGCAGCGCAAGCCGGAGTAGGAACATGGCGGATTTTGGGATTTCGGGTCGAGTCGCGAAGCAGTTTCTCACCACGGAGATCACACCTTTGCTGGCCCTGGTCGGTTTGTTGATGGGCTTTTTCGCAGTTTTGGTTACCCCGCGCGAGGAAGAGCCCCAGATCAATGTCACTTTCGCCAACGTGTTTATCCCTTTCCCCGGGGCCACCGCGAGTGAAATCGAAAGTCTGGTGGCCACGCCGGCTGAGCAGGTGTTGTCCGAAATTGATGGCATAAAGCATGTTTACTCGACCTCCCGGCCGGGTATGGCGGTCCTGACTGTTCAGTATGAGGTAGGGGAGGAACGGACTCAGGCCATCGTACGTCTGTTCAGCAAAATCCAGTCGAATATGGACTGGCTGCCGGCGAATCTGGGGGTTGGGCAGCCCTTGATCAAACCCAAGGGAATCGACGACGTGCCGATCCTTTCGGCGACACTGTGGAGCGAAGACCCGAAAGTGGGTGCCTACGAGCTCGGCCAGGTGGCGCACGCCATCGAGTCCGAACTGAAAAGGATTCCCGGCACCCGCGACATATACACCATCGGCGCACCGGACCAGGTCGTTCACGTACTGCTCGATCCCCAGGCGCTGGCCGGTTACGGTATCGATCTGCAGAACCTGCGCAATACGCTGCATGGCGAGAACACCACCAGGGACAATCTTGAAGTGACCGCCTTCAACCGGGAAATTCTTGTGCAGGCGGGGACTTTTCTCTCCAGCGTGGAGGAGATCAGCGAGTTGGTTGTCAGTGTGCATGACGGCAAGCCGGTCTATCTGAGAGATGTGGCCGAGATTCGCCGCGATCCGGATCAGCCCATCGAGTATGTCTGGATGGGTAGCGGACCCCAGGCCGGGCAACGGGGTATTGCCGCCAGAGGTGCGTTTCCCGCCGTCACCATTGCTGTGGCTAAAAAACCGGGTACCAACGCGGTCCGGATTGCCGAGCGGGTGATTCAGCGTTTCGAACACCTGCAGGGTATTTTCATTCCGCAGGGGGTAAACATCTCCATTACCCGAAACTATGGTGAGACCGCGGATTCCAAAGCGAAAAAACTGATGCAGAAGCTGTTCTTCGCCACTGCCTCAGTCGTGCTGCTGGTGCTGATTGCCATCGGCTGGCGGGAAGCCTTCATCGTCGGCGTGGCCGTGGTGGTCACACTGGCCATTACCCTGTTCGCCTCCTGGGCCTGGGGTTTCACCCTGAACCGGGTATCGTTGTTCGCCCTGATATTCTCGATCGGTATTCTGGTGGATGATGCGATCGTCGTGGTGGAGAATATTCACCGGCATCTGCAAATGGGGGCCCAGCATCTGCTGGATGCCATTCCCAAAGCGGTGGACGAGGTGGGTGGCCCGACGATTCTGGCTACCTTCACGGTGATTGCCGCACTGTTGCCGATGGCGTTTGTCTCAGGCCTCATGGGACCTTACATGAGCCCCATTCCGATCAATGCCTCGATGGGCATGCTGATCTCGCTGGCGGTGGCTTTCATCCTCACACCCTGGATGACCAATCGCATGCTGGCCAATGTCGCGCATCATCACTTCATCCCTGCCGATGCATCGCACAGGGAATCCCGTATCCAGACAGTTTTTCGCCGTACCTACACGCCTTTTTTACGCGGTAAAGAGGGTAACCGGAACCGTTGGTTGCTGTTGGCGGGTATCCTCATCCTGATGGGGCTTTCCGTATCCCTGGTGGCGGGCAAGCTGGTTGTGCTGAAGATGCTCCCATTCGACAACAAATCGGAATTTCAGGTGGTGTTGGACATGCCGGAAGGCACCAGTCTGGAGCAGACCTCCCGGGTGTTGAGCGAGATCGGCGAATATCTTGGCAGTGTCGGGGAAGTCACCGACTATCAGGTCTACGCGGGGACGGCCGCACCGATCAGTTTCAACGGCCTGGTGCGCCAGTACTACCTGCGTGCCGGCGCCCATCTTGGCGACATTCAGGTCAATCTGGTTGACGCAAAACAGCGGGAGCGGAAAAGCCACGAAATTGCGCTGGCGGTGAGGCAGCCGGTGCAGGAGATTGCCAGGCGCTGGGGGGGGAATGCAAAAATAGTGGAGGTCCCGCCGGGGCCGCCGGTGCAGGCGCCGCTGGTAGCCGAAATCTACGGTCTGGATTACCAGGGCCAGATCGCCATGGCCAGTACCGTGCGCAAAATATTCGAATCCACTGAGGATATCATCGATGTGGATGACAGCGTGGAATTTCCGTCGGACAAGCGGATCATCATGCTTGACCGTTCCAAGGCCGCTTTGCTCGGCATATCCCAGCGCTCGCTGGCGGAAGACCTGGCCACGGTGTTGCACGGCGAGGATGTCAGCTTCGTGCACGGCAGCAATCAGAAGTATGCGGTCCCGATCCGGCTGGAGTACCTGGAGGCGGATAAATCGGATCTGGATCAGGTGCTGTCGCTGCGCGTACGTAACCGGGAGGGCAGGTTGATCCCGTTGTCGGAAATCGTGCAGGTTGTACAGGGGCACCGGGAATTCTCGCTGCACCACAAAGACCTGCTGCCCGTGGTCTATGTAACGGGCGATATGGCCGGCGCAATCGATAGTCCGCTTTATGGCATGTTCGATATCTCAGCGACGCTGAAGGAGCAGGGCGAGCCTGAACAGTTCTTCATGTCACAGCCGGTCAACCCCTATGCCTATAGTCTGAAATGGGACGGAGAGTGGCAGGTGACCTACGATACGTTCCGGGATATGGGTATCGCATACGCTGTCGGGCTGATACTGATCTATCTGCTGGTCGTCGCCCAGTTCCGCTCCTACCTGGTTCCACTGGTGATCATGGCGCCGATCCCACTGACGATTATCGGCATTCTGCCGGGTCACGCCATCCTCGGTACACAGTTCACCGCGACCTCGATGATCGGCATGATCGCCTTGGCGGGAATCATTGTACGCAACTCGATCCTGTTGGTGGATTTTATCAATCAGGAGGTCTGCCGGGGCCTGGATTTCGACACTGCGGTCGTCAGCTCCGGGGTGGTGCGCGCAAAACCGATTATTCTGACCGGATTGGCCGCCATGGCCGGGGCATTCTTCATTCTGGATGACCCGATTTTCAGTGGACTCGCGGTCTCCCTTATCTTTGGTCTGTTCGTCTCAACGGTATTGACGCTGGTGGTCATTCCCGTGGTCTATTACGCTGCCATGCGCAATCGTCTAGACCAGGTCAGGGCGATGGCGACTTAAACCTCCTCCCGTCGGGATCCGCTGTTATCCGATCTGGAGGGAATTACCTCAACTTGACGAGTAAACTCCCGGAAGGCAAATGCCTGGCATTGAGCATCGATGGCGATGGTTCAATACAACAAATCCGTACAGAGGGGTTGAACCACCGTACTTGGGTAATGTCGTTGCGTTTCCCCTCGTCGGAGGCTTGCACCATCGCTACTCGCGAATGGCCGCATGATGCGCCATAAATGGCCGACGATGCGGCACGATCTTATTTACAAGACGGACAGGCATCTCAACCACCGGTCAAACGCCAGCAAGCAAGAATGATGGTATACTTTTACGTCACCACATCCTCTTTGCCATCACGGCGCACAAAGATCTACACTCCACAGGCTGTCTTTCATATGACCGATAAATGTCAGCCATGAAGGACCGCCATCGGGCGCAATGTCTGTTAATCGCGCGTTTATTACTCGAGAAATATCAATTCGCCAGGGACAGGTGAAACCGTCCGCTGCCTTTACTTATTAAGGGCAGGGTGTTCAAGTCGTTCAGCCAACCAGACCTTTATGATGGACTGGCGAGTAACACCGAGCCTAGCGGCCTCTTTGTCGAGTGAAGAAATCATCCACTCAGGAAAATCTACGTTGACCCTCCTAGGTGTTTGATTCGGGCGCTTGATACTCGAAAGGTCAAGATCGTCTATGACGTCTTCCTTGCCTTGATCGAACTTTTTGTCGAAATCTTTAGCTTTCATATAACTCCACCTCAGCTGGGCGAGATCGCCTAACTGAAATAATTCGAACTTCGTCATCTCGATAGGTCACGACTGCGGACCAATAATGCACATTAAGCCGTGCGACAATCAACGACCTGGGCTCATCCTCAGATCTTGCCGCCAACTCCAGAAGATTCGGGTCCTCCCATAGCATTTGAGCCTGCTCAAAATCGATTCCGTGTTTCTTGCGATTGGTAAGGCTCTTCTTGGTGTCGTGCTGAAATTTTGGCATGGTATAGAAAATATACCATTACTGGATGCATTGCAAGATAGTAGCTGTCCTTCCCGAAAACTCGTAGTGGCTGGTATTCCTGTGTATGCTGAATTGTAAATTTTGCTAAAATTGGAATCCGAAATTACTCGTGAAAACGTAAAAACTATCCTCGATAGTGACCATGCCGATATCCTGATTGAGGATCTGGAGATATTGCCCTTGAACTGCCCAATAGATGGGTATCAGATAACAGCAATTCAGCGCATTAAACGTCATATAGGCGAAAAGTATTGGACAGTAAAAATCTGAAATAAACAATAAAAACAATAAGTAAGAGAGGTTGGATTGTAATACTACGAACCAGGGGGTCGGAGGTAGCGGGGCAGGCTAAGCGCACAATATGCAAAATAACTGATTCGAGATTGGTTCGAACCCTTCGTTCGACAGCCGATGCGGCAGCATCGGCGCAGACGCGTCGGCTCTGCCGGCGCCCCGAAGGGGTGAGCTTGCGTAGCAAGCGAATCATTCCCGCTGCTCACAGCTCACATCCAAACGAGATCGAAGCCTACCAGCCCCTTTTGGGGCTTTTTGCATTTATGGCGGAGAGGGAGGATTAGATTGGGATATTCTGATTGGAGGAGTTGCGTCGTACCTAGGTTATAGTTAACGGTGAGCAGCGCCGGCTTATCGACGAAGTTGATGTTCACACAGATTGACCATCGGCCTTTTTCTTGCCCCTTCAGCTCATGCAGCCTGAATCCGGGGGTATCCATATCCTCGATCGTGGTCGCGGTATCCAGGGCGGCTAGTTGCATCGTCAAGCGCCTTGTGTGTCGGGGTTGAATTCCAGATTTCGAGCAGGTTTCGTAAAATCGTTTCAACCCCTTATGCAGGCACGACTTGATCATTGTTTGAGTGTAGCGCGTTGCGCATAACGCAACAAGCAGGCCATGTTAGGTGGCGGATATCGGTTGAGGGAGATAGATTGGCTAGCCTACAAGGGTCCAGCTCTGAGGCTATTTAGTGCCTTTATTGTTAAAATGCTACAGGCTCTTAGATTAGCGGATTAAAAGTGGATGCAATAAAAACCAATCGACTGAATAGAGAAGGATTCAAAATCCTGTTCGAGTTACACACCCAGAGTGTACGCTCTAAAGTAATCAAGCTGTTCGAAGATACTCAAAAACAGGGTAAGTATATGGAATCCGCATTGCACAAAGATTTTCTAGTAAAGGAAATAAAGAAAGTAATCTATGAATCACGCAACAAGCTGGATATCTTTCAGGTTGATGAGATCCCTGACCTAAACGAATTCTTCGAGAGCAATCTTCCCTCGAATAAGCTCGATAAGCTTATCCGGGAAGCTGTCAATATTGTCTTATCTTCCGGTGATTCCGATGAGCAGAGAAATAGGGCTATTCAATACGTCAAGCAGACACAAATTGGGCTGCTGAAGCAGATGAATTCGAAGATCATCGATGATATATAGCGATCGCCCGGTAGATGGGGTAATAACGACCATGAATCTTATGCGTTG
>Ga0316201_10003760_pt1 | contig 11282 bp, 12 predicted proteins | sample CS6wburrow_MG_FD_204516 | JGI IMG/M metagenome (GOLD analysis project Ga0316201, IMG submission 204516) | Coastal sediment microbial communities from Delaware Bay, Delaware, United States - CS-6 worm burrow | ecosystem: Environmental > Aquatic > Marine > Coastal > Sediment | place: USA... | reverse complement strand
AGCAGCGCATGTAGTTCGGAGGCGTTGAACCAGACACCGGGGAGCTCGTACATCTGACCGTACTCGCTGTCGTGGGCATAGTAGTAACCGTTGCGTGCGCGATCGTATTCGATTGGGGCATTGAGGTAGTCGCGCATGTTGTCCACGATGCGCTTGGCTGTGGCGCGCGAGCACTCCAGCTCCTGTTCGATCAGCTGTCGGGAGACCGGATTGCGGTGGCTGCTGAGAAGTTTGTGCAGGGCAAAGATACGGTCGAATCGGTCCACGTGTCGATTCGGCTTATGGTAAGTCGGCGCCCGCTCTGTCGGGTGCGGGTATATCCATCTCCCACAGACGTTCGAGCTGATAGAAGTCCCGCACTTTGGGCTGCATGACGTGCACTACAACGCCATTGAGATCGATCAGCGCCCACTCACCCTCATTCGCCCCCTCGACCCCAAGCGCAGCTTCACCCGCCTCCTTGGCCTGGAAAGCGACGGTTTCCGCCAGTGCTTTAACATGGCGGCTGGAGGTGCCGCTGGCGACGACCATGATGTCGGTTATGCTGGTTTTACCTCGGACATCGAGTATTTTGATGTCGTTTGCCTTCATATCCTCGAGCGATTTGACGACTAGATCGCGGAGCTCTTCTACCTGCATGCCTTTACCTGATTGAGGGGATGAGTGTGGATTTTAGCTTATGCCCCGGATTTACGCACTGTAAACCTGCATGCCCGGTATTTCAGCGCAGATCGAGCAGCACCCGGCGGCCGTCGGCGAGCCGGTAGCTGAGCTGGGGCGCGCCCCCGGTTTGTGGTTGCAGAATGTCGATTGCGGAGCTGATCGGGGTTTGGTGCCGGACGCGTCTGATCTCTTTCAGGCTGGCCCCTTTTATCGCGAGAACCCGCAGTTGCGTCCGGTCGCTAGACGGTACGATCAGATCAGTGACGCCGTCGCCATCCGCATCCACGATCGCGGAGAGGCGCATTTCGCGGCTGCCGATGGCATGGTTGGAGAATCCATTCATTCGATACTTCTCCCGCACCCCTCCTTCCATGTAGCGGTAGACGACCAGCGTACCGCCGATATGAGGTGTGGTAACCAGTGCCACTTCGGCTTCGCCGTCCCCGTCGAGATCGGCGCTTCCCACCGGATTGAGCCAGCGGTTTGGTCTGCCCATGGCGGGTGTTTCGGCGCCCTGGCGCAGCCCATTGCCGTCTGCTTCGTAAACCGTCAGCGCCGCCCCGCGATCCAGGTAGGAGCGAACCAGATAGATCTCGTCTTCGCCGTCGTCGTCCAGATCTGCCAGACGTGGGTAGCGGTCCTCGAAAACGCTCCCCTCGTCCAGCAGCAGCTGGTGCTGGCTGCCGTTGCGCAGGATTACGCTCAATCCTCCAGCCTCAATGTCATCGCCCAGGATACCGTGCCGGTAGCGTCTGGTAGGCTGGATAAGCCAGGCCTCTTTAATCTGCCGGGTGCCGGTTACCCGCTCGCCATCCGGCAGCATATTGTCAGCGGCGCCCGCTATGGAAATGAAGCCGGCAAGCAGAACAGTGAATAAGCATGCATCAATGACGCTTGATTTCAGATCTCCTGTCATGCGTCAGCGGTACAGCGCCTGTTGCCGAATAATCGACAACACCGCGTCTGGCAGCAGGTAGCGCGGGTTTTGGTCCGAGCGTAGCATGGCGCGGATTCGGGTGGCCGAGATCTCAAGCTGGGTGACCGGCAGAAACAGTATCCGGCCGGCACTGCTATTTTTCAGCTCATCGGCTGCGTCGGCGGTGCGTTCCAGGTAGATTTCAGGCCGGGTCTCAGCCGGGCGCTGCATTACTACAAGATGCACTTGTCTGAGGATCTCCTCCGGTCTGTGCCAGCCGGGGAATCCACGAAACGCATCTGTACCCATCAGCAGGCAGATCGGCTGCTCGCCCAGCTCCGCGCGCAGGGAGAGAATGGTGTCCAGGGTGTAGGATTTCCCGCTGCGCGTCAGTTCGCGTTCGTCGACCCGCAAGTGCGGTTCGCCCGCCACCGCTGCCCTGATCATTGCCAGGCGCGCGTCAGCGCTGCTGGCGAGGGCCCCCCGGTGGGGCGGGTCGCGCAGCGGTATTAGCCGGACCTCCTCCAGGTCGAGCGCCTGCTGCACGTCCAGCGCGCTGCGCAGATGGCCGTAGTGAATGGGGTCGAAACTGCCGCCGAGTATGCCGATCATGTCTGCAGGAGATGTGATACTGGAAAACCCCGGGATACCTTCCCCGAATCCCGGTGCCTAGATGCGTATGTGACCATCGCCCAGCACGATGAATTTAACCGAGGTGAGTCCCTCCAGCCCAACGGGTCCGCGGGCGTGAAACTTGTCCGTGGAAATGCCGATTTCGGCGCCCAGACCATACTCGAATCCGTCGGCGAAGCGGGTGGAGGCGTTTACCATCACCGAACTGGAGTCCACTTCGGTAAGGAAGCGCCGTGCCCGGGTGTAGTTCTCGGTAACGATGCTGTCGGTGTGCTGGGAGCTGTGCCGGTTGATGTGGTCGATCGCTGCATCCAGATCCGGCACCACGCGTATCGAAAGGATAGGAGCCAGATACTCGGTATCCCAATCCTGTTCAGTGGCTGGTTTGATTGCATCGCCTATCACCCGGCAGCTGACCGGGCAGCCGCGCAGCTCTACACCTTTTTCCACAAAGGTGTTGGTCAGCCGCGGCAGAACCGTTTCTGCAATCCTCTCGGCCACCAGCAGTGTCTCCATGGTATTACAGGTTCCATAACGCTGGGTTTTGGCGTTTATTGCGATGTCATACGCTTTCTTAGGGTCAGCCTGGTCATCGATGTAAACATGGCAGATGCCGTCCAGGTGTTTGATGACCGGCACCTTGGCCTCCCTGGAGATGCGTTCGATTAGCCCCTTGCCGCCGCGCGGAATGATTACATCGACGTATTCCGGCATGGTGATCATACTACCGACCGCGGCGCGGTCGGTGGTGGCGACCACCTGCACAGCGTCGGGCGGCAGGCCGGCAAGTTGCAGGCCCTTGCGGATGCTGGCGGCGACCGCCTGGTTCGAGTGGAATGCTTCCGAGCCGCCGCGCAACACAGTTGCGTTGCCCGACTTAAGGCAGAGCGCCGCAGCATCTGCGGTGACGTTGGGACGCGACTCGTAGATGATGCCCACCACGCCCAGGGGTACCCGCATGCGGCCGACCTGGATGCCGCTGGGGAGATAGTTCATGTCGAAGATGCCGCCGATAGGATCGGGCAGCGCGACGATCTGGCGTAGCCCCTTGATCATGCTGTCGATGCGTGCCGGCGTCAGTTCCAGACGGTCCAGCAGCGCCTCGTCGAGCCCCTTGGCCGCGCCTGCCGCCAGATCTCTTTTATTTGCGCTGGCCAAGGCAATGTGATTTCGGTCGAGATCATCCGCGATGGCATTCAATGCCGCATTCTTGGTACTGCTGCTGGCACGGGCGAGTACGCGCGCAGCATCCCGGGCCTGACGGCCAACTTCGCTCATATAATCGGCAACACTCTGTGTCGGTTCGGACATGCTGTTCTCGATTTGTCAGGGAGATAATATGTAATAGAATTCTAACAGATGATGGGTGTGTGGATAGTTGCTGGCTCTGTCACCCGACCGCCGGTGCGCCTGCCATTCTGGCGACGATATCCCGCATTAGCAGCCAGGGATCGGTGCTATCCTGGCCTTTGATCGCCCGGTCCGCCTGCCCGCACAATTGCAGAAGCTGCCGCCACTGATGCGGTTTCAGGCGCTGCAGCCCCTTGATTACCAGCGGTTTGCGCTTCTCCCAGACCTCTCTTCTGGAGCCCACAGCCTGCTGGGCGTTGCGACCCCGGGAAATCTCTCCCGCCAGGCTGACCAGCAGCCGCAATTCACGGGTGAGTGCCCAGAGCACCACTGGCTCGGGCGTGCCTTCGGCCTGCAGGCCGTTGAGCATTCTGATGCAGCGACTGATCTTGCCGGCAAGGGCGGCGTCTATCAGGCCAAACACATCGTAGCGGGCGCTGTCTGCAACCGATTCCGCTAGTTGTTCGGGATTGATCACCCCCGGGCCATACAGCAACAGCAGCTTCTCGATCTCCTGGCGCGCGGCCAGCATGTTTCCCTCTATTCGTTCGGCCAGCATCGGGACAACATCTGCCGCCGGAGTTAATCCTGCGGCGCGCATCCGCTGAGTTATCCATGGCTGCAGGCGGCTGGCATCGACCGGCCAGATCTGAACTGTTACACCTGCCTTGTCCAGTGCTTTGAACCATTTGCTTGCGGCTTGGCTTTTTTCGAGTTTCGGTAGCGTGACCAGCAACAGCACATCCTGCGGCAGGCGCGCAGCGTAATCGCTCAATGCCTTGCTGCCTTCGTTGCCGGGTTTTCCCGACGCAATTCTGAGGTCGATGATACGCTGCTCCGCGAACAGAGAGAGGCTGTCGGCTTCCGCCATCAGCCGGCTCCAGTCGAAACGCGCGTCGACTTCCAGTATTTCGCGTCCGCTGAAGCCACGGCTCTGCGCCTGACGGCGAATGGAGTCAGCTGCTTCGCTCATCTGCAGCGGTTCGTCTCCGCTCAGCAGGTAGACCGGGGCCAACCCTTTCTGCAGTTGTGCCTGTAATTGGTTCGAGGCGACCCGCATCGTTCAGTTCTCCCGGCGGTTTATCTTGCCAGGATGAGCCGCATTGTGTTTCAACGCAGCTGTATCGACATACGCCTCAGGACCTGATCCGAGAGGCGGCGCCACATATCCTCGCGCAGGAAGGTCTCCTCCTGCTGGCCGCCCAGTACCTGCTCCTCGTAGCGATAGATCGAAATGACGCTGATGGGCTGCGTAGACACACGAGCTTTACCGCTGCTGTCGAGGAGGTCGAAATCAAGGCTCTCGCGTAGCTCGTACTCCAGCACTTTACCTCTGCTGTCAACCGTCATCACCCGCCGGTCACTCCTCCTGTTGGTGATGCGCAGCAGGCTGGCGGCCTCGGCTGCGTTCTCGGTGATCTTAATACCAGAATTGACCAACCCGTTCTCGAGTTTCAGTTTCAAAAAGTCACGGTGAGGAAGTCCCTGGACGTGCAGCGGACTGATATCCGCCGGCAGGGATGCGCTGCTAGTGCCGGTTCCTCGCAGATGGAAGCCACATCCCTGCAACAGCGTAAGCAGTGCCAGGAGGATTGGGAAAGCTAACGCTGTTGTTGGTTTCATCTGCCCGGGTCTCCCGTGATGGATGATCATTTGGCAACGATGTTAACCAGTTTGCCCGGTACCACGATAACTTTTCGTATCTGGGCATCACCGATGAATTTACGCACGTTGTCGTCCGACTGAGCCGCTTGCTCGATGGCACTCCTGTGTGCGTCCGCTGCGATCTGTATTTTTGCGCGAACTTTGCCATTTACCTGAACCACGTATTGGATGCTCTCCAGCTTCAGGGCATTTTCGTCAGCCTGTGGCCAACTGCTTTCGAGGATCTCTCCGCCATACTCCAGTTCCCGCCAAAGCGTGTGGGCGATATGTGGGGAGATGGGCGCCAGTAGTTGCAATACGATGCCAAAACCCTCGCGCAGAACCACCTGGTCAGCCTTGCTGTCACCCATTTTATACATGGTGTTGACCATTTTCATACAGGCAGAAACCACAGTATTGAATTGTTGACGATCGTAATCGAAGCAGGCCTGCTTCAGCGAGGCGTGAATCTCTCTGCGGTTCGATTTCTGCGAGTCGTTAAGCGCTGCGGCGTCATCGCTGCCGGGTGTCAGCGCATCTCTGCGGCTCCATGCCAGTCCCCAGAGCCGGCGCAGGAAACGATGGGCGCCTTCGACTCCCTCGTCGCTCCACTCCAGAGACTGGTCGGGCGGCGAGGTGAACATGGTGTAGAGACGCACGGTATCGGCGCCGAAGCGCTCGATCATAGTCTGGGGATCGATGCCGTTGTTCTTGGATTTTGACATCTTCTCGATGCCGCCGATCTCAACCGGGCATCCGTCCAGCTTGAGTCGGGCGCTGACAACCTGACCCCGCTCGCCCAGTTCACGTTCGACATCGTTTGGATTGAACCACTCGAAGCCGCCCTCCGTGCTCTGACGGAAGTAGGTCTCCGCCACAACCATGCCCTGAGTCAGCAGACGGGTGAATGGTTCGTCGGATTTTACCAGGCCGGCGTCGCGCATCAACTTATGATAGAAACGGGCGTAGAGCAGGTGCAGGATAGCGTGCTCGATGCCGCCGATATAGTGGTCCACCGGCAGCCAGTAGTCGGCGCGGTCGTCGAGCATGGCCTGGTCCGAGTCGGGACAGGCGTAGCGGGCGTAGTACCAGGAGGACTCCATGAAGGTGTCGAAGGTGTCGGTTTCGCGTTCGGCCCCGCCCCCGCACTGGGGGCAGCTGGTGCGGTACCATTCAGGCATCTTTTTAATTGGTGAACCGCCGCTGGCGTCGAATTCAACATCCTCGGGCAGTATCACGGGCAGATCCTCGGCCGGTACCGGGATAATACCGCACTTGTCGCAGTGGATCATCGGAATGGGCGATCCCCAATAGCGCTGTCGTGAGACACCCCAGTCGCGCAGGCGATACTGGACCTGCTTATTCCCCAACTCCTTATCACCCAGGTCGGCGGCGATAGCATCCACCGCGGCGGAATAGTTCAATCCGTCATAAGGTCCCGAATTGACGCAGACGCCATCTCCCTTTAGCGCGTACCACCCCTGCCACGCGTCCGTGGAGAAGTGCTCCCCGGAAAGCTGGATTACCTGCTTAATCTCCAGTCCGTAGGTTTTTGCAAAGTGGAAATCGCGTTCGTCATGCGCGGGCACCGCCATTACCGCACCTTCGCCATATCCCCAGAGCACATAGTTGCCGACCCAGACCGGGATCTGCTCGTCGGTCAGCGGGTGGGTCACCGTGATCCCGGTGGGCATGCCTCTCTTTTCCATAGTGGCGAGATCGGCCTCGGCTACACTTCCCTGCTGGCACTCTTCGACGAACTCGGCGAGTTGCGTATTGGAACGCGCGGCATGTTGGGCAAGCGGGTGCTCGGCAGCGACGGCGCAGAAGGTTATGCCCATAATGGTGTCGACGCGGGTCGTATAGACCCAGAGTTTGTCCGCTTTTCCATCGATCTCGTAAGGGAACGCGAAGCGGACACCCTCGGATCTGCCTATCCAATTGCGCTGCATGGTGCGCACCTGTTCAGGCCAGGTCTCCATGTTGTCGAGTTCTTCCAGCAATTCGTCTGCATAGTCGGTGATCCTGATGAACCACTGCGGGATCTCGCGTCGCTCCACCAGAGCCCCGGAACGCCAGCCGCGGCCATCAATCACCTGTTCGTTGGCCAGCACCGTCTGGTCGATCGGATCCCAGTTGACCACTGAATTTTTGCGGTAGACCAGGCCTTTTCTGTACAGCTCGGTGAACAGCCACTGCTCCCAGCGATAGTATTCCGGCCGGCAGGTGGTCAGTTCCCGGCTCCAGTCATAGCCAAATCCCAGTTGCCTGAGCTGCTGTTTCATGTCGTCGATATTGCTGTAGGTCCATTTCGCCGGCGCCATGTTGTTCTTTATCGCCGCACCTTCCGCCGGTAAGCCAAACGCATCCCAGCCCATGGGCTGCAACACGTTTTTCCCCTGCATGCGCTGGTAGCGCGCGATCACATCGCCGATGGTGTAGTTGCGCACGTGCCCCATGTGCAATTTGCCGCTTGGGTAGGGAAACATGGAGAGGCAGTAGTACTTCTCGCGCTGAAGGTCCTCGGTGACCCCGAAACTATTGTTTTGGTCCCAGTAAGTCTGGGCGCTGGCCTCGATATGGGCCATGTCGTAGCGTTCTTGCATGATCGTTTTACAGGTATGGACTGGTGTGTTGGGATAGTCGGACAAGGATACCCCAGCCGCGGGTATACATGAAGGACCGCATACCTGGAAATGAACTTGTTTTCTGGCGCCGATGGTTCACACTTCCATTAGGTGTTTCGGCGACATACATTGAAGTGGAGGTGTTGAGTATGACCGACGAGGAGAAACGTGATCCTATCGATCGCATGACCGATGCGTATGAGCAGATGCTCGAACGGGTCGACGGGATGCTGGAGCTGGCGGAGAAGAGTACCCTGCCGACCCTGCGCCGTGCGCTCGATCAGGCCAGGGAAAAAGCAGTGGAGTTGAACGAACTGACTCGTGAGGAGGCGGAAAAACTGACCGAATACGTCGAGCGCGATATGAAGGATGCCGCCCATTTTCTGTTGGAAACCGGAGCTGAATTTCGTCAGTGGTGGCAATTCGATGTAAAGATGATCGAACAGCGGATGCTGGATATGTTCGCCAACGTGGCAGATAAGACCCGTCTGGAACTGGAAAAATTTGCCGATCAGGCGCGGCAGGCTTCTTTGTACCATACAGGTGAAGTGGCAGGACCAGGCACGCTGGTATGCAATGGTTGCGGTAAGGAGCTGCACTTCCACAAGGCAGGCCGAATACCCCCCTGTCCGGGGTGTCGCGGCACCGGATTCAAACGTCCGGCAACTACCGATTGAGGTTGGGCGGTTTGGGGAGGGTATCAGGCGGCCATCAGATCGCGCTGTTCTTGAAAGGCCAGTTCTGTCGACTGCAGGTAGGTTTCCTGGATTTGGCTGGTGCCTAGTCCGGGAAATCCGATTGTAGTATTCCCTATCTGTTCAAATGAGCGGGCACAGCTCAGTGCCTGACCGCAGATTCCCTGCTGATTCAGCAGCGCCTGTTTGACCGAATCCGAAACCGGTACCCGCTCGAGTATCTTTACCATAGGAACCCCCATCAACAGGTCGAGCACCGAAAGCAGTCCGACGGTAAAGGCGCTTTCGTTTTCTCTTTTTTCCACAGCCGCCGTCAGCTTCGCGCACATATGGGCTCTAACCAGCGCGATGGTGAACAGCTCCTCAGGTTGGTGCTCCACCCGGGAGATTGCGATCAGGCTGGCCCAGCCGCGCAGTCGCTGCAGGCCGAGGTAGACAATCGCCTGTTGGATAGACTCAATCTTGCGGGGCATTGCACTGGCTGCTGAATTGAGATAACGCAGGATCCGGTAGACAAGTCCCGGGTCCTGGACGATAAGGCTTTCCAGCTGTTTCGGTGTGACTGAGGGATCGTTCAGTTTGGCGAGCAGTTTCAGCGTTATCAGCTGGTTCTCGTTCAGGCGCTTGCCGGCGACGATGTTGGGCCTGGAGAAATAGTAGCCCTGGAATAGATCGAAGCCAAGTTTGTGGAGCTGCAGGTACTGCTGCTCTGTCTCCACCTTTTCCGCCAACAGCAGCAGTCCGTTTCGATGCACGTCCCTGATCTGTTGCTCCAGCCTGTCCCAGTCCAGCGCCGGAACCTCTACCTTCAGGATAGTGACATGGGGTAACAGAGGGATCCACTTCTGCTCGAATCCGAAATCATCCAGTGCCAGGGTATAGTTTTTCCCTGCCAGTGTGGATATGCTCCGGACGAACGCGTCGTCCACCTCGATGTCTTCCAGAATTTCCAGGACCAGACGCTCTTTTTCAAGCGGAAACTCAGGCATATCCATCAGCAGACCGCGGGTCATGTTGAGAAATACCCGCTGATCGCCAGCGATTCTGTTCAGTCCCATCTCGGTGAATGCATTGAGCAGCAGTCGGGACGTCGCCAGGTCGCCGTCTACGTTTGGTGCATTGCTGGTATTACCCTCGCGGTAGAGCAGTTCGTATGCGTAAACTCTCAGTCGCCGATCGTAAATCGCCTGTCTTCCGATGAAGTAGTCCTGCATCTTGTTCTCTATAGCCGAATCGTTAGGATCTATTGCGGCCTGGACTGGCCCGACTTTAATTGATGTGCCATAAAAAAACCCGCGTCTGGACGCGGGTTTGAGTCGGTTTGCTGCACCTAGCAGACTATTTGATCTTCGCCTCTTTGTACATGACGTACTTGCGGATTTTGGGATCGAATTTTTTGATCTCCATTTTGCCGGGCATGTTGCGCTTATTCTTGGTGGTGGTATAGAAATGGCCGGTACCTGCGCTCGAAACGAGCCTGATTTTGTCACGCATGATTTATTCCTCCTCAGACCTTTTCGCCACGGGTGCGCATGTCAGACAAAACAGAGTCGATTCCGCGCTTGTCGATGATACGCATACCTTTAGTGGTGATGCGCAGACGCACCCAGCGTTTTTCGCTCTCCACCCAGAAGCGATGATAGTGCAGATTGGGCAGGAAGCGACGTTTTGTCTTGTTGTGTGCATGGGAAACGTTGTTTCCCGTCACCGGCCGCTTACCCGTAACCTGGCATACTTTGGACATTGTCGTATCCTCGAAATTTTTCTGTTCAGCCTCCCTGCCGGAGGCGGCTGGATAAATTGGTTTTGCTCTCAGAGAGCGAAAGAGGCGGATTTATATCAAAGTGGCACCCGGATTACAAGGTTTTTCCGGATTATGGCCACTGATTCCAGCGCTAACTATGCAAGCTTTAAATGATCTTCATCACACCAGTCCATGCTCCGCCATGGAGATGAAAGTCCCCGCCGCCACTACCACGTGATCAAGTACGCGAACATCTACGAGCGCAAGCGCGTCTCCCAGGCGCCGGGTTATACGGCGGTCCGCTTCACTGGGCTCGGCTATGCCTGAGGGATGGTTGTGGGCCAGGATCAGCGCCGCCGCGTTGTGGTGCAGTGCCCGTCGTACGACCTCCCGCGGGTGCACGCTGGCGCCATCGATAGTGCCGCGGAACAGCTCTTCGTATTCGATTACGCGATGGCGGTTATCCAGAAAAAGACAGGCGAACACTTCCTGAGGGTAGTCGGACAGGCGTGCCTGCAGATAGGCCTGGGCCTGGGCGGGACTGGTGAGGGTGTCCTGGCGGGCCAGCGTCTCACGCTGGTGACGTCTTGCCATCTCCAGCACCGCCTGAAGCTGAGCATATTTTGCATTTCCCAGACCGTGACTGGCGCAAAACCTCCGGCGATCCGCGCCCAGCAGAGCCCGCAGGTTGCCGAACTCGCACAGCAGATCGCGTGCCAGGGCGACAGCGCTTTTACCAGGCACGCCAGTGCGCAGAAAAATGGCCAGAAGTTCGGCGTCGGACAGGGCCGCCGGCCCGCGCAAAAGCAGTTTTTCCCTGGGGCGTTCGTCCCTGGGCCAGTTGTTGATGGCCATATCGATCTCCTTATCAATATCGAAGGGCTGGCCAATGCGGCCGTCCCTCACGGCAACTTGGGAGGTTAATTCAAAGGATCTACCCTGTCAGCTATTTTTTCACTGTTGGCACGACAGCTCTGGGACTTTTCCCTGCATGGAGCATGGTTTCGCTT
>Ga0316201_10003759_pt1 | contig 11282 bp, 7 predicted proteins | sample CS6wburrow_MG_FD_204516 | JGI IMG/M metagenome (GOLD analysis project Ga0316201, IMG submission 204516) | Coastal sediment microbial communities from Delaware Bay, Delaware, United States - CS-6 worm burrow | ecosystem: Environmental > Aquatic > Marine > Coastal > Sediment | place: USA: Delaware... | reverse complement strand
TTGCAAGCCTCGCCTGCGCGTTTGTTTTTGCAGTTCAGGGCAACTTTGTACACGACCTTTTCTACTACGGTGACTTTAATGGCAACCTGACCGACTGGCGTGAATATGGCTGGAAGTTCTGGGTGGAATGGTTTGGCTTTCTTCTCGCCTTTCCCTTGTTTTACTGGTTGTTGAGCCGGTTAAAGCAGATACCGGTGTGGCTCGCCCTGGTGCCGGTTCTGTCATCGGTACTGCTTATTGCACCGGTATTGTTCAACCAGAAGGCCAACGTCGCGCTTGGGCTTTCAGATGAAGTCAAACCGGACGTGCTTGAATTCTCGAGCGCGCTCAACCTCGTTCACTTGTTGCCGGATGGGTTCCAGGGCGATATAGCACGCGAAGTACTGGAAGACCATCCCGAACTTTCCGCACGACTGGAAGGCTTTATACTCTTCCGCGACCACCTCGGTATGTACCAGGGCACGGCACCATCCGTGCCAACAATTTTCACGGGTCGTCCTTTCGATTTTGAGGCGGGTTACAGTGTTGAGCGCACCATTGATGAGATGAAGTTATATGCCTACCCTGCCCGCCTGCTGGAAAACGGCTTCCGCCTGGATTACGTCACGCTGTCATCAGCTTATTGCCTGGATGGCGCTGCCAGTTGCATCATAAGGTCATTTAATGATTTGAAACCCCGCGGTTATTTCCGTCACAAGGATCAGCACTTTTCTTATGCAGTCCGGCAATTGGCAGACCTCACGCTGTTCAGACATTTGCCGATGTTTCTGAAGGAGAAAATTTACAACAGCGGTGACTGGTTTTTTGCCGATACGACACTTGATGGTTCGTCGCCATGGCCAGACCCGGTATTGCGCGAATGGATAGACAATATGGTAGTTGCCGGACCACGGCCACGTTACAAGTGGTACCACTATATTGGCACACATATCCCAGCCAACTGGGATGCGGATTGTGTCTTCAACCGCGATCTTGAAAGAACACGGAAGCAATATTACGACCAGAGTGTGTGCGTGCTTACCGGTATTGCCCGGTTTGCAGACAAACTACGTGAGCTCGGCATTTTTGATGAGACCGCCATCATCATAAGCGGAGACCACGGCGTCAATATTGAACCGGATGATAACCAGGGATTAAAAGCCAACGCCAGTTTGTATGCGGGTATTATTGGAGCGGCACGACCGACACTGATGATAAAACCCTTGAAGGCTCAGGGGGATTTCGAGGTAAGTAATTTACCCACTTCGCTTATTGATATCGCTCCAACCGCCCTTGACCTGGTCGGGCTTGAAGGCGACTACAGCGGTCAACCTGCACTGTCTATTGATCCAACACTTAAGCGCAGCAGGATATTCAACCGCTACACAAGTGCTGAATTCTGGACAGGAGAGGCCATTTCAAACGATATCTGGACGGTTGACGGAGCCGTACGGAACCTGGAAAACTGGTCGCTTCAGGATATGTTCTATAAACACCTGGCACCGGCCAGTTATCCTGCCATCAATTTCAATTCTGCTTATGAAACAAGCCGTGGCTTATCTCTAAATCGTGCTTTACCCGATGAGGAATCATCCTGGATAGGTGGCTCAGAATTTACAATCCTGGCAGGCACAGAGCAACCGGGGCTTGCGGCAAGCATCGAGCTCGAATTGATCATGCCTGACTTCATGAAAGCTGAGACACAATCATTTTCAGTCAGTGTCAACCATCAAATCTTGCCGGAAAATTATTCATTGGGTAATGGAAAAGACTGGACCCTGGTAACAATACCAATACCCGACGGTCTGCTTAAAAAGGGTAATAATCAAATTGTTTTGAAATTCAGCGAGACCGCGTCTCCGGAAAACAGAACCGATAACTGGCATGCCGCAGGAAAATTGAAAAGTTTCAGGCTGATCCAGTAGCAGTATTTGTGTGATCGGATTTCACACATAGATACAAGCTTCGATCTCCATTATTCACATCAAGTTGAGCGCGGATCTCAAAATGACGTTTAAGATTTGATTCAATCGACTCGCGACTGTAATCCTTGTATTTGTCTTCCTTGTTACGCAACAGGGTTTGGACCTTGTCGTCCTTGCGCGATACGTATTCAATCACCAGTTTGTCCGTTAAACCGGCCAGCCAATCAACAAATTCCGCCAACGGGATATTGGCTGTAATGACTACGTGGTGAATAAGGGCCAGGCATAACACCAGGTCAGGCTGGCTGCGCGTTTTTAAATCACTGCGTTCAAGGTTACGCCAACCCCAGTTGGGTGATGGGTCTGCGACATTTTGCACCAACGTGAGAATATTAGCCGGCGTTTCCGGATTCAGAAAAAGCCGCTCTACTGCCACATGGTCAATATCCATGGACAACACCTGCCTGCAAGCTGATGCCGCGATACGTGAAAACTGCCCGGTATTACAGCCAATATCCCATACGGTGTGCGGTGCTTCAGTGCTGATGGTCTCGCGGATGAAGTTTTCTTTCAGCGCGTGGTCATCTTCTGAGTAATTGTGGAATTCGGTGTAGTCACCCCACTCTGAGCCGGCCGCCTTCCACTCGAGTTTTTTAACCAGCTTTTGCATCTTGCGCACATTCACCAGGATTAACTCACGGTTGAAACCCGCCGATTTCAGATTAGACCTGACGTTCTCGGACGAACCACCAAATCGCCGGTCCAACTTGGATTGTAACCAGACATGACTAAACACACCTTTGCGAAAACGATCACGAAAACCGAATAACGCAGCTGCGGTTTGTACATCCACGCCACCGATAGCCGAGCGCATGAATGGCTGGAAATTGCAGCCCTTATAGGCCTGTAACATCAATGGAAACAGGAACATCTCGCAAAATTGGCGGTAACCCGACCAGGGTTCGCCTTCATTGAGGGGTTCGAAAGAGGGAATGTCGATAAAAACCGGTTTGCGATTAACAAACTGTATGTTGTATGGAGTTGCATCTTTCAGTGTGAAGCCGTTGCTGACGGCGCGCTCTACCAGGTGCAGTTGCAGACTGGCAGCAGACCTGAGCATGCTGAAGGTCCATTCGTAGGGGTAACTGATGACCGTTACAGGGTCGTGTTCAAGAAAACCTGCCCATTGCTGTCTTAGATCGTCAGGTAAAGGGTTCTCCTTTGCGGCAAGTTCACGACTACCAACAACTTTGCCCGATTCAATCAGTTTTGTGTAAAACGGCTGCTCCTGCAGTTGCCGAAAGCATTGTAATGCGGCTTCACTTAAACCCCGGATTATCCTGCCCTGGTATTGATATACACGCCCGTCACGGTCACGAAATGAGCCCGTATTGACCTCGGCTTTAGCGTTATGCATAGAGCTTCAGACCGGCTCGTCTTCGGAAACCTCTTTCTTGCCTACTCCAAACGCAACTCTCAACTTGTGCCAGTACAGCTTGATCGCCACCCCCACAGCAGCTACACCGCCCAGGATAACCTGTAACAACATACTGCCGGTACCGGGGTCAAGATAAGCCTCGGTATCAGTGAAAAATAACAGCAATAAAACAGTAATAATTATTTTCATGAATTCATCTCTTCAATTTTGATGCGGGCCTACACGCCCGGTAATTGCGCGCATAGTAGCAAAATCTTGTCATCTACGCTCTCTGAAAAAATTCCGCAACAAGTCAGCGCTTTCTTCGGCCAGGCAACCACCACTTATCACGACCTCGTGATTGTGGGCAGGATCAGCCATAAGATCAAACTTTCCGCCGGCTGCACCGGTTTTGGGATCATCGGCGCCAAACACGATACGCTCCAGGCGGGCGTGAATCATGGCACCGGCACACATCAGGCAAGGCTCCAGCGTCACGTAAAGACTACAGCCTGGCAGGCGATGGTTACCAATCGCTTTACCTGCATCGCGCATGGCGATGATTTCCGCGTGTGCTGAAGGGTCGTTGAGACCGATATTCCGGTTCCAGCCACGGCCAATGATCTCCCCTGCCCTGACAATGACGGCCCCTACGGGTACTTCTTCTTCAAGACCTGCGCGTCTGGCCAGTAACAGGGCCGCGTTCATCCAGACCTCATCCTGCTGATCAATTGAAAAGGTTTGCGTTGGCATACTGGTTTAACCTTTACCGGTCAGGCGCTGCTCCGGCGTCCCGGCCGGCACATTGCTTCCAGGCAGGTCAGGGCTCCGCAAACAATGCTGAGGCGTTAGTGCCGGGTGTCTTAATACTGTTTCTGACTCATTGCAGGTCAACACCGCCAGCATGGATGTCGGTTTTAACTCACCGGATATCATGCATGCCTCGTCGCGAGCATGAACACGATCAATGAAGTCCTTATCCCATTGCGCATTGGCATTAAAACTGTGACCGAAAGGCCGGTCAATAAATACAAAAATCAGATTTCCGAATGGATAAAAAAACTTGAAACTGAAATGCTCTGTAAGCAGCGGCAGAATATCCTGCGCCCGTATACCCTCGAAACCATGAGTTGAACAATCGTGGTTGATGTATTGCTCCTCGTAGCGATTCAAGAGCCGGTTGTGGCGATAGTTTTTTGGCAACTCATTCCAAAATGGCCGCAACTCTTCTATCGCCTCTGGCCAGCGCATATGGCCATTTCTGCCGATCATATCGGACACCAGGAAAAGCCCTTCAGGTTGCAATGACTTCTTAATGGAATCAAACAGATCTTCCAAATTCAGGACATGGTGTAAGGACTGGTTTGCCATGATGATTTCATATTGCCCGGCAGGTCTCCAATTATTGAAGTCGCCTTGGCTGAATAGAAAAGAATCGGCTAAACCCGCATCGTTTGCTGCTTTACTGCCCCGCTTTAGCATATTTTTATTTATATCAACACATTCAAAAACAAAATTCTCAAAGCCCCACTGCACCAATTTCTGGCTGATTTTCACCTCAAGGTCACTATTTCCAGATCCAATGCTCACTATGTGGATTTTCTGATGAATCCTCTCTGCCATGAAGCACTTGATATTGTGCGCAAAGAACTCTTCCGGGTTACTGAATCCAAAGCGACACATATCGGGCGCAAGAAACTTGTTTGACCAATAGTGAAAGATGTCCGGCAGGTTATGTACTTCTGTACATTCCTTGAAGAAACTCTTTTCACTTTGCATTTTCTTATTGTATTCAAATGAGTGCGAATTCAATAAGAAAGAGACACGTTGATTTGCAGACCGGGTTGTGGCGATAATCCACGAAGCAAAACGGTTCACTGAATATCGTGCCAGATATATTGAATTCTGCCAGATCAATTCGGCGATTCTTCGGCTGTTAACACTGCTTTTCAGTTTGCGTGCGACGAACACCACGTTTTCGTTCAGGTAAGCCCAGTGTTCGGAGTAGTAGCAAACAAGAAAGCATTCCTGGAAGCCCGCTTCGCGCAATTCGCCCAGCAGTTCCATACCAAAATCATAATAACTTAGCACTCCCTGGTCGGATAGCGGGTCACCGTGGTAACAGGGTTCGCACAAATGCTCGATATGGCCCGCAGCGTCCTGCCTGGCGCGCACACGGGTCTGAGTCGTAAAGCTGAATGGCACGCTAATAAGCAATTGTCCACCCGAATTGAGCACACGGTAAAACTCCTTCAATGCCGAACGATAATCCGGTACATGTTCCAATACATCAAAACACAAAACGGCTTCCAGGCTGGAATCCTCAAAGGTCAGTTTCGTCACGTCTTCATTTCGGACCGGCATGGAATCGGTCTTGACCAATTGACCGAACGGCTTATCCGGGAAATACTCACTGGCGCTGAGGAAGGGGTAACGCGCAGCCAGATTCTGATAAACCGGTGACAGGGTTTCTGTCAGGTAAATACGATCGTCTGTGGCCGGCTTGAGCAAGACATCAAAAACATGCAAACAGCTACGCCAACGGTTGATCAATCCGCATTTGGGGCAAACCAGGGTCTCACGCCAGTTGACGGGGCTTCCATCCACTGGTAAATCCACTTTGAAATTTACTGTCTCATCACAGATATAACATTGACCACTAAGGCTGGGCAAAGAATCCAGGTGTGAGTTGTTATCAACCCCACAAGCCGAGAAGTACTCATTGACGGCATTGATGTCTTTGGCGTGAAAAAAAGGCGCGGGTAATTCAGTGGCCAATACCCGGTTTCTTTTACGCTGCCAGTTCCTGTAGGAACGCTTAAGCGTTCCTATATAAGAAGGATTGTTCATTCCCACTCTATCGTGGCTGGCGGTTTGCCGGATATATCATAGACCACCCTGGATACACCTGATATTTCGTTGATAATCCTTAATGAAACTTTCTCAAGGAATTCATACGGCAGACGTGACCAGATAGCGGTCATGAAATCGATGGTCTCAACTGCGCGCAACGCTATGACCCACTCATATCGACGCTGGTCACCAACGACACCAACCGACTTGACCGGTAAAAAAACCGCGAAAGCCTGGCTGACCTTGTCATAGAGACCGTGACTGCGGAGCTCTTCGGTGAAGATATGGTCCGCTTTTGCCAGGGGCTCCAGGTATTCCTCGCGTACCTCGCCGAGGATGCGCACACCCAGACCGGGACCGGGGAACGGATGGCGATAGACCATTTCAGGCTCAAGACCCAGCTTGACACCGATACGGCGTACCTCGTCCTTGAACAATTCACGTAAAGGCTCGATCAGTTGCATCTGCATGTAATCCGGCAGACCGCCAACATTATGATGCGATTTGATCACATGCGCCTTGCCGGTACGGCTACCGGCGGATTCGATCACATCCGGATAGATCGTACCCTGCGCAAGCCATTTGACATGATGATCCGAGCGCGTGCAGTTTTTTGCCTGCTCCTCGAAAATATCGATAAACAGGTTACCGATGACTTTACGTTTCAGTTCCGGATCGGAAACACCCGCCAAGCCGGCCAGAAAACGTTCACGGGCATCCACGCGTATGACATGCACACCCATATGACGCGCAAAGGTTGCCATGACCTGGTCGCCTTCCTTGTAACGCAACAGACCGGTATCGACAAAAATACAGGTCAGCTGGTCACCGATGGCTTCATGCAGCAAGGCCGCTACCACGCTTGAATCGACACCACCCGACAGACCCAAAAGCACGTGGTCGGAACCGACATCCCTGCGTACATGCGCAATCGCATCTTCAATAATATTGGCCGCGGTCCAATAGGCATCACAGTTGCAAATATCCAACACGAAGCGTTGCAGGATTTCTTTACCACTGGCGGTATGGGTAACTTCGGGATGAAACTGAACACCATAAAAATGACGGGATTCATCGGCAATGGCACAGACCGGCGCCGAGGCGGTGCGGGCTACCAGCTTAAAACCGTCAGGAAGCCCGGTGACTTTGTCACCGTGACTCATCCACACATCCAGCAAGTTCTTGCCATCATCCGCCTGTCGGTCAGATATACCGTCAAAAAGTGGAGAGGACGACGTTAACTCAACTTCGGCGTACCCGAATTCTTTTTCATCCGAGGGTTCTACCCTGCCACCCAACTGCGCTGCCATCGTGTGCAGACCGTAACAAATACCCAAAACCGGCACCTGCATGTCAAAGACGATGGACGGGGCCTTGGGCCCGTCATCCGTAGTCGCGGATTCGGGTCCACCGGAAAGGATTAAACCACGCGGCTTGAATTCCGCAATTTCTTTTTCAGTGACATCCCATGGCCAGATCTCGCAATAAACACCGATCTCACGAATACGGCGCGCGATCAACTGCGTGTATTGGGATCCAAAATCCAGGATTAAGATTCGATGCTGATGAATATCCTGTGTCATATCAATCCTGTGACTGACGTAGGTCAGCCGAGCTTGTAGTTGGGTGCTTCCTTGGTGATCTGTACATCATGGGCATGGCTCTCTCGCACACCGGCACCGGTGATACGTACAAAGCGCGCCTCGTCACGGAACCGTTCGATTGTGTTGCAACCCATATAACCCATCGAAGAACGCAGACCACCGGTCAGTTGATGGATGACGCCGGACAGGGGCCCCTTGTAAGGTACACGGCCTTCGATACCCTCGGGTACCAGTTTGTCAGAGGAAACATCCATCTGGAAATAGCGGTCTTTCGAGCCTTCCTGCATCGCGCCGAGTGACCCCATACCACGGTAAATTTTGTAGGAACGACCCTGGAACAGTTCGACTTCCCCGGGTGCTTCCTCGGTACCTGCAAATAATCCACCGATCATCACCGTCCATGCGCCCGCAGCGACAGCCTTGGCAACATCACCTGAGAATCGAATTCCACCATCGGCAATACAGGGAACACCGGTACCCGCCAGTGCCATGGCAACATTATTGACCGCGGTAATTTGCGGCACACCGACACCGGCGACAATACGCGTGGTGCAAATGGAACCCGGACCCTGGCCAATCTTGACACCGTCGGCACCGGCCTCCACCAGCGCAAGCGCACCTTCACCGGTGGTTACATTGCCACCAATAACCTGCACACCGGGGAATTGCTGTTTTACCCAGCTGACACGATCCAGTACGCCCCGTGTATGACCATGTGCAGTATCAACGATCACAACATCAACATTGGCTTCTACCAGCGCCGCGATTCTGTCTTCGGTATCCCCGCCTACACCCACCGCTGCGGCTACCAGTAAACGTTCACGGGAGTCCTTGGCGGCGTTTGGAAAGTCGGATGACTTCTGAATATCTTTAACAGTGATCAATCCACGCAGTTCAAAGTCGTCGTTTACCACCAGCACTTTTTCAATCCGGTGCCGGTGCAGTAATTGCAGAACCTCGTCCTGGCTGGCATTTTCTGTCACGGTCACGAGAAACTCTTTACCGGTCATGATCTTGCTTACCGGATCTTCCAGGCGGCGTTCAAAACGCATATCGCGGGAAGTGACGATACCAACCAGTTCGTTACCATCAACAACCGGCACGCCGGAAATATTGTGCCGGTGGGTAATGGCCAGCACTTCGCTGATGGTGGTATTGGGATCGACAGTGATCGGATCCTTGATCACACCTGCTTCGTATTTTTTAACGATCCGGACCTGCTCCGCCTGGTATTCCAGGCTCATGTTCTTGTGTATGACACCGATACCACCTTCCTGTGCCATGGCAATCGCCAGGCGTGCTTCGGTCACCGTATCCATGGCTGCTGAAATCAACGGAATATTGAGATTCAGTTCAGTGGTCAAACGGGATTTAAGCGAAACGTCTTTAGGCAGCACGTCAGAGTAGGACGGAATCAGGGATACATCATCAAAGGTGAGAGCTTCACCGATTACTTTCATGGCAGGTGCACTCCGTATGGAATAAAGCAACGCCCGGAGCAGGCCGGGCGAGTTAGCAGGTGATTATAACCACCCCGTCACTTTAATAACAGACCGGTATCAAGGGTAGGAATAGACAAGTTCACCATCCAGCCATGTTTGCAGCACCTTGATGGTGGCGATCCGGGCAGGCTCGATTTCAAATATGTTTTGGTCCAGGACGATAAAATCTGCCCGCTTCCCTGATTCCAGCGATCCAACGCTGTTTTCCATGAAGCCGGCATACGCTGCATCCAGCGTAAATCCCCTCACGGCTTCCTCACGGTTCAGTTTTTCCTGTGGATACCAACCGCCCGGCGGCCAGCCTTTCGTGTCCTGGCGGGTAACCGCCGCATGAATACCCAGCATCGGGTTGACCTTCTCGACCGGAAAATCAGAACCCAGTGCAAGCCGCGCGCCGCTATCCAGCAAAGAGCGCCAGGCATAGGCATATAGCACGCGGTCCGGGCCCAGACGGTCCTCAACCCAGTACATATCGCTGGTTGCATGGGTCGGCTGCATTGCTGCAATGACATCCAGTTCTGCGAACCTCGGGATATCTGCAGCCGTTAAAGTCTGTGCATGTTCAACACGGTGCCGGCCGGGGTTTTCCGGAAATTTCCGGATCGATGATTCGAGTGCATCCAGCACCAACCGGTTGCCATGATCACCGATCGCGTGCACGCCGACCTGAAAACCACAGGCCATGGCCTTGTCGAATTTGGCCTCAAGATCGCCGGGCGGCATGAAAAGCAAACCGGTATTGCCACTCTCATCTGAATAATCTGCCAGCAAGGCCGCACCCCGGCTACCCATCGCACCATCGATATACAGCTTTACTGCACGCATGACCAGGCGTCCTGAAGGACCATCGTAGGCACCTTTTTTACACAACCAGTCCAGGGTCTCACCCGCACCATCGGTAAATGCGTAGACACGGGTTGGAAACTGCCCTGCCTCAATACGCTGTTGATATAGTTCAAGCACCGATTGGTCGATACCCATGTCATGCACACCGGTCAATCCAAGGCTGAGCATTTGCTGTATTGCGAGACTTAACGAGGCCTGCAGCAATTCCGGTGAGATTTCGGGTACAGTTTTTGCGACCAACCCCATGGCCCCATCAACCAGGATGCCACTGGCCTGACCATCTGCATCCCGATGGATAAAACCACCCTGTGGCTGCCAGTCACCGGATAAATCCTGGTCCGCCATGGCGAGCGCGGCGCTGTTGGCCCAACCGGCATGACCATCTATACGACGCAGCCAGACAGGCCGGTCAGGAAAGGCCGAGTCAAGATCCGCGCTGCTGGGAAACTCCTTTACCGGCCAGTCATTCTGATCCCAGCCACGGCCAAGCAACCAGTCTCCCTCGGCCAAATGCTGCTCCTGTTCACGCAGTCGTTGGATAACTTCCTCTACACTAGCCGTATCGCGCAGCTGTGCCTGGCTGAGACTCAATGCCAGGCCATACAGATGGGCATGTGAATCGATCAGACCCGGGATAATTGTCTTACCACGCAGATCGATGTGCATGGCATCCGGGAATGCTTCCAGCATGGCCTGCTCACCACCGACATTGTGAATTCTTCCAGAACTGTCAAACAGGATGGCATCAGCCGTCGAAAAACCGATGTCCATGGTATAAATTTTCGCATTGTGTATCAGTGTTTTTTCGAGTTGCGCATGTTCAGGTGCAAGCCCGGCAGTTTCCTGGGGTGGTGATATCACATTTGGAGTGTTCTCCGCCTGTGAAGGCGATTCCACATTACAGGATACACACAGCACCAGGGTGAACAGGATTGAGATTTTCTTAAACACAAGTGGCTCCAGGATAAATCAAACAGGACAGACGACCTTCATGAGTTTATCATCTGCGGATGCAATCTGACGACCATAAGCCAAATAGTGAAATGGGTAACATCTATACGCCCAGCGAACTGAATCACGAAGCCAGGCTGCACCTTGAAGCCGGGTTTGGCCGTGTCTGGGTTGAGGGTGAAATATCAAACCTGAGCCGGCCCGC
>Ga0316201_10003757_pt1 | contig 11284 bp, 12 predicted proteins | sample CS6wburrow_MG_FD_204516 | JGI IMG/M metagenome (GOLD analysis project Ga0316201, IMG submission 204516) | Coastal sediment microbial communities from Delaware Bay, Delaware, United States - CS-6 worm burrow | ecosystem: Environmental > Aquatic > Marine > Coastal > Sediment | place: USA... | reverse complement strand
TGTCGTTCTCGGGTCAGGCTTTGTCTCGTTGCAGGCAGCCTGCGCTGCGTTAAGCCGCGGGCTCAAGGTCTCTGTTATTGAGCTCATGAACCGCATTATGCCAAAAGCCCTTGATGAACGAGGAGCGCGCCTTCTTGCCACCCGAATGACAGAGATGGGGGTTGATTTGAGGGTAAATACATGCACCGCGCATATTGAGCAGAGCGAGGGTGGGAGATACAATCTGTTTTTCAAAGAAGGTGGAAGTGTGAGTGCGGACTTCATCATAGTCGGCACCGGTGTTCAGCCCAATATTGATTTCCTGCAAGGAAGCAACATTAAAATTGATGCAGGAATCGTCGTAAATGAGCGGATGGAAACGTCCCTCACCGGAATTTACGCAGCTGGCGATGTGGCTCAGGTTCCTTCTTTTATCGGAGGAGCCCCGGTAGTCCACGCTCTCTGGCCCACAGCGGTAGAAACCGGCGGTATTGCAGGAAACTGCATGGCTTCAAACTGCACTCCATACAAAGGTAGCCTCAACATGAATGTAACCCAGATGTTCGAAGTAACCGTAGCATCGATGGGAGAGTTTATCGCTGGTGAAGGCCGTGAGAGGTGGTCAGACGAGAGTCTTCCAGATGACCAATACCTGACAATCGTTTTAAAAGAGGGGGTGCCAATCGGTGCAACCTGCGTGGGCAGTTCTGATCTCGTTTCAACACTCGGTATGCTGAGACCCCTGATTAGGGAAAAAGTTCGAATCAAAGGTAAACCGGAAATGCTGAAGGAAATGATGGCACAAAATATATCGCAGCACCATCAAGCATTTGTTAAATAGTACTGTCTGGTGATGATCAGTTATAACCTTTGTGGATAGGAAGAATATTCCATGCGTTTTATAACGATGGATGTTACGAAATGTGTCGTTTGCCGTAATTGTGAATATGCCTGCGCATTTCAACAAACCGGTGATTTCAAAAGGGAGGACTCAAATATCCGGGTTGAGTACCACAATGATGTCAAGATTTGTCTTCCACAAACTTGCATGCATTGTGAGGATGCCTGGTGTCTTGAGATCTGCCCTGCGGCTGCAGTAGTCAGAAACGAGGCAACGGGAGCCATTGAGATTGACAGTGATCGGTGCGCCGGCTGCAAAATGTGCATTTTGGCCTGCCCGTTTGGTAATATTCATTTTGATAAAATCAACATGGTGAGTCGCAAATGCAACCTCTGCAATGGAGAGCCAAACTGTGTCTCATTCTGTATATCCGGTGCTCTGCAATATACAGCTGCTCAAAACTCCTGCCAAAACAATCGCGAAATATTTCAACGTTTCATTGAAACCATCTCTGCGAGCAATAATTAGACATAATGGTTGACACGATGAATAGGCACGTCAGCTAGTTATGGGTGGTGTCACTGGAAATAGAGAACAGTATACGTCATTGTGCAGGATGTGTGATAACCGTTGCGGCATCAACGTCTATGTGGAAAATGGTACCATTGTTGAAATAACCGGGCTGAAGGAGCATAAATGGAACCATGGCCGGCTGTGCGTCAAAGGCAGACTTGCTGTCGATATGGTCAACGCTCCTGACAGAATTCTCAAACCGCTCAAACGAGTCGACAATAAATGGCAGGAAATAAATCTTATTCAGGCTTACGATGAGATTGCTGAAAAAATAAAAAAGATCCAATCAGCCTGGGGTGATCGGGCCATGAGTGTCTGGAAAGGTGAGGCGCTCGGATTCTTGACTCAGGAAAATCTTTACCGCCGTTTTATCCATGCCCTGGGTTCTCCCAATTACTTTTCCAATGATTCTCAATGTTATGTCGGCAGGTGGCTTGGTTATGCCCTGGTCACCGGAGACTGGGCAACCCAGGATTTTATCAGGTCAAAATGTGCTGTTATCTGGGCCAGTAACCCACCCTACTCCCAGCCAAACCTGACCCAGTCAATTCTCAACGGCAGGGAAAAGGGCGGAAAACTGATCGTTATTGATGTCAGGCTGTCAGCTATTGCCCGGCAGGCAGATGAGTTTGTACAGATATTGCCGGGTACGGACGGAGCCCTCGCACACGGTATTGCCCGACAGCTGATTGAAGATGACAACATTTCTCATAGTTTTATAAAAGAATACACCGTCGGTTTTGAAGCATACGCCCAATACGTCATGGATTTCACGCCAAAACGAGTGGAAAAGGAAACCGGAGTCCCTGCTGAAACAGTTGTCCACATTGCCCGAGAAATAGGAAGCCGCAGACCAAAGGTGGCCTTTTATGCCGGAAATGGACTAGAACATCATGAAAACGGGATCAACAATGTCAGGGCCATTGCCTGTCTGGACGGCTTGCTTGGCAATCTCGACCATGAGGGAGGTAATTTTACCGCGGAAAAGCCGGCTCTGAAAGATCTGACGCTCTATAAAGAAAAACCCTTGCGACACCTCGGTCCTATTGGCGCTGATAAATACCCGGTATTGTATGACTTTCGTAAAGAATGCCACACCATATCAGCCATGGATACCATTCTGAGCGAAAAACCATACCCGCTCAAAGGCATAATTCTGACCGGAGCAAATCCTGTTCTGACTAACCCAAACAGTCAAAAGGTCATCAAAGCACTCAAGTCTCTGGAGCTTTTTGTTGTTCGCGATCTGTTCTTGACGGAAACGGCTGAACTTGCGGATTATGTTTTGCCGGCAGCGACATTTCTCGAAGATTCAGAACTCCATTGTCACCCGATCCACCAGATCATCAGCCTCTCAACAGAAATTGTCACATTTCCTGAGTGTGACAGCGAGTATATCTTCTTAAAAAAGCTGGCGGCCAGGCTGGGTATTGGAAACTACTTTCCCTGGAAAGATAAAGAAGAGTTGAACAGGTGGTTACTGCAGGATACCGACATTACTCTCGAGACATTGCGTGCTCACCCGGAAGGATATAAGTTTAAACCAAAGCGCTACCTTAAGTACCAAAAAGAGGGGCTGCCGACACCGTCAGGTAAATTTGAATTTGTTTCGAAGTACCTCAAAGGCCACGGATACTCGGAACTACCTGAATACGTTTCACCGGCCTACAAGAGTTCACCCAATCCCGAATATCCCTATGTAATGGTCACGGGCGCCAGAAAGGTCTGTTACACCCATGGCCGCAATCGTAATTTTCAACGGTGTCGATCAGCCATACCCAATCCGGATATCGAGATCCATCCGATCGATGCCGAAATTCTTGGGGTGAAAACAGGTGATATCGTTACCGTAACATCTACCGTCGGATCTGTAGACATTCCGGTTAAAGTTGTCCACAAATCAAATATTTTACCTGGTGTGACCCAGGTTACCCATGGCTGGCAGGAAAGTAATATCAACCTGGTAACTCACGATGATCGCAATGACCCCATTGATGGGTTCCCTCTGTTGAAGTCTGTGGAGATTAACATTACACCCAAGCAGAATCGTAACAACAAGGATTGAAAAAAGATTAATTTTGCAATGCCTGATTTTCGGTGAAGAGCAAAACAAACTCAGCCAATACGGGGTTAATCATCGGCAAGAGACCCGGGCTTAAGGGCTAGCCGTTTTACGGGTCAATTTCTGACAATCCGATAAAAATCGGTAATTGCTAGAAAATCAAACTCAATAGGGTATACTTGTCCCTTGTATTGATGATTCAATAAACGCTCCAGTTGGGCATTTATTGATTTTCCTTTCTCAGCCCCAAGGAGATAGTGATGAATAGCGGCGGAACACAGAATGCACGGCTCCCTTCTTCCGTTGCGGGGAATCGTTTTCTGTCAACCTCCCGGATGCCGATTAAAGATATTGCTGTCTATCTCTTTGTCATGGCTGGCATTGCCTATATCATTCTCCGCGGTGCTTCAGAACAAGGCTACAATTGGCAATGGTATCGAATTCCTCAATTCCTCTATACCCTGGAAGACGGTGCGTTCACATTAGGCCCGCTGCTTGAAGGGTTAAAGATAACCCTGCATATTACCTGGATCAGCATGATTCTGACCTATGCTATCGGGCTGGCAACCGCACTTCTGCGATTGTCCGATTCAATCATCGGACGGATCGTTGCTCGTGTCTATCTTGAAGTTGCCAGAAACACCCCGCTTATCGTTCAGCTCTTCTTTATCTATTTTGTTGTTGCTCCAGTTCTGGGAATTGATCGCCTGTTTGCCGCCATTCTTGCCCTGAGTCTTTTTGAAGGAGCCTATGCCTCCGAAATCTATCGATCCGGAATCGTATCACTACCTAAAGGACAGTGGGAAGCGTCCCACAGCCTGGGACTCACCACCTTTGATACGTATCGTAAAATAATTCTTCCCCAGGCAATCCGTCGAGTTCTGCCACCGTTAACCAGCCAGACAATTTCCCTGATCAAGGATTCATCACTGGTCAGTGTTATCGCCGTGTATGAAATGACAATGCAGGCCAACGCTATCGTAGCCGAGACTTTTTTAACCTTCGAAGTCTATTTCACCATTGCAGGTATCTACCTTTTCATAACGGTGATTTTATCCCAATTCGTGGCGCTGCTAGAACGAATATTCAAGGTTCACCAGTAATTACCTCCTAGTGAGAGGGGACACATGGCAGAAAAAAAGCTGGGCGACTACATCATCAACGTGAAAAATATCTACAAGACCTTTCCAAATGGGGTCAAAGCGCTGTGCGATTTTTCCACCAACATCCGCCGGGCTGAGGTCGTTGTAGTCATTGGTCCATCCGGTTCAGGAAAATCGACCTTTCTTAGGTGTCTGAACGGGCTTGAAGAGATTGACTCGGGAGAAATAATTTTTGACGGCATCCCGCTCGATGACAACAAAAAAAACAGATTAAAGATCCGTCGTGAAATGGGCATGGTGTTTCAGTTATTCAACCTGTTCCCCCACCTGACAGTCCTGCAGAACGTCATGCTTGCCCAGCAGCTCGTCCGAAAGAGTTCGGCACGCCTGGCCAAATCAGTTTCCATGGAACTGCTTGAAAAAGTCGGCATCAGTGACAAGGTAGACTCCTATCCAAACCAGCTCTCCGGCGGTCAGCAACAACGAGTAGCTATCGCTCGAGCCCTGGCGATGAAACCCAAGGTAATGCTTTTTGACGAAGCGACAAGTGCTCTTGATCCAGAGATGATCGGTGAAGTGCTCGATGTCATGAAAACATTGGCCAAGGAAGGCATGACCATGATCTGCGTCACGCATGAGCTTGGGTTTGCCCAGGAAGTAAGTGACTGGGTCATTTTTATGGATGAAGGAAAGATTATTGAGGGAGGGACTGCTGAACATTTTTTCAACAACCCACAGGAAGAAAGGACAAAACTTTTTCTCAGCCAGATTTTATAACACTTCGAACCCAAAGGAAAAGGAGGTGAGTAATACGTTATACATCGATTGGTAAAGATAGGATATTAACCGTCAAACTATGGGAGAATAATATGAAAACTCGTTTTACCGGAATTATTATAGCTGTAACACTGTTGCTGGCATTTATTGTCCAGCCTGCGTCTGCCGCGTCGGATGTACAAAAGGAACTCGCCGGAAACAGTACAATCGAAAAGATTCTCCGCAGTGGAAAACTCAGGGTCGGTATGTCCACCTTTATACCCTGGGCTATGCAGTCAAAAACTGGAGAATGGGTAGGATTTGAAATTGATGTTGCCAGACGTCTGGCAAAAGACATGGGAGTTGAGATTGAATTTATTCCAACCAAGTGGGAGGGTCTCATCCCATCACTTCTTACCGGAAAATTTGATCTCGTAATTGCTGGTATGACGGGAACCCCGCAACGGGCATTGAAAATAAATTTCACCCAACCCTACGACTTCACCGGTACACAAATCTGTATAAACAAAAAATTTGCTGATAAAGTCAAAATGCCTATGGATCTGAACGATCCTCAATTCACCGTCTTGTCGCGTGTTGGTGTTACCGCCGCTGAAACGGCCAAAAAGCTCCTGCCTAAGGCAGAGAAAAGATTATTCTCCGACAACGGCTCCATGGTTCAGGAATTGTTGAACGGCAATGCAACAGCGATCATTCAATCATTGCCGGAACCGGCACAGTTGGTTGCCAAAAATCCCGAGACCCTTGCACTTCTGCCTGGAACGCTTACCAAAGAGCCTATCAGCATGGGTGTGCGCAAAGGTGATCCTGATACCCTGGCATATCTCAACAACTGGATTGAGATAGTAAGGGCAGAGGGTTTTCTTGAGGAAAAGGCAGATTACTGGTGGCGAAGCATGGATTGGACTTCACTTCTTGAATAACGGACGCTGACAGTAAAGACCTGATCGATGATTTGGGATGTGGTGCTGCACAGTGCAGCGCCACATCTTCTTTGGCGTATTGTGTTGGAGATTGCCTGACGAGATGAGAAAGAGATTCCCCCTGACCATCACTGATTTTGTTGTCGGTTCACTTCTGATGCTTTTGTGTTTGTTTTTTGCCTATCGTGTCAAGGTCGGCCTAAACTATAACTGGGCCTGGGATCTGATTCCCCAATTTATCTATCGATTCGACGACAAGGACGGCCAATGGGTAGCCGGACTTCTGATGACCGGCTTTTACACGACCCTGCGCCTGAGTTTCTGGGGCATCATGCTGGCAACGGTCTTTGGAGTTTTAAGCGGGATTGCCAAAACCAGCAACATCCTCTTTCTCAGGTGGCTGGCAACAACATATGTCGAGACAATGCGCAATCTCCCCCCTTTGGTCATTATTTTTATTGCCTACTTCTTTGTTGGCGACCAGTTGCTCGCCCCATTGGAGATTGATGAGTGGGCCTATTCCCTGTCCCCGACCGGACAAACTATCTTGTCGACGCTGTTTGCTAAACCCGGATACCTCACAGCATTTTCTGCCGCGCTGATAACACTGGCAATATTTGAGGGAGCCTATATTACTGAAATAGTCAGGGCGGGAATTGAATCCATCAGCCGGGGACAGTGGGAAGCCTCCCATGCATTAGGACTTACCCGTTACCAGCAGATGCGTCACATCATCTTGCCCCAGACCTTCCAACGCATCATGCCGCCCATGGCCGGGCAGTTTATCTCTCTGATCAAGGATTCTTCGATTGTATCGGTGATATCCATCCAGGAGCTTTGTTTTCAGGGTATCGAACTCATGACCAGCACCCTGCATACCATTGAGATATGGACTGTCGTCACCTTGATGTACCTGGCTTTGACCTTGCCGTGTTCATTGCTGGTTGAAAGACTTGAGAACCGCCTGAACCTGAGCCTGAGATAAAAGCTCCGGACGACAATGGTACTGCCATTCAAACATGAGCGTCAGAAAACACCCTAAACATTTGATATAAACAATAGATACTTTCAATGTTTCTGAGGATATGGTCATTAGGGTAACGATGTTATGCTCATCAATTACCATACGGTGGGGTGATAAAACCATTCCCGATGAATAACAAAGGCAGACTGCTGCTTCTACCATTAATTCGATGATTCAAAGTATCGTGCCTAATTGGAGACCTTAGATGGCAAAACAGAAACTTATTGACGCGGTGAGAGGGCAAAGAACCGAGAATGCACCATGGGTGCCCTATGCCGGTGTTCATTGCGGATTTGTGATCAATGAGCCGGCAGACAAATATTTGCAGGACCCTGAACTCCTCGCCAAAGGGCTGGTTGAGACCGCGAGAAAATACAAAGCAGACGGAATCCCGTTGGCATTCGATCTCTCTATTGAAGCTCACTCGCTTGGATGTGACCTGGAGTGGTGGGAAGATAACGTGCCATCCGTGTGCAGTCATCCCTGCTCGGATAAAACTCCCATTGAAGCAGGACTCGAGCTGCCGACAAAAGATTCCGGTCGATGGCCGATACTGTTCAAAGCTGCCAGGATTGCCAAACCGCAGCTTGATCAACTTGACTGCGCCCTAATTGGCGCAATCTGCGGGCCCTTGACGCTGGCTTCACATCTGGCAGGCGTGCGTATTTTTACAGACGTATACAAAAACAAAGAATTTGTTCATGAGGTTATTGACTGCGCAGGGAAAACAGCCGCAGTGGCAGCTCAGTTTTACATTGATATGGGGTGCGAGGTTATCGCCATCGTCGATCCAGTTGCCTCTCAAATAAAGCCGGCTACCTTTCAAGAATTTGTTACCCCTTATGTAAAAGAGGCAACGCGGGTAATAAATGATGCCGGATGCACATCCTCTTTTTTTATTTGCGGCAATGCAACCAAAGTCTTGCGGGACGTCTGTCAACTCGATACTCATGGTTTTGCCATTGACGAGCAGCTCAACATGAATTTTGTCCGAGACCTTGCCCGTGAATATGGCAAAGGTTTTGGCGGTAATTTAAAGTTGACCCTTTCTTTAAGCCTGGGGCTTCTTTCTCCACGCGAGGATGCCCTTGTCAGTCTGGCGGCAGGAGGTAACATCGGCTTCACCTTTGCCCCCGGCTGAGACATGCCTTACGATGTTCCGGCGGAACATGTCCAGCAAGTCCTTGAAGCAAAAGAATGGTTTGATGAGCATTATGCTAAATATCCTGAGTCGTGGTAAGATCCGGCAGTGAGGAGGGTACGAATATGGCAGATAAAATAACAATTGATGTCCTCACTTTGGACAGTGTTCAATGTGCGGCCTGCGGATACATGATGGAATCCATTGCCGCCTTGCCCGATGAAGTACAGGCCATGATCAATTACCGAGAGTGGTCGATAAAAACCAAGGAAGGCATCGGCAAATTTACAGAACTCAAAGGCAAGGTTCTGCCAACCATCTGTATTGAAGGCGATCTTGTTTTTGAAAGCCTCATCCCGCAGTACGAAGAGCTGATCGATGAGATGACAAAACGAGCCCCCAAATCCATAGCAAAAAGTCTTCAGGCAGCCCGTGATAAGGGCTTTGACTTCAGCAGGCTTAATGAAAACCTGAAGAAAGCAGGAGCGGGCCTTAAAACTAAAATAGGCTGACTTATTACGGTGTAGAATAGTAAGCTGGAAACTGGCCGGCAGCCGGTTTCCAGCGTTTTGTTTGAAACGATATGCGGCAAGATATCATGAATGAACAAACGGTAGTGTTCCTGATTACGGGTTTTCTCGGGAGCGGCAAGACAACCTTTTTAAACAGAATCATCGACCATCTTCCCGAAGACATAAAGCTCACCATTTTGATGAATGAGTTTGGAGAGATCGGTATCGATGGCACACTTGTTGAGGGCGAAGATATAGATATGATGGAGATCAGTCGAGGCTCCATTTTCTGTGTCTGTGTCAAAACTGATTTTATTAAAGGGCTCTACGAGCTAAACGCCAAAATAAAACCCGATATTCTCATAATTGAATCTACAGGTGTAGCCAACCCCGCTGATTTAAAGCGTGATCTCAAATTGCCCATTTTTAACAATCGCTTCACCTTCACCGAACAATTCTGTATCATTGATGCAGCCCATTTTCTTGAGGCATTCGAAGTGTTTGCATCAGTCGAAAAACAGTTGCTAACCTCTACAGTCTTCATCCTTAATAAGTGTGATCTGGTACAAAAAGAGACTTTAGAGAAAATAAAGAACCTGGTTCGCGAATACCATCCCGATCCTCAGTTTTTTGAAACGAGTTATGCAGAAATTGACTTTGGCTCATTTTCTTTTCTTGACCTCAAAAAACACTCCATCGTAAACGGTGCATCAGATACTGCTCCGGAACTATTGTCAACCAAAGAACTCGATGACTTCATAAGTAAATCATTGGGAAATCCTGAACTGGAAACGACACCGCCCGACCAACTCGCCTCCGTCATCTATATATGGCACGGGGACAATCTCGATGATATAAGAGAAATGGCAAAATCTCTTCCAACAGATGTTGTCCGTGCAAAAGGATTTGTGCAGGAAAACAATCTGATCCATTTATTCAGCTATGTCATGGGAGACTGGACGATTGAACCATCTAGCATGGATGCAAGCGAAATCAAACATATCAATATGATTGTTTTCATCGGAAGCTTTGCGGCTTTGAAGGCTGTTGCCAATACCCTGTCAGCACCCAACTGGTCTGCACGAGAAGTGCTTCAACCCTTTGAACAGATCAGTAACATATGACAAAGAAAATGTGACTGGTCCTTGTATCATGTCCTCTTACACTCAAGAAACGGGATTTTGACACAGGCATGAGCATTTCTGCAAAAATTTCGTTTATTCTGATAGTAAATCCCGACATTTTGTAACAACATGAGCAATAAGGTTTGTACGTACCATATGGAGCAACCCAAAAAGATTGTCATAGAGGTTGTGTTTAAGGCAAAGTATTGTCTTATCTGCAATTACATGGACGAGGCCATGCGGGAAGTACTGCCATATTATACAAATTACATTGAATATCAAAGAGTTAATATACTTCAAAGTTCGGGCAAACAGCGCTTTCTGGAGTTGTCAGAATCCTTGTTTGGCAAGGAGGGTGTCTTAAAAAAAATGCAACTAGCCCCTATCCCATCCATGTTTATCAATGGTGAGCTGTTCTTCGATACCATCCCCCCGCGTCACCTGCTTAAAAAGGTGATTAACCACGTTATTGCCAAACAATTCTCCGAGATAAATGATGCCAAAAGATGTGACAATGTGTTTTGAATAAATTAACGATTCTGAAAGGTGATATTCTTTCTGTACGGGTAAGGAAACGAAGTGGCTGTTATGATGTTTTATCAGACTACTTTTTTACCCAAGATCGACAGACTGAATTTCTCACCATCCATCTCCGCAACTTCCGGAAGTTTTCCCCACGTTTCAAAACCAAAAGATTTAAAAAGCCTGATACTGGGAACATTGTGTGAGAAGATGAGTCCCACAACCGTCTTGATATCCAACTTCGGGGTCAAACCCATTGCCTCTGCCAACAATGTTCTGCCAAGGCCCCTCCCCCTGCATTTTGGTGAGACGTAGATGCTGATTTCAGCTGTATGGCTATAGGCCGGTCTTTCGTGGAATGGATGAAAACTCACCCAGGCTACGACCTTTCCTTCTTTCTCGTGTACCAAAAGAGGATGTTTATCGGGAAGGTGACGCCTGAACCAAGCCAGTTTTGATTCAACCGTCACTTCTGCCGTATCTGCAGTAGACTGCCTTGTTGGGATGGTTGAGTTGTAAATAGACACGATTTCTGTCAGGTCGCCCTCTGTTGCAATGCGCACATCTCCACCCTTACATCAAGTTATTAAAATGACAATCGGCCTCATCAACCTGTAATAGACAGGTTGATGTCTCCGGTATCATGATTGAAAAACGAGGCGATCGTGAAGAATAAAATCCACTGCTCATTGATCAGGTCGAA
>Ga0316201_10003754_pt1 | contig 11285 bp, 7 predicted proteins | sample CS6wburrow_MG_FD_204516 | JGI IMG/M metagenome (GOLD analysis project Ga0316201, IMG submission 204516) | Coastal sediment microbial communities from Delaware Bay, Delaware, United States - CS-6 worm burrow | ecosystem: Environmental > Aquatic > Marine > Coastal > Sediment | place: USA: Delaware... | reverse complement strand
TATCGAGGCACCGGGATCGATATCACCGAATCTTACCGCCTGTCGCAGCAACTCAATTACCAGGCATCCCACGATCCGTTGACGGGACTGGTTAATCGACGCGAGTTCGAGCTGCGCCTGTCGCGCGTGGTCAAGCTATGCCGCGAGGATAACAGCGAGCATGCGCTATGTTACATCGACCTCGACCAGTTCAAGGTGGTTAACGATACCTGCGGGCACGACGCTGGTGACGAATTACTGCGCCAGATAGGGGCGTTGCTGAAAGACAAGGTGAGGAATCGCGATACGATTGCGCGGCTCGGTGGCGACGAGTTCGGCCTGTTGCTGGAGCGTTGCACCATGAACCAGGCCAATCGAGTAGCCGAGTCGGTGCGTGAGGCAATTGACAGGTTCCGCTTCATGTGGGCCGGCAGAAATTTTCGCCTGGGCGCGAGTATTGGCGTAATCCCGATTAATTTCAGTAGCGGTAATATCGCCAACGTGATGCGCTCCGCTGACGCCGCCTGTTATACCGCCAAGGATGCGGGGCGTAACCGTATCCACGTCTACAGCGAGGATAGTTTCGAGGTCGCGCAGCGTCACCAGGAAATGCAACGCATCGTCGAACTCAACCATGCCTTCGACGAGGATCGATTCGTGCTTTACCAGCAACCCATCCTGCCCCTGGATCCGGCCACGAGCGGCCAGGGTCACTTCTGCGAGGTGCTGGTGCGGATGCTGGACGAAGACGGCTTTCCCGTGTTGCCCGCCAATTTTCTGCCAACGGCGGAGCGTTACAACCTGGCGACCCAGCTCGATACCTGGGTGGTCAGTCGTGCGCTCGACTGGCTGGTTTCCGATCCGGAGATTCGTTGCACTATCAATCTGTCGGGTATGTCTGTCGCTGACGAGAGCTTCCTGCGGTTCATGCTCGATGTGATCGATGACAAGCAGGTCGACGCCGGTCGAATTTGCCTGGAGATCACCGAGACCGCGGCAATCCAGAACCTGAGCAAGGCCAACCATTTTATCGAGCTGTTACGAGACCGGGGTTGTTTCTTTGCGCTGGACGATTTTGGCAGCGGCCTGTCGTCCTTCGCCTACCTGAAAACCCTGCCGGTCGATTACCTGAAAATCGATGGCTTCTTCGTCCGCGATATGGTGGAAGACCGGATAGATTACGAACTGGTCAAATCAATCAATGATATCGGCCATGTCATGGGTAAAAAAACCATTGCCGAGTTCGTCGAGAATGACGCAACCCTGGATGCGTTGAGGGAAATCGGCGTCGACTATGCCCAGGGATTTAGCATCGCGATGCCGAAACCGATCAAGCCTTGATGCCTATAGCCTGGCGAGATAATGGCGGCTGATCGAATGAAAATCTCCGGTATCAGCAAACCAGGCGGGAATCGCCGATTCGAGCCCTGCGGCAAGATCCTTCTGGTCGCGGCATGGTTGTTGTTGCAGTCTTGCCAGTCGCTACCCGAGGCGGATCGAGCTTCGATGGCCATGGGATTCGCGGAAGCGACCTACGGGGTGGGAATAGGATACAGGGGGCAACATCCTGTAACCCGCCGGCAGAACCTGGTCAGGTGGGACGCCGACGAGGTCGTGCAACTTTCAATCAAGGGGGAAAGTGCCGACACCGACCTGTATAAGTATATAGTCGACGAGTTGACCCGTTTATATCGAATGGCTGATATCGAGCTCAGGCACGATGGGGGCCTGTCGAAGCAGCTGCTGCGGTTATCGGTCGAGGACGAATCGCTGTTGATAACCGGTGATATAAAAACACGCTGCTATACCGATTACGATTACGTCAGGCGTGGTTACCTGAGGACGGTGGATATCGTGATTGCACGAAACGCGGTTAGCGACCGCGACGATAGCTGCCTGCTTCACGAAGGTATGCATTCACTTGGTTTTGCCGGTCATCCTCATCGGTTGAATAGCGTGCTCAGCTATACCCAGGACGAGACCAGGATTTCAAATATAGATCAGCAGCTAATCAGAATGCTCTACAGCAACAACCTCGAGCAGGCGGCAGGACTGGAGGACGCACTGACTATCGCCTATAGCCAGTTCAGTGACTTTCCCGAACGCCGAAGCAAAAATTATGCGCCGATCGATATTAGCCTCGAGCTCGAAGAAAGCGAAAGCCCGGTGATTCTGGCGACTCCTTTCATGGGCGGGGCCAGCAAGCAGTTTTTCTACGAGATAGATAAGGCGGGAAGCATGTCCCTCAGTGCAAGCTACGGGGCTCGAAGCTCCGGTAAGCGTCTGGCGGGCCTTTACTATACCAGGCTATCCGGGGACCTGATTTTTAAAGAACAGATAAGCTTGCCGGAGTTTGTGAAGCGATACGAGGCCCAGCTGGGCAGTCTCGAGCAAAAATCCAACGGTCATTTCGATAATCAAATCGGCAGATTCAAATATATCATTGCCGATTCAAGCGAATTATCTTGCGTGTTTATCCTCAAGTATTTCGATGCCTCGGATCTCGATGTCGGCGGGCACAAGGTGATCAGTGGGAGTTACTGTGGTCATGCATCCTCAACCATGCAAGCCAGCGACGCCGCAGCCTATATCGGGGCGATTCGTCTCCTTGAGCGCGATCCGATTGAAATTCGGGAACGCAAGCTCATCAGCCAGCAGAACGTCAACAGGAATTTTTCCGCATTACGGCTGACGGGTAAATGGCCACATGACGACAGCCCCGTGACGGGACTAAAGCTTCTTATGCAGGGCAAAATATCCGGCAGGGTGAAGGTTACGATCAAGGGTGAAATTTGTGAGGCCATGCTGACAGAAATCCAGAATGACGGACCTGGTGATTGGATGCTCGAATGCGAGGCTAACGAAAACGCCAGTGGCGAGTTTTCCTGGAATTCTGACGGTACGCTCGGTTTTCGGGGGCAGACTTCCGAAACCGGTGCCGATATCGACTGGCTTGCATACCAGATATTCTAAACTGCCTTGCCTCGCCGTCCCGCGAATTCCGGCGCGCAGGAGTCGAGATAAGCCAACTTAAAGCACTGGCCCTTATGTGAAATCAGCCTTTGAGTTCTGGTCCCGCTCGCGTCCGGTTTTTATCCACGGCTACCGGCTGTCGGAATTTTTGCAATTGATAGTTATTTTTTAATAGATTTTTCGGTGATATGTATTAGATACATACCCAGGTGGGCATTAATACCCCGGAATTTGGAATCTACAGTTATTCAATGAATTCAACCGATTTTAAGACATCGTTCGACACGGACGAATACATCTTTAACGAAGGCGATCCGGGTGACTGCGCCTATATCATAGACTCCGGCATGGTCGAAGTGGCCCTCGACAAGGAAGGGCGCAAGCTCGTTATGGCGACGCTCACCAAGGGCGATATACTCGGTGAAATGGCGATTATCGATCGGATGCCGCGCACGGCTTCCGCACGGGCAATCGTTCCCACGGCGGTGACGCCGATTCCACTCGACTACGTCAGCCAGAAGATCAAACAGTCCGATCCGACGGTACGCATGTTCCTGCGGCTTGCGATGGCGCGCTACCGGGATATGAACGCACGCCTTGGGCAGGTCTTCGAAAGCCTTTCCGTGGGTCAGGTCGATGCCTCGAGCGACGGCTTCGCTTCCAGCACCATGGAGCTGAAAAACGTAATGTCGCAATATCTGGAAATGCATAAACGCATCGACTCCGCCGTGACAAAACCCGCTCCTTCCGACGGCGGCGCCATCTTCGGTGAAAAAACGCTGGAAATCACGAAGCTACTGGTTACCGAGGAAAAGCTGCTGCAAACTGCCATGACGAAAAAGGAATTCCGTCTGCACTACCAGCCGATCGTCGAATTGAAGAGCAACCGCATCGTCGGTTGCGAGGCGCTGGTGCGCTGGAATCATCCATCCGGCGAACTGCTGCTGCCGGCTCGTTTTCTAACCCAGGTTGAAAACAGCGACCTGATCATCGACCTGGGCTACTGGATAGCGCAGGAGGCCTGCCAGTTTCAAAGTCGACTGTTAAGCGATTTTCAGCATGATCTATTCGTTTCCATAAACCTGTCCGGGAAACAGTTCGAAGATCAGTTCCTGGTCCCTAGCCTGGCCGATATCATGGATAAAGCAGGCGCCAGGCGCGAACGCATCAAGTTCGAGATCACGGAGAGCCTGTTAATCGACAACCCGGAGCTTGCGACCCAGTCGCTGCACCAGTTGAAAGAGACCGGGGCCAAACTGGCCATTGACGATTTCGGTACCGGCTATTCGAGTTTTAGTTACCTGCACCGTTTTCCATTCGACACCCTGAAGATCGATCGGGTTTTCGTTGCCGCGATGGCGCGCAGCGAGAAAAGCAACCAGATCGTCAAGTCACTGGTCAACCTGTCGCACGACCTGGGTATGGACGTGGTTGCCGAGGGTATCGAATCTGAACAGGAAGCCGAGTTGATGCGCAATTACGCAGCGGCATTCGGGCAGGGTTTTTACTTTTCCAAACCCGTCAATGAAACGGAACTCGTCAAGCTGCTGCGTCAACCGCAGATAGAACTGGCGGGCTAATAAACGAAACCGGGCGGACCCCGGGAACCGCTCCCGGCCGAAACTAACCGGCCTCGCCGTAGCGCGCCACCTGCTCGGGATCTTCCAGCCTGGGTTTCGCCAGCACCCGGCGCAGAATCGGTTCGAAGAATTCCAGCGGTTCCGAATCGTAGTCCGGATCGAAACAATTCTGGTCGTAGTTGTGGCAAAAATCGATCGCGTCCTGGTACCAGGGGCTATCCTTGAACATTTCACGGCTGTTGCGATCGCCGCCGCAGTGATGCGCGTAGTAGTACATCTGAAATACGCCGTGATGTTTGACGATCCAGTAAAGTTTATCCGAAACGAAAGGGCGCAGGATGGCCGCCGCCATTTCGCTGTGAGAGTAGGGCGCCAGGTCGTCGCCGATATCGTGTAGCAATACCGCGATAATCATTTCGTCCGATTCGCCGGCACGGTAGGCGCGCGTCGCACCCTGCAGGCAGTGCTGCAGGCGGTTGATGCGGTAACCGGAGATGCTGTGTTCGAGCTTGCGCATGCTCTCCATGATGCGCTCGGGCAAACCGGTCTTGTACTCGTCTTCCATGCGGTCGAGAAACTCGTATTCCTCGCGGGTGCCATCTTCCATGCGGATGAATTCAACTTGTTGCATAGTAATCTCCAGGTGGGTTGGCTGTGCGAGTCATTTCGGAGGCAGTGTACCGCAAGCGCTAACCGCGCAGCAATTCGTTGGCGGGATCGTAGGCCGCGTCCATCTCGATATGGGCCTTGCGGCTGCCCACCGAGGTGTCGATGGTTACATCGAGCCCGGCGCTGATAACGGCGGGCTTCAAGTAAGCGAAGGCGGTGCTCTTGCCGATCCGGTGGCCATAGGCGCCGCCGGTGGTCAGCCCGATGAGCTCGCCGTTGTGATACACGCCCTCGTTGCCGTAACACTCGCAGGGAATATCGTCGTCGAACACCAGGTAGGCGAGTTCGATGGCGTAACCGTCCTGCTGGCGCTGCTTCAGGTTTTCACAGCCGATGAAATCGCGGCTGGTGTCGATGAATCGCTCCATGCCGGCTTCGAAACCGCTGATTTCCTCGGTAAATTCATTGCCATAGGCGCGGTACATTTTTTCCATGCGCATCGAGTTGAAGGCGTAGCCGCCAAAGTCACGCATCCCCAGTGGTTCGCCCCGGCGCCACATCGAATCGTAGATCGACAGCAGCTGGTAGGACGGCATATGTAGCTCGTATCCCAGTTCGCCGGCATAGGAGACCCTGAGCACGCGCACCATGGCGCTATCGATTTGTATTTCGCGCGCGCACAGCCACGGGAAGGCCTGGTTGGACAGGTCTTCCTCGGTCATTTGCTGCAGGATTTCGCGCGATTTCGGGCCGGTGATCAGCATCGAGGAAACATCTTCGGTGACGTTGACGATGTCGACGTCGAAGCCGGCGGCGTTGGCCTGCATCCAGTGCAGGTCCTTGTGTTCGGAGCCGATCGCAGATACCAGGTAGAAACGGTTTTCGTCGAGGCGCGTGATCGACATTTCGCACATGATGCCGCCATTGAGCGCGTGAAATAGCGACAGGCCGATACGCCCGACCCGCGGTAACCTGTTGCACGACAGTCGATCGAGAAAGGCCGCCGCGTCGGGACCGCTGACTTCGTACCTGGCGGCGCCGGAGATGTCGATCACGCCAGCGGCCTGCTGGACCGCCTGGCATTCCTCGGCCACTACCGCGTGCGCCTCGCTGTGCGACCAGCTCAGCGATTCGCTACGCACCGCGTCGGTCTGGAACCAGAGCGGTTTTTCATAGCCCTGTACCGCACCATGTACCGCACCGTGCTGCAGCAGACGACTAAAAAGCGGGCTGGTGCGCATCGGCCGACCGTGCGGGCGGTTGTCGTTGGGCGCGCCCACGGCGTACATCGCCTCGTAGGATTCGATTGCCCGGATAGTGCAGTATTTCTTGTCGGCCCAGTCGCCGAATCGGCGCGTATCCAGCGGCGCCATGTTGATTTCGGTCTGGCCGTATTTCATCCACTGCGCCATGTACTTGCCGATACCGCCCTGGGCAATGCCGATGCTGGCGCCGCACAGGTTCCAGAAGTTGCGCAGGCCGGCTACCGGCCCGGCGAGAATGTTGTCGTCCGGGGTATGCGTTATCGGGCCGTTGACGACCGATTTGACGCCGACTTCCTCGAACCTGGGCGTCAACTCGAAACAGCGCTCCAGGAATGGCATCAGTACTTCGAGATTGGGCTCGAACAGTTCGCGGTCGAAGCTCCAGTCCATGCCGTCCAGCGCCCACGGACGAGAGCCCCACATTTCGTAGGGCCCAACCAGGAAGCCCAGGCCTTCCTGGCGGATGTACGCAGAACTGTAAGAATCGCGGCAAACCGGCAGTTCGAAATCCAGCGCCTCGATATCGGGGTGTTTCTCGGTTACCAGGTACTGGTGTTCGAGATTGATCAGCGGTACGTTGATGCCCACCATGGCGCCGACCTCGCGCGCGAAGCACCCGGCGGCGTTGACCACGTGTTCCGCGACGATCGTGCCCTTGTCGGTAACGACTTCCCATTCACCGTTACGTTGCTCGTTGATTTCGGTCACGCGCGTATGGCGGTAAATTTCGGCGCCGTTGTCGCGCGCCAGTTTCGACAGCGGCATCACCACCGAGGTCGGATCGACATGACCGTCGTTAGGCGTGCTCGCGATCACCCGCGCCTTGTCGAAATTCATCAACGGATTCAGCTGCTGCGCTTCTTGCTTCGAAACGATATTGAATTCGAAGCCGATATTTTTCGAGCGGCTTTCGAGATTCCTGAACCATTCCTCTTCCACCCGGGTGAAACCCTGGCGGATACTGCCGGTCTGGTGGAATACCGACTTTTCGCCGGTCTCCTGCGGCAGGATTTCGTTGTACAGCTTGATCGTGTAATTGTGAATTTGCGCGACCGTGTGGTTACCGATGAAGTTCGAACACAGGCCGGCGGCATGCCAGGTCGAGCCACTGGTCAGCTCGCCTTTTTCGACCAGCACCACGTCGGTCCAGCCTTCTTTGGTCAGGTGGTAAAGCAGGTTCACCCCGAGCGAACCGCCCCCGATGATTGCAACTCTGGCATGACTTTTCATCTGTTTGTCCTGTTACTGAATATTACGCGGTTCAGTCGCTTCGGCCGAAGGCGGAACGCGGTAGAAAAATATCGAATTGAGCGCGAATCTGCCGGTCGACCTCGTCGCTGACATGCCCCGGGAAATAGTTGTCGAGGATTTCCCGCTTGCGCGCAAGGGCCTTGTCCAGCAGCACCGGCTTACCCTGTTCCACCCATTCGTTCGGGCTCAGGCGGTCGCCGAGTTCGGGGTAGATATACTCGGTCTGCATCACGTCGAGGGTTTGTCCGGCGCCGAGATAATGGCCCTTGTTGCCGAGGCAGACGTCTTTCAGCACGTCGAAACTCAGGGTTTGTTCATTGACCTCGATTCCGCGGGTAATCCGCATCGCCGCGCCCAGCACGTCGTTATCGATCAGCAGTGATTCAGGGCAGGTGCCGAGCAGGCTGGCGTACATGCCGGCCGATTCGTAAATGATATTGGCACCAGAGGTGGCCGCGCAGGCCAGCGTGTAAGCACGCTCGGCGCCAGCCTGGAAGTCTGGAAACTTGGAATCGGTCATACCGCAGGCGGTACCGGTCGGCAGGTTGTAATAGTTGCCCATTTGCGCGCAGGCCGACGACAGGATCGCCTGCTCGGGCGAACCGCCGCTCATGGCGCCGGTACGCAGGTCCGAGACGAAGGGCCAGGTGCCGATGATGGCCGGGGCGCCCGGCTTGATGGCGTTGACATAGACCAGGCCGCCGAGGCACTCGGCCCAGGCCTGCGCCACCGCGCCCGCGAGGCAGGCCGGCGCCGTGGCCCCGGACTGGCCGGCGGATAGCAGCAGCACCGGCATCCCGCCCTCGACCGCGACCTTGATGCAGCTCAGTGCTTCGTCGGTAAACTTCATTGGCGGTACCACGTGGCAGCAGGAGATGCTCATGAAAGGCCGCTCACGCCACTTGTCCTCGCCGCCGGCGACCAGGTGCAGCATTTTCAATGTCTCTTCGAGATGATGCGCCTCGGTCCAGCTCGAGCCGATGTGCTTGGTCGTGCCCATCACCGCGTTGTAGGCGGTGTTGATGTCCATCGCCTTGTTATCGGTGATATCACGCAGTACGCAGGTGCGTTGAAACATGTGGATGTGTTCGCACTGGTCGGCGATGCGCGCCATGTCATACAAGTCCTGCGCGCCCGATTCGCGGTATTCGTTTTTGACGGGATCGGCAATCATGACCGCGGCGCCCGCGGTCGAGAAATGAACCCGGCTTCCGGTTAGCTGCAAGTCGTGTTTCGGATCCTGCCCGTAGAGGGTCAGTTCGCGTTGGCACTTGTTGAGCGCGTCTTCGACCACGGCGCGCGGAAATCGCAGGCGCTTGTCTTCACCGTAGGTGGCGCCGACCGCCAGGCAGGTTTCGATACAGTACTCGTTGGCATCGGCGAAGCCGATTTCCTCGAGGATGCGATAAACGGTGGAATCGATTTGCGCGATATCGGATTCAGACAGCGGTTTGTACTGTCCGCCGGATTCGCCTGCGCGCACCGGTTTAAGGTCTTCAGCGAGCGCGGCCTTGCGCAACGCAATTTTAGCCTGACGGGCGTTGGAGCGTCTTGCCATGGGGGTTACCCTCGATTGCCAGAATTAATATGAAACGGCTTAACAACGCTGCATTTTCGAATCAGAATTAAATGGATTCAAACTATTATTTTTTATAGTATGCATTAGTTTTTATAATCTATAGGTGTCGCACGATGGGCCGTCGTTTACCCCCGTTGAACAGTCTCAAGTGCTTCGAGGCCGCCGGGCGCCTGTTGAGCTTCACCGGCGCGGCGCGAGAACTCAACGTTACCCAGGCAGCGATCAGCCATCAGATCAAGGTAATCGAGGAATTTCTGGGCGTTTCGCTGTTCGAACGTTATCCAAGACGCCTGGCCCTGACCGAGCAGGGCAAAGCCCTGCTACCCGAGGTAATCGAGGCTTTTGACCGGGTTTCGGCTGCAATTGGCTCGCTCAACAAGGATCATTATTCCAACATGATCAGCGTACGCCTGGCGCCGTCGTTTGCCGCCAAGTGGCTGTCACCGCGCCTGAAGTATTTCTGGTTGCAGTACCCGGAAATCGACCTGTGCCTGTTCCACGCGCACGCCGCGGTGGACTTCGAACGTGAAGAGATCGACATTGCGGTTACCTACGGTAAGGGTGACTGGCCGAACGTGGTCGCGGACAAGCTTTTGAGTCTCGATTTTTTTCCGGTCTGTTCGCCGGCATTCCTGCATAACGACAAGCCCCTGACGATCATCGAGAATCTCCACTATTACACCCTGCTGCACGACGCCAACTACGAATGCTGGCGCGACTGGCTCGAGCTAGCCGGATTAACCGATATTCAGGCCGACAAGGGAACTATCATCGATGACACCAACGTGCTGATCCAGGCCGCGATCGACGGACAGGGGATCGCGCTGGGTTCGACGACTTTCGTCCAGGATCATCTCGAATCGGGCAGGCTGGTGAGGCCTTTTGACGTGATCCTGGAAAATGAATTCAGCTACTACGTGGTTTGCCCGGAGTCGCACCTGAAAAATCCGGCGGTGCTGGCGTTCAAGGAATGGCTACTCAGCCTGGTCGATTGACAGTATCATGCGCGGCTAGTGCCAGGCGGAAATAATCCATGGAATCTCACGACGAATTGAGACAGCGTAATCGTGCGCGCCGGGCCGCGCTCGACGACGACACGCTCGCGCTTGCGGCCAGAGCGCTGGCGCAGCGAGTACTGGACTTGCCTGAATACCAGCAGGCGCGGAGCATTGCCGCCTATTTTGCGGTCAATGGCGAGATTGGGCTGAATCCGGTGATCGATCATGCCCTGTCCCGGGGTAAGCAGGTTTTCCTGCCGAACCTGGATCAACAGTCGCTGCGTTTTGCACCCTATTTTCACGGGCAAAAGATGCGCAGCAACAAGTTTCGATTGCCGGAACCCGACGTTGACCCCGGGGAGATGCTGGCGCCCGAGGCGCTGGATCTGGTGCTGGTGCCGCTGGTAGTGTTTGACGCCGACTGCAATCGGATCGGCATGGGAGGGGGCTTCTACGACCGCAGCTTCGCTTTCCGCAAGAATCCCGCGAATTCAAAGCCAGTGCTGATCGGGGTTGCGCACGAGTTACAGAAGGTCGAGCGCATCGTGCCGCAGGATTGGGACGTCAGGCTCGACATGATTGTTACCGAGCAGGCGATTTACGGCTAGTTAAGGTCCCAGACCCCTTCGAAGGGATCCAGGACCTCCCCTTCGAAGCGACCTGGAACTCCATATAAATTTCTCAATACCCAAAGACCGCACAAATCGCGATATCCGCGCTGCCTGACTAAAAGTCGTATTTGCCTGCAGAGTAGAGTTTGGCCGCCTTTTCCCAGACCGAGCCGGGGTTGCCATCACCAACCGGTTTACCATCGAGCCGGACTACTGGAACGACTTCCTTGCTCGAGCTCGAGATCCAGATTTCGTCGGCATCCCAGACTTCATCCATCGTGATTACGCGTTCCTCGACCGGGATACTGCCGTCGGCGCGCAACACGCTGAGTAACAGATGACGCGTTATGCCGGGCAGGATCTGGTGGTCCAGCGGTGGCGTCGCGACGACCCCGTCCTTGACGACATAGGCGTTGCAGGCGCCACATTCGGTGAGTTCG
>Ga0316201_10003752_pt1 | contig 11287 bp, 6 predicted proteins | sample CS6wburrow_MG_FD_204516 | JGI IMG/M metagenome (GOLD analysis project Ga0316201, IMG submission 204516) | Coastal sediment microbial communities from Delaware Bay, Delaware, United States - CS-6 worm burrow | ecosystem: Environmental > Aquatic > Marine > Coastal > Sediment | place: USA: Delaware... | reverse complement strand
ATCAAAATCGACTGCTTCAAGGCCTACGATGTCCGTGGCCAGATTCCAAACCAGCTCAACCCCGACGTTGCTTATCGCATCGGCAACGCGACGACCAAATTCCTGAACGCAAAGCGCATGGTGCTGGGGCGCGATATTCGCCTGTCGAGCGAGGAGCTCGCGGACGCGGTCGCTGCCGGCATTCGTGAGGCCGGTGCCGAGGTGCTCGACATTGGGCTCGGTGGCACCGAGATGGTGTATTTCGGCACGTCCCACCTGAAAGCCGACGGCGGCATCATGGTGACCGCCAGCCACAACCCGGCGGACTACAACGGTTTGAAGATCGTGCGCGAGGAAGCGAAGCCGGTGAGCGGTGACTCTGGTCTGGAGGACATCCGCAAGCTGGCTGAGAGCGACGAGCGCGCGACGGCGGCGAAAGAGGGCAAGCACACGGCAGTCAACATCTACGATGCCTATATCGACCACATCGTGAGCTACGTCGATGTCGACAAGCTAAAGCCGCTGAAGCTGGTCGTCAATCCGGGCAACGGCGGTGCCGGCATCGCGATGGACGGCCTGCGGCAGAAACTGCCGTTCGAATTCATCGATCTCAACTACCCGCCGGACGGCACGTTCCCGAACGGCATCCCCAACCCGATGCTGCTTGAAAACCAGGCCGTGACCACGGAGGCCGTGCTTAAGCACAAAGCCGACATGGGCATCGCCTGGGATGGCGATTTCGATCGCTGCTTCCTGTTCGACGAGAACGGCGTCTTTATCGAGGGCTATTACATCGTCGGGATGCTTGCCGAGAGCATTCTCAAGAAGAACCCCGGCGGCAAGATCATTCACGACCCGCGCATGACCTGGAACACGCTCGATATCGTCGAGCGCGCGGGCGGCGAGGCGGTGAAAAGCAAGTCCGGGCACTCGTTCATCAAGGAGAAGATGCGCGAGGTCGACGGCGTGTACGGCGGCGAGATGAGCGCGCATCATTATTTCCGTGATTTCTCCTACGCCGACAGCGGCATGATTCCGTGGCTGCTGGCAGCGGAGCTGCTGTCGGTATCCGGCAAGTCACTGTCCGAGCTGGTCGGCGAGCGCATGGCCATGTACCCGGCGAGCGGCGAGATCAACCGCAAGGTGGCGGACGCGGCGGCAACGCTGCAAAAGCTGCACGATCGCTACGCCGCCGACGCACTGGACGTGGACGACACCGACGGCTACAGCTTCGAGTTCGCCGAGTGGCGCTTCAACATCCGCATGTCGAACACCGAGCCGGTCGTTCGGCTCAATGTCGAGACGCGGGCTGACGCTAAACTACTCAAAGCCAAGACGGCAGAGGTGCTGGCAATCCTGGAGTCCTGATGCAGGAGCGGGCCTTTGGCCGCGGTTGATTGCGCGCTCCTACAGCTCCACGCGTTTCTTCAGCGCTGCGACAGCGCGTTTCGCTGTCTTGCCGTCCCACAGTGGTGGGCATTTACCCTTGTGCCATTTGCCGTCCAGCACAGTCTTAAGATTTGCAGCCAAAGAATGCGCATCCACGAGCTTGTTGGTCCCCATCGTGACGGTCACCGGCCGCTCGGTGTTCTCGCGCAACGTCAAACAGGGAATGCCCAAATACGTTGTCTCCTCCTGCAATCCGCCCGAATCCGTAATGACGACGCGCGCGCCCGTGACGAGGCTCATGAATCGGATATAGGGCACCGGATCGAGCAGCGTGATGTTCGGGTCGCCGGCAAGAGTGTCCTTGAGCGAGAACTTCTCGAGGCCGTTGATGGTCCGCGGATGCGCCACAAACACGACCGGCAAGGATTTTGCAGCCTTGACCAGGGCGTCGACAATCGGTTGCAACGTTTCCAGTGCGTCGACATTGGACGGACGGTGCAAGGTCACGAGCGCATACTCGCCCGGCACCAGGCCGAGTTCGGCAGCGGTGTCGGCGCTCTCGATGCCGTCGCGCAACATCTCGAACGAATCGATCATGATGTTGCCAATGCGGTCGATCTTGTCGTTTGCCACGCCTTCGGCGAGCAGGTTCTCGTCGGCGTCTGGCGAGGGCGTCCAGAGCACGTCGACGATCGCATCGGTGACGAGCCGATTGATCTCCTCTGGCATGCGCCGGTCGCCGCTGCGGAGCCCGGCTTCAAGATGAATGACCGGGATCCAGAGTTTGGCGCCGACCATGGCACAGGCAGCCGTCGAATTGACGTCACCGACGACAACGATCCAGTCTGGCCGGTTCTCGAGGCAGACTTTCTCATAAGCCATCATCACGCCACCGGTCTGCTCGGCGTGCGAACCGCTGCCGACGCCCAGGTGGAAATCGGGTTCCGGCACGCGGAGATCCTGCAGGATCGCGTCCGACATATTGTGGTCGTAGTGCTGGCCGGTGTGGACGAGCAGCGGCTGTGCCCAGTCGGTCTCCGCAAGTGCGTGGTAAAGCGGCGCTACTTTCATGAAATTCGGACGAGCAGCGGCAATCAGGTGGACTTTGATCAAGGCAATTTCCGGTTGACGGGGTGGCGCAGTATAGCAAGACGCTGCGCGGCAGCACATGACGAACCTCGCACCTCAATAAATGCGAGACGAGTCACTCCAGTCGCTATGAGAATTTCCTAGAATTATCCACCTGTCTGCCGGCGGCAGTCATTAGTTTCTAATTTGTAACAAATTTTCCGATGACTGGTTTAGAATACGGTTCGTCGCGATGATCCTTGCCCATGCCCATTCGTTCAACTAAAAGTCAGGTTCGTACACCGCTCTTGCTGCTTGCGGGCGTTGAGCTGAGTATCCTGTTTTCATCGGTTTACGTTGCGGGCATCATTCTCCACGGCAGCGTTAGTGAGAGCGCCCGGTTGTTAGGGCAGATTGCGCCAAAGGCCGTTCTTGTTACCGTGGTCGTGCTCCTGTCGCTGGCTGCAATGGGTCTGTACCAGTACCACCAGAGGCTCTATTTTCGTGAAGCGGCCATCCGCGTCGCGGTCGGTGTTGCGTTAGGGTGCCTGGTGCTCGCCATTCTGTTTTATGCCCACCCAGCACTGATGATCACGCGCGACGTCGCCTCGGTGGCCATCTTCTATGCGTTGATTCTCTTGCTGATTTCGCGGTTTATTTTCGTTCGCACGGTGGACGAGAACGTTTTTCGCCGGGCCATAGTCGTTTTCGGCGCAGGGGCGCGCGCAGCGAGTATTGCGGAGATCCGCCGGCGCGCCGACAGGCGTGGTTTCAAGGTGGTTGCGCGCGTTGCGGCACCGGGGGATACGATCGTCAAGGGGTTGCATGACCCGCAAGTGAATGGAAAATCCGTCGCCGATATTGCAATCGAGAATGGTGCCGAGGAAATCGTTGTCGCGATGGACGATAGACGCGGCAATCTGCCCGTCCGCGAGTTGCTTGACGCGCGGCTGAAGGGTATCGATGTCATTGACCTGCTCGAGTTCCTCGAACGTGAAACGGGCAAAATACGGATCGATCTGGTCAGCCCGGGCTGGCTTATCTTCTCTCCCGGATTCCGCCGCTCGGAAATGCGCAGCCTTGTAAAACGCGTGCTGGACGGCGTAGTCAGTGGCGCGCTGCTACTCTTCGGCTGGCCGGTCATGCTGCTTATTGCTTTAGCAATCAAGATCGAGGACGGACCTCTTGCGCCGGTTTTTTACAAGCAGGTGCGTGTTGGACAGGGCAACGAACACTTTAACGTCGTCAAGTTTCGCAGCATGCGAGAAGACGCGGAGGAAGATGGAGAGGCAATCTGGGCTAGCGAAAACGACAGCCGGGTCACGCGTGTGGGCAGTATTCTCAGGAAAGCCCGTCTGGATGAGTTGCCGCAGGTCTTTAATGTCCTTGCCGGGCAGATGAGTATTGTCGGGCCACGGCCGGAAAGGCCTGAATTTGTTCAGGAGCTCGAGGAAAAGATCCCCTATTACTCGGAGCGACATTTCGTCAAACCCGGCGTAACGGGTTGGGCACAGTTGAAATATTCTTACGGCGCCTCGGAAGAGGATGCCGCGGAGAAGCTGCAATACGATCTTTATTACGTCAAGAATCAGACAGTGATTCTCGATATTTTGATCATTTTGCAAACAGTTGAAGTGGTCTTGTGGGGTAAGGGCGCCCGGTAGCAATTTTCTGGACTGCGCCTGTCAACGCCCGAGGATAGAAATGCCGTGATGACGATTGGCGCCATTGGGTATGCAGCGGTCGGAGTACTTTACGCGCTGCTAACTATCTTGCTGCTGGTCACCTGGCGTGGGCATCGAATCGGTGCCTTTCTGATCCTGGCAAGTGTCGCGAGTACAACGTGGGGATTGTTGCTGGCGATCCAGGCTGCTTACGGCGTCATCCAACTTCCGATCGTACTTTTCGTCGACGAATTCAGGTCTTTCGCCTGGATTTTGTTTTTGGTTGTACTGGTTTCTCGTATCGGAGCAAGTCGCCTCCTTATTGGTTTGTCGTTAGTTGTCCCGTTGGCGTTGCTCGTAATAACCGGCCTTGCCGCGCTCGGAATAACCAGTCCCGTGACAGAATTTCTTGACCCCGGCGAGATCTTCATTCCTGGAGGCCTGCTGCTTGCGTTGCTCGGTTTGGTTTTAATCGAACAGCTCTACCGCAATTCTCCCGCGGAGGCAAAATGGTCATTGAAGCCACTGGTTTTGGGACTGGGCTGCATTTTCGCATTCGACTTGTTTCTGTTCTCGCAGGGCGTCCTCCTCAAGTCAATAGACCCGACGACCTGGTTATCCCGTGGTGTTGTCAATTTACTATTCGTCCCGATGATCGCAATCGCGGCGCGAAGAAATGTAGACTGGGAGATGCGCATATTCGTATCTCGCCACGTCGTGTTCTATTCCACGACGCTTACGGCCGTTGGTCTTTACCTGCTTCTGATGAGCCTTGGCGGGTACCTGATCATTTTATACGGAGGATCGTGGGGCGGATTGGCACGCATCGTATTTTTGACAGGCGCTTTCATCGTCCTGATTACGTTGTTGTTCTCGAGTACCTTACGTGCCCGGCTGAAAGTATTCCTGAGCAAGCACTTCTTCCAGAACAAGTACGATTATCGCGAGGAGTGGTTGCGTCTGGTCGCAACTTTGTCCGAGTTTGATAATTCCGCAACACGCGACGTGCCGATCAAGGCGATGGCGCAGATCGTCAGAAGTACAGGCGGCGTAATGTGGATTCGGGATGATCCGGGAGCGAGTTTTCGGCCGGCTGCACGACTTGGGACCAACGATGAGTATCCGGAGATTGGCAGTGACGATGCCGTTGTTCAATTTATTGATAAAAGTGGTTGGCTGATCGATTTTGTCGAGTACGATCGTGACCCGGAAAATTATGGTTCACTGAATTTGCCCACATGGCTGCGTGAGCTTAAGTCAGCCTGGCTCCTTGTGCCTTTACAGACGCGCGAGGAGCTGGTTGGCCTGATATTGCTTCTCAAAGGACCTGGTTCGTCGGTGCTTAATTACGAAGATCGCGACTTGCTCAAAGTTGTGGGTAATCACATTGCTGTGCATATTGCGCAAGCACGATCGGATAATCTTCTCGCGCAGGCCCAACAATTCGAAGCCTACAATCGGCTGACGACATTCCTTATGCATGATTTAAGCAACCTGGTTGCGCAGCAGTCGCTCATCGTCGAAAACGCTGAAAAGCATAAGAGAAACCCTGAATTTGTTGACGATGCAATCAGCACGATTGCCGGTTCGGTCGATCGTATGAAACGCGTGATGCGCCAACTTAAAGGCGCTAGTGATGCGAGTTCTGAAAAATGGACGGAGCTAAGATTTATTGTATCGGCGGCAGTTGATCGATGTGCGGCGATGAAGCCGGTGCCTGCAATCGTCTTGAATGCTGCTGATGCCGGCGTTTATGCGGATTCAGAACAATTTACGATGATCCTGACGCACCTCGTGAGAAACGCACAGGACGCCTGTACAGACGACGGGTCCGTTACCGTAACCCTCAATGAATCAGAGGGGCAGGCAGAAATCGTGATCGCTGACAATGGCGAGGGCATGAATACAGCATTCGTCCGCGATCGGCTTTTTCGTCCGTTTGATTCGACAAAAGGCAGCCAGGGAATGGGTATCGGTGCCTACCAGGCACGAGAATTCGCCCGCAAGCTGGGCGGTGATCTGAGTGTTCGCAGCAAGCCGGGCGAGGGCACGACTGTCTGGTTGCGGGTGCCAGTCGCTGCACGCAACCCGTAAATCGACGCTGTTCCACCGCTGGCCGTGAATCGCGTCACACTTTCATAAACGCCTGATTTTTTTGGTCAAAATAAGCCATTCGGTCGTGTAGAATCGGCGTCCTGCCGAAGATCCTTTGTAGCGAACAATGCGTGCCGGTCAGTCAGCGCGAAATTTTCGTTTTTGCTTAAAAATCAATGAGTCGAGCTTATAATCGAATGTCAATTATCTCTAACGGTCGCCATATGAAACCAGCTGCCACGAAGCGAACCCCCGTTCTTTCCTTACCCGCAATAACACTTATCTCTCTTTTCCTGTCGGTTTTGTCGGGATGCGGCCTGGCTATGGACAGCGACGACCGACTGGATCGGGGTGAAAAGGCGCTTGCGAGCGGCGATCATCGTGCCGCCATAATCGACGCCAAAGACGTCCTGCTGAAGGACCCCGACAACGTTCGCGGTCGCCTGTTGCTTGGCCGGGCGTCGGTCGAAGCGGGCGATGGGCCGGCGGCGGAAAAGGAGTTCGGTCGGGCCATGGACCTTGGTACGGATATATCGGACATTGCGGCAGAGCTTGCCGGGGCGTTGCTGCAGCAAGGCAAGTTTCAAGAGGTTTTAGACGAGATTCCCCTCGAAGGTCTGCCATCGAGCGACGCTGAAGCGCGGGTTAGAGCTAGCCACGGAGACGCCCTGATGGGGCTGAACCGGCCGGAGGAAGCCAGGCAAATGTATTCCTCGGTGTTGGAAATTGACCCGGAAAACCTCGATGCCCGACTCGGTATTGTGTCGTCCTTCGCGGCTGAGGGTAATTTCGCGCAAGCGCGCGGCGGCCTGGAACAAATTCTCGACACGAATGCCGAAAATCCTCGTGTTTGGCTGTACGCCGGATCGTTCCACGGCAGCATCGGTGATTTCGAGTCTGCGGCGGCTAATTTCGGCGTCGCACTGGAACTGGTGGAGGCCAGGGATGATACGGAGGCGCGCACCGGGGCGATGGCATCCATGCGACGTCAGGCGCTCGCTGGATTGGCCGAAAGCCTCCTGGAAAAGCGGGAGATTGACGCTGCGCGGCCTTACGTGGACAGACTCGCTAAAGAGGCGCCGAATTCTTTGCAGACGAAGTCATTGGTGGCACGTGTTGCATTTGTAGACCAGGACTGGAAAACGGCGCAAAAAAACCTGCAAGAAATTCTGCAGGTAGCACCGAATTATAGGCCCGCGCAGGTACTGCTCGGTGCCGTGCACCTGCAGAGCGGGAATCTGTCCCAGGCGGAGATGTATTTGTCCGCCGCCGTTGCTGCCGCGCCTGGCGAGATCCGGACCCGGCAATTGCTCGCGGAGACCCGGCTTCAATTGCGGCGCAACGAAGATGCTCAGGCGGCGCTGGAGCCCCTGGTAAGCGGGCCAAACGCGGATCCGGTGTCGCTGCAACTGGCAGCCCGGGCGAGCCTTGGTCGCCGCGACGTCGACGAGGCTCTCGAGTATCTTCGGCGTAATGTGGCCGCTAATCCGGAAAACGCCGAACTGCGTTTCCAGCTGGCCGTGATCTTGTTGCAGGCCGGTCGCACCGACGAGGCTCGCTCCGTGCTTGACGATACAAATGCCACCGGATCAGAAGAGAATGCGTACAGGCGTGACGCCCTGAGTGTGCTGACGACGATTCGCGAAGGCAATCAGGCAAGAGCACTCGAGGCGGCAAGAAATGTTGTTGACAAGTACAGTGATCGCTCGACAGCGTTCAGTTTGTTCGGTGCCGTTCAAGCAGCGAACGGCGACGCCGATGGCGCAAAGAAAAGTTTTGCTCGTGCAATTGAGCTTGAACCCGGAAATATGGTCGCGCTGCGTTCACTCGGCGAGATCGAAGAATCGTCAGGAGACCTTGATTCGGCGAAGCGGCGTTATCAGGCGGCTCTGAAAGACAACCCGGACGCCGTGTGGGCCATGTTTGGGCTGGGCAGAGTTGCTTTTCGGGAACAGGACTTCGAGGGAGCGGTCAATAATTTTCGGCGCGCTTACGAGGCATCGCCCGAAAACGTCGATTTCAGGTTAAGTCTGGCCAAAGCTGAGTACAGGAATGGCAATGTTGCGGTGGCGACAAGCCTCCTGGCGGATGATCTTGAAGCGACCCTTGGCAACATTCCCTCGGCGATCACCCTGGGCGTGTTGAGGGTACAGGACAAAGATATCGCCGGAGCACTTGAAATCGCGACCGAGCTGCAGAAGAGACACCCGACCGAGGCGGCGCCGTATGCATTTGAGGGTGATGTTCACGTTGCGGGCGGGGATTTCGTCCGTGCTGATAGTGCGTATGACACGGCAGTATCGATGGCAATGCTGAAGAGATTCGTCGTACGCTCATACCAGATCAAACGTCGACTCGGCGTCGATGGCGCCGAACGTCCGTTGTTGGACTACCTCGAAGTGCGTCCGCTGGATAATGAGATTCGCACGCTCCTTGCCGAATCGTACATGCAGACCGACAATATCTCGAAGTCGATCGCGGCATACGAGCGCGTCGTAGAGGACGAGCCAGGCAACGCGGTTGCGCTCAATAATCTTGCATGGAGCTATTATCTCGTGAATGACCCGCGTGCCTTGCAGACAGCGACGGCTGCCCGCGATGCAATGCCTGATAACGGTTCAATCGTTGATACGCTGGGCTGGATCATGATTGAGAATGGTAAACTCGAGGCGGGTGAGAAATTGTTGCGGCAGGCCGTGAAAATGGAAAACGGGCGGCCCGACATTCGTTATCATCATGCCGTCGCCCTGGCGCGGCTTGAAAAGACCGAGGAAGCACGGGCCGTATTGACGGAGATTCTTGCCGGAGACACGCAGTTCTCAAATCGCAACGATGCAGAAAAACTATTGGCTGAGCTATGAAAATTGACGTACTGAAATTTACAACCTTGCTGGTACTTGCTGTGGCGCTCCTGGGGTGTGCGTCTGGGCGTCCTTCCTATGATGCCACCGAGATTCCGGTATCGGTTGCTACACAATCCGATGATTACAAGATAGGTCCTGGTGATTCGCTGCAGATTTTTGTATGGGATCACGGGGATCTTTCGACAAGTGTCGCGGTTCGCCCCGACGGCAAGATATCAACGCCGCTGGTTGAAGACCTGCAGGCTGCCGGCCGTACGCCAACGGAACTCGCTCGAGACATCGAGATTATACTGACCGAGTACATTCGAACCCCTGTTGTCACTGTTATCATGCAGGGCTTTATCGGAGAAGGGGAGCAGCAGGTCAGAGTGGTCGGGCAAGCGATGTCTCCTCGTGCGTTCCAATACCGGCAGGGCATGACCGTCCTCGATGTGATGATTGCCGTTGGTGGTTTGACGGAGTTTGCAGCGGGCAACAAAGCGAAAGTTGTTCGTAAAACGCCGAGCGGTGACATCGAAATAAGGGTAAGACTAAGCGACCTGCTGAATGACGGTGACGTAAGCCAGAACATCGATATTATGCCCGGTGATGTTGTAATCATCCCGCAATCGTTCTTTTAGGAACACGCACATGAATTTACAGGAACTCATTGCCCAGGCCGTCGACTACATGCGGGGCATGTGGCGATATCGATGGGCGATGGTGATAGCCGCCTGGGTGGTCGCAATTCCGGGGTGGTTATTTGTGTACAACATGCCGAACGTATACGAGGCGTCTGCACGGGTATCTGTCGATACCAACAGCTTGCTGCCGGGGCTTACGAAAGGGCTTACCGCCGGGGAAAATCTGATAGATGAAGTCGAATTGGTCAGTCGGGCATTACTGACCCGCCCTAACCTCGAGAAGGTTGCGCGAGAGACGGATCTTGACTTACGTGCCGATACCCAGAAGAAAAAAGAGAAGCTCATATCTGGCTTGCTGGAAAAAGTCAGTGTCCGTGGAGGACGCGACAAGATATTCATGATCGCGTATGCAGATCCGAACAGGGAAAAGGCCGTGGAGGTTGTGTCGGCGCTGCTCAACACTTTCATGGAGACATCTATTGGTGCTCAGGGTGACGATGCACAAGTTTCAGAACGAGCGATTAGACTGGAAATTGAAGATCATGAAGCGCGCCTTGAGAGTGCCGAAGCGGAGTTGGCAGAGTTTAAGAAACGCAACCTGGGCTACATGCCGGACGATGGTGGTGATTACTACACTCGCCTCCAAACGGCACTGGCGGCAGTAAAGAGCACGCAAGGAAAAATAAACTTGCTGCGAGAGCGTCGTGACGAAATTGCGCGCCAATTGCAGGGCGAGGTGTCGCTCCTGGGGTCTTCCACGACTTCTGCGCAAGCGTTGGCTGCTTGCTCCAAAGCGGAAACGATAGCCGAGTTGCGCAGCGAATTATCTGCTCTGCAGGTAGCGTTTACCGATAAACACCCACGAATTGTCATGTTACGAAACACGATCGAGGTATTGGAATCGGAGTGTTCGGATGAACTGCAATCAGTCGGCGGCGGCGTACTCCCCAGGCGGGATTCGTCGGGGCAGGACGGAGAAGTCAATACGGTCTATGAGAACCTGCGAATTGCGCTCAGCAATGCCGGGGTTGAACTCGCGTCTCTTCAGGAACAATTGCGTTCCGAGCAACGAGATGTAAGTCGACTTAAAGCAGATGTTGACAAGATTGCGGACGTGGAGACCGAGATGAAGCAGCTCAATCGAGATTACTCGGTTGTCTCCGACCGTTACCAGGAATTGCTCAGACGTTGGGAGACGCTGCAATCCAAGAGGCGCCTAGATCCGGTTACGGACAGAGTCCAGTTCAATATTATCGAACCGCCTTTTGCGATGGCCACTCCCGTTGCTCCAAACCGACCGTTGCTGCTGGCCTTTGTTATGGTGCTTGCGTTGGGTGCCGGCGGCGCCATTGCGTTCGGGCTTGACCAGTTGAAGCCAGTGTTTTATCACCGGCGAACGTTGTCTCAGGTAACCGGGCTTCCAGTCCTCGGTAGTGTCAGCATGATCGTGTCGCCTCACGACTTAGCGGTTCGCAGGCGTAAGACAATTGCATGGGCGGGCGCAAATCTCGCATTCCTGATAGTGGGTGGTGTGACTATTGCTTTGGCTGGTCCGATATCCGAATTCGTGCGCAACCTGACGGGGAGTGGTTTTCAGTGAGTAAAA
>Ga0316201_10003751_pt1 | contig 11289 bp, 13 predicted proteins | sample CS6wburrow_MG_FD_204516 | JGI IMG/M metagenome (GOLD analysis project Ga0316201, IMG submission 204516) | Coastal sediment microbial communities from Delaware Bay, Delaware, United States - CS-6 worm burrow | ecosystem: Environmental > Aquatic > Marine > Coastal > Sediment | place: USA... | reverse complement strand
CGCGATCGTCGAACAACGTGTCGTCGGTGAGAACCACCTGAAGCTCAGGGTACGACCGGCCGGTGGCGGCAATACTGTCGATGCGATCGCCTTCAATCAGGCGGGCCCGGTTTACCGGGGCACGGTTCAGCTCGCATTCCGCCTTGACGTTAACGAATTTCGTGGAGTGGAGAACCCGCAGCTGGTGGTCGAGCAAATTGCTCCGCTAACGGCTGCTGACGCGTGCTAACATCGCGCCTTTTCTGCAGCACGAAATCAGCGATATCCTCATGGAAACCAGCCAGATCAAACAGACGATTACCGACCTAACCGAGCGCTCCGATGCGTTGAGGAGGTATCTTTGACTATGAGGGAAAGGCTGAGCGCCTGACCGAAGTTCAACGCGAACTCGAACAGCCCGATGTCTGGAACGAACCCGACCGCGCGCAGGCGCTGGGACAGGAGCGGGCGCAACTCGAACAGATCGTCGAAGGGCTCGACAAGATAAGCACCGGGCTGGCCGATGCCGGCGAACTCCTCGATATGGCCATCGAGGAAGCAGACGCCGACACGATCAACGAAGTCGTCAATGATCTCACGCGTTACGAGAAGGTCGTCGCGGGACTGGAGTTCCGGCGCATGTTCTCGGGGGAGATGGACCCGAATAATGCGTACGTCGATATCCAGTCAGGCGCCGGAGGTACTGAGGCACAGGACTGGTGCGAAATGTTGCTGCGTATGTACCTGCGCTGGGCGGAAGCCCATGGGTTCAACGCTGAGGTAATCGAGGCGTCTGCCGGTGAAGTTGCGGGCATCAAGAGCGCGACGGTGCACATCAAGGGAGAATATGCCTACGGCTGGTTGCGCACCGAGACCGGTGTGCATCGGCTGGTCCGTAAATCGCCGTTTGACTCGGGCAACCGACGCCATACCTCGTTCGGGTCGGTATTTGTGTCGCCCGAAGTGGATGACGATATCGACATTGAGATCGATCCGTCCGATTTACGTATCGATGTCTACCGCGCGAGCGGCGCCGGTGGTCAGCATGTCAATCGCACGGAGTCGGCGGTACGTATCACTCACCTGCCAACCAATACGGTTGTGCAGTGTCAGAACGATCGCTCGCAGCACAAGAACAAGGCGACGGCTATGAAGCAGCTCAAGGCCAAGCTCTATGAGCTGGAACTGCAGGAACGTCGTTCCGCGGCCGCCGAAGTCGAGGAAGGCAAGTCCGATGTGGGCTGGGGCAGCCAGATTCGAAACTATGTACTCGACCAAAGCCGTATTAAGGATTTGCGCACCGGGGTTGAAACCGGTAACACTCAGGCAGTACTGGATGGGGGCCTCGACGCTTTCATCGAGGCCAGTCTCAAGCAGGGACTGTAGACACACAACGGAAGACCAGTGAGCAACGACAAGCAACAAGACGAAAACAAGCTGATCGCCGAACGGCGAGCAAAGCTGGATGCGCTGAAAGAGCAGGGCAACGCGTACCCGAACGATTTTCGGCGCAATGCCATTGCAGAAGAACTGCACCAGACTTTCCATGCGCATGACAACGACGCTCTGGCCGAAGAACAGGTCGAAGTGAGCGTAGCGGGCCGCATGATGGCCAAGCGCGTCATGGGTAAGGCCAGCTTCGTCAAATTGCAGGATCGGTCCGGGCAGATCCAGTTGCGCCTCGAACGCGACCGCCTGCCCGAAGGCGTCTACCAGTCCTTCAAGAAGTGGGATGTCGGCGACATTGTCGGCGCGAAAGGCGTGCTGATGCGCACGCAAACCGGGGAACTGACCGTACTCGCTGGCGAGGTTCGTCTGCTGACGAAGTCGCTGCGGCCGCTGCCGGAGAAGTGGGCAGGCCTGTCCGACCAGGAAACCCGGTATCGCCAGCGCTATGTTGACCTGATCATCAACGAATCGAGTCGCGAGGTGTTTCGCAAGCGCTCGCAGATCGTTTCGTACATGCGCGGCTTCCTCGAGTCACTCGACTTTCTTGAGGTTGAGACGCCGATGATGCAGGTCACGCCAGGCGGAGCCATCGCCCGCCCGTTCAGAACCCATCACAATGCACTCGACATGCCGCTGTATCTGCGCATCGCGCCGGAGCTGAATCTCAAACGCCTCGTCGTAGGCGGTTTCGATCGCGTGTATGAGATCAATCGCAACTTCCGTAATGAGGGTGTCTCAACGCAGCACAACCCGGAATTCACGATGCTGGAGGCCTACCGCGCCTACGCCGATTACAACGACTGGATGGACTCGACGGAAGCGATGCTGCATGGCATGGCGGAAGCGATTAATGGCACGACGATCGTCGAATACCAGGGCGAATCGTATGACTTCGGAAAGAAGTTCGAGCGCATCACGGTCGAAGAGTGCATCGCGAAGTTCAATCCCGACTTCGATATGTCGAAGGTGCGCGATCGTGACTACCTTGCCGCGTATTGCGAAAAACTGGGTATCCAGGTCAAAGACAATTACGGTGCGGGCAAGCTCCAGACCGAGATATTCGATGAAACCGGGGAAGCCAATCTCCGTGAACCCACGTTTATCACGCAATACCCGGCGGAAGTTTCGCCATTGGCGCGCAAGAACGACGAGGATCCGTTCGTCACCGATCGTTTCGAGCTGTTTATCGCCGGACGCGAGATCGCGAATGGATTTTCAGAGCTTAATGACTCCGAGGACCAGGCCGAACGATTCCGTGCCCAGGTCGAAAACGCCGCAGCCGGCGATGACGAAGCCATGTCCTATGATCATGACTACATTCGTGCGCTCGAGTACGGATTGCCGCCGACAACGGGCATTGGCATAGGCGTGGATCGCCTGGTCATGTTACTGACGGATTCAGCATCGATTCGGGATGTGCTCCTGTTTCCGCACATGCGGCCGGAAGTCTTCGACTGATACGGCGTCGGGTCAGGCAACGACACCAAATACACGACCAACGCCGGCCGTGAGCGCCATCGCCAGCGTGCCCCAGAATGTCACACGTGCGGCCCCGACCAGGAGGTTCGCGCCACCCGCGCGTGCGGCCAGCGCGCCGAGAAACGCGAGGAAGCCAAGTGACGACAGCGCGATGGCAATAATTTGCCTGGGGCCAGGCATCGCCCACGCTATCATCAGGGGCAAAGCGGCGCCGACGGTAAACGTCGCCGCAGAATAAATCGCGGCCTGCACCGGCCGGGCGCTGGCGTGATCAATGATGCCGATTTCATCCCTGGCGTGCGCGCCAAGCGCATCGTGATCCATGAGCTGTTCCGCCACCGTTCTGGCAAGACCGGGTTCGAGGCCTCTGTTGGCGTAGATTTCAGCAAGCTCGTCTACCTCAAATTCATAGTTATCTTCCAGAGATTGCATTTCGAGCTCGAGGTCGGCCTTCTCGGTATCCGCTTGTGAGCTCACTGAGACATATTCACCGGCTGCCATGGACATCGCGCCGGCAACCAAACCGGCCACGCCTGCAATCAGAATGCTCGCCTGTGGAACGCCCGCGGATGCGACGCCAATAATCAGGCTGGCGGTGGAAACAATGCCATCATTCGCGCCCAGGACGGCGGCGCGCAGCCATCCGATCCGGTGTGCTTTATGCGCCTCGTGGTGACTCATTTCGCGTCCGTCTCCAGCTGCGTCAGGGGTTCATGCGAAAGCTTTATATCGCCGACGGCCAAGCCCGCGTCAGCCAGGTCCACGGGTACGACCGCCAGCAAGTGGTGATCCGAGGCATTCAGGATCTCGCCGACATCGCGGCCGTCCAGCGACACCTTGTCGCCTGCGCAGACAGGCGCGTCACTCGCAAATCGCAGGGCGCGACGCTTGGTCGCGCCTTTGTAGTGGGTCCGGGCAACGATCTCCTGGCCTGGATAGCAGCCCTTGTCCATGCTGATCGCATCGAGCCGGTCAAGATTCAGCATGTGCGGCGTGAATTGCTCGACCTGGCTGCTGCCGATATACGGGTAACCGCGTTCGATGAGAAAGGCGGGGTCGATTGTCTGGCCATCGTCGATGATGGCGAATTCGACCTTTGATCGAAACCGGAACATGGTCATGCGTTTGACGATGGCTTCGGCCGTATCGGCCGGGGCTGACAGCCCATAACCCTTTTCGGCCGTAAAAACGGTGCCGAACCAGATTACGCGACCTTTCGGGCTGCACCAGGCCGCCAGAATTTCGGTCTCGGACTCAAGGCGCCGCAAATCGTTGGTGAGTTGTGCCTGCAGAAACTCGAAAGCGTCGGCGCCGGTCACAGTGATGGTTTGAATCGGGTGCATACTAAAGTAGCTGTTAGTTGGTACTGCAGGTTGCTCAAGGCTCTGGCATACTTTCGCCATGAGCGCACAGGACCCAAAGAATAAGGCCGAAAAAGTCACTACCAAGAGTGACCCTGAACCGGATAATACCCCACCTGAGACCGCAGATCGGCAAGTCGTTCGACCGAAGGAGATCGGCGGGCGCGGTGGGCTCGACCCAACCCGCTACGGCGATTGGGAAAAATCCGGGCGCTGTATCGATTTTTGACTAAGAAGCTACCTCATGAATAATCACGACAGGCCTCTGTCGCCGCATATCTCGATCTATCGCTGGCCGGTTACCATGGTAACGTCGATCCTGCATCGCGCCACTGGTATAGCGATGGCGGTCGGCTTTATCGTTCTGGTCGGCTGGCTGTTCGATGCGGCTGTCGGACCGGACGTATACGCGAAATTCCTCGGCGCCATGAACTCCACCCTCGGTTGCGTGCTGCTGGTTGGCTGGAGCTATGCGTTCTTCTACCACCTCTCGAACGGTATTCGGCACCTGGTCTGGGACACCGGTCGCGGCCTTGAAAAAGGGCAGGCGACCGCGTCGGCGTGGTTCGTCATTGGGGCATCCATCGTGCTCACGGCCGCATTCTGGTGGGTGGCGTCATGAGCCTGCGATCACCTCTCGGCCGGGTGCTCGGCCTGGGCACCGCCAAAGACGGCACGTCACACTGGTGGGGCCAGCGAGTCTCCGGTATGGCACTGGCTGTGCTGGGACTCTGGTTTGCCTGGTCCCTCGCGACGATGTCGGGTTTTAGTCACCCGGAGGCGGTGGCGTTCATCAGCCAGCCAGTCAATGCATTGTTGTTGTTGCTGCTCAGTGTCACGATGGCCTGGCATTCCTATCTCGGTGTCCAGGTGGTCATTGAGGACTATGTGCATAGCCATGGCCTCAAGATTGTCTCACTCCTTCTGTCCCGCTACGCGCATGTTGTTCTCGCGGCTGCGGCCATTTTTGCCATTTTAAAACTCGGAATCGGCGCATGAGCGATTACGAATTCATCGATCACAGTTACGACGTTGTCGTCATTGGTGCCGGCGGCGCCGGCCTGCGTGCGACCTTTGGCCTGGCGGAAGCCGGCTTTAAAACCGCGTGTGTCACCAAGGTGTTCCCGACCCGCAGCCACACCGTAGCGGCGCAGGGCGGTATCTCGGCCGCGCTCGGCAACATGGGCGAGGACGATTGGCGCTGGCACATGTACGACACCGTCAAGGGCTCCGACTGGCTCGGCGATCAGGACGCGATCGAGTACATGTGTAAAGAGGCCCCGGATGCGGTTATCGAACTCGAGCATTATGGCGTGCCGTTCTCGCGCACCGAAGACGGCAAGATTTACCAACGCCCATTCGGTGGCATGACGACCCGCTTCGGCGAGGGTACGGCGCAGCGGACCTGTGCGGCGGCCGACCGCACTGGGCACGCCATGCTGCACACGCTCTACCAGCAGTCTCTCAAACACGATGCCGAGTTCTACATTGAGTACTTTGCGGTGGACCTGATTATGGAAGAGGGTCGTTGCCGCGGTGTCGTCGCCATCGACCTGGCAACGGGTCGCCTGCATCGCTTCCGTTCCCACCAGGTCATTCTCGCGACCGGCGGTTATGGTCGCTCTTACTTTTCCTGTACTTCGGCACATACGTGTACGGGCGACGGCAGCGCCATGGTGTTGCGCGCCGGCCTGCCTGTGCAGGACATGGAGTTCGTCCAGTTTCACCCGACAGGCATTTACGGGGCAGGTTGCCTGATCACGGAAGGCGTGCGCGGTGAGGGCGGTTACCTCACCAATTCGGAAGGCGAACGTTTCATGGAGCGTTACGCGCCGAATGCCAAGGACCTTGCATCACGTGATGTTGTGTCAAGGTCCATGACCATAGAGATTCGCGAAGGCCGCGGTGTCGGTGCTGAAAAAGATCATATTTATCTGCATCTCGAGCACCTTGGCCCGGAGGTCATCGAAGAGCGTCTCCCCGGCATCGCCGAATCCGCACGAATTTTCGCGGGTGTGGACGTGACCAGGGAGCCGATCCCGGTTCTGCCGACTGTGCATTACAACATGGGCGGAATTCCCGCCAACTTTAATGGCCAGGTTGTCACGAAGCAGGGTGACGATCCTGAATCTGTTGTCGAGGGGCTTATGGCTGTCGGTGAGGCCGCCTGCGTCTCGGTCCATGGTGCCAATCGCCTGGGTTCAAATTCGCTGCTCGACCTCGTCGTATTCGGCCGCGCCGCAGCGCATTTCTGTGCCGAGGCGATGACGCCGGGCGCCCGTCACAAGCCGCTGCCCGAGGGTGCAGGGCAGGACAGCGTTGCGCGTATCGATCAGCTTCGCAATGCCAACGGTAGCCGACCGACCGCTGAAATTCGCCTCGAAATGCAGAAGGTCATGCAGGGTCATGCGGCCGTGTTCCGCACGGGTGAAGTACTGGAAGAGGGTGTCGCTTTGCTACGCAAGACCTTTGCGTCGTTTGACGATGTCGCCATCACCGATCGTTCGATGGTCTGGAATACGGATCTTGTCGAGACGATCGAACTCGAAAACCTGTTGCTCAACGCGACGGCCACCATCGAATCGGCGGCGAATCGCCTCGAGAGTCGCGGTGCTCATGCCCGCGAGGACTACCCGGATCGCGATGACGAGAACTGGATGAAACACACGCTGACCTGGGTCGGCGGACCGGGCGACGTGAAGTTTGATTATCGTCCCGTCCACCAGCAAACGCTGACCGATGAGGTCGACTACGTCGAGCCGAAAGCGAGGGTGTACTGATGGCTGAATTCAGACTCCCGAAAAACTCGCGGATCAAAAAGGGCAGGCACTTCGCTGCAGCCAATGGTTCGAGCAACACGCGCACCTACGCGGTGTACCGATACGATCCGGATAGCGGCGAGAACCCGCGCGTCGATACCTACGAGATCGACATGGACAACTGCGGTCCGATGGTTCTTGACGCGCTGATCAAGATCAAGAACGAGATCGACCCGACCCTGACGTTCCGCCGCTCCTGCCGCGAAGGTATTTGTGGCTCCTGTGCCATGAACATCGACGGCGGTAACACGCTGGCCTGTACGCGGGCCAACGACGAGGTCAAAGGCGACGTCAAGATCTATCCGCTGCCGCATATGCCGGTCGTGAAGGACCTGGTCACCGACCTGACGAACTTCTACGCGCAATATGCATCGATCAAACCCTGGCTGCAGGCCCGCACGCCGCCACCGCCTGATCAGGAACGCTTGCAGTCAAAAGAGGATCAGGAACTCATTAATGAACCGGCCGCCTGCATTCTGTGCGCCTGTTGCTCGACGAGCTGCCCAAGCTACTGGTGGAACTCCGATCGCTACCTCGGCCCCGCCGCGCTGCTTGCAGCCTATCGCTGGCTGGTAGACAGTCGCGACGAGGCGACTGGCGAACGCCTTGACGAGCTTGAGGATCCGTTCCGCCTGTATCGTTGCCATACGATCATGAACTGCACGCAAACCTGTCCGAAGGGTCTGAATCCGGCGCAAGCGATTGCCGAGACCAAGAAAATGCTCGCGGAAAGAAAATACTAATGCGAGAAGGCCGTAAGGCCCGAACAGGCGCGAATTGATGTCCGAGGAATCCAGACTCAGGTGGCAATGCCGTCGCGGCATGCGCGAGCTCGACGAGCTCCTGGTCCGCTATCTTGAGGAAAGCTACCCGGGCGACAGCGACGAGGATAAGGCCGCGTTTCGCGCAGTTCTGGAGCTTGCTGACCCGGAGTTGAACGGTTATTTGTTGCAACGGCAAATACCGTCTTCAGAGCCGATCGCGCGTGTCATCAACCGCATACTCCGCCGCATTCAAACCTGACCCGCGCCTGCGCCGGCTCGTCGCCGGTTCCGGCTTGCTGCTTGGCATTGCCGGCGCTCTTGTCATCCTCCAATTACCGACCGACGTCTGGGTGCGACTGGTTGCCTGCTTTCTTTGGGCGACAACCACTGCCCGTGAACACATGCAGCTGCGGCGCGGCTGGGCGGATTGTTACGCTCTGCGTTTTACCGCGAGCGGGGAAATCATGGTCCGCGGAGCGGACCAGACCTGGCGCGCGGCGCGCTGGCAAAGTGGGTCTGTGCTGCTCAGGAAACTCGGCTGGATTCGGCTGCGGGACCAGCGGGGCGTGGTATTGAGTGAACTGTTGTCAGGGCATGCTCGAACGAGCCCCGACTGGCGCCGGTTGCAGGTAATCTGGCGGCACGTTGGAGCTTGAGATTTAAGCTGCTAACATGCTCTTTGAGCAGGAAAAAATGACATTAGCGGTGGGCGCCAGGGCGATCTGCCTGGCCACGGATGAACGGCGTCACATAATAAAGATGAATAACGCAGAATTTCGAGAACTTATCGCCCCCACACGGGTCTATCCCGGTGTTGGCAGGCTGTATGGAAATTCCGGCGAGCAAGTCTGAATGTCGAATCAGTCTTCTGACAAAAAGCTGGTCAAGCGGGTCCAGAAAGGTGACAAGGGTGCGTTTGATCTGCTGGTGCTCAAGTACCAGCACAAGATAGTCAACCTGGTGATGCGGTATGTACGTGATCCTGAACTTGCGCTCGATATTACGCAGGAAGCCTTCATCAAGGCATACCGGGCTTTACCGAGGTTTCGCGGTGACAGTGCGTTTTACACCTGGATGTATCGCATCGCGGTGAACACGGCGAAGAACCATCTTGCGGCGCAGCGGCGCAGGCCGATGGATGTGGAACTGGACCTGCAGGACCCGGAGCAATACGACCTGCATGCCAAGCTTAAGGAGACGGATACTCCGGAGGGAGTAACGCTCAGCAACGAATTGAAAGAAATCGTGGAACGTGCCATCGCGGCGCTGCCGGAAGATCTGAGAACGGCGATTATCCTGCGCGAACTGGAAGGCATGAGTTACGAGGAAATAGCACAGACCATGGAGTGTCCGGTTGGCACCGTGAGGTCGAGGATTTTCAGGGCACGAGACGCGATCGCAAAAAAAGTCGGTCCGTTGACCCGGTAGATGTAAGGGCTGACAAGCCCGTGTGAGTCAAATATGAATGATGCGATAAGAATGCAGATTTCCGCTTTCGTTGACGGCGAGTTGCCGGAGGCTGAAGCAGACCTGCTGCTGCGAAGAATGAGTCAGGATGCCGACCTCAGGAAGCAGGCGGCCGAATTTCTGGAGATCGGACGCGCCATGCGCGGTGAGCCCGGTGTACCTGGCGTCGAGCGGCTGCAGGAGCGGATCAGTGCGGCGCTGAATGACCGGCCGATGGTGGCTGACGAAGTACTGCCGGAGCAGCCAACAGGCAGGTCGATTCGACCGCTGATGGGTGTCGCGGTGGCAGCGTCGGTTGCCTTGCTGGCTATCGTAGGACTGCAATTCAGCCCCGGTCTCGAAGGGACGGACGCAGCGACACCAGCCAGTGCTGTAGCAGAGATTGCCGAGGATACGACCTATGTTGTTCCACCCCGGCGCGAGGACGACCAGTTGCGGCAGTATGTTATGAGCCATGGCGCATCAGCGTCAGAACTCGGTGGCAACAGCATGAATGCCCGGCTTGTAACGCTGCGACTCAGCGAGGAAGCGCTGGCCGAGGAAGAATCCGAAGACGAGGCAGCTGACGATACAGCTGCCGACCCAGAACCGACTCAACCATAGTGCAGCTACGTCGCTTGCAAGCACTGGTCTGGCCCGTCCTCGCGGTGGGCCAGTTGTCCTGTACGTCGACAGCGATGGCCGAACGTATCGAGCCGAACGAGTGGCTCAGCCGCATGGGAGCGGCGGTACAGGCGACCAGCTATGAGGGTACGGTCATTCGTATCAAGGATGGCAAGGCCGAAGCGCTGAAGGTCGTGCATACGATCAGCGACGGCGTGATTCGTGAGAAAGTCGTTGCCCAGGAAGGCAACGGTATCGAGATCATTCGCAACGGCAATGAGGTGCACTGCATTTTGCCGGACCGTCAGTCCGTCCTTGTGGAGGAGTGGGACGATCAGTCCACGCTGTTTTCCACGTTGCCGACCAGCGAAGTCCGTTTCGGCAGCGAATATGACGTTTCAATTGTTCGCGAGGAGCGAGTGGCCGGACGCCAGACTGTCCTCGTCGCCATCCGGCCGCATGACAGCTACCGCTACGGGCATCGTATCTGGCTGGATACGGAAACGGCATTTCCGCTGCAAACTCAGCTCATTAGCGAGGACGGCGAGGCGCTCGAGCAGGTCAAGTTCGCCGATATCAGCCTGAACAAGACGATCGAAGCGAGTGCCTTGGCGCCGTCATACAGCACCGAGAACTTCCGCTGGCTGACGCAGCCGTCACGCCATGTCAGCCATGAACTTGAAACGGACTGGGCAAGTACCGACATGCCGCAGGGGTTCAAGGCAGTCGCCACGCACGGGGAGACGATGCCAGGCAGCGATGCGGTTGTGACCCACATCATGTACAGCGATGGTCTCGCGAGCGTGTCCGTATTTATTGCACCGCGGGACTCGGCTGTGTCGGAAGGCCACTCGAGGGTAGGTGGCTCCAATTCCTACAGCGCGGTTATCGACGGCCACCGGGTTACGGCCGTCGGAGAGGTGCCGGTCATGACCGTCGAGCAAATCGCGACGACGATGATGCGGCACTGATACCCACCTCCTGTAAACTGCCGCCATGGAACAAAGCCGCGGCCGCATAATCTCAGTTGCTGACGACCTGTCACACGCCACCGTTGAGGTGGATACCGCGGTATTTTGCTCTCGCTGTGCGAGCGGCAAGGGCTGCGGCGCCGGCATTTTTGGCAGCGACCGTGGCCCGCGTCGTCTTGAAGCCCTGGTTGTCGGGCAGCTTGACCTGCGTGAGGGAGATGAAGTGCAGCTTGAGCTGGCTCCGCAGAGCGTGCTGCAAGCGGCTTTTATCGTGTACGGGATACCGCTGGCCGCGATGGTGTTCGTGACTGCAATCGCCTATCTCGCAGGCCTTACGGACGTCCAGGCGATTGTGGCTGTCAGCGCTGCTCTTGGGGTGGGTGTGCTGATCGGCCGG
>Ga0316201_10003750_pt1 | contig 11291 bp, 7 predicted proteins | sample CS6wburrow_MG_FD_204516 | JGI IMG/M metagenome (GOLD analysis project Ga0316201, IMG submission 204516) | Coastal sediment microbial communities from Delaware Bay, Delaware, United States - CS-6 worm burrow | ecosystem: Environmental > Aquatic > Marine > Coastal > Sediment | place: USA: Delaware... | reverse complement strand
TTCCGCAGAAAGTGCGCCTGCCAGTTCAGCAGCGATAACCGCAGTCTCGAGCGTCTGGTGACGCGGGCTGTTCACAACAATGTCAACAATAGAGGTTGGCTGAATAAGAACAGCATCAATTATATGTATGACTCCGAGAAATGTTTTAATATCTGTTCTCTTAATTTCTGCCTGATTTATATAGGCATTCCCATCGAATAGTGAGATAAAAGCATCTGTTCCATCTCGCATGTGGACAATTTGTCCATCTTTTAAATCCCGGGCATACACCTTTGAATTAACAAAATGATATCTCAGTATACTCGCAAGCTCTTTGGGATTGGAAAGAAGATACTTCAATTTTTCCTCACCTAAGGCCTTAAAGGCATCGTTCGTAGGTGCGAAAAATGTGTATCCTGAAGATTTAACCTGTTCCAGATCCATGTTGGAAGACTTCAAAGCTTCTTTCAAAATGGAATATTCTGCCTGATCCAAAAATTCACTATAGGTTAATTCCTGAGATTTAAGAGGATTAAGGAATATAATTGAAAACATTACAAGAAGAAAAAGTTTACTAAAAACTTTTAAGGGCTTCTTTGATTTGAGAGGTAATTTTTTTGATTTCATAAGATTACGAATTAGTATTTATAGGGAGTAGACAAATTATGGAGTAAAAATGTTTATCAATAAATGCAAAAAGTTAAACATTAATGTTCTAAAAGCAAGTAAATGCGGGCGGAGCAGCTAAATTTTTTATGTGTTTTTTAACAATTCTAATCCACTGCCCTCATTGCCTTATCTCTTATTTTTTTTGCACTTTTGTATATCAGAAATAACAGATGATACAGATAGGAGATAAAATAGTAAGCACAGAACTTTTTGACAATCATTTTATTTGTCACCTTGAAAAATGTAAAGGACTATGCTGTGTTTATGGGGATGCAGGTGCACCCTTAAGTGAAGAAGAAACGAATATCCTGGAACGAGAGCTGGAAGCACTCAAGCCTTTTTTAAGAAAGGAAGGTGTTGAAGCACTTGAAGAAAAAGGAGCCTGGGAATTTGACGGAGAAGGTGACAGAGTTACCCCATTAATGGGACATGATGATTGTGCGTATTCAGTATTGGACAATGGAATTGCAAGGTGTGGGATAGAAAATGCGTATAATTCAGAGAAAACAACATTCAGAAAGCCTTTATCATGTCATTTGTACCCGATTCGTCTGAGTAAAATAGGGAACAATCTGGCATTGAACTATCACAGGTGGGAAGTATGTAAGCCTGCAAGAACGCTAGGTAGAGAATATGATATGCCTGTTTTCAGGTTTTTAAAAGAACCCCTGGTACGTGTTTTTGGAATGGAATTTTATGGGGAACTGGAAAGAGTTTTTTTCGAATGGAAGAAAAGCTCATAGTTTCACCGGAGTAGGTAAAGAAATTAACAAAAACTAAATAAACTTTTACAATGGAAAAAATTAAAGAATACATTGAAGCGAATAAAGATCGTTTTCTTGAAGAACTATTTGGGCTTATCAGGATTCCATCTATTAGCGCCAATGAAGATCGAAAAGATGATATGCGTAAATCAGCAACTTACATAAAGGATTCGCTGCTTGCAGCCGGAGCCGACAAAGCTGAAATAATGGAAACAGCCGGTCAACCAGTTGTTTATGGTGAAAAACATCTGGATGATGCCTTGCCGACAGTTCTTGTCTACGGACATTACGATGTTCAGCCAGCAGAGCCTCTTGATTTGTGGAAATCACCTCCCTTTGAACCTGAAATCAGAGATGGAAAGATTTATGCCCGGGGTGCGGATGATGACAAAGGGCAAATGTTTATGCATGTCAAGGCATTTGAATATATGGTTTCCAGCAATCAGCTTCCTTGTAATGTAAAATTTATGATTGAAGGAGAAGAAGAAGTCGGGTCACCTAGTTTAAAGGAATTTTGCAAAAAGAACAAGGATTTATTGAAATCTGATGTTATCCTCATTTCTGATACAACGATGATCTCATTGGATATACCTTCCATCACCACAGGGCTAAGAGGGTTAAGTTATCTAGAAGTCGAACTAACGGGACCAAACCGCGATCTTCATTCAGGTTTGTATGGAGGAGCTGTGGCCAATCCCATCAATGTATTGTCTGAGATGATTGCCAGTCTCAAAGACGGAAATAATCATATCACTATTCCCGGATTTTATGATGACGTACTGGAGGTCAGTATGGAGGAACGGAAAGAAATGGCAAAAGCACCTTTCGACCTTGAAGCATACCAGAAGGAGCTTGATATTGAAACCGTAGATGGTGAAAAAGGATACAGTACCACGGAACGTACCGGGATTCGTCCCAGTCTTGATGTTTGTGGCATCTGGGGTGGATACACTGGAGAAGGAGCCAAAACCGTACTTCCGTCCAAAGCCTATGCTAAAATTTCTATGCGCCTGGTACCTAACCAGGACTCGAAAAAAGTAGATAAACTCTTTGAAGATTACTTTATGTCCCTTGCTCCCGCGGGGATTAAAGTAAAGGTTCAGAGTCTGCATGGTGGCCAGGGATATGTGGCACCTATTGACAATGCTGCCTATCAGGCCGCCAGCCGCGCAGTTGAAGAAACTTTCGGAAAGGCGCCTGTGCCCTTCAGAAGTGGGGGAAGTATTCCCATAGTATCTGACTTTGAGGAGGTACTGGGTGTGAAATCCATACTGCTTGGTTTTGGACTTGAATCAGATGCAATCCATTCACCAAATGAAAACTATCCACTGGAGAATTTTTACAAAGGAATAGAAACGATACCTTATTTCTACAAGTATTTTACTGAATTGAAATAATAGAATAGGGGATCGATAAAAGCTTTTTTCGGTCAGTTCCATGTACCATATCCAGGGGAAGGCATCGCAGCCGCACCTGGATTTTCGTATGCTGTTTTGTAGCTTAATCTTCTTTTATATGCTAAGCTCAAGCTCCTTGTAAAGCTGTTTGCAGGAGGAAACACTGCCTGCTTACTTTTCAGTTAGCAAAAATCATTAACTGCTCTCCCTGACCAGCCCCTGTTTTGCGTGCTTTGTACTTCAATGAGTGAATCTCTACATGGAGTGCAAATGTATGGGTCAACCGTAAAATGACACAGTTTCATTTCTTAACGAGCAGGCACTTTGTTCATAAATTGTGCAAAAAGCTTTCAGATTTCAAACGACAGAAAATCAAATGGTTATGTAATTATCATAGAAATACCAATAATTTTAAACCATACCCCGTAAATATAGGGCTGTATGATTTGTAAACACATGTTATTATATATAAATGTACAGTTACATATAGTAATTAAAAAATCAAATAAGTAGTTAAATAGTAAGCTAATATAACCCAAAAGATATTATATAATAATTTCTATTCGAATTTGGAATAGTAAATAATAAATATGTACATTTGTAGCTTGAAATTGAAAAATAATTTTACACCCCCTTAAATATAGGGGGGTACGAAATAAAAAAAGTTAAAAATAGAATTTCAATAATTAATTTTCAGACCTATGAAATCAAAATTAGAGTATATCTGGTTGGACGGCTACAAGCCAACACAGATGATGAGAAGCAAAACACTTGTAGTATCTGATTACGACGGCACGGTTGAAGGTGCCCCTTTATGGTCTTTTGATGGTTCTTCTACGCAACAAGCTTCAGGAAGTGATTCTGATTGTGTATTGAAACCAGTATTTGTTTGTCCTGATCCCCAGCGCAAGAATGGGTACCTGGTCATGACAGAGGTGATGAATCCTGATGGCACTCCACATGAATCAAATGGCAGAGCGACTATTGATGATGATGATGATGATTTCTGGTTTGGATTTGAACAGGAATACGTACTTTGGGATCTGGATCACCACACACCACTTGGATTCCCTGCTCCGGGGTATTATCCTCCGCCCCAGGGACCGTTTTATTGCTCGGTGGGTGCTGAATTCACCGTAGGAAGAAATATGGTTGAAGAGCATCTCGATGCATGTATTGAGGCAGGATTGAATATTGAAGGAATCAATGCTGAGGTGATGAAAGGTCAGTGGGAATATCAAATATTCGCAAAAGGTGCACAAGAAGCAGGAGACCAGGTTTGGGTTGCCCGTTATTTGGCTGAACGTGTTGGTGAAAAGTATGGAGTTCGTATCAATATCCACCCCAAGCCTGTTAAAGGCGATTGGAACGGATCCGGAATGCACGCTAACTTCTCGAACGGAGCGATGAGAGATAAAGGTGGTGAGAAATTATTTACTGCGATTTGTGAAGAATTCGGAAAACATATCCAGGAGCATATTGCAGTTTATGGAGCAGACAATGATCAGCGCCTCACTGGATTGCATGAAACGCAGTCTATTGATAAATTTTCTTATGGTGTATCTGACAGGGGGGCTTCCATTCGTATTCCAATTTCTACCATCGAAAGTGGTTGGAAAGGGCGTTTGGAGGACCGGAGACCTGCTTCCAATGCAGATCCTTATAAAGTGGCGTCTGTCATTGTAAAGTCAGTGAAATCCGCAAAAGTCTGAGTTTATCACAAAATCTTAGTAAAAGAGGGGGGTCTGATCGCAGGCCTCCCTTTTTTTTATTAAAAAGCCAATTATTTAAGGGGCTAGGTTTAAAATAGCCTCTAATTATGGTATCTTGTGTGAAATTTTAAATACAATTATGGCAGTAATAAGATTTTCTTCATTAGAGCAGATTAATCATCGCAAACCTGTAAAGGTAGATCCTCCCTCCAGGGAGGTGTCGGATTATTTTGGCAGCAATGTATTCGATGATCGGAAGATGAGAAAATTTCTTTCCCAGGACGCTTATGATCACGTTCAGAAGGCTATTTTCAGGGGTACTCCCATTGACCGGAAGATGGCTGATGCAGTTGCTATAGGCATGAAAGCCTGGGCAGTTGAAGTTGGAGCAACCCATTATACGCATTGGTTTCAACCTCTTACGGGAGGTACCGCCGAAAAACATGATGCTTTCCTGGAAAAAAGTGAAAATGGATCCGTGGTCGAGTCTTTTTCCGGACAAGCACTGGCCCAGCAGGAGCCGGATGCCTCTTCTTTTCCCAGTGGAGGATTAAGGAATACCTTTGAAGCCAGGGGTTATACAGCATGGGATCCTTCTTCCCCTGCATTTGTAATTGGAGATACACTAAGTATTCCAACTATTTTTATATCCTACACAGGTGAAGCCCTCGATCATAAAACTCCTTTATTAAGGGCCCTGAATGCAATTGACGAAGCTGCAACAGAAGTGTGTCAGTATTTTGATAAAAACATTACCAAAGTACAGGCAAACCTTGGATGGGAACAGGAGTATTTCCTGGTTGATGAGGCGCTTTATTATGCAAGACCAGACCTGGCATTGACAGGACGAACGCTGATGGGGCATGCTTCAGCAAAGGACCAGCAGCTCGATGATCACTATTTCTCTTCTATTCCTGAAAGGGTGAGTGCCTACATGAAAGAACTGGAATATGAAGCCTACAAATTGGGAATTCCCGTGAAAACGCGGCACAATGAAGTCGCCCCAAATCAGTACGAGGTAGCCACCTTGTATAACGAATGTAACCTGGCTGTAGATCAGAATGTATTGATCATGGAGCTTATGAAGAGGATCTCACGTCACCATGGTTTCCGGGTTCTCTTTCATGAGAAGCCTTTTAAGGGAGTAAACGGTTCGGGGAAACACAATAACTGGTCACTTTCAACGGATACAGGCGTTATTCTTCATTCGCCTGGTAAAAACCCCAAATCCAATTTACAATTCCTTACCTTCATTGTCAATACAATTAAGGCAGTGTTTGACTACCAGGATCTTTTCAGAGCAAGTATCCTGACAGCTTCCAATAGTGCCAGGCTGGGAGCAAATGAGGCTCCGCCTGCTATCCTTTCCTGTTTCCTGGGTTCGGAAGTATCACGCATGCTCGATCAGATAGAGGAACAGGTTACTAACCGGAAGATGACACCTGATGAAAAAACAGAACTCAAGCTTGATATAGGAAAAATACCTGAAATCCTTCTTGATAATACAGACAGAAACAGAACTTCACCTTTTGCGTTTACGGGTAATCGTTTTGAATACAGGGCTGTAGGAAGTAGTGCAAACTGTGCCACACCTATGGCCGTGCTGAACGCAGCTGTTGCTGCGCAGTTAAAAGAATTCAGCAATCAGGTTGAAGCATTGATTGAGAAAAATGTCAAGAAAGATGAAGCTATTTTTCAAGTATTGAGAGAGTTGATCATTGCTTCTAAAGCCATTCGCTTTGAAGGAGATAATTACAGTGAAAACTGGATAAAGGAAGCTAAAAAGAGGGGGCTCACCAATGTAACTGACATTCCTGAATCAATTGGTGCATTTCTTTCGGATGACTCCAAAAAACTCTTCGGATCTCAAGGCATTATGAGTGAAAATGAACTTGAAGCGAGGGTTGAGGTAATGTACGAAAATTACATTATGAAAGTCCAGATCGAAGCAAGGGTACTCGGTGACCTTGCCATCAATCATATTGTGCCTACAGCTGTTAAATATCAAAATGTGCTTATGCAGAATGTGACCCTGCTTAAGGAGCTTTATGGAGAAGAATTTACTGAGCTTGCCGGCAACCGTGTGGAGCTGATCAGAGAAATTTCCGACAGGGTTACAGCTATTAAATCCCTGGTGAATGAAATGGTTGAAGCCCGTAGTGTTGCCAATAAAATTTCCCAGGTTGAAAAAAGAGCAAAAGCCTATTCCGGGAAAGTAAGCCCTTACCTTGAAAATATTAGGCTGCATATTGATAAATTAGAACTAATCGTAGATGATGAGATGTGGCCCTTGCCTAAATACAGGGAGTTATTATTCAGTAATTAAGAACGTGCACAAGAATCCTCTGGAAAGCATCGTTTTTAAATCAGCGAAAAAGAAGTAATTTTATAGATTCTTATTTATAAATAGGAGATTTTTTCATGATGTATAAGCGATATGCAATTTTACTGATCCTGGGACTTATAGTCTCAGCACAGGCACTAGATGCTCAGAAGAAGGAAAAAGACAGCAGGGCAAATGCTGCCTATGAAGCAGGGGAATACTATAAAGCAATTGACCTTTTTAAGAAAGCCTTTACCAAGGTATCTGAACAGGATAAAAAAGCAGAGATCTATTACAAGATTGGCGAGTGTTACAGGATCATTGGTGAATCACGCCAGGCTGCGAACTGGTATAAAAAATCGCTGCAAATGGATTACCAGGATCCCGATGCCTATCTGCGGTATGGACAGACTTTGATGCGTTATGAAAAGTATGAAGACGCTCTTGAACAATTCCAGATATATAAAGATCTGGTTCCGGATGACCCGCGGGGTGACTGGGGTATAGAATCCTGTCAAAAAGCTCCAGAATGGATGGAGAGTCCTACCGGTTACATCGTGGAGAATATGCGGTTTTTTAATTCCTTTCAGAGAGACTGGAATCCGGCATATTCCAATGAAGATTTTATGGAAGTAATGTTTACCTCCACCAGGGAAGATGCGCAGGGGAGCGAAACACATGGTGCCACAGGTCAGAGTTTTGCTGATATCTTTTCATCCACTATGGACAGGAAGGGGAAATGGAGTGTGCCGGTTCCCGTAGAAGCACTGAATTCTGAATTTGAAGACGGATCCCCAAATTTTTCAAGTGATTTCTCTACTGTCTATATTACACGATGCAAGACCGGGAAAAGTCAGACACTGGCCTGTCAGATTTATACATCGAAAAGAAACGGAACTGAATGGAGTGAACCACAGGCTCTCGATATTCTCGGCGATAGCATTACATCGGCGCATCCTGCAATATCCCCGGATGATCAACGCATCTATTTTGTATCCGATATGCCCGGAGGCCTGGGAGAGAATGATATCTGGGTTTCTGAACAAGAGAATGGAGCATGGAGTGCCCCTCGTAATCTTGGCGAAGAGATCAATACTCCGGGGAACGAATTGTTTCCATTTGTCCATTCTGACGGTACCCTCTATTTCAGTTCCGACAGCAGGGTGGGTCTTGGTGGACTGGATATCTTTAAAGCAAAAAAGGATGAAACCGGGACCTGGATCGTAGACAATTTAAAAGCGCCTATTAATTCCCCGGAAGATGATTTTGGAATTGTATTTGAAAATGAAGTCGAAAGGGGATTTTTCAGCTCCAGCAGGAAGGGCAGGGGGAATGATGAGATATTTTCTTTTGTCTTACCACCTCTTGAATTTGCCGTAAATGGCCTGGTAAAGGATGACCGAACGGATTTATTGCTCAGCGAATCAAAAGTTACTGCAGTTGGAAGCGATGGAATTACTATTGAATCCACCACAGGAGAGGATGGCGCATTTCGTTTCATGCTGAAACCTTCCACAGATTATGTATTTATCGCCGGGAAAGAGGGCTTCCTGAGGGGGAAGGCACGTGAATCCACCAAAGGGCTGGATCAAAGTAAAGAATTTGAAGTTACGATTTATCTCTCCTCGACAGAAAGGGTGATCGAACTTCCGAATATTTTCTACGATTTTGCGAAATACAATCTGAGGCCAGAATCAATGGTGTCGCTTGACAATCTTGTTGAAACACTGAATGACAATCCTAATATCACCATAGAGCTTATGTCTCATACTGACTCCAGGGGAGCCCCGGCCGACAACCTTGAACTATCACAAAGAAGGGCCCAGTCCGTAGTTGATTACCTGATATCAAAAGGAATTGCTGCAGACAGACTTTCAGCAAAAGGGTATGGTGAATCTCAGCCAAAGCTAGTGGATGAAAAGATTCGGGAAGAGTATAGCTTCTTAAACCTGGAAGACGTCCTTACAGAAAGCTATATAAACCAGTTGCCTCTGGATCAGCAGGAACAGGCGCACCAGATCAACAGGCGTACCGAATTCAGGGTATTATCGACCGACTATATTCCAAGGAATTAGAAGATTTGTAAGCTATTCCATATTGACTTTTAACAGTTAAGGGAGTCCCCAGAATTTCGTACTTTTGCCACTCAAATAATGCATGCAAAATGAAATCCTCATCAAGATATATGGACAGAGGGGTGTCCTCTTCAAAGGAAGATGTGCATGCCGCATTGAAAGGAAAGGATAAAGGACTCTTTCCAAATGCATTTTGTAAAGTAATTCCAGATCTACTCTCCAATGATCCTGATTACTGTGTTGTTATGCATGCTGATGGTGCAGGCACCAAATCATCGCTGGCCTATCTTTATTGGAAGGAAACCGGCGACCTCTCTGTATGGAAAGGAATAGCTCAGGATGCAATTGTAATGAATATTGATGATCTGATTTGTATAGGCATCACAGAGAATATCGTACTTAGTTCCACCATTGGCAGAAATAAGTTAAAAATTCCCGGAGAAGTAATTTCTGCAATCATCAATGGCACAGAGGAGGTACTTGCTGAACTGCGTGGGCTTGGAATCAGCGTGTATTCCAGCGGTGGGGAAACTGCAGATGTTGGAGACCTCGTACGCACCATTATTGTCGATTCCACGGTAACCGCCCGGGTAAAGCGTGAAAAGATTATTGAAAACAGGATTCGCCCGGGGAATGTCATCGTCGGCTTGTCATCCTACGGTAAGGCAAGCTATGAGTCTTCATACAATGGAGGAATGGGCAGTAATGGACTTACTTCCGCAAGGCACGATGTGTTCAGTAATTACCTGGCAAAAAAATATCCTGAAGGATTTGATCCTGATGTACCATTGTCCCTCGTGTATTCCGGGTCCTATAAGCTTACAGATGAAATAGAGAAGCTGGGCGTAAATGCTGGTAAACTCGTACTTTCTCCCACCCGAACCTATGCACCGGTTATTGCTTCAGTAGTAAAAAAGCACCGGGAAAATATCGATGGAATGATTCATTGTTCAGGGGGTGCGCAGACAAAAGTATTGCATTTTGTTGAAGGTCTCCATATTGTGAAAGATCAACTCTTTCCTGTTCCACCCTTGTTTGAGATTATTCAAAAAGAATCTGGAACGAGCTGGAAAGAAATGTACCAGGTTTTCAATATGGGACATCGATTTGAGATATATACCGATAAAGAGACTGCTGCTGAAATAATCACAATTTCAAATTCATTTGGAGTTGAAGCGAAAATAGTGGGTCATGTCGAGAAAGCAGACCATAAGAAATTGACGCTTATTTCCGGAAATAAGGTTTATGAATATTAAGAAAAAGCGATGAGCGAAAACACAATACTGTCGCGATTGGAAGGAATCGCATCCCGATTTGAAGAGGTTGGCAGGTTAATTACAGAACCAGATGTTATCTCTGACATGAAGCGATATGTGAAACTGAATAAAGAATACAGTCACCTTGAACCAATTGTTGAAGCGTTTAATACCTACTCTAATCTTCTCAGCAACATTAAAAGTGCAAAAGAAATGCTTTCAGATGAGACTGATCCGGAGATGAAGGACATGGCGAAAGAGGAGTTGGAAGAAATGAACAGTCAGCTTGGTCCCCTTGAAAATGAGATTAAATTGCTTCTGGTTCCAAATGATCCTGAAGACGACAAAAATGCCATCGTAGAAATTCGTGCGGGGACAGGAGGAGATGAAGCAAGTATTTTTGCAGGTGATCTGTATCGTATGTATCTGAAGTTTGCTGAATCCAGGAAATGGAAGGTGGAAACTACCAGTTTTACAGAAGGCACAGTAGGAGGGTATAAGGAAATCATCATGTCTATTACTGGCGGAGGAGTTTATGGAGTTATGAAATATGAGTCGGGAGTTCACCGGGTGCAGAGGGTTCCCCAGACCGAAACCCAGGGCAGAGTGCACACTTCTGCAGCCACCGTGGCAGTCTTGCCGGAAGCGGAAGATTTTGAGGTGGAAGTGAAACAGGAGGATATAAGAAAAGACACCTATTGCTCTTCGGGGCCAGGAGGGCAATCTGTAAATACTACCTACTCTGCCATACGCTTAACCCATATACCCAGTGGGATCGTGGTGACATGCCAGGATGAAAAATCGCAGTTGAAAAACCTGGATAAGGCCATGAAAGAATTGAAAACAAGACTATACAATCTAGAATATCAGAAAAGAATGGATGCGGTTTCAAGCAAACGGAAGACCATGGTTTCTTCGGGAGACCGTTCCGCAAAAATTCGTACGTACAATTATCCCCAGGGTAGAGTTACTGATCACAGGATTAACCTCACACTGTATAATTTAAATTCCATAATTGACGGAGATATCCAGGAAATAATTGATAAACTTCAAATGGCAGAGAATGCGGAGAAGTTAAAAGCGAGTGGTATGGAGGCCTAAATCAAAGACATGACT
>Ga0316201_10003749_pt1 | contig 11291 bp, 8 predicted proteins | sample CS6wburrow_MG_FD_204516 | JGI IMG/M metagenome (GOLD analysis project Ga0316201, IMG submission 204516) | Coastal sediment microbial communities from Delaware Bay, Delaware, United States - CS-6 worm burrow | ecosystem: Environmental > Aquatic > Marine > Coastal > Sediment | place: USA: Delaware... | reverse complement strand
AGGTCCACTTGTCGAACTTAATAAATGCGTGACGCAGCCGCGGGCTGTAGGAATTGGACACAACCTCGTTGCCATCGACATGTGTGAAGAAGTCCATCTCTACGAAGGCTGTCACGCTGTTGCCGCCCGCCGTCTTGTGATCGACACGGAAGTTCAGGCGGGATTCCCTGGCCTGGAAATCAGTCGTCATGTCGCTGCTGCCTGTCCCATCACCGATCGGTATCTGGGGCGCATAGTAGAACTGGCGCATCAGGCTGTTGCCGTCCGGCGTGCCATCGCTGTAATCACTGAACATCGTGTCGAATTTCGCGTAGCCGCCAAACTTGTATGTAGTCGTCGCGCCATCATCATCCGCGAGCGCAGTTCCGGAACTCGCAAAGAGTACGAGTGCAACGCCGGCCACCGTACATTGTAATTTGAACTTCGTCATTAGTTTTCCCCCAATTTTCGAAGTAGAGTTGTAATCAAGGTGGATATTCGATTACTGCATCTGTGCTGACCATTAGCCAATAGTCGAATCCCGCACCGCGATAGACGAAGGTCTAATGTATCTCCACGGCGCGCACCAGTTGCGGTAACCTGTGCCGTGTGACAAACAAAAGCACATTCATCGTTGCAGACGATCACCCCCTCTTCAGGGAGGCTTTGATCCACGCGATACGCAACTGCGTTGACGACGCGGTGATCATTGAGGCCGACAGTCTCGACACACTGCAGGAAGTCGTCGCAGCTAATCCCGAGGCGGACCTGTTGCTTCTCGACCTCAATATGCCAGGTGTCAGTGGGTTCTCGGCGCTCGCCTACATCCGCAGCAAGCATGAGTCCCTACCGACTGTCATTGTGTCGGCCATGGACGACCCGGCCGTCATTCGCCGCTCGATTCAACATGGCGCGAGTGGCTTTATTCCCAAGTCGTCCGCTATCGCGACGCTGGAACATGGAATTCGCGCTGTGCTCGATGGCGAAATCTGGGTACCTGAAAACATCAACCTGCAGGATGACAGGCTCGACACCGAGGAAGCCGGCATCGCGGCAGCGCTGAGCTCCCTTACGCCCCACCAGTTTCGCGTTTTGATGATGCTTGGCGAAGGACTGCTCAATAAGCAGATTGCATTCCAGCTTGGCGTTTCGGAGGCCACGATCAAGGCTCACGTGACAGCAGTGTTGCGCAAGATGAAAGTCAACAACCGCACGCAGGCCGTACTCGCCGTGCAGCAATTGAGGATCAGCGCACCTGCGATGCTCGAAACGCCGTCAGGAGATGATCTGTCGGCTTAGAATCCGGTTGATCAGCGCCCTCAATGCCGCAGGTTTAATGGGCTTATGCAGCAATGCATGCCCCGCGTCGCGCACCCGGTCAGAAATATCCGTCGAGTGATCCGCTGTCAGCATTGCCGCTGGCAACTCACTGCCGGCTTTTTCGCGCAAGGCCGCAATTACCTCAAGACCCGTGACGTTGTCATCCAGGTGATAATCGACCAGAAGAAGTGCTGGCGTTTGGCCATGCTCGTGTTGAATTTGCTCCAGGGCCTCCAACGCGGCCCGCTCTGTATTGGCTACCATTGGCCTGGCGCCCCACTTGCTTAGAAGTCCTTCCATGCCGTCGAGAATATCCTGTTCGTTATCCACGCAGATGATGTACTGACCATCGATAGACGTTGCGGAACGTGATTCAGCCGCCTGTGGTTTGGCATCTGCAACCGGCCTGCCTGTTGCGCGTGGCACTACTACTTCGAAACAGCTGCCCTTCCCAAATTCGGATCGCAATGAGACCTCGTGCCCGAGCAAGCGGGCAATGCGATCGACGATAGCCAATCCAAGCCCCAGCCCGCGCTTCGTTCTCTCGGCCCCATCCGACAAACGGTGAAACTCCTCGAACACGGCTTTCTGGTCGCGCAGGGCAATACCCACCCCTGTATCCACGACCTGGATGGCAACATCGCTTCCGCGCCGCCGACAGCCAACCAGGACGGCGCCGCTCCGTGTATAGCGCCGGGCGTTACTGATGAAATTCTGGAGAATGCGCCGCAGGAGAGCCTGGTCCGAATGTATCCAGAGATCGGTGTTCACGAAGCGCAGGCGCAGGCCCTGCTCCGCAAACGTCTGTGCAAACTGTGCTTCCAGCACATTGAAAGCCTCGCTGACGGGGAAGTCCTCGCGATTCGGTTTCGGCGCCGCTGTGTCCAGCCGCGAGATATCAAGCAAGGCACTCAACAAATCTTCGACGCTTAGCAGACCGCTCTCGACGCGAGCGACGAGCTTGCTTTGTTCGTCGGTCATTTCATCGCGATGTTCATTCAACAGCGCGGCGAACAGCTTGGCCGCATTGAGCGGCTGCAGCAGATCATGCGCCGCGGCGGCGACGAATTTCGTCTTCGACGCATTCGCATCTTCTGCTTCGCCTTTTGCCTCCCGCAGCGCCAGCATGGCGTCTTCAAGCTCCGCTGTTCGGTCGGCAACACGCTGTTCAAGCAACTCCTTGGCCTCTACCAGTGCATTCTCGGCGGACTTGAACTCGGTGATATCGGTATAGGTTGTCACGAACCCGCCGTCCGACATCGGCTGGCCGCGAATTTCAATGACTTTGCCGTCGGGAAACGTGCTCTGGAACTTGTAGGCAGAGCCATCACGCAGGTGGCGCACACGTTTTGTAACCTCAAGTTCAACATCACCGTCGCCAAAGTGTCCTCTTTCTGCGTTGTAACGAATGAGGTCCGCGACCGATTCACCAACATGAACCATGCCATCAGGATAATCCATGAGTTCGACATAGCGGCTGTTCCAGCCAATCAGCCGCTGCGATGCGTCAACGACACTGACACCCTGCGCGATGTTCTCAAGCGTTGTCTCTGTCAGCTCACGATTGAAGCGAACGGCCTGCGATGTTTCATCCAGCAGTAACACCACGTCACCGATTTCCATACCTGTCTTGCGCAGGGCGGTCGTAATGACGACGCGTGCCGACGCCGCCCCGATGGCGCCGGCCAGCAACCTTTCCGTGAATTGCAGTAGCTGCCTGTCTGCAGGCGATGACGGCGCAATATCAACACCTTCTTGATCTGCGAAATCGGCGAACGAGCGCTGCGCATGTGCTTCACCCAGGAAGCGGTCGGCAAGCGCTCGCAGATCCGCATTCGTCAGGTCGGACGCGGCCGGTAGTTCGCGCGAGGCGCGTCCCTGCATGACAGGGCTAGCAAACGCCCGCGCCTGGATTTTCTCGATCATCGACTGACGTGTGAACACGGATACGATGACGAACACGAGAATGTTGCTCACGAGCGACCACGCGACACCGTGCGTCAGTGGGTTGGCGTTGCTGTCCACTAACAATGCCTCAGGTCGTAACAAGGTCAGCCCAAACGGGCCGTGTTCGATGAAGTCCGCACTGAAGACGCCGGATCTTGCCAGTGTTGGCAGGAACAGCGTATACGCCCACAATGAGAAGCCGGTCAGCAGGCCCGCAAATGCGCCAATGCGCGTTGAACGTTGCCAATAGAGGCCGAGGACGATTAGTGGCATGAACTGCGCCGCTGCTGCGAACGATAACAAGCCGATACTCGCCAGCGCGGCCGACCGATCCAGCGCCAGGTAGTAGAAATATGCCAGCAGCGTAATTCCGACAATGGAGCCACGGCGTATGTGAATCAATAGCCTTGAATAGTCCGCACGGTCAGACAGACCCAGCGCCTTGAAGTGCAGCAAAGCCGGCATGACAATTTCATTGCTGATCATCGTCGACAACGCAACACAGGCAACGATCACCATTCCGGTCGCGGCGGAAAATCCGCCCAGAAAGGCCAATATGGTCAGCCAGCCGTGTCCCTGCTGCATCGGCAGCGCGAGAACGAACGTGTCACCGCTGAACACGCCCGACGGCAGCATTTTCAGACCTGCGAGGGTGATCGGGATAATGAACACGGTAAAGACGAGCAGGTACAGCGGGAACGCCCAGCGCGTCGCATGAATATTCGCGTCCTTGTGCGCCTCGACGATGGCCACATGAAACTGGCGCGGAAGGCAGAATATAGCGGCGCTCGCCAGAATGAGCTGGGTCACAAACGTGTCAGGAACATGGTCGAGCCTGAACACGGTTTCAGACCGCGCTGCGGTCACCGTCACCTCCCCTCCGCCATTATTCAGCAACAACAGCGCGAACACGCCGACGGCGACGAAAGCGCACAATTTAACGATCGACTCAAAGGCGATCGCCATCATCATGCCTTCATGGTGCTCGGTAACGTCGATCTTGCGAGTACCAAACAGGATGGCGAAGATGGCCAGTGCGATAGCGACGACGAGGGCCGTATCGTACTCCGCCCCGCCTGTAACGGAATAATTAGAAACAATACTAAATCCGCTGACGACCGCCTTTAATTGCAGCGCAATGTAAGGCACGGACCCGATCGTGGCAATCAGGGTTACCAGCGCCGCAAGGCTACGTGCCTTGCCATAGCGGGCCGCGATGAAATCGGCAATAGACGTTAAGTTCTGGCGTTTGCTGATGCTGACAATGCGAACGATCAGCGGCCAGCCAAACAGAATTACGAGCATTGGTCCGAGATAGATAGGCAGATAGCCCCAGCCGTTTTCCGCAGCCGAGCCGACCGCTCCGTAGAATGTCCAGGATGTGCAATAGACAGCCAGCGTCAGGCTATAGATGAGCGAGCGGCTGAACTTGGAGAAGCGGCCTGGATCGACGTTGTCGCCCCAGTACGCAATGGCAAACAACACCGTTACGTAGCCAAGCGACAGGACCAGTAGTACCCACCAGTTAATCAACCGAGCGTCCCCCCGTTCTTGTTTTTGTTTTGGCAGTCTACTACTAACGTCGAATGCCCGCGACATTGAGCGTTTGCTAAGTTCAACGTCGCAAAAATTATAAAAGCACCCGCACACAAGGGGAAACCAATGTCCAAGAACAACAGTTATTGGAGCGCCAACCTGAGACTCGTGGCGTTATGCCTCGTGATCTGGTTTGTCGTTTCCTACCTGTTTGGAATCATACTCGTCGAGCCGCTCAATTCTATTAAGATCGGTGGCTACAAACTCGGGTTCTGGTTCGCACAGCAGGGATCCATCTATGTGTTCATCGCGTTGATCTTTTTCTACGCCAATCGAATGGGCAAGCTCGACAGAAAGCACGATGTCCATGAAGACGACGATTAGGAGATCACTATGACACTTCAAACAACTACCTACCTGATTGTCGGCTTCACGTTCTCGATCTACATCGGTATTGCTATCTGGGCACGCGCCTCGACAACAAAGGACTTCTACGTTGCCGGCGGCGGCGTAAACCCGATCGCAAACGGAATGGCCACAGCCGCGGACTGGATGTCGGCTGCTTCGTTCATCTCGATGGCGGGTCTGATCGCGTTTATGGGTTACGGCGGTTCCGTGTTCCTCATGGGCTGGACCGGCGGCTACGTGTTGCTCGCAATGCTCCTGGCACCGTACCTGCGAAAATTCGGCAAGTTCACGGTGCCCGAGTTCATCGGCGAACGTTACTACTCTAAGGGTGCACGCATCGTGGCCGTCATCTGCCTGATCGTCGCTTCCGTTACCTATGTAATTGGTCAGATGAAGGGCATCGGCGTCGCGTTCTCCCGCTTCCTCGAGGTTGACTACGACGTTGGCCTCGTGATCGGCATGGGTATTGTATTTGTCTACGCGGTTATGGGCGGTATGAAGGGCATCACGTACACGCAGATTGCGCAGTACTGCGTGCTGATTCTCGCTTATACGATTCCCGCAATCTTTATCTCGCTTAACCTGACCGGCAACCCGATTCCCCAGCTTGGCCTCGGTTCGACAATGGCCGGCTCGGATGTGTTCTTGCTCGACCGCCTGGACCAGGTTCTACGAGATCTCGGCTTCCTCGAATACACGACTAACGTCAGGCTAAGTCTGACCAACATGTTCATGTATACGCTGTCGCTGATGATCGGCACCGCTGGTCTGCCGCACGTCATTATTCGTTTCTTCACGGTTCCCAAGGTGAAAGACGCTCGCAGTTCCGCTGGTTGGGCGCTCGTGTTTATTGCGATCCTGTACACCACTGCACCGTCCGTTGCTGCAATGGCTCGCTTGAACCTGATCGAAACAATCCAGCCCACGGGCGGTGAGCATATGGTCTACGACGAACGCCCCGACTGGATTCGCAACTGGGAGGCTACCGGCCTGCTGGCATTCGAAGACAAGAACGGCGACGGTAGGATCAGTTATTCGGCCGATGCTGCAACCAACGAAGCGGTCAAGATTGACCGCGACATCATGGTTCTGGCAAACCCCGAAATCGCAGGCTTGCCGAACTGGGTGATCGCGCTGGTCGCCGCAGGTGGCCTTGCGGCGGCGCTATCCACGGCCGCCGGGTTGCTGCTTGCGATATCGTCCGCGATATCCCACGACTTGCTGAAGGGCGTCTTCAAGCCCGAGATCACGGAGAAACAGGAACTCCTGGCAAGTCGCGTTGCCATGGCTGGCGCTATCCTGCTCGCGGGCTATCTGGGATTCAATCCACCGGACTTCGCAGCAGGTACTGTCGCCCTTGCCTTCGGACTTGCAGCGTCGTCAATATTCCCGGCGCTGATGCTCGGCATCTTCTACAAACGCATGAACAAGGAAGGTGCTATCGCCGGTATGCTCGCAGGTCTGGGTGTCACGCTGCTGTATGTATTCCAGCATAAAGGCATCATGTTTATCGCCAGCACGTCGTACATGGGTGATATGCCGCAGAACTGGTTCCTTGGCATCGAGCCAAATGCCTTCGGCGCCATTGGCGCTATGGTCAACTTCGCTGTTGCGTTCGCGGTCGCGAAGATGACGGCACCACCGCCGCAGGAAATCATGGCACTGGTCGAAAACATTCGTGTTCCCTCTGGTGCAGGCAGTGCAGTAGCCCACTGATTCCCTCGAATCAACTTAGGGGGGTCGTTTCGACCCCCCTTTTTTTTTGCTGTAGGATGTTGCAGATGTTCAAGAACTGGCACGTCATCATCGCAATGATCGTTGCACCCATCCTCGCTGTGTTGGCCTGGTTTGCTGTCGACTATTTCGTAGCCGAGCGACCGCATGCAGCGGAAGAAGGCGCTACCTACACACTGATCGCGAAATCAAACTGTCGTTACGACAGTGGCCAGTGCGACCTCGAGAATTCTGATTTCAAACTGAGTATTCGACCGATATCGATCTCACAGAACAGCGTGCAGCTTGAGATGACATCGGCGTTCGCGCTGCAGAGCGCAACGCTTGGCCTCGTCAACGGCGGCAAACCAGCGCCACCGTCGCCGATGAATGCGACAACAGACAAAGCGCTGCACTGGACAACCCGGATCGACCAGCCTGCTGGAGAATCTTCGACGATTCGTGTCGCCGTTACCGCGGATGGCGCAACCTGGTACGCGGAGGTACCGACCGTATTTCTTTACCCAGCCGACTAAGCTAGAGCGCTCTGCTCTTTATCTCTAGAGATAGGGTGTCTCGTCGAGGTCATATTCAACCTCTTCGCTAGCGCTCTCTGGTAACTTGGCCATCTGCTCTTTGAGCATCTCGACGTGCTCGGTTTCTTCGTCCCGCAGCTCGATGAACAGCTCCCTGACTTCCTCATTGGTAACGCCAGGCAAGGCCATGTCGTAGAAGTCGTAGGCCTTCTTCTCGGCGGCAAGTCCTACCTCGTACGCCTCGACAATGGACATGCCACGATGAGGCGCGCCCATATCCGGGGCTTCGACGTCAAACAGGTCGTCCAGCGTCAACCGCGCCGGGGCATCGCCGAAGAGCTCCTTGCGCCGGGCTTCGAGTTCCTGGCCGTGCTTGGCCTCGTTTTCGGCCATCGAGGCGAAAAATGCTCCCGCATCGTAGGTACCGCTGTGGCCAAACTGGGAGGCAAACATCTGGTAACGGTGGCATGCCTCCATCTCAATCAACTTCGCGAGGTCAAGTGCGTCCATCAGGCTAAGCTTGGACAGGTCAAGGCGGGTGGACATTGAATAAACTCCTGGTCTGGTATAGACGTTGCGTTATGCACTCGTCAGGCAGTATCCGGACTATGGTACCGCTGACCCTGTTGGGGCGATATTGCGGTTTGAAGCAGGCGTATACGAGGTTTCGCGGATAGAGGTGGCAGGACGCAAGCGTTCCGCCCGCCTACACCTTTGGTCGTATGTCTGGCAGCAACAGCTTTTCCTACACTGGGCAGTAGACAGAATGATACGGGATCGCCATGGCCACCTACGCAAAAAATCATCGTGCCTCGATTGAAAATCCAGAGGAATTCTGGGCACAAGCCGCCGCGGGAATTGACTGGGACAAGCGCTGGGACCGCGTTCTCGACAACCCGGAAACAATGACTTACCGGTGGTTTGCGGGCGGGCGCCTTAACACCTGCTACAACGCCGTCGACCGCCATGTTGAGAGAGGCAGAGGCGACCAGGCAGCTATTATCTATGACAGCGCGGTGACCGATACGAAGCGCACGATAAGCTACTCGGAACTGCTGGCGGATGTTTCGCGTTTTGCAGGCGTGCTCGCGGCAAACGGCGTCACCAGCGGTGACCGTGTGATCATCTACATGCCCATGATTCCGGAGGCAATTGTCGCTGTTCTGGCCTGCGCCAGACTCGGTGCGGTGCATTCTGTCGTCTTTGGCGGCTTCGCCGCTGCCGAGCTGGCAACACGCATTGACGATGCAAAGCCAAAAGCTATCGTGTCCGCTTCCTGCGGCATCGAGCCGGCACGCCTGGTTGAGTACAAGCCACTGCTCGATGAAGCTATCGAATTATCGGCTCACAAACCGTCGACGTGTGTCATTTTGCAACGACCACAGGTCGCGGCCGGCATGACCGACGGCAGAGACATCGACTGGCACGAGTCGATGGCATCCGCGGTGCCTCATGACTGTGTCACGGTCGACGCCAACGCTCCGCTTTACTTGTTGTACACGTCAGGAACTACGGGCGAGCCAAAAGGCATTGTCAGGGATAACGGCGGCCATGCTGTTGCGTTGCACTGGTCGATGAAGAATATTTACGGCGTTGAACCTGGCGAAGTGTACTGGGCCGCGTCTGACATCGGCTGGGTCGTGGGTCACTCATACATCATCTACGGGCCCCTGTTGCACGGCAATACGACGGTACTTTACGAGGGTAAGCCGGTCGGAACCCCGGACGCCGGTGCCTTCTGGCGCGTTGCGGCCGACCACAATGTCGCAACCATGTTCACCGCACCGACAGCGTTTCGTGCCATCAAGCAACAGGATCCCGATGGCGATCTTATTAAGAACTACGACCTGTCGTCGTTACGAACACTGTTCCTTGCCGGTGAGCGCTGTGACCCGGACACCCTGCACTGGGCCGAGAGCAAACTCGGGATCCCCGTTATCGACCACTGGTGGCAAACCGAGACTGGCTGGCCGATAGCGGCCAATTGTGTCGGCATCGAACGTCTGCCGGTGAAAGCCGGCTCGGTCGGCCCCGCTGCGCCTGGGTGGGACGTGCGTGCTCTCCATAGCAACGGCGTTGAAGTTGAGACGGGTGAGGCGGGAGCGATTGCCTGCAAGCTGCCGCTACCTCCCGGGTCGCTGACTGGCCTGTGGCAGGCGGAAGACCGCTTTCGCTCTTCCTACCTCACTACGTTCCCGGGCTATTACGAAACGGGTGATGCCGGGTTCATCGACGAAGATGGCTATATTAACGTCATGTCTCGGACCGACGACGTCATCAACGTCGCCGGTCACCGCCTGTCGACCGGCGCGCTCGAAGAGGTACTCGCCGGGCACGCCGACGTCGCGGAATGCGCCGTGATAGGCGCCGCAGACAAACTCAAGGGTCAGCTTCCCGTTGGTTTCCTGGTCCTGAAAGCCGGTGTCGATCGCGACAGCGACGAAATCATTACCGAAGCCGTATCGCTGGTTCGCGAACAGATCGGTCCCGTGGCCGCATTTAAGAACGCCATCGTCGTAGACCGATTGCCAAAAACACGCTCGGGCAAGATCCTGCGCGGAACTATGCGCAAGATTGCGGACAGTGAAGAATACAAAATGCCGGCTACGATCGAGGATCCGTCCGTTCTGGGCGAAATCCAGAGTGCGCTAGGTGAAATCGGATTCGCGAAGTAGCGCTTCCAGTTCAACAACACCCGTCACTTTATGCGCATCGATCCCAAGCTCGCGCGCAGCCCTGACATTCGGCTCGGAATCGTCAACAAAGACGATCTCGCCCGGGGCGCAGTTGAAGAACTCCATGACATCGAAAAACGCAGCCGGCTCGGGTTTGTAGTGCCCGGTTTCGAAAGATAGAAAGACGTGTTCGAACAGGCTGAACACATCGGACGCAGACGTAACCTGCTGCCAGTGCAAGTCATTCGTGTTCGACAGCAGTGCGAGACGATAGTGCTGCAAAGCAATACGCACGCAGTCTTCAACGCCGGGAAACAGTCTTAGCTGCCATGCGTGAAATCGCGGTCCGAATGACGTAGCGGCCGTACCACCCAACACCGCCGGAATTGCACCAAGAAACTCTTCTTTGTCAATCTGGCCCGTTTCGAGCGCGCGGACCACTGACGAAGAGGTCCATGTCGTCCAGAACTCGGGCAAGGTCATATCGAGTCCCATCGCAGCAACCGGATCGCCGAGGTCTGCAAGCACACCGCCAAGATCGAGCAGAAGAATTCGCCGGGAATCACTCACGTCAGTCGGGTGACCTGACATTCCAGACGAGCATCGCCAGGAGTAAGGAAACGACAGAAGAGCCAATCCATAGTGCACCGGCCGCATCGAAGTTATAAATTATCTCGCCATTGACAACGGTCTTGCCACTCTCAATCAGGTGGCCGCTGATAATGTCCTGCAAGCCAGCGCCCAGGTAACTTGCGAGGCCGACGATACCGAGAACCGAACCCGAAACCTCTTTGGAACAAATATCAACCGCCATGAGTCCGCCGAGGTAAACCATCAACACGCCCAGCGCCACACCGAAGAACACCATCGCCAGGGTATCGATAAACGGGTCTGCGGGGCCGAGCACGAAGAGCGCTATAGCCAAAGCGTAGACGACGCCGAAAATCAGCGCGGGCAGATTACGGGTCCCGTTAAAGAAGCGGTCTGAGAGGATGCCTGAGAAAAATGTACCAAAGATGCCAGCAATGGCATTCGCGGACACGATTGAACTTGCCTCGATCGTTGTATAGCCCTTCTCGGCCTCAAGGAAAAAGATGCCCCAGCTGTTGACCGCGTAGCGGGTCACGTAGAAACAGGCGCTCGAGACCGCGAGAATCCAGACTGCCGGGTTGGTAAC
>Ga0316201_10003748_pt1 | contig 11293 bp, 10 predicted proteins | sample CS6wburrow_MG_FD_204516 | JGI IMG/M metagenome (GOLD analysis project Ga0316201, IMG submission 204516) | Coastal sediment microbial communities from Delaware Bay, Delaware, United States - CS-6 worm burrow | ecosystem: Environmental > Aquatic > Marine > Coastal > Sediment | place: USA... | reverse complement strand
CTGGTCCGGCATTCGAATCGGCGGTTCGGGACGTTCATAACCAAACAGCTCCTTGAAAGAAGGTCGCCCGCCGGGTGCATCGATGCCGCGTTTATTCGTCTCCTGCTCTGAAGCCGCATTGACGGCCGCCACTGAAGTCTCAACGCTCTGCGCCGTAGCGACTGCACTCGCATCCGTGGCAGCAGACTCCTGTGCCTCCTCAGCACCACCCGCGGAATCATCCGCAGGCGTCGCAGGAACCGGCATTTCCGGCAGCGCGCTTACGTCACCGGCGCTCTCTACAACAGCCTCTGACGGCACGCCCCGCTCTATCAGCCCGACAGTTTCAGAAGCCGCATCGATTGCCGGATTTTGGGCATCGCCGGCACCGCTCGCAACACTCTCGGTTTTCGGAATGGAAACGGAAAGGTGGTCGCTGGACGACTCGGCGATAGCGCCTCTTTCGGTCGTTGCCACCGGTTCCGCAGCCGATTCACTGGTTTTCGTTGCTAAAGTTATCGATGCCGCCGGATCCGGCTCAGGTGCCACCGCGCTCTTCGCTGGCTGCTCGACATCCGGTACAGCTGTCTTATCCTTCTCGCTCACCGCATGGCTTGGCGCAACACTAACCTCAGCCGACGGTTCAGAATCGGCTTCATCGACTGCAGAGTCGCCGAGTTCTGTCCCCTTCTCTATGGCAACCTGGCCAATTTTGGCAACTGCTTGCGAGCTGCTTGGTGATGACTGACCACCAGTGGTGCTGTCGGCAGCGGATCCCTGGACCTGAACAGCTGGCGTATCTTTCACTCCAGCGCTTCCGATCACAACAGTTGAAGCGGGACTCTCTTCCTGCTTAACCGTCTGACCCTTGTGCGCCAGCGAACGGATATACATAAAGGCCGCCAGTACAACGACGACCCATACCAGGACCTTAGGCCAGAATCCCGTTAGCGGCGATGATTTAACCGCCTTGGATTGTAGTTGCTCAGACATGGTTGATTTTTCCTCTTGTGGACGTTCAGATGAGGCTGCTGTCACTCCCCGATTATCAGCTTTGATCTCTTTCGTACCGACTGCCGAGCGCTGAACGGCGTTGACGCCATCCTCTGCCACTGATGAACTCCCCTCTTCGGCCATGCTCTGACCGGCTGCCTGCGGACTCTGCATATCTATAGCTGAAGCTGCTTTTACGGTAGTTTTCCTTGATAAGGCCCGCTTAGTCACAGCTCTCTTTTTTGTTACCTTTTTCTTAGCTGCTCTCTTCTTTGCTACCTTTTTCACTGTTCCCTTCGCTTTCTCCACGGAGGGGGTCGTATCTGTCTCGCCCTCTAAATTCAACTTTTGTTCGTTTTCCTCTTTTCCAGCCATAGACACGCTCCCCAAAAACTATCAGCCTTACTCTCTCATTTTGAGATTAACCCCACAAGAACTCTCACGACCATGAGTTGGGTCAATGTATATAATAAAATGGTTAACTATTAATAATTATATTATTTATGTAGAAATAAAAAGTTTTGATAGTATTTTATGCACCTTTTTCATCCCAACCGTCAGGTGCTCCTCGATCTCCCTCATCGTTATCGGGCCTTCACCGCGGCCTGCAGCCCAGTTCGCGACCACCGCACAGCAGGCGTAGCACATATCCAGCTCTCTGGCTAAAGAGGCTTCCGGCATGCCGGTCATACCAACCAGATCGCAGCCGTCTCTCTCCATGCGATTGATCTCCATACTCGTTTCCAATCTCGGGCCCTGGGTCGCTCCATAGGTCCCTGCGCCCTGCGCTTCGATGTCCGCCGAAGATGCAGATTCCAGCAACTGCCGGCGCAGCACATCACAATAGGGAGAGGTAAAATCGATATGCGTTACGTGAGTAAGGTTCTGTTCGAAAAATGTGTGGTCGCGGTCGTAGGTATAATCAATGATCTGGTCGGGTATGACTATGCCACCCGGCGTCATCTCAGGATTGATGGACCCTACTGCAGCCACACCCACAACTTTCCGAATACCGACCTGCGTCAATGACCATAGATTCGCACGATAGTTTACCCGATGCGGCGGTATCGTATGCGATGCGCCGTGCCGCGGCAGAAATACCAGTTCATGGCCATGGAAAGTTCCATGGGTCAGCGGTGCAGACGCTTCCCCGAAAGGGGTATGCACCACCTCTCTGCGCAGTATCTCCAGACCCTCCAGCCTGGTAATTCCCGATCCACCGATAATCGCAAGTTTGGGCATCTTTGGTCTCGACCGTAAACGGCCTTTTTTCCGCACCCCCCTGCTTCCGCAGAAGGGTGCAAGCAAGCTACAGTATCCGAATTGAGTGATCGCCTGCCGAACCAGGCCATTGCTCCCGGAAGCACCTGTTCACCTGCTATACGCATTGGCCAGATGGTTGCGGGATAGAATCGAGTCTAAGATATCCGCCCGCCAAGGACTCTGCAACCCACCCCGGTTAGAATTGAAAATGGGTATTTTTAACCACATGACCTACACACGTGCTTGCTGCTGACTCAGACAAAAAAAACCGGCATCATGTGCCGGCACTAACTTAATTATTATTGTGTGATTTTTTTTAATTCGCAGCAGTCCTAAAGACCCCACTCTCCTCCAGCTTAGGAAGCAGTACTGTCTGCTCCCTCTCAATTCTCGATTCAATTGCTTTGAACATCTCCACTGTTTCGTCCAGAAACTCCACCGTGAAATTGAAGTCGCAATCCTTTAACCACTTCTGGTAATACCCCTCAAACTGTTTACGAAGCGGCTTTTCACCACTGATAAACCCCCATGCAAGAGACTTGAGCTTTGGATTCTCATGCGTCAGCAGCTGAGGAAATACGCCTCTATCCTCTGCCGAGAGATGCTGCTTCAACTTTTCGCCCAGACTGCAGAGATGTTCATGCGCAGCCTTTGCATTGGGTTTCACTTTGAGCTGCTCCGGCTTCAGCATGACCTTAAGGTCGCTTATCATCCCAAGCAGTTCATCCTGTCGCTCCTTGAATTCGATAAGTATCTCCATACATCCTCCCGCTATAGCATCACCAGCTTATCAACTGCCCCTTAAGTGCTCTAAGTGGGCAGGAGCCGGTGTCATTAACACCCGTATCAAGGGATAACCCGAGTATGAGCAATCAAAAACCCGCTTATTATAAGCTTTTTATAATTTACTGTTTTTATTCAGCTTTTCCTGACCGCAACTGGGTTTGAATATTTCTCATATCCGGATTCAAAAAGCAAGGCGAATCTACAAAAACCTGGCCGAATCCGACGTTCGATTACTGCTGAAATCCTGGTAACCGGAAATATGCCAGGCTTGCGGAGTTTCGAAAATGTCGCTGTTTCCAAACATTCGGACAGGGATCGCAATCTGAAGCGGGCGCTTTTCCGGGGATTTAGAGAAGGTCAGAAATCGAGCTCCAGAGTAGGATTAGCCTCATAGCCGGCCACCAGTTCAACCGCGCTTTTCCATCGCTTATCCAGGTGCAGTTTCTCGCGTCTGAGTTTCCTTCGTCCATGCATTCTGATCAGACGCATCTGTGCCGTCGGATCCGAGTAATCTTTCAACTCATCCAAAACGCCGACTGCGGCGTTCTGGTCGTTACATACCAGGATCATATCGCAGCCGGCCTCAAGGGCCGCGCGGGCACGTGAATTGACGTTACCCGCCTCACCCGCCGCCGCCATCGAAAGATCATCGCTGAATATCACCCCCTGAAACCCCAATTCTCCACGCAGCACCTGCTGCAGCCAGTAGCGTGAAAAACCCGCCAGTTCCGGCGACGCATTCGGGTATATCACATGGGCCGGCATAATTGCTTCAATACCATTCTCTATCAGTCGTCGAAACGGCAGTAGATCAAGCTTCAGTATTTCTTCGCGTCTGCGCTGATCCACTGGTAGCGCGAGATGCGAGTCTTCCGATACGTTTCCATGGCCGGGGAAATGCTTGCCTACAGCGGCCATGCCCGCAGCATGTACTCCCCTGACCCAACCCTGGGCCAGTTCTGCAACGACTCCGGATTTCCGATGGAATGCCCGGTCACCGATAACTTCGCTCACTCCGCTGCCGAGATCCAATACCGGAGCAAAACTGAAATCAACGCCTTCCGCCAGCAGTTCCGAGGCCATCAGCCAACCGACATTCTGCGCGGCTTGCAGTGCGTGTTGCGGGTTTTCATCGTAAAGACGGCCAAACCAGGCCGCAGGCGGCAGCCGCGTGAATCCTTCATAAAAGCGCTGAACCCGTCCCCCTTCCTGATCAACCGCTACGAACAGCCTAGGTTCCCGCAGTGCATGAATATGGGATGCAAGTTGCTTCAGCTGCTCCGGCGTCTCATAATTCCTGCGAAAAAGAATGACCCCGCCGGTGGCCGGATGGAGTAGCAGTTCACGCTCTTCGATAGTGAGTTCCACGCCCTGAAGATCCAGCATTAGCGGACCATGGCTCATCGCTCTCTCCCTCTGACTGAACAGCTGCTATGGTTCAAGTTTCGATCTCCAGTAGCCGATAGCTAGTGTACTCTTTAGCATCAATAACAGCGAAAACTATGCATGCATCAATCCTCTCGCTAGTGGTTGGAGCACTTTTGCTTACGCCTGCACTGCCCGCCATCGGCGCGGAAGAAGTGGAGGAGAAGAAGCCACTCCTGTACTTTGAACTGCAACCGTCGATTGTCTCAAATCTGCAAAAAGGCGCCAACTACATCCGCACTGATATCCAACTGGTAACGCATGAACCTGCGAGTCTGAAGGAACTCGAGCACCATGCACCCGCGCTCAGACACGAACTGTTCCTACTGCTCAGCGACCAGAGCGGTTCAAGCTTGAAACAGCCCAAAGGAAAAGAAAAATTTCGCAAGAATGCGCTTAAATCGCTGCAAAAAGTGATGCGGATTTTAACCGGTAATGAGCTGGTTGATGACATCTATTTCACAAGTTTTTTTGTACAGTAATCCGCTGCCACTGTAACTATGGCCAGGGCATGTTGACAGGAATCAAATGGCTATTGTTGCGCCCTAGAAAATAGCTACCTCGACTCCCGCTTCAACCCGATCGAACAACTCGATCAGGTCGTGGTTCCTCATGCGAATGCACCCATGAGAACGGGGCTCCCCCATGGGTTCACTATCAGGACATCCATGGATATAGATATAGCGGCGCAAAGTATCCTTCGAACCACCGCGATTGATACCCGGCTCCCTGCCGCTTAGCCACAATATACGGGTTAAAATCCAGTCTCTATCCGGGTGCCTTGCGGAGAGCTCAGCGCTATAGATCTCCCCGGTTGGCCGACGGCCGACGAGTACGCTGTTAAGAGGCAGCCCCTCGCCTATTTTGATGCGTATCGCATGTAGCCCGCGCGGCGTACAGCCGCTGCCCCTTGCCTCCCCGGCACCATTCAGGGCGGTGGAGACCGGGAACTGCGATATCCTCTCATTCCCGTCAATCAGCGACAGCCGCTGAGCCGCCAGGTCAACCTCAATGCGCCGTTTCAAGACTCACCATTGGCTGAACGGGTGTTTGATCAGGTTGACATTGTAGTATTTTATCTCGCCGGATACCTCTTCACCCGCCCAGTCCGGCAGTTCGAACGGCTCATCCTCGGACCCCAACTCCAGCTCTGCAACGATCAACCCCTGGTTTTCACCGGCAAATACGTCGAGTTCCCAATCCCGCCCGCCATGCCGGACTATATAACGGGTTTTATCGATAAAGGGCTGCAGCGCGATCTCGCGTAACATCTCGCTGGCATCAGCCATTGGAATCTCATACTCATACTCCAGCCGCCGGATACCGATGGTAGTGCTCTTTATGTTCAGGTGGGCTTTTCCGTTTCCTGTTCTGATCCGCACCGAGACATTCTTCTGATTTGCCAGGTACCCCTGTTGCAGGCGCGATTCCGCAACCACGTCACTGCGCCATGAATCGTTTTTAACCAGAAACTTCCGCTCTATTTCCAATGCCATATTTATACAGACTCAAAAAGCGCAATAGACTCAACATGCGCGGTATGGGGAAACATATCCATCACCCCGGCTGCTGCCAGGCGATATCCATGCAAATGTACCAACTCCCCCGCATCCCTCGCCAGGGTATCGGGGTAGCAGGAAACGTAAACTATACGGCGTGCAGAGATCCTCGGCATGTATTGCAGTACCGCCTGTGCCCCACTGCGCGGAGGGTCCAGCAGCACCTTGCCGTAGGCGGTATCCAGCCAGGGCTGGTTTTCCAGCGGTTGATAAAGGTCGGCAGCATAATATTGAACATTATGGATATCATTTATTACCGCATTTTTTCGGGCTCTTGCCACCAACCCTGCATCGCCCTCAACCCCGGTGACTTTACCCACACTGCGGGCCAGGGGCAGTGTGAAGTTGCCAAGACCGCAAAAAAGATCGAGCACACTATCTTTCTGCTGCGGATCGAGCAGTTGCAGCGCATGATCCACCATCAGCCGGTTGAGACCGCTGTTTACCTGGGTAAAGTCAGTGGGAAGAAAATGAAACTTCAACCCGTAACCGGGCAGATGGTAACAAAGGTCGCTGCCGGCACCCGACAGAGGACGCACAGTTTCCACTCCACCCTCCTGCAGATACGGAACCACACCCCGGGCCTCGCAAAAACCTGCAATGCGCTGCAGGTCATCACCGGATGCCGGCGACAAGAGCCGGAAAATCAGGATACAGTCACTGTCGTCTATCGCCACTTCGATCTGAGGAATCTGCGCTTTGATTGAGAGCCCTCCAATCATCCGCGCAAGCGGAGCCAGTAACTCCCCCACTTTCGGCTCGAGTACAAGACACCGTTCAGTATCGCAGATAAATCCGGATCCGCGCTCTCTGAAACCGACCAGCACCCGCTCTTTTCTGGTGACGTACTTAACCCCCAATCGAGCCTTTTTCCGGTAGCCCCAAATGCTACTGCTGGCTAGTGGAGGTAAGGTTCTATCCGGCGTAACGCCGCCGATGGAATCAAGTGTGGACAGGAGTACCTTCTGCTTGTCTCGGATTTGGGCATCAGACCTCTGGTGCTGCAGGCTGCAACCACCGCACACGCCATATTGAGGACACTGAGCCGGCACTCTATCAGGTGACGAGATCAACACCTCCTCGACCCTGCCCTCGGCCTGCTGACCGCTGATTCGTGTGTAACGGAATATTACCCTCTCGCCGCTCAGAGCGCCGTGAATGAATACGCTCCTGCCGTCCACACAGGCTATTCCGCGCCCGTCATGACTCATACTTTCGATATCCACGGTCAGCGGGACCTGGGGTAATTTTCTGTTTCTGGAACGCCCCATATCATCCCACGGCAAGCGTGGCAACGGCCGGTACAACCATCAGCGTTGTTTCCAGCGGCCGGCGGAATCCTGATACCACCACCCACCTTTTGCTTTTTCTATCCAGGTTCTGGCAAAGGTCGAACGAATCTCTGATTCCCACTCCGGGTGACCGTTGGCCGCAGCAATGGCTCTGTAGAGCGCATCGCGATCGGCATTTTCATCGGCTATCAGTCGCTCTGCCTTGACCCGATCCCTCAAGGGTATTGCAGCCGGGTCGTGAATCGCAATGCGTGCATCTCGCGTGAAGCCGACACCGCCGCTGGAGTAGTAATCCTCCAGCGTCTGATTGCGCTGCTTCATGGAGGCCTGCAGCTTTCTTATCTGGGGGGTGTCTACATTGAAGTCCGGTTGTGCGGCCTGTGCCTTAGGTACGAGAAAGTTCAACACTCCCTTCGCAATCTTTTCGAAATAGAGACTCTCCACCCAGGCGCCTTTATCTTCTTTCGGCGGCTGGTTTCCCAGTATATCGTCAACAATCCGTTCTGCTGCCTGCTCTGCCTGAGCTGCAGGAAAGTAAATATTAATGGTGACACAGGCGGCAAGCAGCATCAGCATGCTGATAAGGGCTGTCAGTTTCAGTGATTTCATGTTGGTTACTCCTGGGTATGCGGTAAGGCCTGCTCGGAAGGATTCAGGGGATTCTGCGCTGACTATTGTATGATGGGTCCTTCGCCTTCGGCGACCTGTTTTAGTTTCTCCAGCAGAACGCCCCAGTCGGTTTTCCGATTGAAACCGACTATGTCGATCCTGGGCAGCCCGCCACCCTTTACCAGATAGTAGCCCTGACTCGCGGATTCAATGCCCCCCATGTCGCAGATCCTGTTTTCCAGACGGCAGCTAATTCCCAGTTTTTCATATCCAAACTCTTCGAAGAACCGCAGGTAACTCCGAGACAGAGCACCTGAAATCCCCATCCCGCCGAGATTGGAAATATTGTCCACCGCCTTCTGGCTTATGCGGTGTGGGCCCGGATCGTTCTCCGGTGTGGCAAACCAGGCGTCGAATGCAACCGGCTGCCACTGCTCCAGTCGCAAACCGTTGATTTGCCCACCAAGTCTGCCTGTTATCTTACCAAATGAGAATGTGGAGGTCAGTGTTTCCAGATCGAGCGACTTCAGTTCGACATCGGCAAGCAGCACCGGGAAGGATCCGAGAAGATCGTCGAGCTGAAGATTCTTTAATAGGATGTTGCCGTCAAAAGCGCGCACCAGCGTCATGCCGCGCAGCTTCAACAGGCCATCCTCAAAAGAGACACCCGGGATCATGGCGGAGAGCTGCCCGGCGAGGGGGGGCCAGCCCAGTGCTTCGCTTACAAGCTTCATCGATATCGGCGTAATATAGCCCTGGAAATCTACCCTGGACCCTCTCTTTGCCTGATTAATGGAGAATCGCTCCGCTCTGAGCTCACCGTCCAGAATTGGAATGGAGACGGGCTCGTGCAACTGCACGGCATTTCCTTTCAGCTTAAGCAACGCCTCGCCGGCTCCGATTATGAATTTGTGCAGCAAAGCCCCATCGCGCCAGCGCAGCTTGCTCCGCGGCACAGAATCGTCGGAGCTCCAGAACAGTTTTCCCTCCACCCCGGAGAGCCGGAAGTTCTCCCCACCCCTATCTTCCCTGGCACCGCCCTGGCTAATAGCTACATCGTCAAGTTCCAGATTCAGCCTGGATATAGCATCCAGTTCGAACGCAAACCGCGCCCCACCGCGCAGGCTCAGAGTCTGGAAAAACTCATCCGCCAGAACCGGTTGAAAATACTTGCTGTAAACCCGACCCACTTCCAGTGGCTGTGAGCGCAGCTTTAGCCGTACCATGCGCAGCTCCGGAGTCAGGTCGATCTCTCCTTCCGCGGAGAGTGCGACCAGCTTGGGATCCCGGTACTCCAGGCGGCTGAAGACCAGATTACTGAGCGCAGTGTCAAGACGGTAGTTCGCTCCGATGTTTATCGCACCGCCGTCAGGTTCAAGATAGATAAACGGGGTCAGCAACGCGCCCTGCCGCAATGATAGCCGGGTGCTGCCATTGTACCCTGTCCTTGTAGTACCCAGTTTACCCTGCCAGTCACCGTTCAATCCCTCACCGATGTAGCTGCCGCTCGAATCCGAGAATGCTGCCTGTATTAGACTCAGACTCCAATCTGCGGACTTCAGCGACGCGCCACCGACAAGGTTAAGGTCGCCATTCGTTCGTCCCTGCAGCTTGAATTCCGGTAGTTTCAGACCAAGCAGCGACAGCGGCGCACGCAGCCGTTGCAATGATATATTCCGCCCAGAAACTACCAGCTTCCAGTCCGGCAGCGCACCTTCAAAGCGAAGTTTCAGACTGCCTCCGGCAAGTCCAACCTGATCCAGAGCAAGGAAAAAGTTACCTTCCGCTTTCTGCCATTTGAACGCCACCGGAAAAACGTCGTTGTCCAGCAACGGGTTGCCGAGTTTCAGACGCCCTTGTTCACAGCCGACTAGGCGATCACTGATATCGCCTCTATCACAGTGGATTTCGGGGGAGATCAGGGGAAAGGGGAGCACTGCATGGGTTAGACGCGCGGCCGACAACGTAAACCTGCTACCCTGATCATCCTGCCAGCGAACTTTGAGCTGGACCCCTTCGGCTTTCCAGGCCTTGCCACTCAGGGTTCCGAGTTGAAGCCTGAACTGCTCGATAGAGACAACATTTGCACCGAACAGAGACAGGCCAAAAACGAGGACTGCCGCAAGTGCAGTAAATAAACGTTTATTCCGCAGGAAAGACACCGGTGGAGAGGTACCGGTCACCGCGGTCGCAGATGATGGCAACGATGACCGCATTTTCAAGTGTTGCCGCGAGCCTTAATGCCACGGCCACAGCCCCGCCGGATGATATACCGGCAAAAATCCCCTCCTCGTTCGCCAGCCGCCGGGTCATCTCCTCTGCCTCTTCCTGAGTCACGTCAATCTCTCTATCCACCCGCTTCGGATCGAAGATCCGCGGCATATACTCAGCCGGCCAACGCCTGATACCGGGAATACTGGCACCCTCCGCGGGCTGTACGCCGATTATCTGAATATCGGGGTTTTGCTCTTTCAGGTAGCGGGACACACCCATTATCGTGCCCGTGGTTCCCATGGAACTGACGAAGTGGGTGATCAACCCCCCGCTTTCGCGCCAGATCTCCGGACCGGTCGTATCGTAATGAGCCGCCGGGTTATCCGGGTTGGAGAACTGGTTCAACACCCTCCCCTTATCCTCGGATTCCATTCGCAATGCCAGGTCCCTGGCCGCCTCCATACCTGCCTCCCGTTCGACCAGAATCAACTCCGCACCATAGGCACGCATGGAAGCACGGCGCTCGACGCTCATGTTATCCGGCATTATCAGCACCAGACGATAGCCTTTGATGGCGGCTGCCATGGCCAGTGCAATTCCGGTATTACCACTGGTCGCCTCGATCAGCGTGTCGCCGGGTCTGATATCACCGCGCTCCTCAGCCCGCAAAATCATGTTCAACGCCGGTCGATCCTTGACGGAACCCGCAGGGTTGTTGCCCTCCAGTTTGACCAGAACCCTGTTGCTCCCGCCGGACACCAGGCGCTGCAGTCTGACCAGCGGCGTTGCGCCTACGAAGCTCTCTATGGTTGGATAATTCATGGCACTCAAGTGTACTTCAACCATGCTGTGAAAACGATGATAAGATGCCATCAGATAAAAACGCAGTAGACACTGCGCCAGGGCCTGTCAACACTGATCGAATGGTTACTGTTACGCCTGAGAATGCGCCAGTCAAGGCGCGAGGCGCGTAATTTGGTCATGCCAAATGAGCAACACGGAGTGGCGCATTCTTAGGCGCAACCCGAAGGGCCGGGGCCCTTTTTTCGCTTAACGGCGTTATCGGTCGTTTATTTGGAACAACCAAACTGCTCTCCCTCTGCCTTGTTAATCGAAAAAATGGCCTCCGGCAGTAGCCATTCGATTCAGTATTAACAGGCCCTGACAAAAAAA
>Ga0316201_10003747_pt1 | contig 11294 bp, 9 predicted proteins | sample CS6wburrow_MG_FD_204516 | JGI IMG/M metagenome (GOLD analysis project Ga0316201, IMG submission 204516) | Coastal sediment microbial communities from Delaware Bay, Delaware, United States - CS-6 worm burrow | ecosystem: Environmental > Aquatic > Marine > Coastal > Sediment | place: USA: Delaware... | reverse complement strand
CTGGGAATGTCGATTCTGCTCGCGTTTCCGGCCCTGGCTGGCGCCGGCTCGGGCACCTGGATCAAGGGTGCCGCCGGCTGGAGCGGCGTGGCCATGGGTGACATCAACAATGCCGATTTGCGCTTCTATGACTACACCGTCAACGGTTTCAACTTCCCCGACCTGAACTCGGGCTTTTCCCTGTCCCTGCACATCGGTCAGGATCTGTCGGAGACTTTCGGCGTGGGGTTTTCCTGGGACCGCCAGTACGCCCGGGTCAACGGGACCGACGCGGATGTTTCGGCCAAGCTCAACCTGGACGCCAACCTCTTCATGGGGCACGTGTACTGGACGCCGCTGCGAACGTCCAGCTGGCGGTTCGGCGCCGCCGCCGGCCTGGGGCCGATCTTCGCCGACGGCCGCATCAAGCTGGAGGACCGGAACCGGGTGAGTTTCGGCGAGGGCGACACCTCGGGTACGGGTCTGGCGCTGGAAGTCATGGGCCTGGCGGAGATGGCCATCGGCGGGCGGACCCAGCTGCAGCTGACCGTCGGCTGGCGCGACGCGATGATCGATGAGTTCAAGTACGAGAGCGCGACCGCCGTGAAAGAAGACGGGAGCCTGATGACTCTCGACTACACCGGGTATATTCTCAAGCTGGGCGTACGCTACACACTGGGTTGGGGCGCAACGCAGGGCGGGGACATCAACTGAGTGATTCCCGCTGCTTGCGGCGGGGTCACTCCTCGAGCAGCTGCCGCAGGCGCTCGATCTCTGGCTGGATCATCTCGTCATCCAGCTTGGGATACAGGACCTCCGGCACGCCGAGGGCCCGGCCGGCCGGTATGTCGAGGATCCCTTCCGCCCAGCCGCCCTGCCACAGGTCAGTCTCCATGCCGAGCCATTCCCAGAGTTTCTCCATGCCGAACGGTACCACCGGCGCCAGCATCAGTGCCAGCATCCTCAGGATCTGCACGATGACACCGAGGCTTTGCCCACACCGTTCCATGTCGGTTTTCCGGGTGTTGAAGGGCGCCGATTCCTGGAAATAGGTGTTGCCCACGTTTCCGGCGTGGAAGGCGACCTCGATGGCGGCCTTGATCTCGAACCGCTCGATGTGGACCACCCACTTGGCCAGGTCAGCCTCCACCTCAGCCAGGGCCTTCCGGTCCAGATCGGTCATCCCGTCCTCCGACCAGGCCGGCACCTGGCCGTCGAAGAACTTGTGGATGAAGGTGAGGCCCCGATTGATCAGGTTGCCGAAGTTGTTGCCCAGTTCGCCGTTGTTGCGCGCCTGGAAATTCTCCCAGGTGAAGTTCATGTCTCGCGTCTCGGGCGCGTTGCGGGCCAGGGTGTAGCGCAGGGTATCGGCCTGGAATTTCTCCAGGAACTCGGGCAGCCAGACGGCGAAGCCGCGGCTGGTCGAGAGTTTCTGGCCTTCGAGGTTCAGGAACTCGTTGGCCGGCACGTTGTCCGGCAGAACGTAGTCTTCGCTGTGGGCCATGAGCATGGCCGGGAACATCACGGCGTGAAAAAAGACGTTGTCCTTGCCGATGAAGTGCACCAACCGCGTGTCCGGACTCTGCCACCAGGTCTTCCAGGCCTCGGGATCGCCTTGCGCGGCCGCCCACTCGCGGGTCGACGAGATGTAGCCGATGGGCGCCTCGAACCAGACATAGAACACCTTGCCGTCGTGGTCGGGCAGAGGCACGGGCACGCCCCAGCCCAGGTCGCGGGTGACGGCCCGGTCCTGGAGCCCGTCCTTGAACCAGCCCCGGCAGTACTGCTTGACGTTGTCCTTCCACTCGGGATGGGCGTCGACGAGGTCGATCAGTCTTTCCTGCCAGTCGCCCAGCGGCAGGAACCAGTGCGTGGTCTCGCGCAGTTCCAGCGGGCTGCCGTCCTGGACGTTGCGGGGATCCAACAGTTCGGTGGGGTCGAGCGTCGACCCGCACGACTCGCACTGGTCGCCGCGGGCGTTTGCGCTGCTGCACCGGGGGCAGGTCCCCTCGATGTAGCGGTCGGCCAGGAAGCGGTTCTGGCTCGGACTGTAGAACTGCTCGGTCGTCTTCTGCCGGAAAACTCCCTGGTCGTGCAGGTCCTTGAAGAAGGCCTGGGCGGTGTCGGTGTGGACCGCGCGGCTGGTCTGGCTGAAGTTGTCGAAGCTCATCCCGAAGCCGGCGAACGATTTCTTGATCGAGGCGTGGTTGCGGTCGACCAGCTCCTTGGGTGTGATGCCTTCCTTTTCGGCGGTCATCGTGATGGGCACGCCGTACTCGTCGGAGCCGCAGATGTACAGCACGTCCTCGCCGCGCATGCGCAGGTACCGGACGTAGATGTCGGCGGGCAGATAGGCGCCGGCCAGGTGGCCGAGATGGATTTCGCCATTGGCGTAGGGGAGCGCGCTGGTCACCAGCGTCCGCTTGAACTTGCCGGTTTCTGACGGACGTCGGACCACGAACGTGCCTCCGCTGCTGGGTGTGGAAAAACTTCCCGCAGACGACCGGCGGACGGACGAGAGTCCGGCGGAACGTCTGCAGGAAGTTAAATCACCCGGATCACGGCGGGCAAGGTCGTTTTCTTGTACACGTTGTCGTTCAGCCACTGGTTGCAGTCCACCCCGGTGACCGCCTGGACGGCCGCCACGAAGGATTGGCGGGTCAGCGGGGTGCCGTCGCGGTTGTCGTAGAGGTATCTGAGCACCTCGTCCAGGGGGCGTTCCCGGCCGGTGGCTTCGGCCAGCATCTGGTCCAACCCCATGCAGGCCTTGACGCCCCCCGCGTAGGCGAAACGGATCTGGACCGGTTTGGCCATCAGCTTGGCGGCGGCATCGGCGATGGACATCTGGGTCTTCACCGGACTCAGGGTGTAATCCTTCTCGAGACGGGCGTCGAGGACGGCCCGGGCATAGTCCGGATCCCAGATTCCGGCGGCCGTCAGCATCCGCGCGGCATACCAGGTCGTTGCGCCTTCGGTGAACCAGAGCATCTGCGGGTCCGACTGGGGGATGGCTTCACCCAGCCAGCCGTGGAACATCTCGTGGGCGATCACGCTGGACGCATGCTCCTCGAGCATGCCCCAGGTGGTTCCCGGCTCGAGCATCACCAGGATCGACGAACCGGTATGGACTCCGTAGACGTCGAACTTTTCCCTCCCGGTGATCTCGTTAACCGCCAGGATAACGGTGATCTGCGGCGACGGGGCCGAACCGAAGAAACCGATCTCCGTGCGTGCGATCCGACGGACCAGGTCCATGGCGGCCTGATGGGTGAAGCTCCATTCCGTATCGGTGGCGAGCTGGATGACCGTGTTGCGGGCCTGGGAGGTCGACGTGACCAGATCTCCACAGATCAGCAGGGAGTTGTTGAGGTCCGCCAGATCGCGGGGGCTGTAGAAGACGTTGTCGGGAACCTGAGTTGTGTGCGGCGACCTGTCCGTGACCTCGCGGGGGCCGGTTTCGCCTTCGGGGACAAACCCCTGACCCTGGCCGAGGTGGGCCCGGCGGGCGGCCAGCTTCCGGGAGCGCTCGGCCATCAGGTCACTGCCGGTCACCAGGGCGGGCCAGGGCACCAGCAGCGGCAGATCGTCGGGATTGTGCATCGCGACGGTGATATCGTCCACCGGCAGGCCCACGGGCTGGACAAATATCTCGAATCCGGCCATGCGCACCCCGCCCCGGATCGGGGAGGAAATGTGGCGGCGGACATCGAGTTCCTGTCCCTTGACCCGGTTGAGCCCCACGTGGTAGATGAAGCCGGCGCGCTTGGTGCCTCCGGTCGAGACCTTCCAGCCGTTGAGCGTCTTCTCGATCGCCAGCGGCTTGAGCGGCAGCCCCTGGTCGTCCAGGGCGCTGGCCGTGGGGGTGTGGGCGTAGACGCCATTCTGGTGGTCGGTGAAGACCCCGGGAGGAAACTGCAGGTCCAGTTTGCCGGGCAGGTTCCCCTCGGCGATGATGGTGATGACCAGGTCGCCGATCTCGGCTTCGGCCAGATCGATTTCATAGGTCAAATTGACCGGGTCCGGCGGTCCGGGCAGGGCAAACCAGGTGACGATCCCCAGCAGGATCATGAGGGCGGCCATACGGAGAATCTTCCAGCCGGCGATACTCTCACGGTTGTGCTTGTCGAGCCCGGCCTGGAACTCGGGGGAAGTTCCCTCACGCCGGGCTTTGTAGACGTGCAATGCGGATTGCCATTTCTCAGACATTCGAGATCTTTCTCTGCAAGGTGTATCGACGGCCAGGATGACCCGGCGTTCCTTCCGGTTCCCTATTGTTCCCCGGAGTGGCTTGTTCATCGAGGAAAATGCAACTCGTGTGCCCTCGTTATCGGGCGGCGGGCGTTACGGTTGAAGGTTTTTCCGGCGTGGCGGGTGACAAAGCCGGATAATGCCGTAGACTGAATGCAGGCGGGGGACTGATTCCCCTGCCGGCGACCGCTTACCGTCAGCCCCGGAGGCGAGGGAATTGGATCTGGGCATCAAGGGCAAGACGGCCCTCGTGACCGCAGGCTCACGTGGCTTCGGCAAGGCCGTGGCCCTGCAGCTGGCGGCCGAAGGGGTCGGCGTGGCGCTATGCGCCCGCGGACAGGACGATCTCGACCTCACCGCCGCAGAGATCCGCGCCCGGGGCCGGACGGTCTGGGGCGCCGACGCGGCCCCGGTGCTGGCCAGAGCGCTTGACGTGACCGATGGACCGGCGGTCACCGGCTTCGTGGCCGAAACGACGGCGGAACTGGGCAGTATCGACCTGCTGCTGGTGAACGCCGGCGGTCCTCCGGCCGGCGCGTTCGGGGAACTGGACCTCGACCAGTGGGAAGCCGCCTACCGTTTGACCCTCGAAAGCGCCGTACGTCTGTGTCAGGCGGTGCTGCCGGGCATGATGGAGCGGGGGTGGGGTCGTGTGGTGCAGGTGACGTCAGTGAGTGTCCTGCAGCCGGTGGAAAACCTCCTGCTCTCGAGCGTGCTGCGCCCGGCCGTCCAGGGCCTGACCCGGAGTCTGGCGCTCGAAGCGGCCGCCAGCGGGGTGACGGTCAATTCGGTCGCGCCCGGCTATCACACCACCAGCGCGGTCGAGCGCCTGATTGCCGCGAAAATCGCCAAGACCGGTTGTACGCGCGAAGATGTCCTGGCCGACTGGATCGACGAAATACCTCTGGGACGCCTGGGTAAGCCCGAGGAACTGGCCAGCCTGATCACGTTCCTCATGTCCGCACGGGCGGGTTACATCACCGGACAGTGCATCGTTTCGGACGGTGGCTGGGTCAAAGGAACCTTCTGACGGCGCGCCTTGACAGGCGTCCAGGCGGGTTTATCTTTGGTCAATAAGATTCGCAGACAATTAGCAATGCCGGGTCGCTGCCCGGCGAGAGGATCCAATGGAAAAGTTCATTCTGTTCGTGGTGATCTACTTCGTGGTGGTCCAGTTCGTCTTCCCGAAGCTGGGCCTGAAGCCCGGTTGAGGCCCTGCCCAGTGCTCGGTCGGTGACCGGGATGATCAGCCAGATAAGTCGAAGAAAACCAATGTGAAGCCGGGTTCGGAGGTTCAGTGATGCCCCTGTATGAATTCACCTGCCGCAAGTGCAGTCATCAGTTCGAAGAGCTGCTGTCCCTCGCCGAAATGAAAGACAGCAAGGTGAAGTGTCCCGCCTGCGGGTCCCCGCGGATCGATAAGGGCTTTTCCTCGTTCGCGACCGCGGCGACCGGCCCGGCCGGCGGCGGCGCCGGCGGCTGCGGTCAGGGCGGCTTCACCTGAGGTTGATTTCACCGGAAAGCCGTGCGCTTTCCGTAGCGTTATCTTGCCTGATGTTAAAATACGAGCATATATGCTTGAAAAAATTACAGGATATGTCATAATTAGCCATGATTGTGCAAGGTTTGTGGGGCCCGGCTGAAGCCCGCAAAGGCCACATCGTTTCACAGGGAGAGTCTTGATGTTCTGGCGTACGCGCATCCTGGTTGTCGTGACCGGGGGTCTATTGCTGGCTGTGGCGGCGAGCCCGGCGGCGGCCGACTTGCCGGGGCCCGACGCCTTGGGGCTCTACTTCGACGCGGAAGCCGGAACGACGGAGCTCGAACTTGCCGAGCCCGCGACCGTCGATCTCTATCTCATCCTGACCCGTCCGACCTTCGGCGCGCTGGAGGCCTGGGAAGCGGGCCTGACGCTGACCGGAGGCGCGACCGTCGATTCCGTGGACTTCCCGGTCGGCTGCCAGCCCGGTCTGACGGGGCCTGCCGACTTCAGCGCCAGCTTCGACACGCCGTTGCCCTGCGGCGTCCTGACCAAGCTGGCCGTTTTCCATGTCCAGATAGCCGAAGGCATCGACACCATGATGTTCCTCGGCAACGTGACGAGCCCCACGGTCCCCGGAGACTTTCCCGGCGCCAGGCCGGCGGGCCAGGCCTGGCGGTCGGTCGATGTCGCCTCGGGCGACCCCGGGCAGCCTCTGGCCTCGATCAGTCTGCCGACGCCGGCCGAAGACACCCTGTGGGGGACGGTCAAACTTCTTTTCCGCTGAACTTCTTGGAAAATTTCCGCAGCCGACTCCTGGCGCGATCTCCCAGGCGTGAGCCGTAGTACAGCACCAGGGCTCCCAGCAGCAGGCCCGCGAAGACATCCACCACATAGTGGTAGCGGTTGTAGACCGTGGACATGCACAGGAGGATAAATACCGTGGTCATCCACCAGCGGTGGCGGGGGAAGTTGACCCAGGTGTACCACCACGGGATCATGGAGGCTGCCACGTGGCTGGAGGGGAAGGCTGCGCCGAGCAGCGCGCCATTGTTGTGGATGTGCCGCATGATGTCGGTGAAGACCCAGCCGCCGACCTCCACATAACCGGCCTGGAAGTACTTGGGGCCCCAGGCGGGAAACAGGGTGTACATGGTGTAACAGATCAGCATGGTCGTGCTGAGGTCACGGATGAAGTCCCTGACCAGATCCCAGCGGCTGGAGGCCGACAGACTGCCCGCCCGGAAGGCCAGGAACAGGAATCCGGCGGACAGGAAATAGTAGGTGAAGTAGGCGAATTCCATCAGTTCGTGGAACCAGGGCCACGGCCAGGCCCGCGACCATTCGAGGCTGGGCTGGAAGCCGAAGATCCAGTATTCGAGGCGGATGAGCGCCGGGTCGAGGCTGTCGTGGAAGTCGAAGAAGATCAGCCCCAGGTATTCCATCTCGGTGTAGAACATGGGGAAGAAGAAGGGCAGATAGACTTCGCCCAGCAGGCGGGCCAGGAAGAACCGGCTGCCCCTGAGCATCGGCGGCAGGAACCAGATGGCCGCCGCCAGCCCCAGATGGATGGCGCCGTTGACGAACGGGCTGGGAAACACCGAGGGTTTGAGGACCGGGTAGAACGCGCTGACGGCCAGGTAGACGACGGCCATGCGGTCGATGTTCATCCGCCGCAGCGCGAGCTCGGTCAAGCGTCGGCGGAGTGTCACAGCCAACCCTCTTCGCGGTAGAATTCGAGGGTCTGCCGGAAACCCACGGCGGCCTCCCGGCCGCCGGCAAAGGCGGTCGCTGCGGTCAGACGCCGACCGTCGCACACCCACCCGGCGCAGTCGAGGTCGGCGATCCGGTCGCGGTTCAGGACCGGCGAACGGGCGGCGCGACCCCTGCCGGCCAGGAACGCCACCGCGCGGAGCAGGGCCAGGGGAACCGTTACCCGCCGCACGCGACGACCGGCCATGGCCTCCAGGGCGGTGCGCAGGTCCTCCCAGTCGTATCCGCCGCGACCGTCGTCGACAAAAAAGGTGCCGCGGGCGGCGGGACTTTCGAGGACATCCACGGCCGCAGCGGCGGCGTCACGGCCGTCGACGAGGGACAGTCCGGTCATCCGGCGGCCCAGGCGCGCGGTCCAGCCCCGGCGGGCGAGTTTGAGCAGGGGCATGAACTCCCGGTCGCGCGGACCGTACAGGGACGGCGGCCTGAGTATCGCGGTGCGGAAGGTCCGGGTCCGACTGTTGAGGGCTGCTTCGGCCTGCAGTTTGCTGCGGCCGTAGGCCGTGATGGGATCGTCGGCATCATCCTCCACCGCGGGCCGGTCCAGTCCGGCGGGCCCGTGGGCGGCCAGGCTGGAAATCAGGACAAAGACGGCGTCATCACCCAGGCTTGTCCAGGCCGCGCCGGCCGCATCGAGCAGGGTCTCGGTCGAGCGGACGTTGGCCAGTCGGTAGAGTTCGGCGCTGGGCGCCGCAACCAGGCCGGCGCAGTGGATCAGGCCGGCGGTTCCGGCCAGCAGCCGCCGGCAGTCCTGCGCGTCGACCAGATTGGTTTCCATGATCTCGAGGGGTTTGCCCTCCAGCCAGCGGTGGCTGCTGGTGGCCCGCACGGACACCCGGACACGGAAGCCGCGGGCCAGCAGGGTGTCGGCGATGTGGCTGCCGAGGAAACCGGTCCCGCCGGTCAGGGCGATCAGCGGACGGGAGGATTCCTGGGATTCGCCTGGTGTCATCATCCGACCTGTTTTTCGTAGATACGGTACGTCTTGTACATGTCGGCGCCGTAGCCCTCCAGGATCCGGTTCATGGGTGCGTTGTCCGCCAGGATCCAGGAGCACTCGCCGGTGGTGATGCCGTTGGCGAAGCCGGCCACCATGGTCCGGTAGACCAGGGCCATGTCCACGCCCAGACGACGGTATTCCGGCAGGACACCCATGAGAATCGTCCGCGCGAAGTTGATCTTCCGCTTGGCCAGCAAAAACTTGAGCCAGCCGAAGGGCAGCAGCCGGCCCTTGAGGGGCTGCAGGGCCTGGTTGAAATCGGGGATCGTCAGGGCGAAGCCGATGGGTTCACCCTCGTATTCCGCCACCAGGAGAAAGGCTGGATCGACCATGGACTTCATGTCCTTGGCCATGTAGGCGAAGTCCTCGTCGTCCAGGGGGATGAAGCCCCAGTTCGAGCTCCAGCACTTGTTGTAGAGGGTGCGCACCAGGGAGGCTTCGGCCATGAAGTTCTTCATGTCGAAAGAACGGATCACCAGGCCGGGCCGGTTCAGGATCCGGTCGATCAGTCGCTGCATCTTTTCGGGGAACTCGCCGCCGGTCTTGATTTCCCAGGCGTAGAGATCCTTGGCGCCGACGAGCCCGAAATCCGCAAAATGTCTGGCGTAGTAGCGGGGGTTGTAGGGCATGCCGATCACCGGACGGTTGAAGCGCCCGTCCACCTGCAGACCGTACCAGTCGTGGTTGGAGGTGAAGCACCCCGGACCCCGCATGGTGTCCATGCCCTGGGCGGCGATCCACCCCGCGGCGGTCTCCAGCATGCCCTGGGCGGCGGCCGGATCGTCGTCCACCTCGTAGAAGCCGAAGAACCCGACCTTCTCGTCGTGGTGGTCGTTGTTGTAGCTGTCGACGCAGGCGCCGATGCGGCCGACGACTTCGTCGTCCCGCCGCGCCAGCCAGAGCTCGGAAACGGCGTGCCGGTAGAAGGGGTTCTTCTTCTTGTCGTGGAAGTGCTTCATGTCGTCGAGCAGGGGATAGACGTACTGAGGGTCATCGCGATAGATGCGGTAGGGGACGGCCAGGAACTCCTTGAGCGCCCGTTTGTCGTCGCCGACCGGTGTGATCGTCAGGGCCATCCAACACTCCTTGTCGTAAAGAACCCGGGCTGTCGCGTCGACAACCCGGGCGGAAAACCGGCGGTGACCGGGAGCAGTCGTTCCGGAACGGCGGGCCCCTACCCGGGGATGATTTCCAGCTCCCGACCCACCTTGACCATGATGTCCATGGCCTTGTGGATCTCGTCCTCGGTGTGGGTGGCCATCAGGCTCAACCGGATCAGGGCGTTGCCCTGTTCCACGGCCGGGCTGACCACCGGGTTGACGAAGACCCCTTCGTCGACCAGGCGACGGCACATCTTGAACGCCACCATGTCCTCGCCGACGACGGCAGGAATGATGGGGGTCTCGCTGGGCCCGGTGTCGAAGCCCGCGTCCTTGAGGCGCTCGCGCATGAGGTCGTTGTTGCGCCAGAGAGCCTCGTGGCGCCAGGACTCCTCGAGCATGACATCCACCGCGGCCGACACCGACGCCACCGAGGCCGGCGGCATGCTGGCCGAGAACATCAGGGCCCGCGCGTTGTGCTGGATGTAGTGGATGACGTCGGCGCTGGCGGCCACGAAGCCACCGACCGAGGCCAGGGACTTGCTGAAGGTGCCGATGATGATCTCGGCTTCGTCGGTCAGGCCGAAGTGGTTGCAGGTGCCGCGGCCGTGGTCCCCGAGGACGCCGACGCCGTGGGCGTCGTCCACCATGACCACCGCGTCGTACTTCTTGGCCAGCTTCGTGATCTCCGGCAGCTTGGCGATGTCGCCTTCCATCGAGAAGACCCCGTCGACGATGATCAGCTTGTCGGTGTCCTTCTCGCTCTCGAGGACGAGTTCGAGGTTCTCCATGTCGTTGTGGCGGTACTTGCGGACATCGGCGAAGGACAGGCGCGCGCCGTCGATGATCGAGGCGTGGTCCGTCCGGTCGACGATGATCGTCTCCTTGCGGCCGGCCATGGAACTGAGGACACCCTGGTTGACCATGAACCCGGTGGAGAAGACCAGCGCCTTCTCCTTGCCCACCAGGGCGGCCAGTTTCGCCTCGAGCTCGATGTGGATGTCGAGGGTCCCGTTGAGGAAACGAGAGCCGGCGCAGCCGGTGCCGTACTTGGCGATGGCGTTCTGGGCGGCTTCCTTCACGCGCGGATGGTTCGTCAGGCCCAGGTAGTTGTTGCTGCCGAGCATGATGATCTCTTTGCCCTGGTAGCGGACGGTGTTCTCCTGAGCGGACTCGATCACCCGGAAATAGTTGTAGAGGTCAACACCCATCAGCTGTTTGGCTTTCTGGTAATTGTTGACTTTGTCGAGGAGGCCCATTGTCACCGTCTCTTCCTTGACTCGTGCGGATCATCACCAACGGTAAGGATGCGTACGGGCGCACTCCTCCGATTGTTGACGGAATACCAGAAAATAGCCCCTGCTCCCTGATACGACAACTAGAAAACTTCGGCCTCGAAGACGCGAAAATCGCAATGCGCTCGCCAGGCGTCGTGGCGGAGTCCGGCTTTGAGCGCGAGCTGGGTCAGCGTTTCCCTAAGATTCCATCCCTGTTCCACCGCGACCTGGGGCAGGAAAACGGCCTGATGTCCCTCCCGGGCCAAATGGACGCCGTGCCGACCGATGACGATTTCCTCATAGCCGTTCACCGCGACCAGGGGGGTCAGGGCGGAGATCTCGATGGTGACCAGCGGGAGTTCCGCCGCCGTGACGGGCGGGAAGCGGGGGTCGTTGACGGCCGCGTTGCGGCCGTTGTCCGCCACGGCCAGCACCAG
>Ga0316201_10003746_pt1 | contig 11295 bp, 6 predicted proteins | sample CS6wburrow_MG_FD_204516 | JGI IMG/M metagenome (GOLD analysis project Ga0316201, IMG submission 204516) | Coastal sediment microbial communities from Delaware Bay, Delaware, United States - CS-6 worm burrow | ecosystem: Environmental > Aquatic > Marine > Coastal > Sediment | place: USA: Delaware... | reverse complement strand
GATACATAGCGTCTACGCCGCGGCGTAGACGCTATTTATCCACAAATAAGTAAACTGTCCCCCTCGCTCTACTCTTCGTCGGCGCCTTTCGCCTGCGCCTGAACTTCGGCTTGCGCGTCCGCCTCGGCCTTGGCGCTAGCCTCCGACTCGGCGGTGGACTTTGCGATGTCCTCTGCCAGCGCCTCGGCCAGCGCCGCGGTTACCGCATCGCTGTCGAGTTCGCTCAGACCCTCGGCCTCCACGGCCTCGGCAAGCAACTCGTCCGACGATTTTTGCAGACGCGCCAGTCGCTTCTCTTCGTGATGGGCGTAGCCCGTTCCCGCCGGGATCAGACGACCAACGATGACATTTTCCTTCAAGCCGCGAAGATCGTCGCGCAGACCCTTCACCGCAGCCTCGGTCAACACACGCGTGGTTTCCTGGAACGATGCGGCCGAAATGAACGACTCCGTCGCCAGCGATGCCTTGGTGATACCAAGCAACACCGGGTCGAACTGCACCAATTCTTTGCCTTCGCTCTCCAACTGATCGTTCAGATCAAGGAGGCGTGAACGGTGAACCTGCTCGCCTTCGAGGAAGTTGCTATCGCCCGGGATCGTGACTTCGACCTTGCGCAGCATCTGTCGAATGATGACCTCGATGTGTTTATCGGCAATCCGCACACCCTGAAGTCGGTACACGTCCTGGATTTCACGCACGAGGTAATCGGCCAGCTTGTCGATGCCCTGCAGCCGCAGAATGTCGTGAGGGTTCGGTTCGCCATCGGCAATCTCTTCGCCCTTTTCGACCTGCTCCCCTTCGAACACGATCAGGTGGCGCCATTTCGGAATCAGCGCCTCGTAGCGCTCTCCGTTTTCCTCGGTAATCACGAGGCGATTCTTGCCCTTGGTTTCCTTACCGAAGGAGACCGTACCCGACACTTCCGCCAGGATCGCCGCTTCCTTCGGCTTGCGCGCCTCGAACAGGTCGGCAACGCGCGGCAGACCACCGGTGATGTCACGGGTCTTGGACGACTCCTGCGGAATACGGGCAATAACGTCCCCGATTTCCACCTGGGCGCCGTTCTCCAGGTTAACGACCGCGCCGCCCGGCAGGTTGTACGCCGCCGGAATCTCGGTGTTAACGAAGAACACGCTCTTGCCCTTGGGGTCGACCAGGCTCGCCGTCGGCCGCAAGTCCTTGCCCGCGCTGCCGCGTTGCTTGGGATCGGTGATCACCATGCTCGACAGACCGGTTACCTCATCGGTTTCACTCTGCACGGTGATCCCGTCGATGAAGTCATCGTATTGGATCTGACCGGCCACCTCGGATACAACCGGGTGCGTATGCGGATCCCACTGTGCCACGATCTGGCCGGATACGACCTTGTCGCCGTCTTCCGCCGTAATCGTCGCACCGTACGGAATCTTGTAGCGCTCACGCTCGCGACCGAATTCGTCGATCACGCCCAGTTCACCTGAGCGCGAGACCGCAACCAGGTGACCCTTCGAGTGATGCACCGTCTTGATGTTATGCAGACGAATGACGCCGTTGTGCTTGATCTCAACGTTGCTGATGGCCGCGGCCCGCGATGCCGCACCACCAATGTGGAACGTGCGCATCGTCAGCTGCGTGCCCGGCTCGCCGATCGACTGGGCCGCGATCACGCCGACCGCTTCACCCTTGTTGATCCGGTAACCGCGCGCGAGGTCGCGACCGTAGCACTGCGAACACACGCCGTAGCGCGTTGCGCAGGCAATCGGCGACCGCACCATGACCTGGTCAACACTGTGTTCTTCGAGCGTCTCGACCCACTGCTCGTCGAGCAACGTGCCGGCCGGGGCAATGACTTCTTCCTTGCCTGGAAACAGCACATCTTCGGCCACGACACGACCGAGTACACGCTCGCGCAGCGGCTCGACTACGTCGCCACCTTCCACCAACGGCTTGAGCAGCAAGCCCTCGGTGGTACCGCAGTCTACTTCGGTAACAACCAGGTCCTGCGCCACATCGACGAGGCGCCTGGTCAGGTAGCCGGAGTTTGCCGTCTTCAACGCCGTATCGGCGAGACCCTTACGGGCGCCGTGAGTCGAGATGAAGTACTGCAGAACGTTCAGCCCTTCACGGAAGTTTGCCGTGATCGGCGTCTCGATGATCGAACCGTCCGGCTTGGCCATCAGGCCACGCATGCCAGCCAGCTGGCGAATCTGCGCCGCCGAACCACGAGCGCCGGAGTCGGCCATCATGTAAATAGAGTTGAACGAGGGCTGCTCGAGCGTCTTGCCGTCGGCGTCCTTGACCGTCTCGGTGCCGAGCTTCTGCATCATGGCCTTTGCGACCTGGTCGTTGGTCCGCGACCAGATATCGACGACCTTGTTGTAGCGCTCGCCGTTGGTGACCAGGCCGGAGGCGTATTGGTCCTCGATCTCGCGTACTTCGCCTTCGGCCGTAGTCAGGATGCTGTCTTTTTCGTCCGGCACGACCATGTCGTCGACACCGATCGACACACCCGCCTTGGTGGCATAGTGGAATCCCGTGTACATCAGGCGGTCGGCGAACACGACGGTCTCTTTCAGGCCCACCTGGCGATAGCAGTTATCGATGACGCTGGAGATGGCCTTCTTGTTCATATCGCGGTTGACGTAGTCGAACGACATGCCCGCGGGCAGAACCTCGGAGATCAGCGAACGGCCCACGGTCGTCTCAACCGTGCGCATGACCGTCTTTACCTCGCCATCTTCATCAACGCGTTTCTCGGCGATGCGCGCCCTGATCCGCGCCTGCAGATCAACCGCACCGGCCTCGTAGGCACGGTGTACTTCGTCAACGTCCGCAAAGCACATGCCCTCGCCCTTCGCATTGATCCGCTCGCGGGTCATGAAGTAGAGACCGAGCACGACGTCCTGGGACGGCACGATGATCGGGTCGCCGTTAGCGGGCGACAGGATGTTATTGGATGCCATCATCAGGGCGCGAGCTTCGAGCTGCGCTTCGATCGACAGCGGTACGTGCACGGCCATCTGGTCGCCATCGAAGTCGGCGTTGAACGCGGTGCACACCAGCGGATGCAGCTGGATCGCCTTGCCTTCTACCAGCACCGGCTCGAACGCCTGGATGCCGAGTCGGTGCAGCGTGGGCGCGCGGTTGAGCATGACCGGGTGCTCGCGAATGACTTCGTCGAGAATATCCCAGACTTCCGGACCTTCACGCTCGACCAGGCGCTTGGCGGCCTTGATCGTCGGCGCTTCGCCACGCAACTGCAGCTTGCTGAAAATGAACGGCTTGAACAGTTCCAGCGCCATCTTCTTGGGCAGACCGCACTGGTGCAGTTTCAGGGTCGGGCCGACCACGATGACCGAGCGGCCGGAATAGTCGACGCGTTTGCCGAGCAGGTTCTGACGGAAACGACCCTGCTTGCCCTTGATCATGTCGGCCAGCGACTTGAGCGGGCGCTTGTTGGTGCCGGTGATCGCGCGACCGCGACGACCATTGTCGAGCAGCGCGTCGACCGACTCCTGCAGCATGCGCTTCTCGTTGCGCACGATGATGTCCGGCGCGTTCAGCTCGAGCAGGCGGCGCAGGCGATTGTTGCGGTTGATGACGCGGCGGTACAGATCATTCAGATCCGATGTGGCAAAACGGCCGCCGTCCAACGGCACCAGCGGGCGCAGGTCGGGCGGCAGCACGGGCAGCACGGTCAAGACCATCCACTCAGGCTTGTTGCCCGACTCGTCGAAAGCCTCAAGCAACTTCAGTCGCTTGGACAGGCGCTTGATGCGTGTTTCCGAACCCGTGCCCGCGATTTCCTCGCGCACGTTCATGATCTCGGTCTTGAGCTCCAGCGTCTTGAGCATTTCGTAGACCGCTTCGGCGCCCATGCGCGCGTCGAATTCGTCGCCGTGCTCTTCAATTGCTTCGAGATAGGCCTCGTCCGACAACAGTTGACGGCGCTCGAGCGGCGTCAGGCCCGGGTCGATCACGACAAAAGCTTCAAAATACAGAACCCGCTCGATTTCACGCAGCGTCATATCCAGCATCAGGCCGATGCGCGAAGGCAGCGACTTCAGGAACCAGATGTGCGCGACCGGGCTGGCCAGTTCGATGTGCGCCATGCGTTCGCGACGCACTTTCGATTGCGTGACTTCGACACCGCACTTTTCGCAGACGACGCCGCGGTGCTTCAGGCGCTTGTACTTGCCGCACAGGCACTCGTAGTCCTTTACCGGTCCAAAGATCTTGGCGCAGAACAGCCCGTCACGTTCCGGCTTGAACGTGCGGTAGTTGATCGTCTCCGGCTTTTTGACTTCACCGAACGACCACGAGCGAACCATATCCGGCGACGCCAGACCGATGCGAATCGCATCGAAATCTTCGACGGGGCTTTGCTGCTTGAACAGTTTGAGCAGATCTTTCATTGGTCACCTATCTTGGTTTGAGTTTCGAATCGCCTTGGGAATCCCGGTCGTTCAGACCGGATCGAGCTCAAGCTCGATGTTGATCCCCAGAGATCGAATCTCTTTCACCAACACATTAAAGGACTCGGGCATGCCCGGCTCCATGGAATGAGTACCGTCGACGATGTTCTTGTACATCTTGGTACGACCCTGGACGTCATCGGATTTCACCGTCAGCATTTCCTGCAGTGTGTAAGCCGCGCCGTAGGCTTCCAGCGCCCAGACCTCCATCTCACCGAAGCGCTGTCCGCCGAACTGGGCCTTGCCGCCCAGCGGCTGCTGGGTTACCAGGCTGTAAGGTCCGGTGGAACGCGCGTGCATCTTGTCGTCGACCAGGTGGTTCAACTTGAGCATGTACATGTAGCCCACCGTCACCTCGCGATCGAACGCACGACCCGTGCGCCCGTCGTAGAGCTGCGCCTGGCCGCTTTCGGGCAGGTCGGCCAGCTTCAGCATTGCCTTGATTTCCGACTCGTGCGCGCCGTCGAACACCGGCGTGGCCATGGGCACACCGCCGCGCAGGTTGCCGGCCATTTCCATGACTTCAGTGTCACTGAGCGAGTCGAGGTCCTCATTGCGGCCGCCGGACTGGTTGTACACCTGGTCCAGAAAGCCACGCATGTCGGCGACGCTCTTCTGATCGTCGAGCATGCGGCCGATCTTCAGGCCAAGGCCGCGCGCGGCCCAGCCCAGATGCGTTTCCAGCACCTGCCCCACGTTCATGCGCGATGGCACGCCCAGCGGGTTGAGTACGATATCGACCGGCGTGCCATCCGCGGCGTAAGGCATGTCTTCCACCGGTACGATGGTCGAGATAACGCCTTTGTTGCCGTGACGGCCGGCCATCTTGTCGCCCGGCTGGATGCGACGCTTGACGGCCAGGTACACCTTGACCATCTTGAGCACGCCCGGTGCGAGGTCGTCGCCCGCGGTGATCTTGCTCTTCTTTTCCTCGTAGCGGCGCTCGAAATCCTTGCGCTGCTCCTTGATCTGTTTGGCCGCGTCCTCGAGCTGCTTGTTGGCCGCCTCGTTACGCACACGGATCTCGAACCACTTCTCCGTGCCCAGATCACGCAGGTAGGCCTCGGTGATTTTGCCGCCGGCCTTGAGGTCGTTCGGGCCACCGTCGGCGATCTTGCCGATCAGCGTCTTCTCGATACGCGAAAACACGTCGCTCTCAAGAATGCGCTGCTGGTCGCCGAGGTCTTTCTTGACGCTCTCAAGTTCAGCCGACTCGATCGACAGGGCACGCGCATCCTTGTCAACGCCGTCGCGGGTGAACACGCGCACGTCGATCACCGTGCCGTCCATGCCCGGGGGCACGCGCAGCGAGGTGTCTTTCACGTCCGACGCTTTCTCGCCGAAAATGGCGCGCAGCAGTTTCTCTTCCGGCGTGAGCTGGGTTTCGCCCTTGGGCGTTACCTTGCCCACCAGGATGTCACCACCTTTGACCTCGGCCCCGATAAAGGCGACGCCCGATTCATCGAGCTTGCCCAGGGCGGAGTCGCCAACGTTCGGAATATCCGCGGTAATTTCCTCGGAGCCGAGCTTGGTGTCACGCGCAACGCAGGTCAGTTCTTCGATGTGAATCGTCGTGAAGCGGTCTTCCTTGACGACGCGCTCCGAAATCAGGATCGAGTCCTCGAAGTTGTAGCCATTCCACGGCATGAACGCCACCAGCAGGTTCTGGCCCAGCGCCAGCTCACCCATATCGGTGGACGGCCCGTCCGCCATCACGTCACCCTTTTGGATGGTGTCGTTGGCGCGTACCAGTGGCCGCTGGTTGATGCACGTGTTCTGGTTGGAACGCGTGTACTTCGTGAGGTTATAGATGTCGACCCCGGGCTCGCCGACCACCGTCTCCGCGTCGTCGACGCGTACAACAATACGCGACGCATCCACCGAATCGATGACACCGCCGCGACGTGCAACCACCGTGACGCCCGAATCGACGGCCACCGTGCGCTCGATACCCGTGCCGACCAGCGGCTTGTCCGCACGCAGCGTTGGCACCGCCTGGCGCTGCATGTTGGAGCCCATCAGGGCGCGGTTGGCATCGTCGTGCTCAAGGAACGGAATCAGTGACGCGGCGACCGACACGATCTGACGTGGCGACACGTCCATGAACTGGATGCGCTCGGGCCCCACCATCGTGAACTCGTTCATGTGCCGCGAAGACACCAGTTCGTCGGTGAACTCGCCCTTGTCGCTGAGCTGGGCGTTTGCCTGGGCGATGACAAATTCGCTCTCTTCGATGGCCGACAGGTACTCGATATGCGAGGTAACCTTGCCATTGTTGACCTTGCGATACGGCGTCTCGAGGAAGCCATATTCGTTGGTTCGCGCGTACACAGCCAGCGAGTTGATCAGGCCGATGTTCGGGCCTTCCGGCGTTTCAATCGGGCATACGCGGCCGTAGTGGGTCGGGTGCACGTCGCGCACCTCGAAGCCGGCGCGTTCGCGCGTCAGGCCACCAGGGCCGAGGGCGGACACGCGACGCTTGTGCGTGACTTCCGACAGCGGGTTGTTCTGGTCCATGAACTGCGACAGCTGGCTGGAGCCGAAAAATTCCTTCACCGCCGCGGCCACCGGCTTGGCGTTGATCATTTCCTGCGGCATCAGGCCTTCGGCTTCCGCCTGGGTCAATCGCTCCTTGACCGCACGCTCCACGCGCACCAGGCCGATGCGGAACGCGTTCTCCGCCATTTCCCCGACACTGCGCACGCGGCGGTTGCCCAGGTGATCGATGTCGTCAACCACGCCGTTGCCGTTGCGGATGGAGATCAGGGTTTTGAGCACGTCGATGATGTCTTCTTTCGACAGCACCCCGTCACCCGTGGAATCCTTGCGGCCCACGCGACGGTTGAACTTCATGCGGCCCACCGACGACAGGTCGTAGCGCTCCGGATTGAAGAACAGGTTCTGGAACAGATTCTCGGCCGCGTCTTTGGTCGGCGGCTCGCCCGGACGCATCATCCGGTAGATTTCCACTAGCGCTTCGAGGCGCGTGGTCGTCGAATCGATGTTCAGCGTGTTGGAAATGAACGGTCCACGATCGAGGTCGTTGGTATACAACGTACTGATCTTGGCGATTTCGGCTTCGATCATGGTGTCGAGCAGCTCGTCATGGATTTCGTCGTTGGCCTTGGCCAGCAACTCGCCCGTTTCCGTGTTGACTACGTCATGCGCCAGGATCTTGCCGACCAGGTACTCCTTGGGCACAACCAGCTTCTTGAGCTTGGCCGTCTCCATGTCGCGGATATGGCGCGCCGTGATACGGCGACCGGGCTCAACCAGCGTTTTGCCCTTGACCAGGATCGGAAACGTGGCGGTTTCGCCGCGCAGGCGCTCGGGAACCAGCGCCATGCTGATTTCCTTTTTGCCAAAAGTGAACTCGTTCGTCTCAAAAAACGTGTCCAGGATTTCGTTGTTGTCCAGGCCAAGCGCACGCAGAATGATAGACACCGGCAGCTTGCGGCGGCGATCGATGCGCGCGAAGACGCTGTCTTTTGGATCAAACTCAAAGTCGAGCCACGAACCCCGATACGGGATCACGCGGGCCGAAAACAGAACCTTGCCCGACGAATGGGTTTTCCCACGATCGTGATCGAAGAACACACCCGGTGAGCGGTGCAGCTGCGATACGATAACGCGCTCGGTACCGTTGATGACAAACGTGCCGTTGGCGGTCATCAGCGGCATCTCGCCCAGGTACACTTCCTGCTCGCGAATGTCTTTGACCGGCTTCTTCGCGCCAGACGCTTCCTTGTCGTAGATCACAAGGCGAACTTTGACGCGCAGGGGAGCCGCAAAGGTCAGTCCTCGCAACTGGCATTCCTTGACGTCGAACACGGGCTCGCCGAGTCGGTAGCTGACGTATTCAAGTGCTGCGTTGCCGGAGTAGCTGACAATCGGAAAGACCGTGTTAAAAGCCGCATGCAGACCGATATCGCTGCGATCGCTTACCGGCTTGTCTTCCTGCAGGAATTTCTTGTAGGAATCGAGCTGGATCGACAGCAGATAAGGAACGTCCAGAATCGTCGGACGTTTGCCAAAGTCTTTGCGTAACCGCTTTTTCTCGGTAAAGGAATAGGCCATGTGAGACTGCCCTCTGTGCACGTTAGCGCCTTGGGTTGCACTCGCTTACGCAATGCGGACCGGGGAGGCGGTTTCCCCAAAAAATAATGCCGTTGAAGCGGGCGCGCCGGATCCCGGCGCGCCCTACTCGAGCGGTCTTTACTTGACTTCGACTTCCGCGCCGGCTTCTTCCAGCTGCTTTTTCAGCGTTTCCGCTTCGTCTTTGCCGACGGCTTCCTTGACGGTCGTCGGTGCGCCTTCGACCATGTCCTTGGCTTCCTTGAGGCCCAGGCCCGTCATTGCGCGAACCGCTTTAATGACGGCTACCTTGTTGCCGCCAAAGCTCTTCAGCACAACGTCGAATTCGGTCTGCTCTTCCTCAGCAGCACCGCCACCGTCAGCCGCCGCGGCTGCAACTGCGACCGGGGCCGCCGCGGACACGCCAAATTTTTCTTCCATTGCGTTGATGAGGTCGACAACCTCCATCACGCTCATGTTGGAAATCGTATCGAGAAGTTCTTCAGTCGAAACTGCCATTGTCTTGTCTCCGAAAATTTAATGAGTTACCCGGACGCTGCGGAAACACCCGCTGCATCCAAAAAAAATATCAAGCGGCCTCTTTCTGGTCGCGAACGGCTGCCAACGCCCGTGCCAACTTGGCAGGCGGCTCGACGAGTGTTCGGACCAATTTCTCGACAGGTGCTTTCATCACACCCATGAGAATTGCCAGTGCCTGATCGCGCGTCGGCAGATTTGCCAGCTTCGGCAGGTCGTTTGCTGACAGCAACTCCCCACCCACAGCGGCAAACTTGACGACCAGCTTGTCGTTTTCCTTGGCGAAGTCTCGCACCAGTCGAGCTGCAGAACCCGGGTCCTCGATAGAGAACGCGAGTACGAGCGGTCCGGTCAGGGACTCGCTCATGCATTCGAATTCGGTGCCAGACAACGCACGGCGTGCAAGCGTGTTCTTGACCACTTTGACAAACACACCCGATTCGTACGCTTTCGAGCGCAACTGGGTCATTTGCTCAACGGTCAAGCCACTGTACTCGGCCGCGACGGCTGCCATGGCAGTGCCTGCGACTTCGTTGACTTGCGCGACAAGCGCTTTTTTCTGGTCTAGCCTTAAAGCCATATACTTCCTCCGGCTGTCGGTTCACACAATCGGGCCAGCTTCCTGCCGTACCCGCCCCTTGGCGACGGTGAACCGCGACCGGTGAAACGGTCTCGGGTAACACCATCTACGCAGGTGCATCATTAAGCCCGTCCAAATTCGGGCGCCTGCGGTCTTCGATGTTGCCGGCGTTGCAGCCGGCTCGCTCATCCTTAAGCTTCGGACGCTGCGCGCCCGATCCGTGAAATCAATTAGTGTGTGGCAGTGCTCAGAGACCTATCGAACCGCTGTCCACCGGCACGCCGGGGCCCATGGTCGAGGACAACGTCACACGGCGCATATAGACACCTTTGGCAGCCGCGGGCTTCGCCTTGTGCAGGTCGCCCAGTAGCGCGCGCAGGTTTTCCTGCAGCTTGTCGTTGTCGAACGCCACTTTGCCGATCGTGCAATGCACGATGCCGCCCTTGTCGGTCCGGTACTGCACCTGGCCGGCCTTCGCGTTGCTGACCGCCGTGACGACGTCGGGCGTCACGGTGCCGACTTTCGGGTTTGGCATCAGGCCACGCGGACCCAGAATCTGACCGAGCTTGCCGACCACGCGCATGGCGTCCGGCGTTGCGATTACGACGTCGAAGTTCATCTCGCCGCCCTTGATCGTTTCGGCAAGATCCTCGAAACCGACAATATCGGCACCGGCCTCTTTCGCCTTGTCTGCATTCTCACCCTGCGCGAAAACGGCAACGCGGACGGACTTACCGGTGCCATTGGGCAGCACGGTGGAGCCACGGACCACCTGGTCGGACTTGCGCGGGTCGACGCCAAGATTGACGGCTACATCAATCGACTCGGCGAAGTTGGCGCTGGACAGTTCCTTGATCAGGTCAATGGCCTCGGTCAGCGGGTAGCTGGTGCCGGCGGTGATTTTCTCCATCATCGCCTTGCGTTTTTTGGTTTGACGCGCCATGTCTACATGCCCTCCACGTCGAGACCCATGCTCCGCGCACTGCCCGCGATGATGCGAACTGCGGCGTCCAGGTCGTTGGCATTCAGGTCAGCCATTTTTTGCTCGGCGATTTCTTCGAGCTGGGCCTTCGTAACTTTGCCGACTTTGACTGTGTTCGGCTCACCGCTGCCCTTGGCAATGCCGGCTGCCTTGCGCAGGAGTACCGCCGCAGGCGGGGTCTTCGTAATAAACGTAAAGCTGCGATCCGTGTAGACGGTAATCACCACGGGGGTCGGCAGGCCGGCCTCCATATTCTGCGTGTGCGCGTTGAACGCCTTGCAAAATTCCATGATGTTTACGCCATGCTGACCCAGTGCCGGGCCGACCGGAGGACTGGGATTAGCCTGTCCTGCCTTGATCTGCAGCTTGATGTAGGAATCGATTTTCTTAGCCATTTGATCTCCTGATGGGTGCGAACGCTTTTTCAAGCTCCCCGTAACTCGCCCAGACCGCATTAGCGGCCTCGCGGCCCTGACCGGCGACCGTGGTCACCGACGCATTTTTCAATTCGCGGCCCGCCCCCTCTCGGCGGCCGGTCGCACTAGAACCAAACTTTCAACTACGATTCACACGTTGGCGGATGTGAGTCGGGGTCAGGCTTTTTCGACCTGACCGAAATCCAGCTCCACGGGCGTCGAGCGCCCGAGGATCTGTACCGCCACTCGCAG
>Ga0316201_10003745_pt1 | contig 11296 bp, 7 predicted proteins | sample CS6wburrow_MG_FD_204516 | JGI IMG/M metagenome (GOLD analysis project Ga0316201, IMG submission 204516) | Coastal sediment microbial communities from Delaware Bay, Delaware, United States - CS-6 worm burrow | ecosystem: Environmental > Aquatic > Marine > Coastal > Sediment | place: USA: Delaware... | reverse complement strand
AACAAACACGTAGATGGAACCCTGCTGTGCGAACCAGAACCCGAGTTTGTAACCACCAATCTGAATGTTGTTGAGTGGCTCGACCAGGATGATTCCGAACAGGTAGGAAACGACGAACCAAATGGCGAGGCAGAAAGCCACAACCTTGAGGTTGGCGCTCCAATAGCTGCTGTTCTTAGACATTACGTCCCCCTTATTGTGAGGATACTCTTATGGATCATGCGCCGACGAATCTAGCAAACGCCTCCAGTCGCGGGCATTCGACGATAGTAGTAGACTGCTGACAGAAGAATAAGAATCGGGGGGTTCAACGCGTGATCAACTGGTGGATCTTGCTGGTCCTGTCGCTCGGCTACGTGACGGTATTGTTTGCCATCGCGTATTGGGGCGACAACGTCGATCGAAGCCGCTATTCCACCTTCAATCGCTCACTGGTCTACAGTCTGACGCTCGGCGTGTACTGCACGTCATGGACTTTTTACGGTGCTGTCGGCAGTGCCGCGGAAGTCGGGTGGGGGTACCTGCCGATTTACCTCGGGCCAATGGTCGTGATCCTGTTTGGCTGGCCGCTGATCAATCGCATCGTCACGATCAGCAAGCGCCAGAACCTGACCTCGATCGCCGATTTCGTCGCGGCACGTTATGGCAAGGCGCAGAGTCTTGCCGCGCTGATCACGATTATCGCGACAATCGGATCCGTTCCTTATATCGCCCTGCAGCTCAAGGCCGTTGTCGGTGGCTTCAGCATTGTGTCCAACTATTCGGTCACCGGCGGCGCTGAATACGACACAGCGTTTATTGTGGCATCCGCTCTGGCGGTGTTCGCAATTCTCTTCGGTACGCGCAAGATCGATGTAACCGAACACCATGAAGGCATGATGGTCGCAATCGCGTTTGAATCCATCGTCAAGCTGTTTGCGTTTGTCGCCGTTGGCGTATTCGCGCTGCTGTTACTCCGTGACGGCACCCCGCAGGTCTCGCAGGCGGCGACACACGCCGATGAGCTGTTCAGGCTCGATCACATACCTGACACTTTCGTGACGCAGCTGATCCTTGCCAGCGCTGCGATTTTCTGTCTGCCGCGCCAGTTTCATGTTGCCATCGTTGAGGCACACAAGGACGCCAATATCCACGCGGCACGCTGGGCGTTTCCGCTGTACCTGCTGATCTTTACGATCTTCATTGTTCCCATCACGCTGGCCGGCCTGAAGATGCTGCCGTCCGGAGCCTTTGCGGGCGATTCGTTCGTCCTCGCACTGCCGATGGAGCATGGCAACCACTGGCTGACGATACTCGCGTTCCTTGGCGGGTTTTCGGCCGCAACCGGCATGGTGATCGTTGCCTGTGTTGCATTGTCGACCATGATCAGTAACGAGATCGTCATGCCGGCGTTGCTGCGTATCAAGATGCTCGGTTTGTCAGAACGCAGTGACTACTCGCGGCTTCTGATTCACGTACGTCGCGGCGCCATCATCGGTGTAACGGCGCTGGCGTATTTCTATTACCTGGCGACGGACGAATCAGCGGCACTGGCCAGTATCGGGCTTTTATCTTTTGCTGCGGCGGCGCAGTTCATGCCGTTGCTCGTGCTGGGCATGTACTGGCCGCGCTCGACCAGGCTTGGTGCTATGGCGGGCCTGTCGACCGGGTTCGTTTTGTGGGCGTACACGCTGTTCCTGCCGACGCTGGCGCGATCCGGGGCTTTCGGCGCCGATTTCATCGACAACGGACTGTTTGCAATCGCGTGGTTGCGTCCGGAATCACTGCTATTCGATGTGCAATCCAACCCTTTGACGCACGGCGTCGCATGGTCGCTCTCAGGGAACATACTCGTCTTCGTTGTGATTTCGCTGCTGACGCGGCAGTCGATGATTGAAAAGATCCAGGCGCGGGCGTTCTCGAGCCCGATCGCGGACGGACGGGAAGTGCGCACACCGGCGCCAGGCCCGGATCTCAAAAATGCGGATCTGCGGGCGCTTGCCGACCGCTTCCTTGGCGAGGCGCACGCGCAACGGTCATTCGAGGACTTCGCGGAAACCGAGGGGCTGGATATTTCGCCTGCGCTGCCAGCCGACCGGCGCTTGCTGCAATTCACGGAACGTCTTCTGGCCGGGGCGATCGGGGCAGCATCTGCACGCGTCGTGATCACGGCAGTGCTGCGCAAGACCGGCGCAGAAATCGGCGACGTCGTTCTGCTTCTCGACCAAACGTCGCGAGCAGTGCGCTTCAATCGCCAGCTGACCGAAGCCACGCTGGAGAATATTACGCAGGGCGTAAGCGTGGTCGATGCTGCGCAGCGGCTCATCGGCTGGAACTCGCGTTACGTCGAACTCATGGACTATCCCGACGGCATGGTCCATGTCGGTGAATCGGTCGCCGATCTAATTCGTTACAACGCCGAGTGCGGGCGCTTTGGCGATGGCGATGCCCAGCGGGAAGTGGCAAAACGATTGAAGTACATGCGGGAAGGTTCGGCGTATCGCTACCAAAGCAAGTTCCTCGACGGCAAAGTTATCGAGATTCACGGGCAACCGATGCCCGATGGGGGGTTTGTAACGACCTATACCGATATTACCGAGTTCAAGTCGGCCGAGAACGCACTGGTCGAAGCAAAGGCCATGCTCGAACAGCGCGTTGCAGATCGCACCGCGGAAGTCGAAGAAACCATGCTGGCGCTGCAGGAAGCCAAGGCCGAGGCGGAGGAAGCGAACATTTCGAAGACACGGTTTGTCGCAGCCGCCGCGCATGATTTGTTGCAACCACTGAACGCAGCAAAGCTGTTTGCAGCGTTGCTGAACGAGCATCGACGCGAGATGACGGACGAGCAGAGCACGCTCGTAGCACGAGTCGAAAGTGGTCTCCTGAGCGTTGAAGACCTGTTGAGTGCGCTACTTGATATCTCGCGCCTCGACACAGCGGCGCCGATACCGAAACGCGAGGACTTTGCTGTCGCGGAACTGTTCACGGCGCTCGATGCGCAGTTCTCACAAACCTTCGAGGAACAGGGACTGACGCTGCGTTTTGCTGACTCGAAATTATGTGCGTATTCCGATCCGGCACTGCTCCGCCGTATTCTGCAGAACTTCGTCAGCAATGCCCGGCGGTATACCCGGGCAGGTGGAGTGCTCGTGGGCTGTCGACGCCGTGGCGAGAATATCGCGATCCAGGTCATCGATACCGGCGTTGGCATTGCCGATAGCGACCAGAAAGCTGTCTTTGAGGAATTCCACCGCTTGTCCGACGGCGCTGAGAGCAGCAAGCGTGGCCTTGGCCTTGGCCTCGCCATTGTCGATCGTATCGCGCGCTTGCTTGGTCACGGGATCTCATTGCGCTCGGTGCTTGGCAAAGGAAGCTGCTTCGAGGTCCTGGTGCCAAGGGGTGACGATGATTGCATCCGGCCGGAACGACTCGCTCCAACGGAGCAACGTGCCGCGTCGCAGCTAGGCAACCAGGTGGTCCTGTGTATCGACAACGAACAGGAAATTCTGGACGGCATGCATGGACTGCTTAGCAAGTGGGGCGCCCGGCCCCTGATAGCGGGCACGCTGGCCGAAGCGCTGACGCAACTGGACGAGGGCGGCGCGATACCGTCGTTGTTGCTCATTGACTACCACCTCGACGATGGCGTAACCGGCCTGGAGGTTATCGACGCCCTGCGCGACAAGGCAGGTGTCGCATTGCCCGCCGCCATCCTGACGGCGAACTACACGACCGAAGTGGCCGACCTGGTGCGTGATGCAGGTCATGCGCTGTTGCACAAACCCATAAAGCCCGCCGCGCTCAGGGCGCTTATTAACCGGCTCCTAGCTCGGCGCGCCCACGCCTGATTCTTTCGCCAGCAATGACGGTGCGTTGATGCGCAGCTGCTGCACCGCGAGTACCGCCTGGGTGCGGTTGTTGACGCCCATCTTGCGCAAGACGGCTGTTACGTGCGCCTTGATCGTCGCCTCGGAAACGCCGAGCTGGTATGCGATCTGCTTGTTGAGCAGGCCCTCCCCGAGCATCATGAGAACGCGGAACTGATGCGGCGTCAGTGAGCTCAGGGCGGCTGCGATCCTTGCTTCTTCACTGTCCAGCTGGTCGTCCTGCAAGTCGATGCCTTCAGGAACCCACACCTCGCCATCAAGCACGGCACGAATGCCTTCCTCGAGAGTCGAGATCGCCGATGACTTGGGGATAAAGCCGCTGGCGCCATGCTGTATCGAGCGCCGGATCACGGCAGGATCGTCCATCGCGGAGACGATCACGGTCGGCAGCGACTCGTGTTTGCTGCGGATATATGCGAGAGCCGAGAAACCGCTGACACCTGGCATGTTGAGGTCCAGAAGCAGCAGGTCAGATTCGGGGTTGGCTTCGACAACGATCTGCAGGGTGTCGAGGCTGTCCGCTTCGATGATGTAAGCGTCGTCGACGCAGTTGCCGATCGCATGGATTAACGCCTCGCGAAACAGCGGATGATCGTCTGCAACGATAAATGTGCTTTTGTCCGTCAGCGTCGTTTCCTGTGACGGTAGTCCATGCGGTTCTCGATCGAGAAATCGATCACGACCGCGTCCGTCACTGTTTCATCTAGATTACCGCATTCGTTCTCTGCAATCTTCCACATTAGACCTTGGTCTAGTAACCGTACGGATTCGACTTTTGGCTAATGGTCAGCGCAGATGCAGTGACCGAATATCCACCGTGATTACAACTCTACTTCGAGAATTGGGGGAAAACTGATGGCGAAGTTTAAACTACAATCTACGGCGGTCGGCGTTGCACTCGCACTCTTTGCGAGCTCCGGCATTGCGCTTGCGGATGACGATGGCTCGACGACTACATACAAGTTTGGCGGCTACGCGAAGTTCGACACCATGTTCAGTGATTACAGCGATGGCACGCCGGACGGCAACAGCCTGATGCGCCAGTTCTACTATGCGCCCCAGATCCCGATCGGTGACGGGTCAGGCAGCAGCGACATGACGACTGATTTCCAGGCCAGGGAATCCCGCCTGAACTTCCGCGTCGATCACAAGACTGCCGGCGGCAGCAGCGTCACAGCCTTCGTCGAGATGGACTTCTTCACCCATGGTGATGGCAACGAGGTTGTGTCCAATTCCTACAGCCCGCGCCTGCGTCACGCCTTTATCAAGTACGACAAGTGGACGTTTGGCCAGACCTGGTCGACCTTCCAGGACGTGGCGGCATTGCCCGAGGCGCTCGACTTCGTCGGCCCGGCTGAGTCCACGACCTTCATTCGCCAGTCGATGATCCGCTACACGTCGGGTAATCTTGAACTGGCAGTCGAGAACCCGCAAACGTTTGTTTCCGGCGGCACCCGGGATCTCTCCTCAGTGCCGGACCTGATTGCGCGTTACACGTTCAAGCTGGACGGCGGCAGCTACGTCAAGCTGGCCGGCCTGGTGCGCAGCCTCAAGATTCAAGATACTGGTAACGGGTCGCAGGAAGACGCGACGGCCTGGGGCCTCAGCGCCTCGACGAAGTTTGTGTTCGGCAACGGCAGCGACCTGCGCGCTATGGTCAATTTTGGTGACGGCATCGGTCGTTACGTCGGCCTCGGCTTCGTCCCGGACGGCTACATTGACGGCAACACCGGAGCAATCGAGACGGCCGAGAGCCTCTCCTGGTTCGTCGCGTATCGGGCTGTATGGAACGACAAGTGGCGCTCGAACTTCATGTACGGCACGAACTCCATCGATTACAACGATGACGCGCAAGTGGGCGGCCTCAATGACAGCGCTTCGAGCTTCCACGTGAACCTCATCCACAACGTGCTGCCGAAGCTGGATATCGGCGCCGAGGTCATCTATGGCGAGCGCGAAACCGTAAACGGAACGGACGGCGACTTCACGCGCGTGATGTTCTCTGCGAAGTACGCATTCTAGGTTCTATACCCCGGGGCACCTTCCGGGAAAATGGCTGGCGGTACCGGATCCGGTACCGCCAGTTTTCTCATGACACGCGGCGTGTCAGAATCAGGCCATGAAAGAGATACCCGAGATTGCACAGTTTCTCCGGGGCCTGCCCGGGTTTGACAATCTCGACGATCGTCAACTCGCAGACTGTGCGAAGAACATCGAAATCGCGTACTACCGCAAGGGCGATGACATCCTGATGACGGGCAGCGCGAATCATCACCTGCATATTATTCGGAGCGGGGCGGTCGAGCTCCGCAACGAGGCCGGCGAAATGATGACGCGGCTGGCCGAGACCGATTGTTTTGGTTTCCCGTCGCTGATGAACAATGCGCCGGTCAGGAATCACTCGGTCGCCATCGAGGACACTCTCGTGTATCACCTCGGTGCCGAAGCCTTTGCCCGGGCGCGTCGTGCCTGTGCTGAATTCGATACGCTGTTTATTCGCGCTTTATCGGATCGCCTGACAACGCTGGTTTCACCACAGACGTTTCGAGGTGTTTCGGGCGCGACGGTGCGGAGCTTGATCACGCGCGACCCGGTGAGTATCGGCTGCAATGCGACTATTCGCGAAACGGCGCAAAAGATGGTCGCCGAGCGAGTTTCCGCGATGCTGGTGCACAATGGCAACGGGTTGCGTGGCATCGTTACCGATCGGGATATTCGGGAACGCGTTGTTGCGGCGGGTCTGGATGGCAATCACCCGGTCACCGAGATCATGAGCGAGTCGCCGACCGCGCTCGATGGCGACGCGCATGCCTATGAAGCGGCGATGGTTATGATGCAAAGTAACATCCATCATCTACCGGTCATCGTAGACGGACAGCCGATCGGCATGGTCTCGCGCAGTGACTTCATGAGGCTGGAAACCGAGCATCCGCTGTACCTTGTCAGTGACATCGGCAAGCAGATCTCGGTCGAAGGTGTAGTCGCCGCTTGCCGGCGGTTGCCCGCACTGATCATTGGCCAGATCGAGTCCGATGCGAATGGCGATCAGCTCGGCAAGTTCATTACGATGATCACGGACACGGTTACCCGCCAGCTATTGCGTATCGCGGAGGCGGAGTTTGGCCCGCCACCCTGTGACTATGCGTGGGTTGCACTCGGCTCGCAGGGTCGCTTCGAGCAATCCGCGAAGAGCGACCAGGACAACGCCCTGGTGTTGTCGAACACGGCAACGGAAGCGGATGATGAATACTTTGCGTCGCTCGCGCAAGTCGTGACTGATGGACTGGATGCCTGCGGTTACGTGTATTGTCCGGGTGACGTGATGGCGTCAAATCCGAAATGGCGACAGCCACTTGAACAGTGGAAAGGCTATTTCAAGCGCTGGATAACCGTACCCCAGGAAAAAGCGCTGATGCATGCGAATATCTTCTTCGACCTGCGTTGTGTGGCGGGAAAAGCTGCGCTGGTTGACGAGCTCAAAAAGAGCATTCGCAACGACGCCCGGAAGAACGAGATATTTCTTGCGTTGATGGCCAAGAATGCGATGAGTTTCCAGCCGCCACTCGGTTTCTTTCGGCAATTTGTCCTCGAAAAATCCGGCGAGCACAAGAATACACTGGATCTGAAGCTGCATGGAATCATGCCGATTGTCGAAATCGCACGCATCCGGTCGCTGGCGGCCGGTGAGTTGCGTATCAGCACGCGTAACAGGCTACGCGCCGCGGCGCAGGCAAAAGAGATTGGGGAGACCGACGCCGCCAACCTGATCGACGCACTCGATTTCATTGAAAAACTGCGCATCGAACACCAGAGTCGGCAATTGCAGGCAGGCCTGGAGCCCGATAACCACCTGGCGCCTAATGAACTTTCCCCTTTGGTACGCCAGAACCTGAAATCCGCGTTCTCGCAGGTGCGCGTCAGCCAGGCGGCACTGCTGAATCGTTTCCACCTGGCATGAAGCTGGCGCGGCTCAGGGCCAGGCGTTGGCTTATAGCACGCAAAGGTCCTGCCGCGCCGTTGTCCGACCTGATTCACACAAAGCTGCCTGGGTCGTCGACTTCTTTTGCTAACGCCGAGTTCGTCAGCCTTGACATAGAAACGACCGGGCTCGATGCGTCGCGGGCCGACATGCTCAGCGTCGGCTGGGTTGTCATCCGCAGCGGGAGGATCGACCTGGGTACGGCCGAGACCTATATCGTCAGGCCGAGTGGCGACGTTGGCGATAGCGCATCGGTACACGGGCTGACCGATACCATGGTCGGGACCGGGATGGACTGGGGCATTGTTCTTGACAAGATAATTACGGTTCTCGCTGGCCGGGTTCTCGTCGTCCACCATTCCGGGCTCGACAAGGCCCTGCTTGATCGCATGTGCCTGCGGCGCTACGGGTCCCGCCTGCCCGTGCCGGTCGTTGACACGCTGCACATGGAGCATCGCCGCATGCGACGCATTCATCACATCGAAAACAAAAAGTCGCTGCGCCTGTCGGATCTGCGTGGGTTATACAACTTGCCGACGTACAATGCCCATGACTGCCTGGTAGACGCAATTGCGACCGCTGAATTGCTGATCGCGATTGTGGCTCACCGCCGTAGTATCACGCTTGGCGATTTGCTCGACTGATGCTCAGACCCTGTCGCGGTGAGGTGTGGCCAGGCTCTCGTGTACCTGCCTCTTTACCTGTCATCTTCATGCAGTCTATTGCTGTTTGGACTGCTCATTCAGGAATGCAGCAATGTCATGGAGTTCCTGATCCGTGACAAGAATGGACATCCTCTTCATCTGCTGTCCGAGTTTGGCTTCCTCGTGAGCACCCCGCACACCTTTCTGAAAGTTTCTGACCTGCCGCACAAGGTAGCTGTCACCGATGACGGTCAATCGTGGCGTGTACAGTGCTTCATTGCCCCAGCCTTGGCCGCCATGGCAGGCGCCACACTTGTTCGTGAACTGCTCTTGACCGTTCTCGGCGTTGCCGTGGACCGTAGCAGCAGGTTGGTTGGCGGGGAGCGCGGCGAGATAGGCGGCGACATCAGCAATCGCTTTCCCGTCGGCCAGCGCCAGCGCCATTGGGCGCATCTGGGCACCAGCCGCATCATCGGGGTTCGCGCCGCGCTTGCCGTTCCGGAAATCCCAGAGCTGGCGAACCAGGTAGGATTCAGACTGGCCGGCAAGGCCCGGGGCAAGGAGTTCTACATTGCCTTCAGCGTTGGCGCCATGGCAAGCGATGCACGTGCCATACAGTGCCTTGCCAGTTTCCGCATCGGCGGCGAGGGTCAGTCCGGGTGAAAGGAGTAACAGGAATAAGAATTTTTGCAGGCGTGAATTCATTGTGTGAGGCTACCGAAAATGCCACTATCGAAAGATTACAAATGTTGTACAAATGTACAACTAAAAACAGTTACAGGATTATTGTATGCCCGATCGCCATAGCGACATAGTAGTAATTGGCGCAGGTATCGCGGGGCTGGTGGCCGCGCACGAGTGCCTTGAGCAAGGCAGGTCGGTGACAATCATCGATCGTCATGACGCCGCCAATGTTGGCGGTCTGGCGCGCACCGCGTTCGGTGGCATGGCGCTGGTGGGCACACCTACACAGCGGCGAATGGGCGTCAACGATACGCCGGCCCTCGCGCTGTCGGACTGGCGTTCTTTCGCCGAATTCTCGGATGCGGATGTCTGGCCGCAACGCTGGGCCGAGGCCTACGTCGAACAGAGTGCCGACCGCGTATTTCACTGGTTGCGCGATAAGGGCATGCGCTTCATGCCGGCCGTGAACTGGGTCGAGCGTGGCAACTATGTGCCCGGCAATAGCGTCCCTCGCTATCACATCATGTGGGGTACGGGTCTGGCGCTCGTGGAACGCTTTGTCGAATTACTGGCCAGCCATGCAAACCGCGACAAGCTGAATTATGTGTTCGGGTGTCGTGTTTCCGATCTAGTGGAAGAGGGCGGACGTATTGCCGGTTGCCGCGGTGAGATTGAGGCGACGGGCGAACAGCTGGGGTTCTACGGAGATCAGACCATCGTCGCAACCGGTGGCATCAACGGCAATCTGCAAAAGGTCCGGGACAACTGGTACTGGGGTGATCCGCCCGCCGATCTCCTGAACGGGTCACATCCCTATTGTGATGGCCACATGCATGATGTTGTCGAACAGAAAGGCGGTGTGGTCACGCACCTCGAGAACATGTGGAACTACGCGGCTGGTATCCCGCATCCCTTTCCGCAGTTCGACGGTCATGGCCTGAGCCTGATTCCGTGCAAGTCAGCGCTGTGGCTGGACCACACGGGCGCGCGTATCGGGCCCGAGCCGTTGATAACTGGCTTTGATACCAATGACATGTGCCGCCGCCTGGGTGCGCTTGAGAAGCCCTGGAGCTGGCAGATTCTGAACTGGCGTATTGCTGCCAAGGAATATGCAATTTCGGGTGCCGAGCATAATCCGCATATTCGCGACAGCCGGACGTTCTCGTTCCTCAAGGAGACGCTGTTGGGGAATCATCGCCTGGTGCGCCAGATGCAGGAGGAAAGCGACCACTTCATAGTGGCCGACACGCTGCCCGAACTCGTGCAACAAATGCATGCACTGGACGGCAACGACGACGTGAGACTGGAAAACATCGAGCAGGTTGTGAAGGTGTTTGACGACAACGTGCGTCGTGGCCCGGGGCAGTGGAATGACGACCAGTTGCGGCGCATTCAGCACGCGCGTGCGTGGCGCTCGGATCGCATGCGCACGTGTAAACCAAAGACGCTCCTGGATCATGGTCCGTTGATTGCTATCAAGCTACGGCTCATCACCCGCAAGAGCCTCGGCGGTATCCAGACCGACCTCGAGAGCAGGGCACTGAGCGCCGCAGGGCAGCCGATTCCAGGGCTGTACGCAATAGGCGAGGCGGCCGGTTTTGGTGGCGGTGGCGCCAGCGGCAGGCGATCGCTCGAGGGCACTTTCCTGGCGGGCTGCATACTCACCGCACGGGCAGCGGCCGAGAATATCGGCTGACTACGCGTCCAGCTGTTCTTTGACGGCGCGCGCCGCGGCGTCAATCGCGCCGTCCACATAGGCATAGGCCGACGCATCGGAATTGGCGATTGAAATGCGCCCGATTTGCGCGGCGCCAGCGATATGGGGGCCGTTTTCACGGTTCCATTCGGGTGGGTCATACAGCTCGTTGTATTCGTAAGCGTAGCCGTGCGGCCAGCGATTGACGGTTATACCCGCGATGTCACGCTCGGCGTCGAAGCCTCCGGCGGCGAGGGCGCCATCCATGTCGCGAACGATGCCTTGTTCGAAGTCAGCGAACGTCATCTCGTAAAGTTTGAGACGGCCCACTATATGCTGTTGACGTTCATCCAGTCCCTGGTCCGGAACCGACGGTGCGTACACACCGTGAACGACGACAGGGTCGTTCGGTGTCGGTGAAAACTTG
>Ga0316201_10003744_pt1 | contig 11297 bp, 13 predicted proteins | sample CS6wburrow_MG_FD_204516 | JGI IMG/M metagenome (GOLD analysis project Ga0316201, IMG submission 204516) | Coastal sediment microbial communities from Delaware Bay, Delaware, United States - CS-6 worm burrow | ecosystem: Environmental > Aquatic > Marine > Coastal > Sediment | place: USA... | reverse complement strand
GCCTGCCGCTTAGGAGGCGGCCGCTCTATCCAGCTGAGCTACGAGGGCATATATGGCTAATATCAGCTCAATATAATAAGCGTAGAATCATAGCGTCAAAAGCAGCGAACTGCACGATGATTCACGCATCTGTTTGAACCTGAGAAAACCAGTTTTTTCCCTCAATCGAAGTGCAGCAAACTAAGCACTTTTGTATCCGGAAGAGCATTGCGCCCATGCAAAAAATCCAGCTCGATGGCAAACAAGCAGGCGACCACATCAGCTCCGAGTTTCTGCACAAGCTCAACCGTTGCACAGGCTGTGCCACCGGTTGCCAACAGATCGTCCACAATCACAACCTTGTGGCCCGAAGCCAGTGCATCCCTGTGGATTTCCAGCCGGTCCACACCGTATTCAAGCTCATATTCCACGCTATGTATCTCAGCAGGCAACTTGCCGGGTTTACGTACAGTCACCAATCCTAAACCCAGCTTGTTTGCAAGTGCTGCACCAAAGATGAAACCGCGCGATTCAATGCCTACAATGGCATCAACATCGGGCCTGATCAGTTCAGCCATTTCCGATACGGCTGCAGCAAAAGCCTCACCGTTGGCCAGCATCGGCGTGATATCTTTAAAGATGATGCCTGGCTTGGGAAAATCCGGCACATCGCGAATCAACTCCGACCAGTGAACAAAACCCTGTTCCATCAGATAATCTCCTCAAAACTTACATCTTCATCTTCAACCATGCGACGCAACTTCTGCAACGCTGCCACCTGAATCTGGCGAATACGTTCGCGGGTCACACCCATATGCTCACCGATGGCTTCCAGTGTCCATGGATCATCATCAAGCCCGAGCCCGTAGCGCAGGCGCACCACTTCTCTCTCTTTGGCAGTGAGATTTCCCATCCACTTTTTCAACATTTCGTCGCGCCGATTATGTTCCATGCGCTCACTCGGTGGACTTGCAGTTTCATCTTCCGTCACATCATAAATGGTGAAATCACCGTCTTCGTGCAGCATCTGATCTGCGCTTTCGGTTGTAACAGAGCTTCTGAGCAGGGTTTGCACCCGCTCAAGCGGCACGCCCAGAGCCTCTGCGACTTCCACCTCATTAGGCTCACGCCCCAGGATAGTACGTAGCTGATTAAAACTCTTGAGAACCGCATTGAACTCTTTGGCGATATGTACAGGTAAACGGATCGTACGTGACTGGTTCATAATAGCGCGTTCCACCGCCTGCCTGATCCACCAGGTCGCGTAGGTAGAGAATCGACAACCGTGCACTGCGTCAAACTTGTCTACCGCACGCATCAGCCCCATATTGCCCTCTTCGATCAAATCAGCCAGTGCCATGCCACGATTCATATAACGACGAGATATTTTCACGACCAGACGCAAATTGGTCTGGATCATCTGCTGGCGAGCAGTTTCGTCACCTGCGGCGATTTTTTTGGAGAGATCAACCTCTTCCTTGGCGGACAGCAATTCATAACGGGAGATCTCCCGCATATACATTGCCATAGGTTCAAGACTTTGATTTTTACTCATTGGCCCCTATACCTGAAGCGTTGTTGAAGTTGCGATTTTATCATATTCAGCGTCACCGCGACTATCTCATCAGCGTGGTAAATAGGCAAGAGGATCAACCGCCACACTACCCTGCCTGACCTCAAAATGGAGATGTGGTCCACTGGCGCGCCCGGTCTGTCCTACCCTTGCAATAACAGCCCCTGCTTTCACATGTTGCCCCTTGGTGACAAGGTTGCGCTGATTGTGCCCATAGGCGGTAAACAGATTGTTGCCATGCCTGATAATCACCAGATTTCCATAACCGCTCAGGCGATGATCCGAGTAGACGACTGTGCCCGATGTTGCAGCATGTATCGGCGTCCCCTGTTTGGCACTGATATCAATACCATCATGCATACGGGAGCCTCTGCGGCCAAAGCGACTGGTCAGCTTGCCACGCACCGGCCATTGCAGACGGCCACCGGTCGCTTTGGTTTTATGGCGCGCTTTTTCCACCTTCTTTTTCTTGTCGGTTTTTGTCGCCTGACGCGGCTTGCTTACTTTTCTGATTTTAGCGGCAGTCGGATCATAAGCGCCTTTCGGGGCCCAGCGATCAATATACAGGCGCTGTCCAACATAAATCCTGTAGGGATAAGGAATGCGATTGCGCATGGCAATCAGCTTGTAATGCACCCCAAACTTTTTACCGATGCTGTACAGGGTGTCCTGTGGTTTCACATAACGAATCACCGGCTTTCCAGCTGTTTTTCCAACTGATTTGGATGCCTGTGGTTTCTGGTATGACTTGCTGCGTGGTGTCGGTGTGCTGTAACAACCGGCAAGAGCGAGCGCCAGCAGCAAACAGCAGAGTCGCACCATCAAACCCATAACAGGGCAAACCCTCCAATAACAGCCACTGTTACCAATACAGTCAGCAGTTCGAAATGTTTCTCGACCCAGTGGCGTAGCGCATCCCCGCCCCAGTACATCAGCCCTGCTTCCATATAAAAACGCGTTGCACGCGATGCCAGGGCAGTAAATATAAACGGTACAAACGGCATACCGAATGCACCTGATGCAATGGTGATGATTTTAAACGGAATCGGTGAAAATCCGGCTACGGCCACAACCCATATACCATGTTCAACAAACAGTTGCTGAACATTATCAAATGTTTCCGTTGCATGGTAAAATTCCAGTACCGGCCGGGCGATAGCGGCAAACAGAAACATGCCGATGGCATACCCGATGGCGGCTCCAATGGTCGAACCTGCAGTGGTGATCGCAGCAAGGCGAAATGCACTTGCAGGACTACTCATCGACATCAGCAACAGCAGCACATCAGGCGGAATCGGGAAGACGCTGGCTTCAATCACAGCAATCAGAAACAGTGCCCACCTTGCATGCGGGTGCTCTGCCCAGGCCAACGTCCAGTTATACAGACGTCGCAACGGGGAGAGGCGCGGTTGGCTTAGCTCTGCATCAGTAATGATTCACTCCTTCAAGCAGTGGCACAAAGGTACATGCATCGAAATACTCCTCTGTATAACCACCTGATTGTTTGCGTCGTTTGACCAGGCGGTGATCACCACCTTCCCCTTCAGGAAGCAGCAATACCCCGCCGGGCTTCAGTTGTTGCAACCATACATCAGAAGCAAACCCTCCTGCAGTGACAATGATCGCATCATAGGGTGCATAATCTTCCCAACCCAGACGGCCGTCTGCACATTTAAGCATGACATTGGCATGGCGTGCGGCACGCAGGTTTTTACGGGCCCGCTCATGCAGAGGCTGGATACGTTCGATGCTGTAAACCCTGCGGCAGAGGCGGGAAAGCACCGCCGTCTGATAACCACAGCCTGTACCGATCTCAAGCACACGTTCATGCCCCTGCAATTCAAGCAGCTGGGACATGCGGGCGACCATATAGGGTTGGGATATTGTTTGGCCGGAACCAATAGGCAAAGCACAATCATGGTAGGCACGGGATGCCAGAGCTGAATCGACAAACAGATGTCTGGGCACCGACAGCATGGCATCAATCACACGAGCATCGTTGATGCCTCTCGCAAGCAGCTGTTCAGACACCATGCGCTGCCTGGGGCGCTCATATGCGAGGTTGGTATGCGATTGCATCGGTTAGATCTCCATGACTATAAAAAATGGTCGGGACGAGAGGATTCGAACCTCCGACCACACGGCCCCCAGCCGTGTGCGCTACCAGACTGCGCTACGTCCCGATTCATGGGCGATGAAGCATACTGAAAACAATAAAGAATGATAGAAGATTGATCTTATGTGTTTACTTGGAAGAAAAGGTTAATCGAGCAGTTTATAAATTGCGCTCAATTCCTCTTTGATCTGGCGAAGCTGGGTCTGGCTGTCTTTCTGTTCAACAATATCTTCCAGATCACCGTTAAGCAGTCGTTTCTTGGCACCGCGAATGGTGAAATTCAGATCGTAGAGCAGATGTTTGATCTGCAGAACGGCATACACATCGCGGTGGCGGTAAAACCGACGATTACCGGTTTTTTTAACCGGTTTGATATGTTTGAACTCGGTTTCCCAGTAACGCAGCACATGCGGTTCAACACCGCAAATATCACTGACCTCGCGAATAGAGAAGAAAAGTTTGTCCGGCAATTCGGGAACGTGTAACCCTGCTTTTGCCAATGCCTCTTTTGAGTTCATTGATCATCCTCAATCAGCTTTTTCTTCAGTAAAGGGCTGGCACGGAAGGTCACGACAGAACGTGGTGCAATGGTAATATCTGAACCGGTTTTGGGATTTCTGCCACGGCGAGCGTGTTTCTGGCGCACAATAAAATGACCAAAGCCGGACAACTTCACATTATCACCCTGCTCAAGTGAGTTACGAATAACTCCAAGTACAGACTCAACGATCTCGGCTGATTCTTTTTTAGTCAGCCCGACACGTTCGTGAACGATTTTAGCGATCTCAGCTTTGGTCACTGCCCTCACCCTCTAAACTGTTGTAAAACAAGTCTTTGCCATTTCCTGCTAGAAAAAGCTTATGAACATTAGCAGAAGCTCTTAATCTGTCAAAGATTTTTTGAAATAAATATGAGCAGGAAATAAAAGAAATCTGCTGAAATTGTGGTTATTAAACAGGAGCACTCGGCATAACTGCTGGATTCATGCCGGGATCAACTGCCCTTCATGCAGACACAACATACGATCACAGGCCTTGGCGAGCGTTTTGCTATGGGTCACCATCACAACAGCAGCATTCTCTTCTCTACACAGCTGTTGCAGCAACTCGAATACCTCATGGGCTGTACGTTCATCAAGATTACCTGTCGGCTCATCGGCCAGCACAACCCTCGGCTTTGTAGCCAATGCCCTGGCTACCGCTACGCGCTGGGCTTCTCCACCGGAGAGTTTGGCCGGTGTATGTTTCTCACGCTCTGCCAGCCCCAAACGTTGCAGCAACTCCCTGCCACGGATATTTGCCACTTCAACAGTAGCCCCCTGTACCATCAAGGGCAGCACAATATTCTCCAGTGCTGTCAGCTCAGGAATCAGATGGTGGGCCTGATAAACAAAACCGATCATTTCATTGCGCAGTCGTGCCTGTTTGTTCGTCCCAAGATCCTGAATTGCCTCACCGGCCAGCCAGATTTCACCTGCATCCGGGCGCTCCAGCGTACCGAGCACCTGCAGCATCGTGGACTTGCCGCTGCCGGATTCACCGATCACAGCCAAAAACTCCCCTTCATGCAGATCAAATTCAATTTCACGCAGAATCTCCAGGCGTCCGTCAGGCGCATCAAACCCTTTGCTCAGGCCGCTGACTTTAAATAACGACTCACTCATATCTCAACGCCTCGGCTGGTGGCACACTGGCAGCTCGCCAGGCTGGATAAAATGTCGCCAGCACACCCATGATCAGGCTGGCAACGACAATCATGGCCACCGATGAAAAATCAATAACAGAAGGTACATGATCAATGAAATACACTTCTCCGGACATGAACTGCATGCCGAGCATACGTTCAATCCAGGCCAGCAACGGATCAAGCTTCCAGGCCAGCAACAGGCCGAGTCCTGTACCGAGCAAAGTGCCTACACCGGAAAGCATGATGCCCATCAACAGGAATACCCGCATCACCGAGCTGTGCGTTGCACCTACTGTTTTCAGAATAGCGATCTCTTTACGCCGCTCCATGACCACCATCACCAAGGATGCCACCATATTAAACACAGCTACCATGATAATCAGCGACAGAATAACACCCATGGCCACACGTTCGGTTTTCAGCGCATTAAAAAATGCGCGATGGCGCTGCTGCCAGTCGGTCACCCATGCACCTGTCGGCAGTGTCAAACGTACCTGCTTCGCCACTTCGCCAGCTTGATCGCGCTCATGCAGAAACAGCTCAATACCTGTCACGCTGTTACCGAGCCGGTTAAGGCGCTGCACAGCAAGCAGCGGCGTTACAATCACGCCAACATCATACTCGTGAAAGCCGGAGTCAAATATGCCGACCAGTTCAAATGCCCGCATACGCGGTGAAGCACCGGATGGACTAATGCCGCCGCTCGGTGACATCAGGCGCACTTTATCACCCACGTCGAGCCCCAGCTTTCTGGCCAGCGTTTTACCCATCACCACTTCAAACGGTGAAACCTGATCACTGATAAAACGCCCCTTTACAATATTGGCAGCAATATCCTCACTGCGCGTTGTATCCACACCCTTGAGCAGTGCACCAAAAGCACGTGATCCGTACGATGCCAGTACCTGGGACTGAATATAGGGAGCTGCCCTTTTCACAGCGGGCATGGCCTCGGACTGCTTCAACCAGGCCGGCCATTCTGCCAGTGTGTCACCGGGTCCCTGCACATCGATATGAGAAGAAAAACCGAGCAGTTTATCCCGGATTTCAACGGCTGCACCATTCATCACGGACAACACGACAATCAGCGTCATCACACCGATGGCGATGCCAATGCCGGAGCTCCAACTGATCAGGGAAACAAACTTTTCGCTGCGACGTGAACGCAGATAACGGCGCGCCAGCATCCATTCATATGAGCGGAAAAAGCCTTGCTTCATATCTGTTGCTCAACGATAGCTAGCGAATACGGGGTCAAATCTTGCCTCTCATGGTGGGTAATCAGCTCAGGTAGCGAAAGTACATGTAAGCATGCGCAATAGCGATGGAAATCAGCATCAGGCCAAAGGCATGTTTCATGAACACCAGAAATGCAATCGGATGGCCTGCGCGCTGCGCAAAACCGGCAACAATCAGGTTGGCTGAAGCACCGATCAATGAACCGTTACCACCCAGACATGCGCCAAGTGCCAGAGCCCACCACAACGGCACCAGCGCTTCCGGGCCACCGAAAGTCGGCGCCATACTCTGAATCAACGGAATCATGGTCGCGACAAATGGAATGTTATCAATCAGCGTAGATGCAATGGCGGATACCCACAGGATAGCTCCGGCTGTGGCAGCAAAGTCACCACCGGTCATATCCAGCGTCTTGTGTGCCAGCATTTCAATCACACCGGTGTGCTCTACACCTGTCACGACAATAAACAGGCCGACAAAGAAGAAGATCGTGGTCCACTCCACTTCAGCCATAATGCCTTCGTATGCATGATCCTTATCGTGCAGTGGTTTCCCCAGAGTCTGCAGCAACAGCAGCAGTGCTGCACCAAACATGGCAATGGAAGCCGGTTCCAGATGGAACGTATGTGCGACGGTAAAACCGCCTATAACGAGAAACAGAACGCTCAGACTTTTCTTCAGCAGTGGTACATCTTTAATCGCTTCATTTTCATTAAACCGCATGACCAGTGCCTTATGTTCATCTGTTGCATGCAGGTCACGACCAAACATAAACCAGATCGCCAGCAGCAACACAGCGAAGATAACAGGCGTAATAGGTGCCAGATTTACAAGGAAATCGTAAAAACTCAGATTGGCAGCAGAGCCAATCATGATATTTGGCGGATCACCAATCAGAGTCGCAGTACCGCCAATATTTGAAGCGAGAATCTGGGCAAACAGATAAGGATACGGGCGCACACCGAGCGCATCGGTAATCAGCAGAGTTACAGGAGCAATCAGCAATACTGTGGTCACATTATCGAGAAAAGCGGAGAAGACGGCTGTCACCACAGAGAGCATCACCAGAATGCCCCACGGGCTTCCCTTCACGCTCTTGGCTGCCTTGATCGCAACATACTGGAACATGCCTGTCTTCTGGCTGATGGCGACAATCACCATCATGCCGGTGAGCAGACCAATGGTATTAAAATCAACACCGGCAATCGCTTGCTGTTGGGTAATCACTCCGCAGAGTACCATCAAACCCGCACCAAGCAGCGCCAGCACGGCACGGTTATACCGCTCCATCATGATCACGCCGTAAACCACGAGCAGGATAGAGACCGCAACCCAGATAGGGTCGAGTCCAAAAATCACACCCATCTGTGCATGCTCACTCATTAAATATGCCTTTTAAAACAAAAGATTCAGGACAGGACCTTGCATTCAACGGGACCAGCATAATGGTCACAAATCGACAGACAGACATCCCATGATCCTTTTGAAACGGCTACTCCGGTCTCATATGAGGAAACAGCAGCACATCACGAATAGAGTGTTGCCCTGTAAGCATCATAACCAATCGATCCACCCCAATACCAACGCCAGCAGCAGGTGGCATACCGAATTCCAGTGCACGCAGATAATCTTCATCGACACCGACAGCTTCCAGATCTCCGGCAGCTTTGGCCTGTGCCTGCGCTACAAATCGGCCTCGCTGGTCATCCGGATCATTCAATTCAGAGAAACCGTTGGCCATTTCACGGCCGGCAACAAACAGTTCAAAACGATCCGTGACTGTGGGTTCATCATTGTTGCGCCGCGCCAATGGCGAGACATCAACAGGGTAATGGGTAATAAAGGTTGGCTGATCCAGATTTGGTTCCACCAGCTCTTCAAACAGAGCCACCAGATAATGGCCTGCTTTCCAGGTAATCAGCGGTTTAAAGTCCGGCATTTCCTGCAGGCAAACCGTTGCCAGCAGTGCTTTGTCATTGGCGTGCCCTCTGAGATCAGGGCGTTTTTCAAATACAGCCTCATCAAGCCTGATGCGCTTGAATGGTTGAGTAAGATCAATCTGAACGCCTTCCCACTCCACCGCAGCAATGCCCAGACCATCGGCAATATTACGGATCAAACCTTCAGTGGTGTCCATGGCATCATTGAAATCGGCATAAGCCTGATAAAATTCAACCATGGTAAATTCCGGATTATGCGTGGCATCAAGCCCTTCATTGCGGAAATTTCGGTTAATTTCAAACACACGTTCAAAACCACCGACCAGCAAGCGTTTCAGATAGAGTTCAGGCGCAATGCGCAGGAACAGCTCCATATCCAGTGCATTATGATGCGTGGCAAACGGACGCGCAGCGGCACCACCGGGCTGCGACTGCAGCATCGGTGTCTCCACCTCAATAAAATCGCGCGTCTCCAGACCCTGACGCAGCAACGACACCACTTTCGAGCGTGTTCTGAAGGTCTCACGTGATTCAGGTGTCACCATCAAATCTACATAACGCTGGCGATAACGTGTTTCGATATCGGAGAGACCGTGCCATTTCTCGGGCAGAGGACGCAGACATTTTGAAACCATTTCGATATGTGAAACCTTAACCGACAATTCACCGGTTTTGGTGACGAACAGTGTGCCTCTGGCACCTACGATATCACCCAGATCCCACTTCTTCGTCGGATTATACACTTCGGCACCACCGACAGCATCGCGATTGACAAACAGCTGAATCTGACCGGAACCATCTTGGATCTTGAGAAAGCTGGATTTGCCCATCACACGATGGGCCATCATGCGCCCTGCAACCAGCACTTCATGGCCGAGTTCAGCTAGAACTTCGGCATCGACATCACCAAAACGGCTGTGAATATCTGCCGTGCTGTGATCAGTACGCCAGGTATTGCGGTAAGCTTCGCCCTGCCCGCGCATCGTCTCCAGCTTCTCCCTGCGGACAAGGATCTGTTCAGAGGTTTGCGCTTTTGGTTGTTGCTCGTCGGTGGTTTCCGGAACGTTATCGCTCATGTGGCTATCGATTAACGGCTGTGCAGATCCAGATCAGAAAAGAAAAATGCAATTTCAGTCGCAGCATTCTCTTCAGAATCAGAGCCATGAACTGCATTGGCATCAATGGAATCAGCATGGTCTGCACGAATCGTACCGGCTTCAGCTTCTTTAGGGTTGGTTGCGCCCATCAGCTGGCGATTCAGTGTGACAGCATTTTTGCCTTCAAGGCACATTGCCAGGATCGGGCCGGAGCTCATGAATGAGCAGAGGTCTGCAAAGAAAGGACGTGCGGCGTGAACAGCGTAAAAACGGCCAGCTTCTTCACCGCTGAGGTGAGTCATGTTTGTAGCAATCACTGAAAGACCGTTCTCTTCAAAGCGACGAATAATGTCACCAATCACATTTTTAGCGACGGCATCAGGTTTAATAATAGAAAGTGTGCGTTGAACTGGCATTTTAGAATCCCCCTAAGGTAACTATGCAGCTTCTTTGCTGCGGCGGCGGCACTCTAGATGAGAGCTCGCCAACTTCCAAGGTCAGAAGTCCGGATAATCCAGAGGATCCTGTTGCCCGAGTTTTTCAAAACCCTGGCGACGGTAAAAACAGGAGTCACAATGTCCGCAGGGTGATCCGTCTTGCTGCGGATCATAACATGAACTGGTCAGCCCATAATCCACGCCCAGATCTAGCCCCAGTTTGATAATTTCATTTTTACCAAGCTCAATCAGTGGTGCAGATATCTCCAGTTTTTTACCTTCGCAGCCAGCTTTTGTGCCCAGACGGGCTGCCTGAACAAAAGCTTCGAGAAATTCAGGTCGGCAATCGGGATAACCGGAGTAATCCACCACATTGGCACCAATCACCAGATAGGATGCCCCCACAGTTTCAGCCAAACCGGCAGCCAGCGAGAGAAAAATAAGATTCCTGGCCGGCACATAGGTGACCGGCACACCCACATGATCCTCGTCATCTTTGGGTACGGCCAGATCAGAGGTGAGTGCAGAGTGGCCAATCGTGCGCATATCAACATTGATAATACGGTGGTCAGTCACCCCCAGTGATGCGGCTACGCGTGCAGAAGATTTCAGCTCCACCTTGTGCCGCTGGCCATAATCGAAGGCAACGGTGTGGCAATGCCAACCCATCTTTTTAACGGCCCAGGCCAGTGCCGTGCTGGAATCCAGGCCACCGGAGAGGAGTACAACCGCCCTGCTTTGTTCTTCCATTGTCCTATACTCCTGTTGCGTCAGCGTCCCATATCACCTTGTGCAACTGCAGCTGCATACGCACAGGCAACTCGTCTTGCAGAATCCAGGCACACAAATCGCTGGCTTGCACCGATCCGAAAGCAGGAGACATCAACAGGGTCGTTTTACTATTTTCAAGTTTGTGATGATCGATAAACTGCCTTGCCCACTCGTAATCATCACGATCGGTAATGACAAATTTCAGTTCATCATTGGCCGTTAACAGCTCAAGGTTTTCAAGGCGATTGCGCCCGACTTCCTGGCTGCCCGGCGTTTTAATATCTACAATGCGATGAACAGAAACAGGTACCTGATCAATCAGGTAGGCACCGGATGTTTCCAACTGAACGATGCATTCCAACTGGTCCAACGCTTTCAACAGCGTGATACATTGTTTCTGGGCCAACGGTTCACCGCCAGTCACCAGCACTAGCGGACGTTTCCTCTGCTTTACTTCAG
>Ga0316201_10003743_pt1 | contig 11300 bp, 4 predicted proteins | sample CS6wburrow_MG_FD_204516 | JGI IMG/M metagenome (GOLD analysis project Ga0316201, IMG submission 204516) | Coastal sediment microbial communities from Delaware Bay, Delaware, United States - CS-6 worm burrow | ecosystem: Environmental > Aquatic > Marine > Coastal > Sediment | place: USA: Delaware... | reverse complement strand
CTCGCCGTTCAGGGCATGTGCCTTGGCGAGTTCTTTGTACAGGAGGACATTGTCAGGGGCGAGCTGCGTGGCCTGTTGCAGGGCACTCACGGCTCCGGTGAAGTCATCGAGTTGCATGCGCACCTGCGCAAGGTTATGCCAGTTGTGCTGATTACCCGGCTGCAGGTCTGTGGCCCGGATCAGGTGCTGCAGTGCCGTGTATGCCTGTTTCTTCAGTGCCAACACCTGGCCGAGGTTTGCCTGTGCATTGGCGAGTAGGGGATCGAGTTCGACCGCGGTATACAGGTGTTCGAGCGCCCGGTCGAGTCGATTGGTCTGTGCGAGCAGGAATCCGAGATTGTTATGTGTGGTGGCGTTGCGCGCATCGAGTTCCAGCGCCTCTTGGTAGAGGTTTTCTGCTTCGTCGAGTCGACCGGCAACATGCAGTTGCACACCTTGCCGATTGAGTTCCTCGATGGCTTTGTTGTCCGTCATGCGATCTTTTTCACAAGGCCCTTGAGGAGGGAGCCGGTGTCTATCTTTGGCGTTTCGAATTCGACATCGCTCAGAGAAATGTCGAAAGGCTCGCCTTCTTTGTAACGCACCGGGAACTTCACGCCGAAGGTCATGTCCGATCCATACTCAAATGTGGCCAACTGCCACCGTTTTTCGTACACCGTGAACCACAGTGCTTCGGCCTTGACGAAGCCCGTGATGTCAAATTTGAACTTCGGCTGTGCCGACAGCTTACCTTGCGCATTGATTTCCAGGCCGGTGGAAGGCTTCCAGTCGATCTGCACACCGGCTTCTGCCGCGCCGGCAATACCCAGGGTCCCGCCAACTTCCAGTCCACCCGATACGCTCACGGCCGGTATGCCCAGTCCGATGCTACCGCTCACCGACAGTCTCAGGCCTGCATCCGCGGGGATATTCAGATGTGCGCTGCCGTACACGTGGGTATTGGCCTCGTCGTTGGGATTGTACTTGATACCGAGCTTCAGCTCGTCGATCTTGCCCGGGCCAATCCCCGCAGAAGCACCAAGCCCACCGCCGATCTTGGCAAAGATGCCGGGCACGATGGGGATGGGTATGTTGATACTGAAGATGTCTTTCTTCAGCTCCTTGCGCGAGAATATCTCGATACTGCTTGGCAGACCAACCTCGCCCTTGACCTCGATGTCAGCATTGGGCAGAAAGTTGACCCCAACGGTGGCCTTGAGCCAGGGGGCCACCTTCAGGCCCAGTTCGCCACCACCGTAGAAGATTATCTCTTCACCGGGTTTTCCGGTGGGATTTCCCGCCTCGTCGAGTGTGCGGTTTGTCGCGCCGGCCTTTACCTTGCCGTCGAGCATGCCTTTCTTGTATGTGGCCTCGGCAGACAGGGTGATCGCGCCTTCGTCGTACTCGACCGCGAGAGTACTGTCGAAACCCGGTACGTCCGGCACCGCGGTTCCACTGGCCTTGACGGCATACCCTTCGCCGTTGGGTTTTTCCTTGAGTGATGCGGATAGGCTGCCGCTCTTGATGCCGGGGATGTCGGAGGAAAGATTGAAGGTGCCGCCGATGGCAAATCCGGCTTTTTCGGAGTAGCTGAGATTGAGTGAACCCTTCTCCACACCTGGAATATCCAGTTCGGCATCGCCGCTTGCGGTGATCGAAGATTTGGTGATGTGCGCTTTGATGGTTGCCTTGTTTATGCCAGGTACTTTCCCTTTTGGAATACCGACCGTTCCTTCTCCAATCAATGCGTCGTCGATATAGGAGAGTTTCACCTGCGCCGGGTCGAACAGCTTGCTGTCGAAGTCGAAGGTACCAACGACACCAAGCTTGCCATCGTCGGCCAGTTTGCCTTCTAGCGATCCTTCCCCAAGCTTGGTGACTTCAAAGGACACGCAACCGGCTGCACCAAAACCCTTTGTTCCGAAACTGACCGTCAGGCTGCTGTCGCTAACGCTAAAGGGAGATGGCAGAGCTAAATCACTGGTAGAAAAAGTCTTCGAGAAGGTTAGGTCATCAGCATCAACCATGAAGTCGATCCCGCCATTCAGAAATGGGAGTGTCGGTAGGATCTGTCCAGTAAGTACAAAACCATGATCAGGCCTGAGTTCTGGGGCATTCACCTGCAAAGGCGAAAGGGGGATCACTTTAGCCGCATTCCACATCTGGGTTTGCTCTGACGACTTGGAATCGAAATATCCGAGCTGAGTAGCATAGCCTCCAGCTCCGTTTTCGATGCGCTTGACGGTTATCTCTCGGTCTTGAGCGAAGGGCTGATACAACTTGGTGCCTTTCTTATTTTTGTGCCCGCCGGTCTTGAAATTGACCGTGAGCTTGAGGAGTTCTTGAGGCTGTAATCCTGAATCTCTCATGCCTTTTACTTGAAAAGGACTGAGGCCCTTGAAGGCCGTCGGATTGGCGACGTCGAATTTTCCTTTGACCCCTCCCGTCGATCGTCCGAACAACCAGCGTTCGTTGGGGTCCTTGACACCTTGGTCCAAGTCTATGACGCTGACATAGCGAATTTGCTTTTTCTTTTTTATGGCGTCTATGTGCGCACCGGCTTCAATGCTTGAGCGAGTCCAGTAGTCCTTTTCGCTGATACCCAGTTTGGTGCCTGCAGAAGCCTGGGTGAACTGCATACTGAGCTTGCCCATCAGTTCACTTGCAGAATAGTCCGAAAATGGTTTGCGTTTGTTGCCGGAACCGTATTCGTTGGTGTTTCCCCGTATAAACTTGTTAACTTCGGTCTTGACGGCAGTGGAAATCGCGTTCTTCTTGGTTTGCTGATTAATAGAAGGACGTAGAAGCCACAAATTGTTCACGTTCAGTACGCCGGTTTTGGCGGTGAAAGACTTTCCTGTCGCATTGGAAGCGCCAACCTGCTGCTCTACGATATGGTCGACGTCGAAGCCCGCGGTGGCGCCACGGCCTTCGTTCAAAGGACTGCCGGATTGATCCCAGGTTGGAATGAGTAACTCGCGTGCGATATCGTCCAATGTGCCCACTGCAAAGCGTGCTGTACCTTTTCCGATTCCCGTCTTTGGTATTGATACAAATCCGGATGGGACAACGAAGTTGTATTGACTCTGAGATGGTGCTGGCTTGGGTACGCCCGGGGTTTCTTCATAGATAGTTTTAAGCGCTTTTACCGTATTTGCTACGGGTACCTTGGCGCGCCATTGGGTTCGCTGCCTGTTGTCTCGGCCTCCGGTAAAGTTCTTAAAACGGATTAGCGGTGTGAGAGCGTTGTGACGGCTGGCGAAATCTAGGTCGCCTGGCACAGGCAGCGTCGGAAAGATGATCGAGCCTCGGTTGTTATATGTGCCCGTTGGCGTACTAGTGCCACCGCCGGAGCGATGCAGCATGGAGCTGGCTTCGTCTGCCTGCTGCACCACGTGCGCGAGCTCATGAGCCAACAAGGTGCGTCCATCCTCTGTATCCGGCGAATATTCCCCAGAGGCAAAAAAGACATCGTTACCAACGGTAAAGGCCCGTGCGCTCAGTGCCTTGCACAATTCGTCTGCCGTCCCATCGGTATGAACGATAGCCGCGGAGAAGTTGGCGCCGATTTTCTCCTCCATCTCGGCACGCACGGATTCCGGCAGTGGCTCGCCATTACCCCGCTGTTCCTCTATCTTCTGTTCAACCTCAGGAGGTACCTCTGGGCGATCCTGTTGCTCCTGCTCGGTGTCGCCCGCCGTGTCCTCCTGCTGCTCACGGTAGAGCTTGGGCTGCGCGGCCTCTTCTTCGTCTTCCTCCAACTGACGGTAGAGCTTTGCCTGTATGGCCTCTTCTTCCTCACCTTCGACCTGGCGATGTAGCTTTGCCTGTACGGCCTCTTCTTCCTCATCCTCGACCTGGCGGTGTAGCTTTGCCTGTAAGGCCTCTTCTTCCTCGTTCTCCTCCTGACGATACAGCTTGGTCTGCGCCGCTTCCTCTTCCTGACGCATCAGCTGTGTTGCAACCATGGACTCGTCGGTCTGGCGACTGACCGGTGCGACAGATTGTTCGCCCTGTTCCGTTTGAGGCGTGGCACTGGCACGCTGTGCCTCGTCGGACGCTTGGCGCTGTGCGCCGCGCGGTGAGCGGCTGACGTGATCCGCGACGCGGTCCGCCTCCTGCTCCTGCTTGTCGCCGGGTGTGCTCATGGCCAGCTTGGTCTGCACGTAGGCGGGCTTTTTACCGCGACCCTTGCGTTGAATCCTGCCTTTCCTCTTGCTGGGCGCAGGCTTGCGAGCGGCCTTGTGTTTCTGTGTGGGCTCAGCCATGCAAAGTCCCCTTCAGCTGTTCCAATGCTGGGGGCAGGGCGCGTCCAAGCTTGCGATATTCCTCGTGGAGGGTAGCGACAATGATGCGTACCTCCAGTACCTCGCCGTCGCGCAATGGCTGTAGCGCAGCTGCGTTCAGCACGGCATTGCGGATGTAGCCACCGGGCAGGTCACAGTGTGTGGCCAGCAGGGAACAGGTCTCGTCACCGGGTGAGCGTGCACCGAGATGGCTTTGCCACAGGCGCAGGCGTTCTTCATAGCCGGGCAGGGCAAACTCGAGCACCGCATCGAAACGCCGGGTGAAGGCATCGTCGATTCGCGACTGACTGTTGCTTGTCAGGATCACGATGCCCGGGTGATTCTCGATGCGCGTGAGCAGGAAATTGGTGAGCATGTTGGCGAAGCGCTCGCCGCCACTGTCGCCGTCACCGCGCTTGCCGAACAGGGTATCCGCCTCGTCGAGCAATAGGATGACGTCCGTGGCCGCAGCCTCGTCGAGCATGGCACTCAGGTTCTTCTCTGTCTCACCGATGTATTTGTTCAGAACCGAGGCCATGTCGAGACGGAACAACGGGGCGTGCAGGCGACTCGCCAGGTGACTCGCCGCAAGTGTCTTGCCGGTTCCGCTCTCGCCGCTAAACAGAGCACGCACGCCCGTATTGCGGGTATTGCCCAGGGTTGGACCGAGATGTTCCCAGAGTCGTTCGCGTTGCACGCAGCGTTGCAACAGTGCGTCGAAGCGTACCGTCTGGGAGGGGCTGAGAATCAGCGCGTCGGCGTCGACAAAGCGTTCCACCGGTTGGGCCAGGGTGTGCAGTTTATGGGTACCCAAATGGGCGCGCACGCGGGCGACCCGCTGCCCCGGCGAGATGCCCTTGGGCCAGACATTCTCATTTACCTGGCGTGCGATCTCGCCGATCCGTTGCCGGTCCAACAGGGCGCCGTCGGCCAGGGTGTCGGCGGCCGGGTCTTCGCCGAGCAGTTGTTGCCACAGTGCGCGACGCTGTTCGGCGGGTGGTGTTGGAAGCTGCAACTGTACGAAGTCACGGTTGCCCAGTGAGCCGTCGTTGCCGGTGAGCAGAGCGATCGGCATGGGGAACATCGGGTACAACGGGAGTTCCAATTCCTGACCGGGGCTGAGTGGCTGCTCGACCATCGGTAGCCAGCGCGCATAGCGACAGGCCGCGGCAGGCATCGCGGAGGCCTGCCAGTCCTGCAGCTCAAACCTTACCGCGGTCAGTCCAAGGCGCTGTGCCAGCTGTGCGATGCACAGACGGCCATTCTCGGCGTCGCCGCGAATGAGCACACCCCTGGCGTGTGTTGCTCCCAGCTGTGCGGCGACCTTGTCGATCAGATGAAGGATTTGATCGTTGAGCAGATCGGGCTCGGGCTCGGGAATCGCCACGGCCCCGGGCCAGTAGCTTGCATCGGTGTTGAGCAGGCTCCACAGGTCGGGGCTCGTACGCAGCGTGCGCAATGGCATCGGTTGATCGCCTTCGCACGTCAGTACACCCGTTCGCACCAACAGGTGTTGCTGCAGGCATCCGGGCGGCAACTGCACCCCGAATTGCTCGTTCAGCAACGCGCTGACCAGATGAAGGGTGGGGCGCGAACCCTCATCCGGGGCCTGCAGGGCGGCCAGCACCATGTTCAGTTCGTGCGACTGCTCCACCTCGCCGCACAGCGCGAGCAGAAACAGGTCGGCAATCTTCAACTCAAAGTCGCGTACCAGGCGCTGTAGTGGCGTGCTGCATAGGGGGGGGCTGCGTTCGAGCCGCTGCAGCGTCTCGACCCAGGTGAGTTGCCCCAACCCAAGTGCCGAATCAAGGCGGGGCTTCTCGAGCCGCTCGAGCACTACGTCGTGATCGGGCAGGTGCCTGCGGGCAAAGGCCGCAACGGCATTGTTGACCAACATGCGGGGCCAGTCGGGCTGGGTGTACCTGGTGTCACCGACAGCCTGCAGGGGTGTGCTCATGATAATCCCCCGGGCAGCAGCGTCGGGTCATCGATGTAGTGAAAACGCACGATTCGGCCCAGCCACGGCAGCCAGCCGGGGTCGACATCGAGTCCGCTGAGACGGATGTCGAGATCGACCGAGCGAATGTGGAAATCAATATCCAGCTGGACTTCGTCATGATGTACGCGTGCGGGGCGGTGGAACAGGCCAGACGGCCAGAACGACTGATGGGAAAGACGCTTCCTGGCGATTTCGAGCAGCGCGGTATCGTGTCGGCCCGGTCGCAGTGCCGAAAGCTCACCCATGTTGTCGAGCCGAAGCTGAGCGGCGAGGAATTCCTGCAAGGGCATGTCGATCGCCTCACCGAGCAGGGTGCATAGGAGGTAAAGGTGCTGCCATGCACTGCTGCCGGAGGCCATCAGTTCTGCCTGCATGGGCGCCATGCGCAACAGGTTGAGCAGGTAAAAAAATCCACCATCTGCGGTCAGGAATAAATGTTCCCTGGACATCCCCAGCGGCTCTTCGGACTGCGTGGCGATGGCGGTGGCCGGGTCGTTGGAATCGCCTTGTTTTGCCGTGACGGATCCCGGTGATGGCCTGTCGCGTGTCTGCATGGCCGACTCGGCAGTTACCTGACGTCTTCCGGGCGCTGGGCCGGCAGGCCGAATGCGGTCTTTCTGAAAACTGCTGCCCGCCTTCGTCTCGTTTGCGGTGCGGAGCAACCGATGGCGCAGACCTTGCGCAGCGCGAATGGCATCCAAGGGATTGCACAAGGCATGCGGTGTGCCCTCCCAGATCAGCAACAGGGCAGCGAGTGACGCTGCGGGTTGCGCGACGTTCGGGCTCAATTGTTGTAAAGCGCGCCGCCAGGTTTGAAACCCGTGCTGGGGGGCGCCGGTCGACGCCGCGGCGTCGGCCTGCGGTCGGGATGCGTCAGGCGCTATCGCGTTCGCGGGCAGGGCGAACCCGGTTTGCTGGAGCAGCTGCTCAATCAGTGTCTGCAAATTGTCCGCGCCCAAACAGCGTAGCGCATCGATCAGCATGTCGTGTTGCGCCAGGCGGTCGAATACAGCCGGGAGCAGCAGTATCTCATCCGTAAGCGCCATGAGCAGGGACCGTCCGGCCGAAGTGGCTCGAATGGCCCTTTGCGCGATGGGTTCGGTTTGCCAGAACCAGCGTGGTTCAAGAGGGGGATGCACGATTTCACGGCACAGGCAGGCGACGTAATCGGCACGGCTGTGAAAACGTACCGCCTGGGCATCTTCGGCGGCTGGCAACCAGGGGTTTGCCGCGCTGCTGAGCATGGCGCGCACCTGAGCCGCGGCCTCGTGACCGATGGCCCAGGACTCGGCATCGACCTCGAGACGACGCAATATCAGCAATTCGTGGTTGGGGAGGACCGGCCAGTCCGCGACGTCCAGGGCATCGAGCACCACTGGGCGCTGAGCCGCGCTGCAGTGCAGCTGCAGCTGCGTGATATTGACCTGGCTGTCGCTCGCCTGTTGCATGGACGATCAGCGCCGCTTGATCCCCGGCAGACCATAGCCGGTGCAGGTAAAACCGGTATCGGGAATCGCCTGCTTGTCGATCACCCTGGTAATGGTGGTGATCGCCCCTTCGTCGTCGAAATCGTCGACCCGCAGGGTGCCGACCAGTCGACTGTTGCGATCGAGCAGCTGCAGCAGGGTACCGGGTGATGCCTCTCGGTTGAGCGTGACGCGCAGGCGGTCGCCGTCGAGCAGCTTGACCGGTGGGGTTTTCAACCTGCCCTGCAGAAGTTCATCCGGATCATCGTTGGAGGCCAGCAACAAGCCTGCGCGCAACAGGTTGCGTACAGCCGTCCGGCTGGCGGCGGTGGCCTTGCTGTGCAGCTGCCGAAACCACCAGTCGATCAGCTCAGCCAGGGTACGCATGCTGTTGAAATCCTCCTCGCGCGCATCCTCGATACCTGGCCAGCTGTCGGGGCGTTCCACGCGCAGCCGGTCGTGTTCAGCGGCCTCCGCCCATTGCAGGCGTAGCGACGGGCGTACCCCGCGCAACTCTCCCAGCAAGCAGGCAGTGGCCTGGTTGAGCCGGTCGCGTAGGGACTCGGCGCGACCCCGCAACCGGTGGCCGCTGCCGCTGAGGAGGTCTTCGAGCGACAGTACATGGCGACTGTCACGTTGCAGTTCCAGGAGGCTGCTGGTGTCTTTGACGGTAAGTCTTCCACCGTCGCGGATCAATAGATGGTTCTGTTTGTGCAGACTGCTCATGCGGACCTTGAGTGGACTGTTGATGCTGGTATAGGCGTTGTTCAGGCGGTACTTCATGCGCGACTCGCGTTGTCCACTCCAGTCGAGCAGGCGCTTGCGGCTGGGCAGTTCGCGGTAGTGAGGACGCAGCGCGGTCCAGTCTGCGATCGGAATGTCCAGCACCGTGTCCATGAAGGCCTCGAGTTCCGCCGGCATGTCCTGGTCTTCCATCGGGCAGCCGGGGACGACGTCATCCGGCGAGACGTGGCGCAACGGCAATTCACGCGGCAGTCGGCGGTTGAACGGCGTCTCGCGCACCCTCGCATAGAACAGTCCCCGGTGGTTGTTGAGAATCTCTGCACGTTGCGCGTAGTCTTTTGCGACCTGTTCCCAGTTTTCGCGCACCAGTTGCTGAACCACCTGGTAATCGCCGCGCGCCTCGATGCGTTGGCGATTGAGCGAGGCAAGCTCGCGGTGCTTGACCGGGATCTGCTCGCGGATGCGTTCGCGTTCTCCCTGCTTGATCTTGATCTGGCGTTGTTGCCAGCGTCGGTAGTGCAGCAGGGCTGTGCGCAGTAGCTGGACTTCACGGATATCGTTGCGGATCACCCGACCCGTGCCGAACAGGGCACTGTGGTCGTTCTCTGTGATTTCATTACCATCCTCGTCGGTGTACTTGTCATCCGGCCTGGGAATTGCCGCGTCCTTGAGATCCAGCACGCGCAGCCTTTTCTTCCCGGTGGTGGCATCCTGCTTCATCGCGTCGCCGAAAAATCGGTCGAGAATTGCATCATCCAGGTCGTCGTTTTCGTACTGGCTCTCGATATAGGCCTTGATTCGCGTGACGAGATTGTCCGCGCCATCGTCGCCCTTGAGTTCCTCACGCAGCAGCCTGATACCGTGCCTGGCCTCCAGGTACATGCTGCGTGGCGCATCGATGTGCTTTAGAACACCATACTGTTCGTCGGCTTTCTCGTATGCCGGATTGGCGATGGGGACTTCCCGCGTGATGACCCGATCGAAGCTGTAACGGGCACTCGCGCCGGGGTCTTCTTTGAAAGGCACATTGACGGCACCCGAGATGTCGGTGTGGCTGATGATCAGGTCGTCGAATCTCGAGGTTTCAGCCGGCTTGATCTGGACCTCGAGCAGTTCCGTGTCCAGACTCTCTTTGAAAACGGAGGATTCGCCGAAGATTCTCTTGATTGTCGCCATGATTGCCTAACCCTCCGTCTCTGTCTGTTTGTTGGTCTTCGGTTCGAAACGCAAGGCGCTGTTCCAGCGCATCAGACGCAGACCGCTGCCATCGCCGGCGACACCGCCTGCAAGCGCAGCGAAGTTGGTGGTGATCGCATCCAGGTGCTGGCGTTGTACGGCGAGAAAGTCGTTGAGTTCATCGATGAGATCATGGTTTTCTTCCAGGCTTTCCTCCAGCCAGAGGATATCGTCGGCAAGATCGGCACTCTGGCGGTAGAGTCCGTCTTCGTCGTAGCCGGCAAACTCCGATTGTTCATAGCCCTCCGGCGCGCTCACCAGGGTGTTGCTGTACGGGCGGCCAGAGGCGGTCTTGCGCAGTTCGGAGAAGAAGTTATCCGGTGTCCTGACAGCACCCACCGGATCGGGAATGCCCAGCTGCTTGCGGTGTTCCGCGCCGAGCTTGGGGTAGTCCAGAGAGGCAACGGTACTGTACCCGGGCACCAGGTAGATATGCTTGATGAGCGCAAGGGCCTTGTCCGTGAGCGCCCCATCCTCGCCCAGCAGGTCACGATCGAGATCCTCGTAAAGCTCGCGGTGGGCCAGCGCCCATGCGTGCTCTGAATCAATGGCGGCCTGTGCGCGTTCGTACAGATCGTCAACAAGCTTCCCATCGACCTCAGCAAGGTCCATCAGGTCGGACCGGTAGTCTCGGTCCTCGACAGCCACCATGAGGCGCAGGCGGTCACCTTGATAGTGCACCAGATCCAGTGCCCCGCGCGGCAGCTCGCGGTCGATCACGCCGAAGGCGGTGCTGGCTGGAATCGGTAACAATTCGACCTGCAGGTCGCGAGGATCGAACAGCAGCTGCGGCAGTACCCATTCGTCGACGCTTTCGCCGGCCTCGTGACCGGCGACCTCGGCAACCAGCGCCTCAGGAAACCGCCCCGCCGCTGGCATGTAGTCGACACCCAGGATAGTACGCAGGGTCTGCGGCAACTCCGCAGCAAGGTTCGTGACCGCCAGTTCACCGACTGTGGGCCGGGTGAAGAGCGGGCGATCGAGCAGGTCGGGGCGCGTGTGGATGGACAGATCCGGGTTGATGCGCAGTGACCCCGGTAGGGATGGGCGCAGCCCGCCCGGAGAGCTGAATTCTTCCCCGGCAATAGGCGCAGAACCAATCCGGGTAAGTGACTGCAGCACTTCTTCCCAGTGCGCAGCAAAGGTGTGATAAGCCGCATGCTCCTGCGCCAGAAAACGTCCACCCGTCGTGTCGATCCACTGCGGCGTACCGTTGTCGATGCGCACGATTGCCAGAGGTACGGCCCCGCTGTCACTGTCGAATGGCGGGTTGTCGAGATGACGAACGCAAAGTCGATTGACCGCACGCTGCTGTGACATCGTCATCAGACCGCTCAGCGAGGTGATGAACTGGAGTCCGAGGGTGGCATAGGTCTCGGCGCGCGAGTCACGTAGCGGGTCGATCTGGTCCCGGGTGCACGGCCTTGCCTTGGCGCTGTCCTCGACCCGCCCGACACGACGCAGCACGGTCAGATAGTACAAGCCATGCAGGCGTGCTTCCGACTGCGTATTGTTTTGACGGTGTGCGCTGAGCAGCGCCGGCCAGTCGAGTTCGATGGGATAGAAGACCCGGACTGCGCTGCCGTTGGC